>Ga0079224_100005068_pt1 | contig 17228 bp, 19 predicted proteins | sample Stecom2015_FD_80414 | JGI IMG/M metagenome (GOLD analysis project Ga0079224, IMG submission 80414) | Agricultural soil microbial communities from Utah to study Nitrogen management - Steer compost 2015 | ecosystem: Environmental > Terrestrial > Soil > Agricultural land | place: USA: Utah... | reverse complement strand
GGGTGCCCCGGATCACCAAGGATCTGGACATCTTCTGCCTACCTCAGGACTATCCGAAAATACTGAAATGCTTTGCCGATCATGGATACCGTACGGAACTGACGGATTCCCGCTGGTTGGCAAAGGTCTTTAAAGAGGACTTTTTCATAGACATCATCTTCGATACCGTAAACAATATCTGCAAGGTGGATGATACCTGGTACGAATACGCCGAAGAAGGCACATTCCACGGCATAGTTGTCCGCTTTATTCCACCAGAAGAGCTTATCTGGTGCAAGATATACGTTCAGAACCGAGAGCGCTATGATGGTGCCGATATCAACCACCTGTTACTAAAAACCGGCCACCGGTTGGATTGGGCGCGGCTATGGAAGCGGTTAGACACCCATTGGCATCTACTCTTGGCACAACTATTGATCTTTCAGTTTGTCTATCCGTCTGAGTTTCGCGCGATTATCCCTGACTGGCTATTTCTGGACCTACTGAGTCGCGCCAAAGAACAATACGATCTTCCCCCCTCGCAAGAGCGGGTTTGTCAGGGACCACTTATTGATCAAACGCAGTATGAGGTGGATGTAAAATCATGGAATTATAAGGCGTATACCATTAAAACTGTATAAAACGTGCCTATGGAAACGGAAAGCAAACGACGGATCCGAATAGCTGCCATTGGTGATCTCCACGTACGTGACACAGACCGCGGGAAATGGAAGGACTATTTTTCAGTGATTAATCGGGAGGCGGATGTGTTGGTAATAGCGGGCGATATTACCGATACCGGAGATGAGGATGAAGCCTCCTTATTTACGGAAGAATTACAGGGCAATCACCTACCGACGGTTGCAGTACTGGGAAATCACGATTACGAAAAGGGGCGCCAAAAAATCATCAAAGAGGTGCTCACGCATGCCCATATACAGGTGCTCGACGGAGAATCTACCGTAGTGGAAGGTGTAGGATTCGCCGGCATCAAAGGGTTCGGAGGCGGGTTTGGCCCCCGTATGCTTTCCCGTTTCGGGGAAGACATGATGAAGGCCTTTGTGCAGGAAGCGGTAGATGAGGGGTTAAAGCTGGAACGTGCTCTTTCGCGGTTAGGACAGCACCAAGGAGAAATCACTAAAATAGCCATCATGCACTATGCGCCTATTCCGGAAACGGTTACGGGAGAGCCCCTGGAAATCTACCCGTTCCTAGGTTCATCACGGCTCCTTGAGCCCCTGCAGCGCACTCCCGTGGCGGCGGTGTTCCATGGACATGCCCACATGGGCCAATACGAAGGAAAAACGCCGGACGGCACCCGTGTCTGGAATGTTTCGCTGCCAGTACTGGTGCGCCAGGGAAAGCCCCATCCCTTTCACCTGCTGGAGGTGGAGGCCGATGCCATATCCGACAATTTAGAACGCCTGCCCATTAAATAACGCTTCAACTCGGTCACCTAACGATCATATATACATGGAAAAAAGACACATCTACAACAGTGGAATCATTGGAAATTGTGCTTACCTGGCCCACGTTCAAAAAGACACCAACGTATCCTGGCTTTGCTGGCCCTCTTTTGACAGTTCGTTTGTTTTCGGGAGCCTGCTTGATTCCCAAAAGGGGGGGCAGTTTTCCATCCGTCCGATAGGCGAATATACCACCCATCAGTATTATATCGAGAACACAAACGTGCTGCGCACGGAAGTCACCTCTGCAGATGGAACTTATCGGATTACTGACTTCGCTCCACGGTTCCGGCAGTACGACAGGTATTTCAAGCCGCTGATGCTCATCCGAAAAATTGAGCCCCTTGACAACAACCCCCGTATCCGGGTGGTTTGTGAACCGGTTGCCGACTACGGGCGGCAGTCCTTCCGCAAGTTCCGTGGAAGCAACCACGTTGAATTCAATAATGGCTTGGAGCACATGCGACTGACCACCAACGTATCCATCAGCCATTTTTTCAATGAAGGGTCCTTCGTATTGAGTGAGACCAAATATTTAGTGCTGACGTATGGCCAACCGTTGGAGGCACCCCTGGCGCATACAGTAGAACATTTCCTTCGTGAAACGGTTGGATATTGGCGTACGTGGATTAAACACGCTACCATTGCCCCTTTTTACCAGGCAGAGGTGATCCGTTCAGCGCTTGCACTGAAGATCCACCAATATGAGGATACCGGTGCCATTATCGCCGCCGGAACCACCAGCCTACCGGAACACCCGGGCAGTGGCCGAAATTGGGATTATCGTTATTGCTGGCTCCGCGACAGTTATTACGTTATAACGGCACTCAATCACATCGGACAGTTCGAGGAAATGGAGTTATATGCGCACTACATCACAAACATTACGTACGCTGATCGCGGCAGGCTTCAGCCGCTGTACAGCATAAACAGCCAAGCTGAACTCACCGAACGCATATTGGATGATCTGGAAGGATATATGGGAAACAAACCGGTACGGATCGGTAATCAAGCATTTGAACACATCCAAAACGATGTCTATGGTCAGGCCATGATTGCGTTGCTTCCCTTGTACACCGATTACCGCTTCGTTTTTAAAGAGCGGTCGGACGCTGGGCGCTGGGTAGACTACATTCTTCAGAAAATCGAAAAGACAATCGACGAGAAAGACGCAGGCATCTGGGAATTCCGAAACTTTGCCAATCACCATTGCTACTCAAACCTCTTTCAATGGGCGGGGAGCTCCGCCGCCTACAAAATCGGCAAGGTTATAGGTGATCCGGGATTGATGGGTCGGGCGGAGACGTTGATGAAACAAGCCGCCCACTATATTGAAGCATGCTACGATAGCAAACGGAAGGTTTACGCAAACGCGGCCGGTAGCCCGCATCTGGACGCCAGTACGCTGCAACTCATCATGATGCATTACCTCGACCCGGCATCAGCGAAAGCCCGCGAACACTTAGAGGCATTGGAACGGGAACTGAAAACGCCGCAGGGCCTTTTTTACCGATACCTCCACGCAGACGATTTCGGGAGACCGAAATCGACATTTCTCATCTGTGCTTTTTGGTACGTGGAGGCGCTGGCCTGTGTCGGTCGTATTGATGAAGCGGTCAGCACATTCGAGCGGTTGCTAACCTATGGGAACCACCTGATGCTGTTCAGCGAAGATGTGGATGAATCAAATGGGAGCCAATGGGGCAATTTTCCCCAGGCCTACAGCCACGTAGGGCTGATGAATGCTGCCTACCGCATCTCCATGAAGCTTGACCGCCCCATTTTCATAGGGTAGCCGAGCCTGACGCATCCGCCAGCCTGCGTAGCAGGGCCCGTACATCAGGTTGGCGCTTTAGGTAAAACCGTGCGGCGGAGACCTCTGTACCCACCTTAATGGTGCAGGCATCCGGTGGGAGGGCTTGAAACGTATCCTCATCGGTCCGGTCGTCACCAACAGACAGGATGAAATCATACCGGTTGTCGTGCAGTATATCCAGCGTTGCACGTCCTTTGTTCACCTCAGCGCTGCGTATCTCCACCACCTTGTCGCCATCCAGAAGCTGCAACCCATACGCTGCGGAGTAGTCCCGCAAGCTATCGATCAACTCATGTGCGCGCAGCGGACCCAAATCACGTTGCACCTTTCGATAATGCCACGCCAACGAAAAACTTTTTTCCTCTACGAACGCCCCCGGTGTCCGGTCTGCAAATGCTTCCATCAATGCGCCCACTTCCTCTTTCCAGCTGTTGGAAAGCCCGCTTTTAAGTCTCCATTCGGCGCCGGGCTCTTTTGTCCAGACCCCATGTTCGGCCACCAGGCTGTAGTTCCGGTCGGGGAACCATTTTTCCAGCGTGCTGTGTTTCCGTCCGCTGATGATCACCAGGTGATTCAGGATGTCAGCCTCTAGGCGGTCGAGCAGTTCATATAACTCATCATCCGGAGAGGCCTTGTCAATATCGTCCTGAAATCCAACCAGTGTGCCATCATAATCCAGCAACAACAAGCGGCTGCTTGCATTGCGGTATTGGTTGATGATTTGTTCTTCAATGGCCGTCCCTACCAATCGGGCCTTTGTAGTGGATTGTACGCTTTTTATTTCTTCCAGTCTATTCATAAATAATGTTGCCCAATGTTGGACGGTAAATTTAAAAACAAGCGCCCGCATGGATTGCATCCGTTTCTTCATCTCGGTAGCAGGCATTTTCAACGCTGTTAACAGTGCATCGCGAACGTCATGAACGTTATTGGGATTGACAACCAGTGCATCGATCAATTCTTTCGCTGCACCGGCCATCTCGCTCAGGATCAGTACGCCGTCGTCATCCTTTCGGCAGGCAACATATTCCTTGCTTACCAGGTTCATCCCGTCGCGCATGGGTGTCACTAGGCAAACATCAGCCACATTATACAGCGCCGTGATCTCCGTAATCGGGTAGCCGTGATAAAAATACGCTACCGGGTACCAGTCATACGTCCCGTACTGTGCATTGATATGCCCCACCAGCCTGTCAATCTGATCCTTGAGATCCCGATAGTGGGGCACCGTATCGCGCGAGGGAACGACAATCATGTACAGCGTCACGCTTTTGTGGAATTCCGGGTTTTCCTGTAGAAACAGCTCGAAAGCTTCCAACCGCTGAAGGATACCTTTACTATAATCCAGCCGGTCAATGGAAAGGATGAGCCGTTGTCCGCTGAAATTGGACCTAAGTTCTGCCACACGGTCAGCCACGGCATCCGACTGCGACATCTCTGCAAACCGCCTGCTGTCTATCCCCATGGGAAACGGTTCCACAAACACAACACGCCCATCTACTTCAAGCCGGTTGGCATTGTTGTTCGATCCCACCAACCGGGTGGCCGAACTGATGAAGTGCCGAACATCATCAAAGGTATGAAAGCCCAACAGGTCGGCTCCCAACATCCCCTCCAGCAATTCTTTCCGCCACGGGATCAATCGAAACAGTTCCTGCGAAGGGAACGGGATGTGCTGAAAAAAACCGATCGACACGTCCGGTAAAGCCTTGCGCAACAGCCCAGGAAGCAGCAATAACTGATAGTCATGCACCCAAATAGTATCATCGGGTTCCGCGTACTGTAAAATTAGATCCAAAAACTTTTGGTTTACCCGAACATAGGTTTCCCAATTGTCCAGATTGTAGTTGGCATAATTGGAAAAGTAGTGGAAAATAGGCCACAATACCTCATTGGAAAAACCTTCGTAAAAGCCTTTGATTTCCTCTTCGTCCAGAAAAAGGGGGATCAGGCGCCTTTCTTTCAAAACAGTCGTAAAGTGTTCCTTTTGTTGTTCGTCATCAATGGAAATGCCGGGCCATCCTATCCAGCTGTTACTTCCCTGGGCGTGGATGGAGGCTAAACCGGTTGCTAATCCGCCTTCACTGGGCTGCAGGGAATAACCCTTTTCATCTTCGGTGATTTTGATGGGTAGTCGGTTAGAGACTATTATTGTTTTACTCACGTTGTACGTATTATTTTACCTGTACCTGCTGCTACCTGAAATAGACTGTCGAAATTGTGCGGAACCTATCCAACAGGGAGGATATGCGGGAGCAGGTACACCGTATGAATTAATAATTCCAATATAGGGATAAACAAGCAAAACGCCAAATGTTTGGGCGATTATGCCTTTTTTAGTTTAAACAATACTTCCCACTTCCTGTTATCAAAGAAAACGACGAGCGATGACAAGTAAAGTTTCAACCCCCGCCCCGCAGACCAGTTCGCAGACAAGAGACGGCCTCCTGCCCAGCTTATGGCAACAGACGGCTGCCACATTTTTTAAGCCAGGCGGAACCGATCCGAACCGCACTTGGGATGTGTTGATTGTAGGTGGGGGGATTACAGGGCTTACCACGGCGTTGTCTCTGCAGGAGGAAGGATTAAGCTGTTTGGTAGCCGAGGCCCATACAGTAGGTTTCGGGACAACCGGTGGGACAACTGCCCATATCAATACGATGCTCGATACGCCTTACCCTACAATTGAAAGCGATTTCGGTACGGCAGGCGCCGAGACCACCGCTATCGCCGCGCGTTCGGCTCGTGACCTTATTGCGAAGAACGTGTCTACATATGGCATCGACTGCGACTTTGAATATAAACAGGGTGTCTTATTCGCCGAAACCGGAGAGCAGGCTGCGGAACTGGAGCGTATATTTACGGCTTCCCGCCGCGCAGGTGTGGATGTCGTACAGGCCGATCGCATACCCGTGCCCCTCAATTATCGAATGGCCATAGCACATCAAAAACAGGCTCAGATACATCCTCTTAAATATATCCGTGCTTTGGCCGATCGTTTTATGAGTCGGGGGGGAAGCCTTTTGGAACATACCCGTGTCCTCAACAGTACACACAAAGGCGATCTTCATGAAGTGGAAACAACGGACCGCCTTATTAAAGCCCGGCGCATCGTTTACGCTACGCACATCCCCCCTGGCGTAAACGTACTTCACCTACGCTGTGCTCCGTACCGGAGTTATGTGCTGGCAATGCAACTTGCAGATGGTAATTATCCGAACGACCTCGCCTACGATATGCAGGAGCCTTATCATTATTTCCGGTCCCATGTGATCGAGGACAGACCCTACCTTATCCTTGGCGGCGAGGACCATAAAACCGGTCATGGGTCGCCTAACGACGCCTTTCAACGCCTTGAGGCATATGCCCGTAAGCACTTCAGGGTGGCTTCCGTCGACTATCGCTGGTCTGCGCAATATTTTGAGCCTGCTGATGGGCTGCCCTATATTGGAGCGCTTCCGGGCGCTGGTCCGGATGTCTACGTGGCGACGGGGTTCAGTGGCAACGGCATATTGTTCGGAAGCTTTTCCGGATTGCTTCTGACCGACCTGATCCTTGGGAGAGAAAATCCCTGCGAAAAACTCTTTTCCCCATCACGTATTAAACCTGTAGCCGGTTTTACGAATTTTGTGAAAGAAAATGCGGATGTGGCCTATCGTTTTGTTGCCGATCGCATTGGAGCCGAGCAACTCCGTGAGTTGGCAGCTCTACCTTCCGGGACCGGCGCGGTGGTCAGCTATCAAAAGGAAAAAGTCGCCCTGTATAAATCACCGGAAGGGAAAGTTACCGCCTTAAGTCCTGTATGCACCCATGCGGGCTGTATTGTTGCCTGGAATGATGCTGAGAAGAGCTGGGACTGTCCATGTCACGGCGGGCGATACGACGTCAACGGAAACGTATTAACCGGTCCGCCCCGGAAAAATTTACAGGAGCTTCCCATCCCATAACTATAATCGTTCAAAAGGAAATACTCCGGAAATATATTTGTTAAAATAACGCCCCTTTGATCGGGAGTGACGCAACCGTTCGTACACTTGCTCCGGAACGTCGTAATACATATATACCGCTCCCGTTTGAAAGGTAATCTTCAAAAGTTGTTTCGCTTTCTCATAGTGCATATGCCGTATGACACTTGAAGGCATTTCCTTAATGTTTAGGCACCGACGGTCAGGCAATCTGCCTTTCCACACGGCTAAGAAAGTTGTCTATATCGAACGGCTTTTCTATGAAATCTGCGGCATCACAGTCCAACGGGAATTCATTGAAATGCGCAGAGATCATAACGATGGGCGTTTCCCGGGTAGCTTCATTTGACTTAAGTTGCCGGCATATGTCTATGCCATTTCCATCTGGGAGCATAATGTCTAAGATGAAGAGGTTCGGACTAATTTCGGCCAGAGCGCTTAAAAAGTCGGCGGCTGATTCAAAGCCGATCACATCAATCTCGTTATCTTCCAGTATATATTGGATTAGCTCTCTTATATTGGGGTTATCCTCTAATATCGCTACCTGCTTTCTCATAAATGTCTTTTGAATGTGTTGGTATCTGATGGGTTGCCACAGGCAACAAAAAATAAAGTTCACTGCCTTTCCCTTCTTCACTTTTGCAGGCAAGCTCGCCCCCATGGGCACTGATGATCTGCTCGCTAAGGTATAAGCCAAGGCCTAAGCCCGGTATTTTGGTTAGGTTATCCTCCACACGATAAAAGCGTTTAAACAAGCCTTTTTGTTGCTCTTCTGTCATTCCTATTCCTTCGTCTCTTACACTTATCCGTATGGAGTCACCGGCGACCTGCATGCCCACAAAAACTTTTTTTGACTGTGGTGAATACTTTATGGCGTTATCGATAAGATTGATCAAAACTTGTTCGATACGCTGTTTGTCGGCATATACGGGAGCGGGATGTTCAGTCCCGCTGTAATGGATATTCCATGCCGGATACGTTTGCTGGAACGTATCTACGACCTCCAGGATCAGATTCCGGCAGTCAAACGTTTCTTTATGAAAGGGAAGCCTGGCGTGTTCTACACGGGTGACATCCAGCAAATCGGAAACCAGCCGATTCAACTTGGAAACTTGTTCGCCGGCTTTATGGAGAAACTTTGCGACCTGTGGGTCCGATGTTTTCCGCTGCGCCAATTGGAGGAATCCGCCGAGCGATGTCAGGGGCGTTTTAAGTTCATGACTCGCCAGGCCTATAAATTCATCTTTTTTCGTATTAAGCGCTTTAATCTCCTCAAATAACTTCGAATTATCCAGTGCGATTGCAGTACGTTTCTTCCGCTATCCGTTCTTCCGGTATCAATATACTAATCGGCTTTCCCAACGCTTCCCGTTCGGTATAGCCAAAGATACTTTCTGCTCCCTTGTTCCAGCTGGTGATCAACCCGTTAAGATTTTTCGTAATAATCGCATCATCGGAAGATTCAACGATGGCAGAGAGCAGTGCCTGCTTGGTTTCTACTTCTTCTGAAGAAGTTGTGTCGACAAAGTAGGCCCATGCGCCTAACCGAGGACCTCCTTCAACGCGGGCCTTAGGGGTTACGCAAAGTTTCCGGCGACTGCCATCGGGACGCTCTACGATTATCTCATAATGGCCCGGTACGGCATCATGCTGAATCATTTGTGTCAATGGCGTTTGGTCGGGCTTCATCACAGAGCCATCCGGGTGATATGACCGATGAGCGCCCCACCACTTATCGATTCCGATCAAAGGCGTGCGCCCCCAAAGCTCCGCCGCGGCCTCGTTAAAGTCTGTAATGAACCCTTCATTATCACACATGTACATAGCGATAGGTGATTCTCTCATCCATAATCTGATCATCCGATCTTCCATGCGACCCTTTCTGTGTTCGTTTGCGGTCTTATAGAAGGAACAATAAATAGCCGTTATCGTTTCGCGGGCCGGTGATACGCCTGATGGTCACTTTTTGCGTTCCGGGCTCTTACGCCTTCCCTTTGGTTCGCCGTTATCATCCACCAGAAGCGCATCGGCCGATCCCGGCGCACTCGCCCCGCCATCTACTTTGGTGGATCGGGATCCCGCTCCCGCATCCATGCCCTTGATAGCCTGTTTCATTATGTGTACAGCCGGGTCGGACACAGGAACAGGCTCCGTTTTACGCACGGGAAGTGCGAGTTGACTGAACAACTCATCGGCTTTCCGCTCTTCCTCTAACGTTTGATTTAGCAAACGGGAAGCCTCTTGAGCGGCTAGGGTTTGTGCCAAGATGCACAGGCTCCCATAGGACGCAATTTCGTAGTGTTCAACCTTCTGAGCCGCGACAATTAAAACTGCGTCGCGGTGGGCAGATCCCTCGTCGGTTTGATCTATTACCTGCCAGCCCTCATCGAACAGTCCTTGCATGCCGCGACAGAAAACCGGCTGTGCCGCCATTCCCTCCAAATAAAAAATCTTTTCCAATCGAGCTACTTGATCGCTGGTCTCCGCGCGATGCCGTCGAAAAACGGCTTTGAGCTCCTCCTTGTACGCCCGCTCCTCCATATTTTCGAGCACGTCACGCAGGTGCAACTCACACCAATAAATTTCCTGCAACATCATGCGGTAAAGTAATTTCAATCCGGAGGGGGCTTCATCTTCTATCGTTCCCATCGTGTTTATTTTTGAGTGTTGTGTTCTGTCTCGCTGTGAAGAGTTAACAAAACCAGCTTTCGTCAGTTTCAAGTATTTTGTTTTAAAACAGAACGACCTTTGGGTTGTTATCCTTTAAATAATAAAAAACGATAAAGATGCAAAAGAAAAAGGAAGCCCGACAAACGGACGCGGAACGAACGGAAGAACGGGAGCGCAAACTGGATGAAGAAATCGAACAGACATTCCCCGCCAGCGATCCGCCTTCTTATTCTCAGCCCCACCCAGACCGGGACGAGCAAGAGGACGACAACTAAACACCATTGAAAGAACCAGGAGGAGAAGCCTGGTTAACGTGAAAGACCTCGTGAGGGCCAACTTCGCGTCATCGGAGACTCGCCTTTCCCTTTAAGCTTTCCGGTCCGAAGCCTTGGCATACGGCTTCAGGCGCTTTTTTAACTGCTGCCGGGCCATGTGGATACGGGTCTTTACGGTTCCGATGGGAATCTGGAACTGCTCTGCAATCTCATGATATTTATATCCCTCGTAGTACATGGTGAACGGATAGTAATACTCCTCCGATAATTTCGAAAGGGCATATTCAATATCTTTCATGATGAACTTACCCTCAGCCTGGTTACGCAGCGAACTTATGTATAGGTCCGAAGAGGACAGCGCCTCTGATTTTACAATCAGAGAATTGGTTTTCACGTTTCTCCGGTAGTAATTGATAAATGTATTTTTCAGAATGGTATAAAGCCACGCCTTTAAATTTGTTCCTTCTCTGAACTTATTGTAATAAGAAAACGCCTTTAGCAGGGTGTCCTGCACCAAATCACTCGCATTTTCTGGATCCCTTGTGAAATACCTTGCATAACTGGTTAATGCTCCCGTTTCTTGGACTACTTTGTTGCTAAATTCGATCTTATTCATAATTCCATTTTAATTAGATGCAACAACTGAGTTGTCGTTCTTGTATCCAGGTTATTAGCGTTCTGGCAGAGGGGTTGACAATATAGGCGGAAAATTGTTTTAATTATTTTGAAAATCTTCGAATCTTCATCAGTTGGGCAGATCATCCGGGTGCTTAGCCCAAATATCCAGCCCTTCGTCAGACGCATCTTCATGTGCATCAAATGAATCCAGTATTCCCTCATACCATAGCTTCGCCTCTTCAAACACCTTGGTTAGATCGTCCGTAACATATCGATGTACGATGAAGGCGAATTGATCGATGTCTCCATATTTATTCACCCGCTCCCATTCATACCGTGGCCGGATGGTCCGAAGCAGCGGATTATGCGCCTCCAGCAGTTCCAGAATCGTGTGTGTCGGGAAATGAAAGATGACTACCCGGCCGGCCAGCATAACCGATTCCGGGGTCACGTCTGTTAACAGGGTGAAGTCCGGTATTGTAAATCTCACAAGCGTATCCTCCTTTCACTGTAATCTGTTTTTGTCTAACCCCCCACAGCTTGGTTTGTTTTGCCGTTCGACACGGTTCTTTCTCAGCGATAGCGTACTTCTTCTAAAAACTCACGCACCTCATGCAAGTTATCGAAGGACCGGTCCACCGGTAATGTCTTTCGGATGGATTCGTGGGATTGTACACCGAAACACGTTAGGCCTGCCGATTTGGCCGCCGTTGCGCCGGTAAATGAATCCTCCAATACCAGACAGCGGTCAATCGCCACATCCAATAATTCCACACAACGGAAATACGGCTCCGGATCGGGCTTAGGCCGTTGCACTTCCGTTCGCGTTACCAAAACGGAAAAGAAAGATCGTATACTGTTACGCTCGAGGTGATAGGTGGCAACTTCCCGCTTGCTGGACGTTACAACAGCCATACCCACCCCGCGCTTATACAAAAAGCGGATCAGGTCTGTAGCTCCAGGCATCAAAGGCACCGTCTCTTCCTCGTGCTGTTGCGCAATGCGTGCCCTCACCTTTTCGAAAAACGCCTCCCTATCCGCCGTAAAATCGTATTTTTGGCTCAGAAAATCAAAAGCTTGCCCATCAGTTTTTCCTGCCAGGTGGTTCAGCCACAATTCACTGCCGAGTGTAAAACCGTGTTCGCTCAGTGCCGTCTTCCATGCTTTGTAATAAAACCACTCCGAGTCAATGAGTGTCCCGTCCATATCAAACAATACCGCATCCCAGTTTTTTATCATTACTTTTTTCCTGTAAACTTATACAAAGTAAACTTATCGCCAAAGAAAAGCCCCGAAACGGGGAGAATCGGGGCCTTCTAACTAACCAATTATAAACCTAAATTATGAAAAGACAACGTTAACACCTAATGATGTTATTAATTAAACGAACACCATACGCCATTCGTTACATTGGAGAACGTTAAATTTTTGTTAAATTTCGAAACCATCATCATGCGCATTCAGCTAAACGTGCAGGCCTTCCTTATTACCGGTGGACCCGGCATGGGCAAGACCTCTCTGATCCGGGAGCTCGGACAACAGGGATATGCCTGCGTACAGGAATCCGGTAGACACATCATCCAGACGGAACTCAAAGCAGGAGGTAACCGTCTTCCCTGGGCCGACCGGCAGGGATTTGCTCAGAAAATGTTCGACCGGGCCGTTGCCGATTTTGAACGGGTACAGATGGAAGAACAAGTGACTTTTTTTGACAGAGGGATTCCCGACGTCATCGGCTACCTGAACGTCTGCGGGCTGCCCGTGCCAGCCCACATATGGTCAGCAGCAGAAACGTACCGATACCATCCGAATGTTTTCATCACCCCTCCCTGGTCGGAAATATACGTTACGGACAACGAACGGAAGCAGCCTTTTGAAGAGGCAAAAGCCACCTATGAAGCTATGGTGGATGTGTATACCCGATTAAACTATTCCCTTATCGAAATCCCAAAAATACCCGTAGCGCAACGAGCGCGATTCCTAATCGACCACCTCGCCGGAATACCTTAAAAGATTATGAAAAAGGCCGCAAATTTCGTTTCTTTGACCCAACTAGGAGTCGCCCATGGCAGCAGATAATCAACGCAAACATCTTGATATCGTCGTCTCCGGAAAGGTGCAGGGCGTATTTTTCCGGCTGACCACCAAGGCGGTGGCCGACCAGCTGGGGATCAAGGGAATAGCGCTTAACAGGCCGGATGGCACGGTTTATATTGAAGCCGAAGGAGATTCTTTTGCACTTGCGTCCTTTCTGGAATGGTGCCATGAAGGCCCGGAAAAGGCCATCGTTGAGCACGTGTCGTCATCCGAAAGCGATATGAAAAACTATCGCAACTTCGAAGTAATCAGAAAGTCAAACACTTCGTCTAACGTATAACACTTGTCTGTACTGAGGAAATTTGCCGGACAAACCATCATTTATGGGCTGAGCACCATCATCGCCCGGCTGATTAACTTTGTGCTCACGCCTCTGTTTGTCCGTAAGTTCCCAGCCACGGTATACGGTGTCTTCACCCAACTCTACGGCTGGGCTGCCATGATCAATGCCGTGCTAGCGTTCGGCATGGAAACCACGTTCTTCCGCTACCTGGAGAAACACCCGGGGAACAAGCAAACCGTTCTTAACAACAGCTTTGTGGTCACGCTCTTCACGTCTGCGCTGTTCCTCATCACCGTGTTTCTATTTTCAACGCCCATCGCCACCTGGCTCAATAACGGACAGTTCAGCGCCGACTACTTGTCGTACGTCCGCTATTTTGCCGTGATGCTCACAGCGGATGCCCTCGCCGTCATCCCTTTTGCGAAGCTCCGTGCACAGGGCCGCCCTCTCCGCTTCGGGCTACTGAAATTGGCAAACGTATGTGCGCTCATTCTGATGAACCTCCTTTTTCTCTTTGGTATCCCCTGGCTGATACGGACTGTACCGTCCTTGACTCCGTTATTCTATTGGTACCGCCCCGGATGGCTAGGGTATGTGTTCATCGCAAACATCGTGGCCAGCGGCCTTACGTTGGCGCTGCTGACGCCGGAAATCCGGACTATCCGCTTGCATATGGATCGCAAACTGCTGATGGATATGCTGTCTTATAGCTTCCCCATCCTCATAGCGAACATTTCGTTTATCATCAACGAATACCTGGATAAAATTGCCCTGCCCATGCTCTTGCCCGGCGAACAGGGCAAGATGGATAACGGGATTTATGGTGCTGTATCCAAAATCGCCATCTTCCTCAGCATCGCCATCCAGGGATTCCGGCTGGGCGCAGAACCTTTCTTTTTCAGCTACGCCAAAAACGAAAACGCCCGCAGGATCTACGCTGTTATCATGGATTATTTCATCATCGCTGCGGTACTGGCGATGGTAGCCATCTCAGCAAACATTGAATGGCTCAAATATTTCATCGAAGGGAATGATCCTGAACAACAAACACTTTACTGGTCCGGCCTCCCTATTGTTCCCATTTTGCTGCTGGGATACGTACTCCTCGGAATTTATATGAACCTGTCCGTCTGGTACAAACTAACGGATCAAACCCGTTTTGGTCTGTATATCTCCGGCATCGGCGCTGTGCTAACAGTACTGCTTAACCTGATCTTAATTCCCCGTTATAGCTATGTGGGAGCCGTGTGGGTTACGGTGCTCGCATACGGCACCATGGTCGTTCTATCGTATGTTTGGGGCCAACGTCATTATCCCATTCCTTACCGGGTGGGCAAGAACCTTGCATACATCGTTTCTGGAACCGTCCTTTGTTGGTCGATTTTTGACGTGTTCGGGCGTCATCCGGTCATCGGCAACCTGCTCTTCCTGGCCTTTGCCGGTATTACGTTTCTCTTGGAACGTAAGACATTGGTTGCGTTGCTCCGGCGGTAAACTTAAGCCTCCTCGTATTCAAATTGCTCGCTGATCTCGTCAAGAACGGCGTGAATATCCGCAATATTGGTGAGAGAAACCAACTTCATGCGGTATTCCTTAAAGTGGGAAATTCCCTTAAAATAATTCGCGTAGTGGCGGCGCATTTCGAAGATGCCGGTCTTTTCGCCCTTCCATTCGACGGATTTCTGTAAATGAATACGGCATACCGCCACGCGTTCGGCAATGGTCGGCCCCTGTAGGTATTCGCCCGTGCGGAAGAAATGCTTGATTTCCCGGAAAATCCACGGGTAGCCGATGGAGGCCCTGCCGATCATGATGCCGTCCACTTCGTATTCCATCCGCCAGGCGGCGGCCTTTTCCACACTATCCACATCTCCGTTCCCGAATATCGGTATACGGATTCGCGGATTACGTTTTACCTCCCGAATCAGCCCCCAATCCGCCTGTCCTTTGTACATCTGCGATCGCGTGCGCCCATGGATGCTCAACGCTTGGATGCCCACATCCTGTAGCCGCTCGGCCACTTCGTAAACGTTTTTGGTATGGTCGTCCCAACCAAGCCGTGTTTTCACGGTAACTGGCAAGTGAGTGGCCTCAACCACCGCCTTGGTCATGGCCGTCATCTTGTCTATATCCTGCAAGAGGCTGGCCCCTGCACCCCGGCATGCCACATTTTTTACCGGACAACCGTAATTAATGTCAATCAGATCCGGCCCGGCCTGGCTGGCAATCTCCGTTGCTTCGCGCATGGTGTCGATATCACTTCCAAAAATTTGGATGCCGATGGGTCGCTCGTACTCAAAAATATCCAGCTTCTGGCGGCTTTTTGCCGCGTCGCGGATCAGCCCTTCTGAAGAAATGAATTCCGTATACATCATATCCACCCCGTTTTGTTTGCATACAAAACGAAACGGCGGATCACTCACATCCTCCATGGGGGCGAGGAGGAGAGGAAAGTCACCCAGATCAATATTCCCGATCTTAACAGACATACGAATTACGGGTACAAAAGTACGGAAAATTTTCACGCCACGCGGCGTTAAGACAGGGAAAGGGCTACAGCTCCTTTACAAACTCCTTGATTGCCTGCGCCGGATCCGGCGTTCTCATGAAGTTCTCGCCGATGAGAAAACCCTGAAAGCCGGCCTGCCGCAACTGGCGGATCGTTGCCGGGTCACTGATTCCGCTTTCCGAAACCCTGATAAAGGATTCGGGGATCAATTCCACGAGCTCCAGCGAGTGATCCAGCGAGACCGAAAAGTCCTTCAGGTTACGGTTATTCACCCCGATGGCGTCCACGTTGTCCGTCAAGCTGCGCTCCAGCTCTTCCCGGTTATGTACTTCCAGTAGCACGTTCATCCCGAGCAACTTAGCAACCGCGGACAATTCCCGTATCTGTCCCGGGGCGAGGGCGGCCGCAATCAAAAGGATGATATCGGCGCCGTAGGCCTTGGCTTCCACCACCTGGTATTCGTCAACCATAAACTCCTTCCGTAGTAACGGAACCTGAAGGGCCGCACGCGCCTCCGTCAGGTCGTCTAGCGTGCCCCGGAAAAAGTCAGCATCCGTGAGTACCGATACGGCCGATACGCCGGCCTCCTGGTAACCCAAAACAACCTCCGTCACAGGGGAACGGTCGTTGATGATTCCCTTGGAGGGCGAGGCCCTCTTATATTCAGCAATGATGCCGTTCCGGTTCGGATGATTTATACTGTCGCGCAGCAAGTAGCACGGCCGGTCGAACAACGGCATTGCTTCCAGTTCGGCGGCGGATGTCGACGCCTTCGCTTCCGCCACTTCCTGCTTCTTTCTTTCGATGATTCTATCAAGGATCGTCATGTTCTTCCAGTTTTGTCGTGGCCTTATGCAGAGTATGCCGTATGGGAATTAGGCCTACCGGCGTCTGTCTGAGCGGGAGCAGCGTGAAGCCAATTGGAAATCATTTCCTTTCCGTGTGCGGTCAGGACAGATTCCGGATGAAATTGCAGCCCCTTCACGTCCAGCGTCTTATGAGTCAGCGCCATAATTACGCCGTGTTCATCTTCCGCCGTGATCGTCAGCGTATCCGGAAAACCCTCCCGTGAAACGGCCCAGGAATGGTACCGCCCAACGGAAAAGGACGCCGGCAAGCCGTGGAAGATCGGTTCATCAGGATCAGTAACCGTTATCGGAGTGGCCGTGCCGTGCACCGGTCGGGCCAGGTTGTACAACTTCCCGCCGTATACCTCGGCTATGGCCTGCTGGCCCAGGCAGATCCCTAAGATGCTCTTTGTGGTGCCATAGGTCCGGATAACCTCCAGCAGCAGGCCCGCCTCCTCAGGAATCCCCGGACCGGGCGAAAGCAGGATCTTATCAAACGCGGCAACGTCTGCCAGTTCAAACTTGTCGTTTCTCCAAACCGTGGCATCATAGCCGCATTCATGCAGGAGATGTACCAGATTAAACGTAAACGAATCGTAATTGTCGATCACCAAAATGTGGGGTGATGTTTTTTGCAAACTGCTCATGGATCTGTTAAATATCTTGTGCCAGCTCCATTGCCTTGCGCAATGCAGCTATTTT
>Ga0079224_100005067_pt1 | contig 17231 bp, 12 predicted proteins | sample Stecom2015_FD_80414 | JGI IMG/M metagenome (GOLD analysis project Ga0079224, IMG submission 80414) | Agricultural soil microbial communities from Utah to study Nitrogen management - Steer compost 2015 | ecosystem: Environmental > Terrestrial > Soil > Agricultural land | place: USA: Utah... | reverse complement strand
GACCGGTAACGAGATGCTCTACGAAGTGACGGTCGAGGATCCGGAGGTGCTCCTCGAGCCGTGGGTCATGCCGCCGCGCGTGCTGCAGCTCTCCAATCGCCCGACGCTCATCGCGGAGCGCGGAAGCTGCACGGACACCGAGCTGCACGAGGTCAGCACGCAGATTCGCCACTAGACCTGATTGACGTCGGCGTGGGTCGGCGTCGGCGTGGGTCGGCGTTCCGGAGTGGCGTCGGCGCGGGTCGGCGTTCCGGGTTGGCGTCGGCGTGGGTCGGGCGTTGCGTGCTATGGGCGTCTTGGGGACCGCCGTGAAGCCGTCCGTGGCGGCTGCGGGCGCGCCGTCCATGGCGCGCACGCTCCCCAAGACGCCCATAGCACGCAACGCCCTCCTTTCGGGTCGCGTGCGGTTTGCGCTCGGCGCAGTGCGCAGGCTTAGGCTCCTTGGCGTCGCGCCGTGTTTGCTCTCCTGCAACGGCGTGCGTGTTTGTTCTTCGTTGGCGTCGTCGCGTACTTGTGCGCGGGCTAAAATAGCGGGGGCGGCACGGTCTGCCGTGGAGTGGAGATAGCGTGAAGAGTCTCGAGGATGCCATTCGGGCCGCCGGCAGCCCCGTCAAGCTTCTGTGGAACTCGCGAACGCCGCCGGCGGTCGTTCCGCGCGTCGTGCAGGAGTTTACGAACTGGCGCGACGAGCAGCTCGCATGGCGGCGCACCGCGGTTCTGTACGACCAGTCGCATCACATGACGGACCTGAACATCAAGGGTCCCGATGCGCTCAAGCTGATCGGCCGCCTGGCGGTGAACAGCGTCGCGAAGTTCCCGGTGGACATGGCCAAGCAGTTCGTCGCCGTCAATCCGGACGGCTACGTCATCGGCGACAACATCCTCTTCCATCTCGAGCAGGACGAGTTTCACGCTGTCGGCATTCCGCCGTCGATCAACTGGATGCACTATCACGCGGCGACCGGCGGCTACGACGTCCGCATCTGGCGGGACGACAACTCGCTCTATCGCAAAGGCGATCCGGTCCTGTACCGCTACCAGGTCCAGGGCCCGGGAGCAATGGACGTGATCCGCGAGGCGACGGGCCGGGAGCCGCCGAAGCTGCGCTTCTTTCACATGACCCGCCTGACGATCGCGGGGAAAGAGGTTCGCGCGCTGCGCCATGGCATGGCCGGCGAGCCGGGCCTCGAGCTGTGGGGCCCGTGGGAGGACAACGACGCGGTTCACGGCGCGCTGCTCGAGGCCGGGAAGAAGCACGGGCTCGTCCAGGTCGGCGGCCGCGCCTACCACACGAATGCGCTCGAATCGGGATGGCTGCCGCGGCCCCTTCCCGCGATCTACACGGGCGAGAAGATGAAGCCCTATCGGGAATGGCTAACGGAGAATGCCTACGAGGCCACCTCTCCGCTCGGCGGCAGCTTCTACTCGGACAACATCGAGGACTACTACTTCACGCCTTTCGAGCTCGACTACGGCCGTCTGATCAAGTTCGACCACGACTTCATCGGCAGCGAAGCGCTGCAGAGGATGATTGCCGACGGCGCATCAGAGCGGCGCAAGAAGGTCACGTTCGTCTGGAACGGCGACGACACCGCCGCCGCCTACGGCTCGATGTTCCGCAAAGGCCCGGGCGCGAAGTTCATCAACCTGCCGATGTCGCTGTACGACACGTTCCACGCCGACCGCGTCGAGGCTAACGGCAAGATCGTCGGGCTTTCGACCTGGACCGGCTACTCGGCCAATGAACGGGCAATCCTGTCGCTCGGCACGGTCGACGCCGAGCTTGCCGCTCCCGGCACCGAAGTGGTCATCGTCTGGGGCGAGGACGCGCCCTCTTCGAAGGTCCAGGTCGAGGAGCACGTGCCGTTCAGGATTCGAGCGACGGTGATGCCTGCCCCGTTGGTCGAGAAGGCCCGCACCGTCTACCGCTCGAACGAAGGCCTGGACTAGTCCCTTCACCGGATCATCCGAGCTGCCTCCGGCAGGTTCTCCTGCCGGACCGATAGCACGTGTCCGTGCGTGGCACGCAACTTGCTCACCCTCTCGCGCGGGCGTGCCGCACGCGCAGCGTCTGGCCCGATCGGCATGGGCCGCCGAATCCGTGCGCCGGCCCGCTGCCGATCGGAGATGCACCGACAAGCACGGAAGGAGGAGTGATGAAAGCGAGCACAACACTGGTGAGCGCATTGTTCGCAGCGGGCCTCGGCGTCGCGTTCGCTCAGGAGCCCGCCGGCCAGGAGGCGGAGCAGGAGATTGCCGCGGCGGACCGCCCGCAATCCGACGCCTTCCTCACCGGGACCGAGCCGGGGCTCATCCGCACCGACGTGCTGGAGCGCAGCGATCTCGTGGACGCCCAGGGCGAGGACATCGGCAACATCTCGGGTGTGCTTATAGACGCGCAAAGCGGCGAGGTCGCGGGATTGCTCGTCAACCTCGGCGGAATCGCGGGCGTCGGCTCCCGCACGGTGGCCCTCTCGTGGGATGCCGTCGAGATCACGCTCGACCCGGACCTGGATCCGGAGCGCTACGAGGTCAGAACGCAGATGAGCGCCCAGGACTTCGAGAATGCGCCGGAGTTCGAGGAAAGCGACGACCAGGTCGCGCTGGGCGACGACTGAGACGGCTCTCGCGCGCCTACGGGGCTACGTGCGCGGACATTCGCCACGCACGCGGCCTCAAGGCGCCGCTCGAGATCAGTTGAGCTCGACCGGGTTGTAGTTGACCGAGCACACCTCGACGATGCAGATCGAATCGAGCGTGCGGCCGGCCGGCGGCGGCTCGAGTCCGGCCTCGATCATCAACTGACGAAGGACCTCCGCCGTTTCGGGATGCGGAATGGCGGACTGGACGCCGACGCGGACCAGGCCGTCGGCGTAGTCGATCGGCAGCCACGTGCGCGCGGCGAGCTCCGGGCTGCCGCGGTTGTCGGTGTTGCCGAAGTCGCGGATGTCCATTCGGGCCCCGGCCGCGACGAGAATCCGCACGACCTCGGTGGCGCCCTTGTGCGCCGCGCCGTGCAGCGCGACGCGCCCCGTATCCGCCTGGTAGTTCGGGTCAATACCGAGCTCGAGCAGCAGCTTCACGGCTTCGATCGTCTGCTCGGTCGACCATTCGAAGGTGATCCCCTCCACCCAGCCGATGCCGGCCGCGACCGCAAGCGGCGTCACGCCGAGCGCGGTGTTGATGTGCGGATCGGCGCCGTACTCGAGCAACAGGCGCATCAGCTCGATGTCGCCGGACTGAGACGCACGCAGGAACGCCGTCGCCCCTTCCTCATCGAGCCACTGATTCGTGAAGACCGTCCGGGTCTCCGTGCTCTCGATCATCCGGGCATTGGGGTCCGCTCCCGCGTCGAGCAGGACCTTGATGAACTCGAGATGATCCATGTCGGGCTCGCGCGTCGGGTAGTCGCCGCCCTCGAGGTTGCGATTGTCCGTCGCGAGATAAAGCGGCGTCCAACCGCCCTTGTTGGCCAGGTTGACGTCGGCGCCGTGCTCGATCAGGAACTTGCCCATCTGGTAGTTGCGGTTCTGAGTGGCCGCGAGCAGCGGGCTCCAGCCGTAGCGCGTGACCTGGTTCACGTCCGCGCCCGCCTCGAGCAGGACGCGCGCCGCGTCCATCGCGCCCGTGCGGGCCGCGTAGACGAGCGCCGTCAGCTCGCCGCCGTCCGGCTCCTGCGCCTGCCGGCGAAAGCCGCCCCCGCCGCCCTCGCCGTCCGCCGCGCCGCCTGCCGCATTGTCGGCGACGGTCACGAAGCCCAACGAGCCTCGCCGCACTCGGCTGCAGATGTCCTCGGCCGTCAGCTCGACGTTCGCGCGACGCAGCTCCACCCAGACGCGCTCGGTGCTCTCGTTGACCAGGTTTCGCAGCGCGGTCACGTCCGGATTCTCCTCCTCGCAGAGGATGGAAAGCACCTGCCGCCGCACCGCGTTTCTCGGATCGTCGGAGTGACCCAGCGCCGCCGTGCGCCCGTCGCGAGCGACGGGCGCGGAGCGCGCGGCGACATCGGCGCCATGCTCGATGAGAACGGCGATCACGTCCGCGTGCCCCTGGTCGGCCGCCTGCATCAAAGGCGTGGTTCCGCGCGCGTTCTCCCGGGCATTCGGATCCGCCCCATGATCGAGCAGCACGCGAACCGCCTCGACGCTCCCCGATCGCGCGGCGAGCATCAGCGGGGTACGGCCGAGCGGGAGCGCCTCATCCGCCTCGGCGCCGTTCTCGAGCAGGGCCGCCAGCACCTCTGCATCGCCGCGGCTCGCCGCGAGCCACATCGGCGTCGAGCCGTTGCGGTTCGCGGCAGACGGATCGGCGCCGGCCGCAAGCAGCAGGCGGGCGAGGTCCGCATCGCCGTGATAAGCAGCCCAGTGCAGGGCGGTGGCGCCGTCGGCCTGGGCCGAGTTCACGTTCGCGCCGTCCTCGAGCAGGCGCTGCACGGCCGCGCGGTCGCGCTGCATCGCCGCGTCCGCCACCTCCGACGACGCCGCGGCGAAATCGAACGCAAGCAGCAGTGCCAGCGCAACGGTCCCCGCTCGCCATATGCGGCGGCGATTCCCCACGATGCTTCGTTGCTCCATCCCGTTCCCGCCTCGGCCGTCTCGCCGGCTTGCCGAGCTAAATGTTCTCCAGCCGTCCGGTGCTGTCGCCGAAGCTCTCCCGATGGATATCGAACTGGTCCAGAAGGCTCAGCAGCAGGTTGCCGGTGGAAATGGTCTTGCTGGGATACGCGAGGTGGCGATTGCCCTTCATCCTCCCGTGGTTCCCGCCGAGGATCACGTGCGGCACGTCGTAATGCAGGTGCTGGTTGGGATTGCCCATGTCGCTGCCGTAGAGAAGCAGCGAATGGTCGAGCAGCGTGCCGTCGGCCTCCTCCGTGCCGGCCAGCTTGTCGGCGAAGTACGCCAGCATCTTGACGTGATATTGGTTGATCTTCGCGAACTCCGCGATCGTCGCGGGATCCTCGCCGTGGTGCGACCCCCCGTGGAAGCCCATGTTCGGCGCCTCGCTCTCCGGATACCGCCGTCCGGTGAGATCGCGTGCAAAGAGCAACGTGCCGACCCGCGTGATATCGGCCTGCCACGCCAGCGCCAGCAGGTCGAACATGAGCTTGATGTGCTCGTCGAAGGACTGCGGGATGCCGGGCGGCACGTCGAAATCTTCCGGCGCGGTCGTCGTCGCATTGGCTGCGATCTCGAGCCGGCGCTCGATCTCGCGCACGTTGTCGGTGAAGGCGTCGAGGCGCACGCGGTCCGGAACGCTGATCTCCTTGCGCAAGCCCCCGATCTTGCCGGTGACCGAATCCAGAATGCTTTGGTTGCGTGCGCGCCGTGCGGCCCGCTGCTCGGGCGTGCTGCCGCTGCCGAACATGCGCTCGAACACGACCTGCGGGTTCAGCTCCATCGGCAGCGGCGTCGTCGGCGACGACCAGGCGATCGTGTTCGTGTAGACGCAGCTGTAACCTTCACCGCAGTTGCTCGAGCCCGAGCCCGGGTCCTCGACCGACATCTCCACAGAGGGCAGCAGCGTCTCGCGGCCGATCTTCTCGGCGATGACCTGATCGATAGTATGGCCGGCGCGAACGTCCGCGCCCGCGGTCTTCTTCGGCTTCTCGGCGCACAGGAACGCGGCCGCGACCCAGTGGTCGGCGCCCGTCTCGCCCGGAGGCGGCTCGGACGACGTCGCATGCAGGCCCGAGAGAATCGTCAGCCGGTGCCGGAACGGCTCGAGCGGCCTCCAGATGAACGGCAGCTCTTCGGGCAGCGGACCCTCCTTCTCCGGAACCCAGTGACCGGGTGCGGCGCCGTGCGGCACGAAGCCCGCGAAGAACCGGCGCGGCGGCACCGCCTCCGTCGCCGCGAAAGCCGTGGCGGCGGGAATCATCGCATCGAGCAGGGGAAGCCCCAGTGTTACGCCCGCACCCCGCAGCAGCGTGCGTCGTGACAAATGCTTCTTCGTAATAAACATGGCTTACTCCCCACTCTCAGCAGTTTTCATGTTCATCGTGAAGGCCGGGCTCTCGATGATCCCCATCAAGAGCGTCGAAAACCGGTAGTCGTCCTCGGCCGCGGCGCGCGTGATCGACCTGACGAGCGGCATGTCCCGGTATTCGATGCCGCGCCCGATGGCATAGGTCAGCAGCTTTGCGGTCACGGACTCCGCGAACAGGTCGCCGTTGTCGATCACGAGCTCTCGCAGGCTCGGGATGCCGTCCAGAGGCGTGCCGTCGTTGGTGACGCCGGTCGCATCGATCTCGCTGCCGGCGTCCCTCGTCCGCCATCGGCCGACGGCGTCGAAGTTCTCCATCGCGAGCCCCATCGGCTCGAAGATCCGATGGCACGAGTTGCAGTTCGGGTTGGCGCGATGCGCCTCGAGCCGTGCGCGCAGTGTCTTCGGCGCCTCGCCTTCTGCCGGGGTCAGGTCCGTCTCGACGCCCGGAGGAGGATCCGGAGGGCTCGTGCCGAGGAACGTCTCGAGGAACCACTTGCCCCGCTTGACGGGCGACGTGCGGGCGCCTTCCGACGTGATCGTCAGCAGCGCCCCCTTACCCAGCAGACCGCGCCGCACCTCGAACCCGGGGCCGAGCTCCACGCGGCGGAACTGTGAGCCATATACGCCGGGAATCCCGTAATGCCTCGCGAGCCGCTCGTTGACGAACGTGTAGTCCGCCCGCAGCAGATCCAGGATGCTGCGGTCCTCGTGGATGACGCTCGCGAAGAACAGCTCGATCTCGCGCCGGAAGGCCTCGCGCAGCGTGCTGTCGAAGTCCGGGAACAGGTCCACGACGGGCTCGCTCGCGGCGATGCCGCGAACGTTCAGCCACTGTCCCGTGAAGTTCTCGACGAACGCCCCGGAGCGCGGGTCCGCGATCATCCGCTCGACCTGCTGCCGCAGCACCTCGGGGTCGCTGAGGCGGTTCTCCGACGCGACGCGGATCAGCTCCTCGTCCGGAATGCTGCTCCAGAGGAAGAACGACAGGCGTGACGCGAGCTCGAGATCGCTGATGCGATAGGGTGCGCCCGGCGGCACGTCCGCCGGCTCGAGCTCCGAGCGGAAGATGAACTCCGGATCCGCGAGAATCCGCTGGATCACGGCTTCGATGCCGTAATCGAACGTGCCGCCTTCGTCCATGCCGGCGACGAAGAAATCCCACATCATCTCGATGTCGGCGGCGGTCGCGGGTCTGCGGAAGGCCTTGGTCACGAGCGTCGAGATGATCTCGTTCGCGCACCTGCGCTCCTCCTCGACGCTCTCGGGATAGCAGGTGAAGATCTTCTCCCGGCTCGGCGTGCTGACCGCCGGCTGGCCGTTGTACGGCCCTTCGATGAACACCTGGCCGACGTGCGGGTAGAACGTGTACCCGGAGATCGAGCCCGGCGAGTTCATCGTGCGCACGAACGACTTGTTGAGCCCGGTGTCCGGCAGGTCGCTCGTGGCGAGGAACGTCACGCCGACCTGGTGAAAGCCTGCCTTGATCGGGATCGGCGGCGTCCGACCGCCCTTGCCTTCCTGGTTGCCGATCTCGGTGTCCCAGTCGTAGAGATACACGCGCTCGCCGTCTATCGTGACCTCGAGCTTCTCGCCCCTGACGTTCCCGAGCACACGCGTGAAGTAGCCGGTCATCCCCTTGACGGTGAAGACGTACTCCCCGTCGGCCGGAAACTCGTGCTCGATCAGCATCCCGCCCCGGGTGCCGAACGGCAGCCCTTCGATATGCTCGTTCTGCGACGTGTCGTGCGGCACGTCGAACACGGCGAGCGCGGGCGCGGTCTCGGTGCCGATCGCGAGCCGGGCGATCCTGCCCGCCGCCGACAGATAGGCTTCCATCAGCGCGGGCGACGTCGTCAGCGTCCCGGCCATGTTGTCGAAGCCGTGACTCGAGTCATCCGGCGGCAGGAACGTCGTCGCATCGACGTTCACGCCGAGCAGATCGCGAATGACGTTCGAGTATTCGGTGCGGTTCAGCCGGTGGAGGCCCGGCGCGGGAAGGTGCATTTCGGCGTGGCGGTCGATCTCCCCTTCGATGAACGCCACGAGCTCGGCACGCGTCTCCCGGTCGAGCTTCGGACCGTCCGCGGGCGGCATCAGGCCAGCGCGCAGCTTGGCGATGACCTTCTCCCAGAGCTCCGCGTTCGCCGCGACGGCGTCGAGGCTGAGGCCCGTGAGGCTCAGGTCTCCGGCCCGCTCGGCCGGATTGTGGCAATCGAGACACTTCTCGCCGATGACGGCCGCGTGCCGCTCGCTCTCGTTGCCGACCACCCCGCACCCGGATGCCAGTGCGCCGGCCAGCGCGGCTGCTACGAGTAGTCTGGTGGTGTGCACAAGCTCCTCCCCCGCTTGTTTCGACGGCCTCGTCGCCCCGTCAAATGCCGGCGACGCCCTCCGAAGACTCGCATCCTCGAGGCCTCGAAAGCGCAACTTTTCTGGCTGCCTAGAGGATAGTACTTTCGGGACCCTCTTCGCCACCACGGGGATCGCCCTAAACTTAAGTTTCGTCAGGCACTTCCCGTCGACGGCCCGTTTTCGCGCCATCACACGCCGCGTCGGCGCGACCTCGCCGGGGCGCCTTGCCCGCCCGCGGCGCAATGCGCATCATGACGCGCATGCGCAACATTTCGACCGTTTCGATTCTTTCATCCTCGCTGACGCTGCTCGCGGCGTGCACCGCGCCGGCGGACCCTCCGCCGCCGTCGGATGCACGGGAGCGAACGGAAGTGCTCGCGCCGATCGAGTCGGCCGAGATCCAGATCCGCGAATCGGCTCCGCCCCAGTACGCGCTCGAGATCGTCTCCGGCCTGCCGAGCGGCTGCGCGGAGCTCAGCCGCATCGAGGTGGCGACCGGGCGGGAACCGATCGAGGTCACCGTCTGGAACAGCGTGCCGGCGGCGGACGACGTCGCATGCACGATGATTTATCTCACGACGCGCAATACCGTGACGCTCGGCAGCGATTTCGAGCCGGGCCGCACGTACGAGGTGCGGGTCAACGGCGAGATCAGCGTGCCCTTCACGGCTCAATGACGGGCGCGGGGCGGGGCACTGCCGAATGAGCACGCCTCTACCCGGGCTCGAAGGGAAAACGGCGATCGTCACGGGCCATACCCGCGGCATCGGCCGCGCCGTGCACGAGCTGCTGATCGAGCACGGATGCATCGTGCACGGCATGGACCTGCCTGAGCACGACCTCCGAGAGCTCGATCGGATCGCCGGGTGGATCGACGGCATCGCCGCCGAAGCCGGGCGCATCGACATTCTGATCAACAACGCGGGCGTCACGAACATCGGGGACATCCTCGACACGCCGCTGGCCGAGGTCGACGAGGTTCTGACGGTGAACCTCAAAGCGCCGTTCATGCTGATCAAAGCGGTGCTGCCTCACATGCTGAGGCAGAAGGCGGGCTCGATCGTCAACAACGCGAGCGACCAGGCCCTGGTCGGCAAGCGCTACAGCGCGATCTACGGCGCGAGCAAGGCCGCGCTCGCACAGCTGACGAAAAGCGCCGCGCTCGACTGGAGCCCGCACGGCATCCGCTTCAACTGCGTCGCGCCCGGCAGCACCGACACGCCGATGCTCCGGCGCGTGCTCGCCGAGCTCCACGCACGCTATCCGGACGTTTATCCGCAAGACAACGAAGGCTTCTACAAGGGCGCCGTCGCCTTGCGGCGCTTCGCGACACCCCGCGAGATCGCCTGGGCCATCGCGTTCCTCGCGTCCGACGCCGCATCGTTCCTGACGGGAGCCGTGATCCCGGTCGACGGCGGCTTCACGGCGCAATGAGGTCGGTGCTCGTCACCGGAGGGTCGCGCGGCATCGGCCGCGCCGTCGTCGAGCGGTTCAAGGCGGCCGGCTGGCGCGTCGCAACCTGCGCGCGTTCGCTCGAAGGCCTCGCCGACAGCCCCGCGGACTTCAGGTTCGCCTGCGACGTCGCCGACCCGGAGGCGGTACGACACGGGGTCGCCGCCGTCGTGCGAGAGCTCGGCGCGATCGACGCCCTGGTCAACAGCGCCGGGCTCGCGGGGTCGAACCCGCTCGACGCCGAAAGCGGCGACGAGCTCTGGCATCGGGTCATCGACGTCAATCTGCACGGCACGTACTACGTCACGAAGCACGTCTTCCCGCACATTCCCGACGGCGGGCGCATCATCAACATCGGCTCAGTGCTCTCGAGCAAGGGCGCGGCCGATCAGACCGCCTACTCGGCCGCCAAGCACGGCGTGCTCGGCTTCACGCGCGCGTTCGCACTGCACGCCGCCCCGAGGCGCGTGACCGTCAACATCGTCTGCCCGGGCTGGGTGCGCACGGACATGGCACGGGGCCGCTGGGAGGAGCTCGGCCTGGACGAGCACGAAGCGGCGTCGAGCGTGCCGCTCGGAAGAATCATCGAGCCGGCCGAGGTGGCCTCGCTCGTGCACTTTCTTGCCTCGGACGAAGCCGGTGCGATCACCGGTCAGGCTTTCACGGTCGACGGCGGTGCGCTCGCTTGACGGCGCGCGCCCGCGCCCTGCGCAACGAGGCCCGGGCACATCAATCTCGCCACGGCCGCCGCCGCGGCGGGCAGCCCGACGAGCTTCACATCGCGCCCCGCCGCCACGATGTCGGTGAGCATCTCCTTCTTGACGGCCGCCCATCCGCCCGGCGTCTCGTAGCTGACGACGAAGTGCCCCTCTTGCCTGTCGCGCAGGAGCTTCGGCTCGTCGCAGAAGCCCGCCTTTCCCGCCGCGACGATCGCTCCGTCCGACGAGCCGACATACTCGGGCGGCAGCTCCGCCGCCTGCGCCGCTTCCGGGTCCGCCGCCGCAAGATCGGCGTCGCGCACGATGAACAGGCGTCCCGTCCGGGCAGCGCCGCGCGCGCCCTCGCCGGACGCGCGCCCGCGGAGCGCGTGCTCGATGCGCTCGAAAATCTCCTGCGCGAAGTCGTGAGGGTATTCGTGCAGCTTCTGCACTCTTGGATCGACGTGCGGCAGCCGCCTCCAGCCGTTGACCCAATCGAGCTTGGCTTCGTCTCCTTCCGAGAAGACGTCCTCCAGGCCGAAGCCCGTCACGGCGTCGCGTTGAATCGTCTTGAACGCGATGTGCTCGGTGAGATTGGAAGGCGTTCCATAGAAGACGCCGTACGGCGAATACGCCCCTTCGACCGGCCTGAACCGGACGCAATCGTCATACAAAGCCTCCGCCAGCCGGGCGATCAGCGCCTCGTACTCCCGAAGCAGCCGAACGTGGCGGCGCCCCATCGGCGAATAGTCGGCCCCGCCGTCCCGGTCCGGCGCGGCAAAGAGGTGCTCGATCATGCTGTAAGCGCCCAGCAGATCGATGCGGCCGACGAACAGCTCCGGGTCCGGGGAGACGGCCTGGCAGAACGCATCGGCGAGCTCGATCCTCCTCTCGATCTCGCCGCCGCGGCAGGCTCGATCGTACGCCTCGAGCAGCGGCACGAGGTTCTGGATCAGCAACGCGAAGTCGAGCGCGTTCGACGTGCGGGTGCGCAGAACGACGGTCCTCTCGTCGAGCGCCGCGCCGTCCTGAAGGCAGTAATGACGGATCTGCGAGCGCAGATGACCGCCGATCATCTGCGCGTGGGCCTTCTGAATCTCGATGCGGTCCTCGTCCGTGAAGGCCTCCGCGACGCGTTGCGCGACGTCGAAGTAGCCCGCGAGCTCGTCCGTCGTGGGGCTCTGCGCCAATGGAATCAGCCACCGGGCATCCCGCAGGAGGACCGGCTGATCGGCGGGAGCGCCCTGCCAAAGCTCGTCGAGCACGCGCTGTATGGCCCGAAGGCGTTCGCCCGCAGCGTTGGAACCGGCATCCCACACGCGCATGGACAGCAGCTCGAGCGACCGCAACAGATACAGGTTGAACAGCGTGTGCGCATAGCGGATCCGGCCGTTTCGCCCCGGCCAGCGCGTCTGCTGCCAGCAATGAAACGCCCGCCGCATCATCTCGGCCGGATGGATCAGGTCGTTATGCAGCTCCGGGACGTGACGGGGCCTGAAACCGCTCGCCCAGTGCGCCTCTTCCAGTTGCCCTCTGAGCCGAGCCTGATCGTCCGCCGCGAGCGCGAAGAACGCGTCCTCGATCTGACGAGACAAGAGCGCCTTGTCGTGCAGGTATCGAATCGGCTTCCGCTGAGCGCTCAGCAGACACTCGATGCGCTCCACGACCTCGGCCCGGCGCGCCAGAAAGGACCGCAGAAGCTCGACGTGCGCCGCAAACGGCACCTGGCAAAGACTCTCGACCGTCACCGGCCTTCCCTTCCCCGAATCGCAGGCCGATGGTGCCCGAACGGCATTTGACGGAGCAAGCGCGCGCGGCGCGCGGGCTCGGCCGAACCGGCCCGGCGGAACGGATCGGCGACGCCGATCTCGGCGCGCAACTACGAGCGCTGCGAAGCCTCCCGCAGACGGCGACCGGCCGGCTCGGGTGCAGCCGGCACGCGAGCTCGATCCCCGGCGCGGAGCCGGCGCAGGCGCCGCGCCGCGGCGGCGAAACCCGCGCCGCACGCGAGCGCGGTCAGATCGACGCCCGCGAGCATCCAGTCGCCGGCCGGCACGGTCGCCGCGAGACCGATGTCGGTCGTCAGCGCGTTCACCACCGGCAGCAATCCGAACGCCGCCGAAGCAAATAACGCCTGCTCGGCCCACGCGCGATGGACGGGCCGAACGGCGGCATGCGCGAGCATGAGCAGCCAGACGACGAACAGCGCGTTCATCTCGAGGTCCGCTCGCCCTTCGAGCGTCACCGGCAGGAGCCGGTTCGCCCAGAAATAGGCGGCGATCGCGACGGGCAGCCCGATGATCGTGCCGACGTTGAGCCGCTCGACGGGCGCGAGCCCGACGTGAGCCCGGCCCGCGTTCGCCGTTCGGCGTTTCGCGGTCCACAGCACGAGGCCCGTCGCGATCATCGCCGTGCCGATCAGCCCGGCAGCGAAGTACAGCCAGCGCAAGACCGGCGTCGCGAAGAGCCCCTCGTGCAGCCCGAGCAGCGCGTCGTTGACCGCCGTCGGTCCCGAGCGCCGATCGGTATGCTCGAGCAGCGCGCCGCTCACGCCGTCGAAGACGATGCGCCCGCCGTTGCTAACGGGATCGACGTGGCTGCGCGTCAGGATGACCCGCGCGTTCGCGTCGCCGGGATGGCGCACGTCGATCGAGCGGATCTGTCCCTCGCCCCAGAGCGCATCCGCCCGCGCCGCCAGCTCCGTTAGCGACGCCATCGGCGCCGGGACGCCGGCCGCCTCGGGCACGGCGGGGTTCCGAAACGCGTCGTCGAAGAAGCGGCTGCTCGCCTCCGGCCCGTCGCCATACGTCGCGGACACGACGAACGCCATGTACGTGAAGACGAAGAACACGAGCCCGCTGTACGTGATCATCAGATGAAACGGCAGCGCGAGCACGCTGAAGAGGCTGTGGAGGTCCAGCCAGGACCGCCTGCCTTTCCGAGGCCGGAACGTGAAGAAGTCCCGAAAAATCCTCTTGTGCGTGATGACGCCCGACACGATCACGGTCAGCATCAGCATGCTGCAGAAGCCCACGATCCACGTCGCGGCGCCGTAAGGCAGGTAGCGCAGCAGATAGTGAAGCTGGTAGAGCGCCTGCCCTCCGCCCGTTGCACGCGCCTCGAGCGGGCGGCCGGTGTCGTGGTCGAGCGTCTCGCTGTGTTCCCCGGCGTCGTCCACCCAGTAGAGGCTGACGTGGTAGACGTCGCGGCCGCTCGGCGGATAGAGCGTCCATTGCGTGGCATCAGGCGCTGCGGCCGCGAGCCGCTCGAGCCCGATCTCGATACCCGTCCGCTGTGAAGGCTGCAGCTGGCCAACCGGGAGCTCCGGCCGCATCCAGCGATCGATCTCGGTATCGAAGTAACCGAGCGTGCCCGTCAGGAACATGAAGAACAGCACCCAGCCGACGAGGAGCCCGGCCCAGGTGTGAAGCGACGCCATGGACTGCCGCAGGCTCTGCTTCATCGCAGGCCGCTTCCGGCGACGGCGAGCACGAGCAGCGACAACCCGGCGGCGGCCGCAATGCCGCACAGCGCGCGCAGCGCCGAGCGCGCCGCGAACGCCCAGACGATCGCCGCGACATAGATCGCGAACGACAGCAGAACGGCCGCCATCACCGCGTCGCCGCGCGGCATCGGCAAGACTGCCGCGAGGGCCGCGGCGCCGACGCTCGCGACGACGCAGCCGCCGAGGCCGGCTGCAAGGACGCGGGCCGCGATCCCGGCTCGGGCGCCGAACGCCGGCGCGGCGCCGTGGCCTGTCGCTTGCGTTGCCGCCTTACCGGGGTTCTCGTCGAGAGCGGACGGCGGGCGCGGCAGCCGCGGGGGGAGGCTCACGGGACCGCGCCCGCCGACCCGGGGAAACCGTCGGCGGGCACGCGCTCGGGCCGCCGCGTGCGCGCCTCCGCTGCGCCGACCGCGCGGCCGCCGGCGTCGACCGGCGTGCAGCCCGGCTGAGCATCCGTGCAGAAGGCGGGGAGCGTTTCGACGTCGACGTGATGGTCGAGATAGACCTCGCGGATGACCTTGCTGTCGTACTCGAGCGCATCGCGCCCGGCGGCGATGACCTCCCGCCCTATCCGCGCAGCCTCCTCGGCGCCGAAGTAGTTCATCACCGTGCTGACCGGCCCGCGCGCGAAGTTGTGCCTTAGGCCGAGCGCATGCCCCACCTCGTGCGCGACGAGGTAACGCAGGTAGTCGTCGGCATTCTCCGCCCCGTCGTCGAGCGGACTGGGGGAAATGAAGACGTGCGCGTGCAGAATCTCGCCGGTGATCGGATCCGTCTGGATGTGCGAGGTCGATGCGTGAGCGCTGTGCGCAACCCACTGAATCACGTTGAGCTCGGCGCTCGGCGCCGACACCCCGTCCGGGGCATCGATGACTCGCACAGCCGGGCGCCCGAACGCCCGGTTCCAGTAGAGCACGCCGTCGCGGACGGCGGGCCGGTAAGCCTCCGGGATCGCCGACGAAAGCGCGAACACGACGGGCTTGCGGATGTCGAATTTCGTGGCATAGAGGACCGATCGGCCGTCCCGCTCCCGAGGGTAGGTCTGGAAGAACCCGAAATGCTCGAGGCTGGTCTCGAGCGGCTCGAAGCCGGGATCCGGCCGGTACGGACGCAGATAGTAGTGGACCACCACGGGCTCGCGGCGGCGGTCGACAGCGCGCTGCTTCATCACGAGCGTCGCGCCGCGCATGCCGAGGTCGACCAGCTCCCGGTCGTACAGACGGAAGTACGAGTAATCCTGCCTTTCGTTCCGGCCGTAGTAGTCCTCCCCGGTCCGATCCTCCTCGAGAAAGACCCTGTCGAACGCGGCGTTCAAATCCAGCATCAGCGCGCCGGCGTGCTCGCCGGCGATCGGCACCGTCGCGATCGGACGTTCGGCCAGGCCCCGCTCGCGGACTTCGAGCATCACCAGGGACGTGTCGTCGAGCCGCCGAAAGCGCACGATACGGCTGCGGCTGGTCATGAAGTGCTCGCGGCTGCGCTGCTCGTAGCTGACTTGCAGAAGGAACCGGTCTTCGAGCGCCGCGGGCGCGAGCAGCACGCCGCGCGGCGATCCGGCGCCGAATACGCTCAAGGCGGACAGCAGGACAATCAGCGGGGTGACCGTCATCGAACGTCGGCCCTCGAATACGCTCCGTGCGGCTCGCGGCATCGGCGCCGCTCTCCAAAGGAGCCGCCGCAGCGTTCGACGGTACCGACGCAGCTCGAATGCGCTCAAGTTACTAACGGTTGCGCAACGGGCTAATTCGGTCAAGCGGTGCTGGGCGCCGGCAAGGAGGGTCGGCCGCACGCACCGGACGGTACGCGAAGCTCCGGCCGCCGCAGGCCCGCGCGGAGCGTTAACGGCGCGTTAACCCGTTAAAGGAAGCAAGAAAAGCCGCGCGAATTCAAAGCCCGTGCGCAGCTCCCGGCCGGCAAGAGGGCGGCGGGGGCCGGAACGGCCCCCGCCGAATCGTCGACGACGTTGCCGCCGTCGGCGAAGCGTGCCTCGTCAGTAACTTACCCGCACGCCCGCCGTGTAGCGGCGCCCGATCGTGTCGTACAGGATCGAGTTCGGCCCCGGCACGCCCGCGCGGCCGAGGTTCGGGTAGGTCGCCGGAGGCTCCTCGTTGAAGAGGTTGTTGGCCGTGAAGAAGACCTGCCACGGCGCTCCGCCGGAACGGCCGCTGAACCTGAACGTCAGGTCCGTATAGAAGACCGAGCCGACCGTGTTGTCGTCGACCTGCACGCCTTCGGTGAAGTTCCTGTTCATCGTGCCGCCGTCGATGTAGCGGCCCTGCAGGAACAGCGACCACGGTCCCCGCGCATACGTCAGGCTCGTCGTCACCTTGTTCTTCGGTGCGCCGAAGCCGATGTCGCCGGCTCGATCGTCCCGCGGGCTGCCCGGCGTCAGGATCGAGTTCTCGTTGAGGCGCGCGGCGAGCAGGCGCCAGCCCATCGTTCCGCCTCCGACGTCGATCCCCGAGACGTTGAACTCCGCGTCGACGCCGCTGATCTTCTGGTTCGACAGGTTGATGAAGAGGTTGTCGACGCGAACGATCTCGCGGGTCGCCGGATCGCGGATCACGAACTCGCACAGCGAGGACTGGCCGCCGGACTCGAAGCACGTGTCCACGATGTCCTGAGCGCCGAGCTGGCCGATCGCGCCGTCGAGATCGATGTCGTACCAGTCGACGGTCATCGAGAACCGGTCGAACGGCTGGTACACGATGCCCACCGTGTTCGTCGCCGCCGTCTCGAGACCGACGTTCGGGTTACCGCCCGAGAACGACGCCGTGGTGACCGCGTTGTTGTTGTCCTCCGGATCGCGAACGTTCGCGCCGCCCCGCTGCGACTCGAAACGCTCCCGCAAGGTCGGGGCGCGCACGTCCTGCGACCGCGTCGCGCGGATCCTGAGCTGATCGGTGACCTGGTACGAGATGCCGGTCTTCCACGCCGGCTCGTCGCCGGCCCCCGTGTAGCTCGCGAAGCGGTACGCGTTGTCGAGATTCAGCCTGTCGTTGAGCAGCGGGATGCGCAGCTCGAAGAACACTTCCCGCACGCTGAATCCGCCCGCGACGTCGCGCTGGCTCGAGAAGAGCACCGTGCTCGAGTTCGCATCGCCTGCGAAGCCGTTCGGAACGTGCCTCAGGCCGCGGATGCCGTCCGGATTCGGGTTCCCGAGGGCATCGAACTCCGGCAGGATTCCGCGCAGCTCCGGCGACATCAGGCCGAGATCGCTCAGCCGGACGTTGTCGACG
>Ga0079224_100005065_pt1 | contig 17233 bp, 18 predicted proteins | sample Stecom2015_FD_80414 | JGI IMG/M metagenome (GOLD analysis project Ga0079224, IMG submission 80414) | Agricultural soil microbial communities from Utah to study Nitrogen management - Steer compost 2015 | ecosystem: Environmental > Terrestrial > Soil > Agricultural land | place: USA: Utah... | reverse complement strand
TTCTTGTGGATAACGCCTTTTGACGCCAGCCGGTCGAGCACGGATTTTACTTGCGCGAGTCGGGCTTCAGCTTCCGACTTGTCTTCGGTTTGGCGGAGCTGTTGAATAAGGGTTCGCATTCGACTTCGCTGCGTGCGATTTCGCGCTCGCCGCGCAGCGTTCTGGCGATTCCGCTTGGCTGCTGATTTGTGTTGAGGCATACTATTTGGTCCTGAGTTGTTGTTCGCCGGTCGTAGGTGTCGCGACTCGACCGCTTGGATTCGGTCTCAATCGGCCGTCCAAACTATCTATTTGGAAAAACACTATCAAACACAGAGCGTAAGTCCGGTTCCAGTTCGGACGGCCCCTTCGATTCGTCAGAGAGTTTTTGCGCGATGATTTCATTTTTTTCCGAGTTCGCGCGGGACGTGAACTCCCCTTCCACATTCATCGTGATGGATGCCGAGGGTCTCGAGCAGCCTCGACATTATCAGGTCGTCCCGCGTCAAGTTCTCCTCGCGATTGGAGGAAGTGTGTTGTTGATGGCCGTGCTTCTCGTCTTTCTCATTCTGGCCACGCCCATCCGGGAAGTCATACCGGGGTTTGGCACATCGGCCATGCGTCAGAATGCGCGCCTCAACAGTCTTCGCCTGGCAGCGCTCCAGGATTCACTCCAGGCCCAGGAGCGGTACATGACCCAGCTTCGCCAGCTCATGTTGGGTCACATCGACTCGAGTCAGATTGCCGGTGCGACTGCCCCCGACCCATTGACGAGCGTAGAGGCGATCGAACAACCGCTCCGTGGAGATCCCTCACCAAACTGGATCGATCACCAACAGCCGGCGATTCCCGTAGAACGGCTGGATGGGAGTAACCGATCTCCTTTCCGCCTCGCCAACATCGCGGGCACGTCGCTACCCAACGTGCTCCTGCCGGCCTTACCTCCGGTGGAGGGATTCGTTACGAGAGGATTCGATGCAAGGACTGGCCATTACGCCATCGACATAGCCGTCGATGTCGGAACGGTCGTTCGCTCGGTTGGCGAAGGATACGTCATCCTCGCGGACTGGACGCACGAGGGTGGATACACCATTGCCGTGCAGCACTCCGACGGATTCGTATCCGTCTACAAGCATAATCAACGGCTGCTCAAGCGTGTCGGAGACCGCGTTCACGCCCGCGACGCCATCGCCATGAGTGGAAACTCCGGAGAAATCACGACGGGCCCTCATCTCCACTTCGAACTGTGGCAGAACGGCTTGGCGCAGGATCCCGGTGAGTATATCTTGGGACCTTAAGCCCCGTCCGGTGAATCCGATCCTACAAATGAGCCTCAGCGAGATACCAAGCGATTCACTTGCTACATAAACAGAGCCCATCGACATCAAGAACATAGAAGAACGATCGCAATGTTTGCACGGAACGAGGAAGTACCCATGTCAAAGCAGCCCAACGCATCATCTCCCAATCAAATCAACATGATTGGCGAGGGTACACTTTTCGAGGGCACGCTCACGGCCAAGAGCGACGTTCGCATTTCGGGGCGGGTCGTTGGAAAGTTGAATATCAAGGGCAAGATCATCGTCTCTCAGGAGGGAACCATCGAGGGAGAGATCAAGGCCGTCAATCTAGACGTCGGCGGTCACATTCAGGGTGAGATCGACGTCTCCGAGCGCGTCATCCTCAAGAGCTCGGCCCGAGTCGAAGGCAACATCCGCGCCGGTCGCCTCGTCGTCGAAGAAGGCGCCGTCTTCAACGGTAAGTGCCAGATGGGCGCACGCACGGTCGATTCGGAATCCATTCTGTCAAAAGCCCCCAAGGATAAGCCGATCGAGGCGCCGAAGACGCGTGCCATTTCACAAGCTTCGTGATGGCTCCGTCGGAGGAGCCGCGGCACTCGTCGTTTCAGCAGTCCTTCCGCGAGGCCGGCCCGTATCTGACCCTGGGCCTGGAGCTGGGACTTACGATGATCATCTGGGCGGTGATCGGGTACCTGCTCGATCGGTGGCTGGAGACGACTCCGTGGCTGACCCTCGCCGGGGTGATGGTGGGAATGGCGAGCGTGTTCGTCCAGCTCATCCGCGCGTCGAAGCGTAGTCTGAAGGAGAGCGATCGGCGCCGAGAGGAATCGCGCACGGACCGGCAGCCCTGACGTTCAATCGCACATTCCTTTCAAGTACAATTCACTGCAACTTGGACTAAGCCGCGAGTCTTTCTAACTAGCTTTGCGTTTCGTATCCGGCTCGCGTGACTGACGAGGCACTCAGGACGTGTTTAGGATATCGGGGTTCAAGCACAGGCACGATGCAGCCGGAAAACTTGTGGCTTAGTTTCGCGCTCGGTGCGGCCCTTGGTACACTTTACATCGTAGCGAGCTACGTGTCGAATCGGCGCGCTTTACGCAGTGCGAATCGGTTCATGAGTATCGTAGTCACTACGATGCTCATTCGCATACTGCTCGCATTGATTGTGCTGGTCGGAGCGATGCTACTGCTTCCCGTCTCGCCAACGGCGTTCCTGGGAAGCTTTTTTGTAATGTTCATTATCGGATTGATCCTTGAGGTGGTCTTCCTGCACCAAAACTCTCCGGGAGCACATCCCTAGTTTGATTACGTCTGATCGTGAGCCTTAGCAAAAATATTCGCGCGCTAAGCCTTCTCTTGCTGCTGGTGCCATTCTTCGTGCAGGCGCGGGTGGCCGTGGCGGCGGAGGAGGGGGAGCAGTTGGACACCGTCGGGCACACGGCCGATGGCTTCTATCTCGATTTTGCGCCGTTCGGGTCCATCGAGCTTCCACGCATTTTCCTCGCTCGCGGCGAGGATGGCGGTCTACGATTGGATGCCTATTCCTCGACGGCGGCGGCGCTTCGATCCGGCGAGTACGCCATCGTTCACACGGCCGATGAGCAGACGGAGCTCGTGACGGATGAGGCCGTCATCGAGGAGATGATTGCCCATCATTCGCATCTCTACTCTTCGATCGCACCGCTTGCCGGAGAAATTGTGGTCGACTTCTCCATCACACGGCATCTCGTTTTTGGAGTGCTGGCCGCGCTTTTGGTTCTCCTCATTTTTATCCCGCTGGGCAGGCGGTACCGGACGCCGGAAGCCCGCAAATCGGCCCCTCATGGGATTTTTCAGAATATGTTCGAAGCGGCCGTCATTTTTGTTCGGGATGAGATTGCGCGGCCGAACATCGGCGAGAAATACGAACGCTTTCTGCCGTTCCTGCTGACGGCCTTCTTCTTCGTGCTTTTCAGCAATATTCTGGGTCTGGTTCCCTACGCGGGCGCCGCCACGTCCAATCTGTCGGTGACGCTCGTACTGGCGGCATTTACGTTCATTCTCGGCCAGGTCTACGCATCGAAGGACCACTGGAAGCACATTTTCTGGCCGCCGGGCGTGCCATTTGCCGTAAAGTTTATCCTGATTCCGGTCGAGTTCATCGGGCTCTTCACCAAGCACGCGGCACTGGCCATTCGACTCTTCGCCAACATGATGGCGGGGTCGCTCGTGATCCTGAGCCTGATCGGACTGATTTTCACGTTTAATCATCTTTTTGGCGGAGGAGTGGCTTCAGGTGTTGCACCGGTGAGTATAGCCATGACGCTTTTTATCTCGATCGTGAAGCTGCTCGTGGCATTCATCCAGGCGTACGTGTTCACCATGTTGTCGGCCCTGTTCATCGGCATGGCCGTTGCGGAGCACCACGACCACGAAGGCGCCGAGCCCCACGACTCTCAAGATCATCATAACTTTTCGCCTGCCTTGACGATGGACGGACAGACGTCCCAGTTCGAGGTGGCGGAGACGCACGGCGAGCCCGTCCTTGCGGGTTAGCGGCCATGCTCGTTCATCTAACCAAAACCGATCAATAGAAACCTCATAGGAGAAAACACAATGGAGGCTACCGCACTTGCATGGTTGGGAGCCGGTCTCGGCGCCGGACTCGTCGCACTTGGAGCCGGACTGGGTATCGGACGATTGGCAGGACCTGCCATGGAAGGTTCTGCACGCCAGCCCGAGGCCGCAGGCGATATTCGGACATCGATGATTATCGCCGCCGCTCTCATCGAGGGTGTTGCGCTGTTCGGCCTGGCGATCTGCTTTCTACTCGCTATCAAGTAAGAGCCCGTAACGAGTCCGCGAGCCGACATAGGAGCGAATGGCGGCCCGGACTCGAACGTAGAATTGGAGCATCACCGTCATGGATCTATTTCTCGCGCAGAGTCTTCTCGAGCCCAACACGGGGCTAATGTTCTGGAAGACTCTCGTTTTTCTGCTGCTGCTCGGTCTCTTGTGGAAGTTCGCATGGAAGCCGATCACCTCGGCGCTCAGGGAACGAGAGACAACCATCGATGAGTCCATCAAGCGCGCGGAGCGAGCGCTCGCCGAGGCTCGTCAAATTCAGGCGGAGAACGAGAAGGCCCGGCGGGAAGCCGAGCAGGAGGCGCAGCGCGTGCTCCGCGAAGCACGCGAGGCGGCCGACCGTGCCAGGAACGAGGAGTTGGAGAAGACCCGCGAACAGATCCGGCACATGAAGGAGACGGCGCAGGTGGAGATCGAGCGCGAGAAGCAGAGTGCACTCGACGAACTTCGGGACGAAGTGGCTGAGCTGGCCATCCAGGCGGCCGAAAAGATCCTCTCCGAGAACCTCGATGCCGATCGACAGCGGAAACTCGTTGATCGATTTATCGGCCAGCTCTCAAAGAATTAGGCCATGCAAATCGCGCGCAGATACGCCCGAGCTCTCTACGAAGAGGCACGCCGCCAGTCGAACCTCGAGACGGTCGATGCGGACATCGAGCTGATTGGGGAAAGTCTGGAGAGTGCGCCTCAGCTCAAGTCCTCGTTTCTGAGTCCGGTGATCTCGCGCGATAAGAAAGAGGCCGTTGTTTCGCAGCTCTTCAAGGGGCGCGTGAGCGATTTGACACTTCGATTCATGCAGCTTCTGATCGCGAAGCAACGCGAGGATCAGTTTCCAGACGTCGTGCGATCCTACAGATCGATGCGAGACGAGGAGCTGGGAGTGGTTCGGGCGGAGGCCCGGGTGGCGGCGCCGCTCAGCGAGGCCGATGAACGCCAACTCGTCACGGCTCTCGAACGGCTCACCGGCAAAATCGTTCGGATCGAGGTGTCCCAGCAGGACGATCTACTCGGCGGGGTCATCGTCAGGATTGGTGACACCGTATATGACGGGAGTGTGCGTAACCAACTTGCTCGTCTTCGTGAACAGATGGAGACCCGCGGTTTTTCGCTCAACTAGCCCATCGAAAGACCAGCATCAGAAAAGAGAATTGACGCAAGATGGCATCAGCTATTCGTCCAGATGAAGTGACTTCGGTCCTGAGGCGCGAACTCGGTGGGTTCGAGGCGGAGACGGACGTCTACGAAGTCGGAACGGTACTCCAGGTTGGCGACGGTATTGCGCGCCTCTATGGATTGTCGAATGTGCAGGCGGGCGAGCTGGTCGAGTTCCCCGGCACCGGCACTACGGGAATGGTGCTCAACCTCGAGGAGGACAACGTCGGGGTGGTGCTCTTCGGTGAAGTCGATGAGGTCAAGGAAGGCGACGAGGCTCGACGGACGCGCCGAATTGCTTCGATCGAGGTTTCCGAGCAGATGCTCGGCCGCGTAATCGATCCGCTTGGGCAGCCTCAGGATGGACTCGGGCCCATCGGCGGAGAGCGCTTCGAGATGCCTCTGGAGCGAAAGGCGCCGGGTGTGATCTACCGTGAGCCGGTCAGTGAGCCGCTCCAGACCGGCATCAAGGCCATCGACTCGATGATACCCATCGGACGGGGCCAGCGCGAGCTCGTGATCGGCGACCGGCAGACAGGGAAGACGGCCGTGCTCGTCGATACCATCATCAATCAGAAGTCGACTCATGAGACGGACAAGCCGGTCTTCTGTGTTTATGTTGCCGTTGGGCAGAAGGCCTCGACGGTCGCGCAGGTCATGAGATCGCTGGAGGAATATGGGGCGCTGGAGTATACCGTGATCGTGAATGCCTCGGCATCGTCGCCGGCGCCGATGCAGTTCATCGCTCCGTATGCCGGTGCGTGTATAGGTGAGTACTTCCGCGACACGGGCCGCCATGCACTCGTCGTGTACGACGATCTCTCAAAGCAGGCTGTTGCCTATCGGGAGGTTTCGCTGTTGCTTCGGCGTCCCCCGGGTCGCGAGGCATATCCGGGCGATGTCTTCTATCTGCACAGCCGCCTCCTCGAGCGAGCAGCGAAAATCAACAGCAGTGACGAGGTGGCACGCCAGATGAACGATGTGCCTGAGTCGCTGCAGGGAAAGGTCGTGGGCGGCGGATCGCTAACGGCGCTACCTGTAATCGAGACGCAGGCGGGCGACGTTTCGGCCTACATCCCGACCAATGTGATCTCCATCACCGACGGTCAGATCTATTTGGAGGCGGACCTATTCAATGCCGGTGTTCGACCGGCCATCAACGTGGGTATCTCCGTTTCCCGAGTGGGCGGTAACGCCCAGATCAAGGCCATGAAGAAGGTCGCTGGGACGCTGCGTATCGACCTCGCACAGTTCCGGGAGTTGGAGGCTTTTGCCAAGTTCGGCTCCGATCTCGATCCGGCCACCCAACGCCAGTTGCGACGTGGAGAACGCCTGGTCGAGGTCCTGAAGCAGGGCCAGTACGAGCCGGTACCCGTGGAGGAGCAGATCGCTGTGATATTTGTGGCCACTCAGGGTATTCTTGACAGCGTGCCCATCGAGCGCGTGAGGGAATACGAGCGGGAGTTCGTCCAGAGGCTGCGTATGCAGCATGCCGACCTGCTCGCGGGAATCGCGCAATCCGGCCAGCTGAGTGACGAGGCCGCCGAGCAGCTCAAGCAGATCGGTAAGGATTTGACTACGCTCTTCCAGCCCGACGCGCCTGGCTCTCGGGTGGGCGCAGGTGTCTCTGCGTAAGCCTGACGACCTAGAGTCCAGCCGACAGATCGATGGCCAGCCTACGCGACATCCGCAGCCGAATCGATTCGATTCGAAATACGCAACAGGTTACGCGCGCGATGAAGATGGTAGCCGCTGCAAAATTGCGGCGGGCACAAGAGCGCATCTTCACGGCACGCCCCTATTCCTATCGGCTGCGTGAAATCATCAGCCATCTGAAGGATCAGCTCGATCCGACTTCCCACGAATTCTTTCAGGATCGTGAGGATGTGGACGGCGTGCTCATCGTGGTCGTAACCGCCGACCGCGGGCTGGCCGGCGCATTCAACTCCAACATCATCAAGGAAGCCGAGCGGGCGCTGTCCGAATATGAGGACCAGCGGGCCGAGGGAAAGCTGTTCTTGCTGGCCGTCGGACGAAAAGGGTACGACCACTTCGCCAAGCGGGGCTATCAGATGGTCGGCAATTTCCGCGGAGTCTTCGACAACCTGGGTTTTCAGCTTGCGCAGGATATCGTCAAGGTGATAACAGACGGTTTTCGGGAGGGTCGATGGGATGAGGTGAAAATCGTCTACAACGAATTCAAGAACACCATCTCGCAGAACCGTATCGTCGAGCCCTTCCTTCCGATTCCTGCCAAGGTCTTTACCACGCCGGTGATGAGATCGGAGACCAAACGACGCGTCGCCCTCAAAGAGGGGCGGCACATCGATTTCATCTTCGAGCCGAATGCAGAATCGATCCTGAAGGAGGTCGTCCCGCGCTATCTCAACTATCAGATGTGGCGCGTATTGCTGGAATCGAACGCCGCTGAGCAGGGCGCGCGGATGGTAGCGATGGACAACGCCACCTCGAATGCGGAGGAGTTTCTGCGCGACCTGCAGCTGAAGTACAATCGCGCGCGACAGTCCGCCATCACCACGGAAATCATCGAGATTGTTTCCGGTGCGAATGCCCTCGAGTCAGGGCGCTAGGTTGGTCGCGGCGATGCGCGAGGGCGCAAATTCCGGAGCGGCACGGTGAGGAGGGCGAACTGATCCGCCGGTCCTGCGTTTGTACGACCCTCACACAGATCGGCAGATAAAGAGATTCAGCACCACGGAGAGGTGGCCGAGTGGCTGAAGGCGCTCCCCTGCTAAGGGAGTATGCGGTGATCCCGCATCGAGGGTTCGAATCCCTCCCTCTCCGCCGACTACACGGGCGCTTGCGCGGATGGCGCGGGCGCTCGTTTCGTATCGGGCCGGACCGGCTATCGCTCCGCTGCCGAACGTCGGCCGTCCAAGCGTCGGGTGCTCCGTCTGCGGCGTGCCTGGAGGATGATTACCTCCTGGAGAAAATTTTCGGGTTTGCCTTCAGGAAGCGCTCCACGGAGCGGAAAATGGGCGAGCCCCAGCCCCTCTTCAGGTACAGATATCCTGTCACTGAGAAGATCAGCGCGCCGATCGCATCGACGATCAGATCCCACATGGTATCCCGAAGGCCGCTCTTCTGCATATTGAGACCAAAGAGGTTGTCCATCCCGAACTCGAAGATCTCCCAGATTGCGCCGGCCCCCATTGCAAAGGCAAAGGAGAAAAGCGCGACGAAGCCGGGGTTCATGTGGAGTTGAATGCGATCCGTCTGATTCAGGATGTAGACGAGTAGAAAACCCGTGAGGCCGAGCATGAGCCCCGATCCGGTGTGCAGCACGATATCCCACCACCAGAAGCGGAGATAGTAGTCCCGAACTTCTCCCAGAAAGAGCGAGGCAAACACGAATAGAATCGCGAGCAGCTCGAATTCTGCCGGGATCTGAACGTGGAATCGTCGCTCCATCACGGCGGGGAGGGCCGTCATGGTCAAGACGGTGATCGTGAGGACCACGTTCAGCCACTGCTGCTCGAGCACCGACAGAATCAGTCCGAGAATCAGTATGGCCTGGAGGAACAGTGTGATCCAGTCGAAAACGGTCTGCGGTTTCTTCACGGTCACCTGGAATGAACACTGAATGTCCGGTGCCTCAGCGAGCTCTGAGGCTGTCTGTCACACTCAGGGGACGATTTCGGCGTCTCCCTTGTTGCCACCCGGGGGGTACCCGCCGATTCGTCCGGGGGCCGCGACTTGCACCCTATGTCAATTTTGCGGAACGTGGGGCAGTCGACAAAATCTGGTTGTTATGGTAGTCCATCTCGGTGTCCCTCCGCATACGGCGGCCGCGGGCGTGGTGCTCGTTCACGGGCGCGGCGCGACGGCTGAGAGCATCCTGCAGCTCGGTCGCGAGCTTAATATCGACGAGATCGCCTATCTGGCGCCTCAGGCTAAAGGTAATACCTGGTATCCTCACAGCTTTCTTGCGCCGCTCGATGCAAACGAGCCCGGCATCACGAATGGTATCGCCGCCATTATGCGGTGTGTAAGCGCCTTCGAGGAAGCCGGTCTACCGAGGGGGTCGATTGCGATCATCGGCTTCTCGCAAGGGGCCTGCCTCGCCTGTGAGACCGTCGCGCGGAACGCGGCGCGCTACGGTGGCCTGGCAGCCCTGAGCGGTGGACTCATAGGAAACGGAGAAATCCCCGGCGCAGAACCTCCTGCCGACAAGACCTTCGACTACAGCGGTTCTCTGGGAGGAACGCCCGTGTTTATCGGCTGCAGCGACATCGATCCGCACATACCGGTTGAGCGGGTTTACCAAACGGCCGATGTGTTCCGAGGCCTCGGCGCCGAGGTCGAGCTTCGCATCTATAAGGGGATGGGGCACACCGTGAACCGCGACGAGCTCAGCTACCTGCGTGGAATGTTGGAGGCGTTGGTCGCGGCGAGATTTCCCCGCGAATGACCGGCGCGTCTTCTCCGATCCCCCAATCTGCACACGCGCATGCACGGCCTGCCATCGACCTCCAGGGCCACCGTGGCGCTCGCGGTCTCTTTCCGGAGAATTCGCTCGGAGGGTTCTTGCTTGCGTTGGAGATCGGCGTCGATACGCTCGAGATGGATGTGGTTGTCACCCGCGATGAGCAGGTCGTCGTTTCCCATGAGCCATGGTTTCGCAGCCAGATCTGTTCCAACCCACAGGGCGCCCGGATTCCCTCCTGGCGTGAACGGGAGCACAACATCTACGCCATGACGTACGAGGAGGTGGCGCGATACCGGTGCGGCGTATTCGGGGACCGTCGATTTCCGGAGCAGGAGCATCGTTCCGTGCAGAAGCCACTGTTGGCGGATGTCATTGCGGCTTGTGAGGAGTATGCCGGGAAGCTGGGTCGCTCCGCCCCGTTCTATAGCGTCGAGATCAAATCGCGCCCACGTTTTGATGGACGCTTTCATCCGCCTCCCGCGGAGTATTCTCGGCTGCTGTTGGACGTATTCTCTTCGAAGGACGTGATCGATCGAGCCATCGTGCAGTCGTTCGATGTGCGCTCGTTGCGCGCCACACGAACGCAGGACGAAAGCATCCCACTGGCCCTTCTGGTCGACAACCGTCGGGGTTATCGGTGGAATGTCGGCCGCCTGGGATTCCTGCCCGAGCTATACAGCCCCAATCATACACGCATGACGAAAGACGATATCGAGCGGGCCCATCAAGACCTTGCAGCCGTCATTCCCTGGACCGTAAATGACCCGTGCAGGATGCGGACTCTCCTGGAGATGGGAATCAACGGTTTCATCACGGACTATCCCGATACAGGTCGCGAGGTCATACAGGCGTTCCTTCGTGAGAGCACCGGATAAACGCATTGCGCGCGGGGGTTCTTTTGCCGTAAATGCCTATATTTCAGTGGAGTGAAACCCCATCCCACCAAACCTATTTGTTCATGCCACACATCCCTCTGCCGGAGGGGTTGCCCGGGATTCTCGGACCTCTGGCGAAGTATCCTCGTACGGCCAAGCATCTGGGTGGACTGACCCAGGAGCTGCTTCGGGGGCCGTCGCCACTTACCCCTGGTGAACGCGAGCTGATCGCGGCGTACGTATCCAACGAAAACGAATGTGTCTTCTGCACGAAGGCTCACAGCGCCGCTGCGCGGCATCTGCTAGGTGAGGATGCCGAGGTGGTCGATGGAGTGAAGGTGGATTTGCAAAGCGCCGAGATCAGCGAGAAGCTGCGCGCGCTGCTTGCCATCGCCGGCAAGGTGCAAGAGAGCGGTCGTTTGGTGACGAAGGAGGACGTGGATCGAGCGAGGGCGGCCGGAGCCGTCGACGAGGAGATTCATCATACCGTACTCATCGCGGCTGCATTCTGCATGTTTAATCGCTATGTCGACGGGCTCGGGACCTGGACTCCCGATGATCCGGCGGTGTATGAGCAGCAGGGCGCTCACCTCGCGCTCAACGGTTACGGACAAAATTCCACGTAATGAGCAAGACGGTAGCACGGGCAAGTTTGTCCATCGTGTTTGTGGCGCTGCTGGCGTTCCTGGGCGTGGATCGATATCTCTCCGCGACGGAGACGAAAGCTGCCGAGGGGTTGCCGAAGGAGGCGGCGTTGGAGCGGTACGGATTCTTTCTGGAAGAAGTCTCCCGTGAGATCGGCATCGACTTCCACCACCAGGCTCCCGTTCTCGATTCGAAGCTCGACCACATCATGCCGCAAGTGGCGTCGATGGGGGCTGCCGTATCGATTGTGGATTTCGATCGTGATGGGTGGCAGGATATCTACGTAACCACGAGCAAAACGGGCGAGGCGAACGCCCTCTATCGAAATCTCGGGGATGGTCGCTTCGAGGATGTCGCTCCTGAGCTCGGCCTCGCCGACGTGAATAGGTCCGGGACAGGCGTCTCGATGGGTGGAGTCTGGGGCGATTTCAACAACGACGGGTACGAAGATCTCTTCCTTTATAAGTGGGGAAGCCTCGAGCTATTCCGCAATGACGGGGGGAAGGGGTTTACGCGAGTGACCGAAGGTTCGGGGCTGCCTGCGTGGTCAAACGTGACGGCGGGCATCTGGCTCGACTACGACAGGGACGGCAACCTGGACCTCTTCTTTGGGAGCTACTATCCGGAGGATCTGGATCTCTGGCACCTGGAACACACGCGCATCATGCCGGAGAGCTTCGAGTACGCCCGCAACGGAGGTCGGAAGTACATGCTCAAAGGCCACGGCGACGGAACCTTTACCGACGTGACCGAGGAGCTCGGCCTGCTCGATCAGCGCAAGTGGATGATGGCGGTGTCCGCGGCCGACCTTCGCGGGACGGGCTATCCGGATCTCTTCATCGCGAATGATTACGGGACAGACGATGTCTACTTCAACGAGAATGGAGAGCGATTCGTCGATGCCGGCGAGGCGACAGGGGTTGGCTTCGCACCGAAAAGCGGAATGAACGTGGCTTTCGGTGACATCACCAACGAAGGCCGGTATTCCGTTTACGTCACCAATATTTCGGAGCCGGGCGTTCTCGTTCAGGGCAACAATCTATGGGTACCGGAGCCCGGCAGCTCCCCAACATTGCGATATCGCAATATGGCGAGCACGTTCAAAGTCGACATGGGTGGATGGAGCTACGCCGCACAATTCGGAGACCTGAACAACGACGGTTTCGTCGACCTCTTCATGACGAACGGATACGTGTCGGCGGACAGGAAGAGCAGCTACTGGTATGATTTCTCGAAGGTCGCCGGAGGCAACAGAGCCATCATCTCTGATGCGCGGAACTGGCCCGCCATGAATGGGAGGAGTCTGTCCGGCTACCAGGCGAAGAGATTGTGGCTGAACACGGGTCAATATCGCTTCCAGCAAGTAGCCCAGGCCGTCGGCGTGCATGAGACCTACGATGGGCGCGCCATTGCATTCGCCGATCTCTGGAACCGCGGAACGCTAGACATCGTCGTCGCCCACCAGCGAGGTCCGCTACTCGTGTACCGCAACACAACCGCCGAGGATCGGAACTGGATCGCATTTGATCTGGAGGGCTCGGAGAGCAATCGAAGTGCGATCGGCGCGCAGGTGGAGTTGCACTGGGCTGGAAATCGACAGCTTCAGCACGTATCAGGAGGCAGCGGGTATTGCTCACAGAACCAGCGACCACTGCATTTCGGACTTGGAGAGCACACGCACGTCGAGAAGGCCGTGATCCGTTGGCCGTCCGGCCGGACACAGGTACTCGACTCACCGGCAGTCGGCACGGTTCACCACATTCTTGAACCCTCGGAGCGTGAATCTGAACCGGTGTGAGTAGCAGTTCTAGCCGATCCTGGGGCATCCGATACGATAGTCGGTACACCGCGCCCCTCCTCATCACGGCCATCCTACTCGGGGGCCATCTCTCCTTCGGAATCCTCGAGAGCTACAAGGCGATCCTGATCGCTATCGGCGTCTCGATGATCACGGAGCTCGCCTTGAGCCGGCTAATCCGTGGTCAGTGGCCCCATCTAGCCAGTGCATACATCTCCGGCATCAGCGTCGGGATACTCATCCGAACGCCGCTTTACTGGCCATTTGCCGTCGCGAGTTTCTTGACGATTGCATCCAAATATGTTCTGAGATATCGAGGGCGTCATATTTGGAATCCATCGAATTTCGGCATATGCGCGATGCTCTTTCTGGCGCCGCACGTGGTGGCGCCGCTCAGTGTGCAGTGGGGGAATAACCTGTGGCCCATGCTGGTTATCTGGATCCTCGGGGCCGCAATCATTGCTCGTTTTCGGCGCTTTCATATCTGTGCCACGTATGTCGCCGGCTTCTTCCTCTTTGCCTTCGTTCGCACGTGGTTTACCGGTGACAGCTTCCTGGCGGAGATCGCGCCCATCACGGGTCCGATGTATCAGCTCTTCGTGTTGTTCATGATTACCGACCCGAAGACGACCGTATCCTCGAAGTCGGGCCAGATGGTCGTGGCGTTCGTGATTGCCTTCGTTGAGATGCTGTTCCGGCTCGGCGAAGTCGTCCACGCGCCGTTCTACGCGCTCTTCGTGGTGGGTCCCATCGCCTTGTTGATTGAGATCGTGCGAAAGGATCGCGCTGTTCGCGCCGAGGCCGTGGTCGCGGAATCGGCCGCATGATAAGTACATCCAGAACAGGGAAGACAGTCATCGTGCGTGGATATCTCGTTCCGGCCATCTTCATTCTGGGCCTTCTGCAGTCGGGTGTCGCATCGGCCCAGAACGGCATTGGCGACCGAATATCGGGCTCGCATGCGGCGACGCGGAGCGTTGTGATGGCCCGGAACGGCATTGCGGCGACGAGTCATCCACTGGCAACCCAGGTCGCCCTCGACATCCTGCAGAAGGGCGGCACCGCGGTGGATGCAGCTATCGCTGCGAACGCGATGCTCGGTCTCCTGGAGCCCAACAATTGCGGCATCGGGGGGGACCTGTTTGCCATCGTCTGGGACGGCACGCAGTTGCACGGCCTCAATGCGAGCGGCCGTTCCCCGGCCGGCCTCAGCCTTGATCAGCTTCGTTCCCGCCTGGGTGATAGGTCGACCATTTCGCTGTACGGTCCTACCTCTGTTTCCGTGCCGGGTGCCGTCGACGGTTGGTTCGAACTGCATGGACGATTTGGCCGGATGCCCATGGCCGAACTTCTGGATCCGTCCATTCACTATGCCCGCGAAGGCGTTCCCATGGCGCAAGTGATTGCGTTTTCGTGGGCTCAGGCCTGGGATCGGCTCGTCGAAAATGAGGCGGATATCGGAGATCTCGACAATTTCAGGAAGACGTTCCTGGTCGATGGAGCGATGCCGGGAGAGGGTGAGGTATTTCGGAATCCGGATCTCGCGGCCACCTACGAGGCCATTGCTCGTGGCGGCCGCGACATTTTCTATTCAGGCTCGCTCGCGGATCGAATCGATGCCTACGCCCGACGAGTCGGGATGCTGCTGCGGAAGTCCGATCTACAGTCCCATCGAAGTACGTGGGTCGAGCCGGTGTCCGTCAATTACCGGGGTTACGATGTGTACGAGCTTCCCCCGAACGGACAGGGAATCGCGGCCCTGCAGATGCTCAACATCCTAGAAGGGTACGACCTCGCGTCGCTCGGCCACAACTCGGCGGACCACTTGCACCTCCTGATAGAGGCCAAGAAGCTGGCCTTCGAGGATCGCGCCCGACTCTACGCCGATCCTGAATTCTACCGAACCCCGCTTGAGACACTATTATCCGATGAGTACGCGGAGCAGAGGCGAGCGGTGATTCGCATGGACAGGGCCATGGATTCCATCGACATCCCCGAGCTTCGCGAAGGGGATACGGTCTATCTTACGGTGGCCGACTCCTCCGGCATGATCATCTCGCTCATTCAGAGCAACATGCTCGAGTTCGGTAGCGGTCTCGTGCCGGACGGGATGGGCTTCGTGCTGCAGAATCGGGGATCCCAGTTCTCACTGGATCCATCCCATCCGAATGCATACGAGCCGGGCAAGAGACCCTTCCACACGATCATTCCAGCCTTTGTCATGAAGGATGGGCAGCCATTTCTCAGCTTCGGCGTGATGGGTGGGGCTTTCCAACCGCAGGGGCACGTTCAGGTCCTGGTCAACATCATCGATTTCGGCATGAACATCCAGGAGGCCGGCGATGCCCCTCGGATCAGTCACTCGGGAAGCAGCCAGCCCACGGGCACCTTCATGATAGGCGGCGGGCGTGTCGCGTTCGAGAGCCAGATTTCGCAGGAGGTGCAGCTGGAGCTGGCACGCCGTGGCCATCGCATCGCGCCCACCGACTTCTTCGGCGGGTACCAGGCGATCTTATGGGATGCAGCGAACGGGGTCTACCACGGTGCATCCGACATGCGGAAGGACGGACACGCCGCCGGCTTTTGAACGCAATTCCGGACGTCAAGGGCCGAAAGCGCCGGCACTTCTCGCGAGAGTCAGACCTTGACGATGATGCGCCGCTTGAACATCACGTGCGCGATCAGATACATGCCGGCCACCCAGGTCAATGCATATAGGAGCGATCCGAACTCATCGGGCCCGATCGGCTGATAGATGTTCTGGAAGATCCAGCCCTGAAGCGACATTCCGGTACCTTCGCCATTCGGGATGCGGATCGTAAATAGCGTCTGCACGAGCAGACCGCTAAGGACGTAAACGGTAATGGCGTTCACGCCGTACTCGACGAAGGGCTTGGCCCAACGGCTCGCCCCCCGCACATCGGCCACCCAATAGCAGACTCCGAGGCCACACATGGCCAATCCACCCGTGAGCAGGACGTAGGAGCTCGTCCAGATCATCTTGTTGATGGGGAAGAACCAGTTCCAGACGTAACCTGCCGTGAGGGCGGCTAGCCCCCACACGAGCATTCGGACCGTCTTCTCAAGAGGTGCCTTGTCCGAGAGCAGAAGGCGGCCGGTCCAGACACCGATCAGCGTCGTCACGATCGCGGGGAAGGTGCTCAAAAAGCCTTCAGGATCCCATTCCCGATTGGCCTGCGACCACAGGTGATCTCCGAAGATGATGCGGTCCAGGTACCCCGCCAATGTTGACACCGGCTGATCCAGCGCGCCGGCGCCGTAGCCGGGAACGGGTATCAGCGTCATCGCGGCCCAGTATCCGAAAAGGAAGACGGCGGCCAGGATGTATTCGGTGCGCGGACTCGCGAAGAGATAAAGGAGCGTCACCACCAGGTAGGAAACGGCAATCCGCTGCAAGACACCCGGAATCCGCAGCACGGAGAGGTCGATCAGCCCGAACTCGGGGGTGAAGTTGAAGAATGGATACGCTGCCAGCAGAAGGCCGAGCCCGAATAGAATCAGCGTACGCCGGACGGCCTTGCGGACGAGCGGCCCCTTATCTACGCCCTGCTCCAGGCGTTTTTGGTAGGCAAACGCCACGGCGACGCCCACGATGAAGAGGAAGAAAGGAAAGATGAGGTCCGTGGGCGTCCATCCGTGCCAGGTCGCGTGGAGCAAAGGCGGATAGACGGCCGCCCACGTGCCCGGATTGTTGACCATGATCATCGCGGCGATGGTGATGCCGCGAAAAGCATCCAGGGAAACGAGTCGCTGCTTTTGAACTGTGGAAGAGGGGTAAATCAGCGGCTGGGCCGCCGGAGCGGAAACAGAAGTGGTTGCCATGAGAGCCTTAGATGTGAGATTTCAACGCCGACCAACCACGCCAGGGCGTTCACCTGCGGAGTCTAAGGTACACCAAATTCTGACTAACCAGAAAGGCCGACTGATCCGCGGTGATCCAACGGGGGCCCGCCGGCATTCGTGCGAACGTAGGGGTGGAGCGTATGAACTCGATTCAAAATCGTGCGACTCGGAGTCGGTCCAGCAATTGGGTTGGAACGAAGGGTCGATTCGTATTTTAAGGATGTACCAAATACGGGGTCCGGCGTCCCCACGACACGGAAGTCGCCGAGCTCCGGTATAGGGAGGGGTGGCAGAGCGGTTGATTGCACCGGTCTTGAAAACC
>Ga0079224_100005064_pt1 | contig 17236 bp, 10 predicted proteins | sample Stecom2015_FD_80414 | JGI IMG/M metagenome (GOLD analysis project Ga0079224, IMG submission 80414) | Agricultural soil microbial communities from Utah to study Nitrogen management - Steer compost 2015 | ecosystem: Environmental > Terrestrial > Soil > Agricultural land | place: USA: Utah... | reverse complement strand
GTCGTGGTAGACCTTGTAGACGAGGATGTTCGTGTCCTGGCCCGGTCCGCCCTGCGTCGTCGCATCGATGATGCCGAAGGTGCCGAAGAAGGCGTAGACCACGTTGACCACGAGCAGGAAGAAGGTGGTGGGCGAAAGGAGCGGGAAGACGACCGTCCAGAAGCGCCGCAAAGGTCCCGCGCCGTCGATCGCGGCCGCTTCGATGAGCGAGCGCGGGATCGACTGCAGCCCCGCGAGGAAGAAGACGAAGTTGTAGCTGATCTGGTTCCACACCGCCGCCATGACGATGAGGAGCATCGCCTGGTCGCCATTGAGCAGCCAGTTCCAGTTGATGCCGAACCAGCCTCTCAGCGCGTAGGAGACGATGCCGATCGAGGGCGCGAACAGGAACGCGTAGAGCACGCCGGCGACGGCCGGCGCCACGGCATACGGCCAGATGAGCAGCGTCCGGTAGGCGGTCGCGCCCCGGATGACGCGGTCGGCCATCACGGCGAGGAGCAGCGAGAGCGCGATGCCGAAGAAGGCGACGAGCAGGCTGAACACCGCGGTGACGCGGAAGGAATGAAGATAGCTCTCGTCCCTGAAAAGCGAGATGAAGTTCTGCAGCCCGACGAACTGGGTCTTCAGGCCGAAGGCGTCCTGCAGCTGGAACGAGAACCAGACCGCCTGCGTCGCCGGCCAGAAGAAGAAGACGAGCGTGACCGCGATCTGCGGCGCGACGAGCGCGTAGGGCAGCCAAGCCGACCTGAAGACGACCCGCTTTTCCATTGAAGCACGCCGGGGGGCGGCGCCGCCCCCCGGTCCCTGAAGTTACTTGTTGGCGGCCTGGAACTGGCGAAGGATCTCGTTGCCGCGCCGGACGGCGTCGTCGAGCGCCTGCTTCGCATCCTTGCGGCCGGCGATCGCGGCTTCGAGCTCCTCCTCGATCACCGTGCGGCCCTGCACGAAATTGCCGAAGCGCAAGCCGCGCGAATTCCGGGTCGGCTCCTTGTTCGTGAGCTGCCGCACCGCCATGTCGCGGCCCGGGTTCTGGTCATAGAAGCCCGACTTGCGCGTCATCTCGTAGGCGGCCTTCGTGATCGGCACGTAGCCGGTCCTCTTGTGCCATTCCATCTGGATCTCGGGCCGGGAGAGGAACGCCATGAACTTGGCCACGCCCTTGTATTCCTGCGCCGTGCGCCCGCTCATGACCCAGAGCGACGCCCCCCCGATGATCGAGTTCTGCGGCGCCCCCTTGACGTCGTCGTGATAGGGGGGGAAGCCGATCTCCCAATCGGTCTTGCCGGCCTTGATGATGTTGCCCAGCGCGCCGGCGCTGATCGTCGCCATGGCGCACTCGCCGGCGGCGAACCGCGAATCGGCCTGGTTCGTGCGGCCCGCGTAGGTGAAGAGGCCCTTCTTCGCCATGTCGGCCAGCATCTTGACGTGCCGGACGTGCAGGGGGGAGTTGAAGGTGAACTGCGTGTCGAGGCCCTCCATGCCGTTCATCTTGGTGCCGATGGGCACGTTGTGCCAGGCGCTGAAGTTCTCGATGTGCACCCACGAGGGCCAGCCCGTGGTGTAGACGCACTCCTGGCCCGCCGCCTTCAGCTTTTCCGCCACCGCGATCAGCTCTTTCCAGGTTTTCGGCGGCACGGGATTCACGCCCGCCGCCTTGAACTTGTTGCGGTCGATGTAGAAGAGCGCGGTCGAGCTGTTGAAGGGCAGCGACAGCATGTTGCCCTTCGGGTCGCTGTAGTAGCCGGTCACGGTCGGGAGGTAGGCCTTGGGATCGAACGGCTCGCCGGCTTCCTTCATGAGCTGGTAGACCGGCTTGACGGCGCCTTTCGCGTTCATCATGGTCGCCGTTCCGACCTCGAACACCTGCAGGATGTGCGGAGCCTGGCCGGCGCGGAAGGCGGCGATCGCGGCGGTCATCGATTCCGGATACGATCCCTTGTAGGAAGTGACCACCCGGTAGTCCTTCTGATCGGCATTGAACTTGTTCGCCAGGTCGTTCAGCGCCTCGCCGAGCGCCCCGCCCATCGAATGCCACCATTGAATCTCGGTCTGCGCATGCGCCGTGCCGACCATCATTGCCGCGCCGACGGCCAGCGCGATCGTCCTCTTCAACATTGCACCCCCTCCAAGAAAATGAGCGTACGAAATCGGCCTACGAGAGGCCGCCAAGATTATTCCACTGTGACCGACTTCGCCAGATTACGCGGCTTGTCCACGTCCGTCCCCCGGGCGAGAGCCGTGTGATAGGCGAGAAGCTGCAGGGGCACCACGTGCAGGATGGGCGAGAGCGGCCCATAGTGCTCCGGCAGCCGGATGACGTGCAGGGCCGGCCCGGGAGCGATCCGGCTCCCCGCGTCGGTGAAAACATACAGCTCTCCACCCCGCGCACGCACCTCCTGCATGTTCGACTGCAGCTTCTCCAGAAGGGCGTCGTTCGGCGCCACGGTAACGACCGGCATTTCGCTCGTCACCAGGGCGAGCGGGCCGTGCTTGAGTTCGCCGGCCGGGTAGGCCTCGGCGTGGATATACGAGATCTCCTTCAGCTTGAGAGCCCCCTCCAGGGCGATCGGGTAGTGCAACCCCCGGCCGAGGAAAAGCGCATGCTCCTTGCGGGCGAACCGCTCCGACCAGGCGATCACCTGGGGCTCCAGGGCGAGAACGGCGCCGAGCGCGGTCGGGAGGTGGCGCAGACTTCTAAGGTGCGCCGCTTCTTCGGACTCCCCCAGCCGCCCGCGCAGCTTGCCGAGCGTCAGGGCAAGCAGGAAGAGGCCCGTGAGCTGGGTGGTGAACGCCTTCGTCGAGGCGACGCCCACCTCCACGCCGGCGCGGGTCAGGTACTGAAGCCTCGTGAGCCGCATCATCGCGCTCGTCGGCACGTTGCAGACGGCGAGGGTCGCCTGGTGGCCCAGCGCCTGCGCGTGCTTCAGGGCCGCGAGCGTGTCGGCCGTCTCGCCGGACTGCGAGACCACGACGACCAGCGCCTGCGGATCCGGAATGCCGTCCCTGTAACGGTACTCGCTCGCGATTTCGACCTGGCATGGCAGGCGCGCGATGCTTTCGATCCAGTTGCGGGCGACGAGCCCGGAGTAGAAGCTCGTGCCGCAGGCCAGAATGAGGACCGATCGCACGCGCCCGAGCACCTCGCCCTCGGGGTCGCCGAAGAGCGCGGGGGATATGGAGCTCACGCCCTCCAGCGTGTCGGACACCGCCCGCGGCTGCTCGAAAATCTCCTTCTGCATGTAATGGCGGTAGGGGCCGAGCTCTGCGTCCGCACCCGCCGCCTTGACCACGCGGATTTCGCGCACGGCGCGCTGGCCGTTCGCCTCGAAGACCTTCCAGCCGCCGCGCTCGATGCTCACCACATCGCCTTCCTCCAGGAACACGATGCGGTCTGTCGCGCCGACGAGCGCGAGCGCATCGGAAGCGAGGAACGACTCCCCCTCGCCGAGCCCGACGACGAGCGGACTGCCGGCCCTGGCGCCGACCACCTTGCCCGGCTCGCCCTTCGCCGCCACGGCGATCGCGAAGGCGCCGCGCAAACGCCGCACCGCGGCCTGCACTGCGGCAAGCAGGTCGCCCGCGTAGAGGCTGTGCACCAGATGGGCGATGACCTCCGTGTCCGTCTGGCCTTCGAAGCGGTATCCGGCCTGCTCGAGCTCGGCGCGCAGCTCGTCGTGGTTCTCGATGATGCCGTTGTGCACCAGAGCGATCTCGCCGCGCGACACGATCGGATGCGCGTTCTCCGTCGCCGGCGCCCCATGGGTAGCCCAGCGCGTGTGCGCGATGCCGGTGACCCCCTCGAGCGCCCCGGCCCCGACCCGCTCGGCGAGGCTCGAAACCCGTGCGACGCTCACCACGCGCTCGATTCCCCCGGGGCCCACTACCGCAACGCCACAGGAGTCGTAGCCTCTGTACTCCAGGCGGCGCAGGCCCTCCACGAGCACCGGAACGATGTTCCGTCCGGCCACGGCCCCGACGATTCCACACACGGGCTCAGTCCTTTTTCTTCCTGGCGGGCGGCTTCCACCCGGGCACGGATATCTGCTTCGCGCGGGCCAGGGTCAGCTGCCCGGGTGGCGTATCCTTGCTGATCGTCGAGCCGGCGCCGATGTACGAGCCACGCGCAATGCGGACCGGTGCGACGAGCGTCGCGTCCGATCCGATGAAGCATTCGTCCTCGATTACGGTGCGATGCTTGGCCGCGCCGTCGTAGTTGCACGTGATCGTCCCGGCCCCGATGTTCACGCGAGCGCCCACCTCGGAATCGCCGACATAGGCGAGATGGTTCGCCTTGGAGCCGGCCCCGAAACGGCTCGCCTTGACCTCGACGAAGTTGCCGATGTGGACGCTTTCGCCGAGCTGGGCGCCAGGACGTAAGCGTGCATAAGGGCCAAGCCGGCAGTTGGCGCCCACTTCAGCATCTTCCAGCTGGCAAAAGGCGTTCACTTCAGTGCCGTCGCCCAGCGTGACATTGCGAAGCACGCAGTTCGGTCCGATGCGCACCCGATCGCCGATCCGCACGCTGCCCTCGAAGACGCAGTTGACGTCGATGGAGACGTCGCGCCCGCAGGCCAGCTCCCCACGGACGTCGATCCGCTCCGGATCGGCGAGGGTTACCCCGTTGTCGAGGAGGCGGCGGGCTGTCCGGCGCTGCATGGCGCGCTCGAGGGCGGCCAGCTCGGCCTTGGAATTGACGCCGGCGACCTCCCCGGAATCGGTGACCCGGACGGCGTGCACCGGCACCCCTTCGGCCGCCGCGAGCTTTACGATGTCGGTGAGGTAGTACTCACCTTGAGCATTGTCATTTCCAATGCGTGACAGCCAGGCTCCGAGGCGTGCCGCCTTGAGCGCGAAGAAACCTGCGTTGACTTCGCCGATGGCCCGCTCGTCGTCCGAGGCGTCCTTCTCCTCGACGATGCGCGCCACGCCGCCCGACGCGTCGCGGACGATGCGACCGTAGCCTGCGGGCTCCGAAACTACGGCGGTCAAGAGGGCGACGCCGTCCCGCGAGGTTTCTCGGAGCCGCTCGAGGGTCTGCCTGGACACCAGCGGAACGTCCCCGTAGAGGACGAGCACGTCGGCATCGCGGTCGAGGTGCGGCACAGCCTGCAGGACCGCGTGGCCAGTGCCCAGACGCTCCGCCTGGTGGATCCACTCGAGGTCCGTCTCGCCGGCAAAGGCGGCGCGCACCTGCTCCGCGCCATGGCCATAGACCACGAAGATCCGCCGGGGGGAGAGGCTCCGCGCCGTCTCGAGGACGTGGGCAAGGAGCGGCCTGCCGGCAAGCGGCTGAAGCACCTTGGGCAGGTCCGAGCGCATGCGCTTGCCCGCGCCCGCCGCGAGGACGACTACGTCGAGGGACATTGCGGCGCGATTCTAGCCTGCCTGCACCGATTCCCCGGACCGCGGGCGTGAGAGGCCCGGAGTGCTTCAGCGAGGAAGCTCGGAGCTCCCCATCAGGAACTCGTCGACCGCGCGCGCGCATTGCCGGCCTTCGCGGATCGCCCATACGACGAGCGACTGGCCCCGACGCATGTCGCCGGCGGCAAACACCTTCGGCACCGACGTGGCATAGGCCGCGGCGCCTTCCGTTGCGGCTTTCGCGTTGCCACGCGGGTCTTTCTCGATGCCGAACTCGTCCAGGAGGGACTGCATCGGCGAGACGAAGCCCATGGCGAGCAGCACGAGGTCCGCGGGGATCTCGAACTCGCTGCCGGCGATCTCGGCGGGCTTGCCGTCCTTCCACTCGAGCCGCACCGCCTTGATGGCCTTCACGCGCCCGCCTTCGCCGAGGAACGCCTTGGAGGCCACGGCCCAGTCGCGCGTGACGCCTTCCTCATGCGAGCTCGAGGTCCGAAGCCGCACCGGCCAGTATGGCCATACGGGGTTGCGTTCGACGTCGGGCGGCATGGGCAGAAGCTCGAGCTGCGTGACCGATCGCGCGCCATGGCGGTTGGCGGTGCCCACGCAGTCCGACCCCGTATCGCCACCCCCGATTACCACGACATGCCGGTCGGTCGCCCAGAGATCGGGCACGCCTGCGTCCCCGGCCACACGCTTGTTCTGCAGCGGCAGGAACTCCATCGCGAAGTGCACGCCGTCGAGCTCGCGTCCCGGGATCGGCAGGTCGCGCGGCTGCTCGGCGCCGCCGGCGAGGACGACCGCGTCGAATCTCGCAAGCACATCGGCGGCGGCATGGTTCGTGCGCGCGTCGTTGCCAATACCCGGGCCCGGCCACTGCGCGCCGATCAGCACGCCCGGGCGGAACTTCACGCCCTCCTCCCGCATCTGCTCCAGGCGCCTGTCGATGTTGCTCTTCTCGAGCTTGAAATCGGGGATGCCATAGCGCAGGAGCCCGCCTATGCGATCGCTCTTGTCGAACACCGTAACGTCGTGCCCGGCGCGCGCGAGCTGCTGCGCGCAGGCGAGCCCCGCGGGCCCGGAGCCGACGACCGCAACCTTCTTGCCGGTACGGTGCGCGGCGGGCTGGGGCTGGACCCATCCCGCTTCCCAGGCCTTGTCGATGATGGCGTGCTCAATCGACTTGATGCCTACGGGGTCGCTGTTGATGCGCAGGACGCACGCTTCCTCGCACGGCGCGGGGCATACCCGGCCGGTGAACTCCGGGAAGTTGTTCGTCGAGTGCAGCACCTCGATCGCCCGCTTCCAGTCCTGGCGAAAGACGAGGTCGTTCCAGTCGGGAATGATGTTGTTCACCGGGCAACCCGACATGCAGAACGGAATGCCGCAGTCCATGCACCGCGCCCCTTGCTTGCCTGCGGCGGCGTCGTCCAGGCGAATGACGAACTCGCGGTAGTGCTTCTTCCGCGCTTCGGCCGGCTCGTGCGCCTCCTCCAGGCGTGCGTACTCGAGGAACCCCGTGATCTTCCCCATCAGGCGGCCACCCTGCTTCCGGCGCCGTGCAGCTCGCCGAGCGCCCGTCGATACTCCTTGGGAAACACCTTGACGAAGCGGCCGCGGTATTTCGCCCAGTCGCCGAGGATGGCGGCGGCGCGGCGCGAGCCGGTATACCGCTGGTGATTGGCAAGCAGCGCCTTCAGGAGCACCTCGTCGGCCTGTCCCTCATGCCACAGCTCGGGTGCGAGCTTCGCCTGCTGCTCCGATTCGGGCAGCACGGGCTCGAGATCGACCATCGCCAGGTTGCAGTACTTCGCGAATTCGCCGTTCAGGTCGAGCACGTACGCGATGCCGCCCGACATGCCGGCGGCGAAGTTGCGCCCCGTAGCGCCCAGCACGACGACCGTGCCGCCGGTCATGTACTCGCAGCCGTGGTCGCCTACCCCCTCCACGACCGCGCGCGCGCCGGAGTTGCGCACGGCGAAGCGCTCCCCCGCGACGCCGCGGAAATACGCCTCGCCAGCGATCGCGCCGTAAAGGACCACGTTGCCCGTGATGATGTTCTCGGAGGGCTCCCCGCGGAACTTCGGCGAAGGCTGCACGCTGATGCGCCCGCCGGAGAGGCCTTTGCCGCAGTAGTCATTCGTATCGCCCACGAGGTCGAGGGTGATGCCTCGGGCGAGGAAGGCGCCGAAGCTCTGGCCCGCGGAGCCCGCGAGCCGGACATGAATCGTATCGTCCGGCAGCCCCTCGTGGCCGTAGCGCTTCGCCACTTCGTAGGAGAGCATCGTGCCCACCGTCCGGTTGATGTTGCGGATCGGCGTGTCGATGTTCACCTTCTCGCCGCGCTCGAGAGCGGGCTGCGCGAGCTCGATCAGCCGACGGTCCATCGCCTTCGCCAGGCCATGATCCTGCGGCTCGCAATGGAAGCGCGCGACCTCGGCTGGCACCTTCGGCATGCTGAAGATGCGCGAGAAGTCGAGTCCTGCGGCCTTCCAGTGCTCGATGCCCTTGCGCGTGTCGAGGAGCTCCGTGCGTCCCACGAGCTCGTCGAGCTTGCGCACGCCGAGGCGCGCCATGAGCTCGCGCACTTCCTCGGCGACGAAAAAGAAGTAGTTCACCACGTGCTCCGGCTTGCCGGCGAACCGGCGACGCAGCACCGGATCCTGCGTCGCGACGCCGACCGGGCAGGTGTTCAGGTGGCACTTGCGCATCATGATGCAGCCCTCGACCACGAGCGGCGCAGTGGCGAAGCCGAACTCGTCGGCCCCGAGCAGTGCGCCGATGACGACGTCGCGGCCGGTCTTCATCTGGCCGTCGACCTGCACGGCGATGCGGCCGCGCAGCCGGTTGAGGACGAGCGTCTGCTGCGTCTCGGCAAGGCCGAGCTCCCACGGCGTGCCGGCGTGCTTGATCGACGACCAGGGCGAGGCGCCGGTGCCGCCGTCGTGCCCCGAGATCGTCACATGGTCGGCCTTGCCCTTCGCCACGCCGGCGGCGATGGTCCCTACGCCGACCTCGGAGACGAGCTTCACCGACACCGCAGCCTCGGGGTTCGCGTTCTTCAGGTCGTGGATGAGCTGGGCGAGATCCTCGATGGAGTAGATGTCGTGGTGCGGCGGCGGCGAGATCAGCTCCACTCCGGGCGTCGAATAGCGCAGCTCAGCGATGTATTCCGACACCTTGCGGCCGGGAAGCTGGCCGCCCTCGCCGGGCTTCGCGCCCTGGGCGATCTTGATCTGCACCATCTCCGCGCTGGCGAGGTATTCCGCCGTGACGCCGAAGCGGCCGGAAGCCACCTGCTTGATCTTGGACTTGAGCGAGTCGCCCGGCATGAGCGCGATGTCGGTCTCCACGCGCGTTGCGCCGAGACGGGACTTCAGCGTCTCGCCTTCCTTCACCCGGGCGTAGCGGCGGCGGTCCTCCCCGCCCTCGCCCGTGTTCGACCTGCCGCCGATGCGGTTCATGGCGATGGCGAGCGTGGTGTGCGCCTCGGTGGAGATCGAGCCGAGCGACATGGCGCCCGTCGAGAACCGCTTCACGATCTCGGCGGCGGGCTCCACCTCCTCCAGCGGCACGGGCTTGCACTGATCGAAGCGGAACTCGAACAGGCCGCGCAGGGTGAGCTGCCGGCGCGATTGCTCGTTGATGAGCTGCGCGTATTCCTTGTACGTCGCGTAAGAGTTGGAGCGTGTGGCGTGCTGCAGCTTGGCGATGGAGTCGGGCGTCCAGGCGTGCTCCTCCCCACGTACCCGCCACGCGTACTCGCCGCCCGCGTCGAGCATGTCGCGCAGCACCGGATTCGTTTCGTCGAAGGCGCTGCGATGCGTGCGGATCGCTTCCTCGGCGACGTCGAAGAGCCCGATTCCCTCGATGGTGGAGCTCGTGCCCGTGAAGTACCTGTCGACGAGCGAGCGCGCGAGGCCCACTGCCTCGAAGAGCTGCGAGCCCGTGTAGGACATGTACGTCGACACGCCCATTTTCGACATCACCTTCTTCAGGCCTTTGCCGATCGCCTTCACGTAGTTCTTGATCGCCTTGGAGGCGGCTGCGCGGTCCTCCTGATGGAAGGCAAGCACCGTCTCGAGCGCGAGATAGGGATGCACGGCCTCGGCGCCGTAGCCGCCGAGCAGCGCGAAGTGGTGCACTTCGCGGGCGCTGCCCGTCTCGACCACGAGGCCGGTGGAGGTGCGCAGGCCGCGAGTGACGAGGTGCTGGTGGATTGCCGAGAGCGCGAGCAGCGCGGGAATCGCGACCCGTTCCCGGTCGACGAGCCGGTCGGAGATGATGATGATCGAGTAGCCCGATCGCACGGCGTCCTCCGCCTGCGCGGCGAGCGACGCGAGCCGGGCCTCCACGGCCTCCTTGCCCCATTCGACCGGGTAGGTGATGTCGAGCTCGCACGCCTTGAACTTGCCTCCGGTGTAGCGCTCGATGTGCCGGATCTTCTCCATCTCGAAGAAGTCGAGCACCGGCTGGGAGACCTCGAGGCGAAGCGGCGGGTTGAGCTCGTCGATGCCAAGCAGGTTGGGCTTGGGACCGATGAACGAGACGAGCGACATCACCAGCTCCTCGCGGATCGGGTCGATCGCCGGGTTCGTGACCTGCGCGAAGAGCTGCTTGAAGTAGTGGTAGAGCGTCTTGTTCTTGTTCGACAGCACGGCGACCGGCGAGTCGTTGCCCATGGAGCCGATCGGCTCCTCGCCGTTCTGCGCCATCGGCTGCAGGATGAACTTCAGCTCCTCCTGCGTGTAGCCGAAGGCCTGCTGCCGGTCGAGCAGGCGCACCTGCGACTTGAGCGGCGCCGACTTGTCGGTCTCGACCTCGTCGAGCTTCACGCGAATGCGCTCGATCCACTCGGCGTACGGCTTTGCGTTGGCGAGGCCCTCCTTCAGCTCCTGGTCGTCGATGATGCGGCCCTTCTCCAGGTCGACGAGGAACATCTTGCCCGGCTGCAGGCGCCACTTCTTCACGATGCGCTCCTCCGGCACGGGCAGGCAGCCGCACTCGGACCCCATGATGACGAGGTCGTCGTCGGTGACGACGTAGCGCGAGGGCCGCAGGCCGTTGCGGTCGAGCGTCGCGCCGATCTGGCGCCCGTCCGTGAAGGCGATCGAGGCCGGCCCGTCCCACGGCTCCATCATCGCGGCGTGGTACTCGTAGAACGCGCGCCGCGCCGGATCCATGAGCGAGTGGTTCTCCCAGGCCTCGGGAATCATCATCATCATGGCATGGGCGATCGAGTATCCGCCCATGACGAGCAGCTCCAGCGCGTTGTCGAAGGACGCGGAGTCCGACTGCCCGTCGTAAATGAGGGGCCAGATCTTTTCGATGTCCTTGCCCAGGATGGGCGAGGAGATGGCGCCCTGGCGCGCGCGGACCCAGTTGACGTTGCCGCGCATCGTGTTGATCTCGCCGTTGTGGCAGATCAGCCGGAACGGATGCGCGAGGTCCCACGAGGGGAAGGTGTTGGTCGAGAAGCGCTGGTGCACCAGCGCGAGCGCCGACTCGACGCGGGGATCCTTCAGGTCGAGGTAGTACTCGCCCACCTGCGAGGCGAGCAGCATGCCCTTGTAGACGACCGTCCGTGCCGACATGGAGGGAACGTAGAACTCCTTGCCGTGCTGCAGCCTGAGCGCCTGGATGGCGTGCCCCGAGCTCTTGCGGATGATGTAGAGCTTGCGCTCGAGCGCGTCGGTGACGGTCACGCGCCGGCCGCGGCCGATGAAGACCTGCCGGATCACCGGCTCGATGCTTTTCGCGGGCTCGGCGAGATCGCTATTGTCCACCGACACGTCACGCCAGCCGAGCAGGACCTGGCCTTCGTCCTTGATGGCGCGCTCGGTCTCGTACTCGAGGGCGATCCTGGCCGCCGGGTCGCGAGGCAGGAACCGCGTGCCGACGCCGTACTGGCCCACCGGCGGCAGCTTCACGCCATGGCGGGCCATTTCCTCGCGGTAGAAACGGTCCGGGATCTGGATGAGGATGCCCGCGCCATCGGAAAGCCTCGGGTCCCAGCCGACCGCCCCGCGATGCGTCAGATTGCGCAGCACCGTGAGCCCCTGCTCTACGATGGTGTGCGATTTGCGGCCCTTGATGTGGGCGACGAAGCCGACGCCGCAGGCGTCGTGCTCGTTCCGGGGATCGTAGAGACCTTGTGCGGCTAAGCGCATGAGGGGAAACCCCAATTCTGATATTGCCGCTTTGCACAAAATGGCGGCGGAACTTCTGAATATACCTTTGCCGCCCCCTCGGTCACAAGAAAAAATCCAGCCCGGGCGGAGGTGCCGGGGGACGAGCGGGCGCGCTGACGTTCAGGCGCCCGGAGAGCCGGACCGCACCGCTTCGTCGACCAGTCTTGCGTCTATGCCGCCCCGGAGGGACGAGATCCCCAGGCCTTCCAGAACGACGAAGCGAAGCCGGCCCTGCTCGGCCTTCTTGTCGGTCGCCATGTGCTCGCGCAACCGCTCGGCGGCTATGGCCGGGCCGGTCACCGGAAGGCCCGCGCGCCGGACCAGCTCCGTCAGCCGGGCGACCTCCTCCGCGCCGAGAAGGCCGAGGCGACGCGAGAGCTCGGCCGCCATCACCATGCCGGCGGCGACCGCCTCCCCGTGGAGCCAGGCGCCGTAGCCGGTGGCAGCCTCGATGGCGTGACCAAATGTGTGGCCGAAATTGAGCAGCGCACGCCGGCCGCTCTCGCGCTCGTCCGCGGCCACGACCTCGGCCTTCAGCTCGCAGCAGCGGCGGATCGCCTGGGCGAGCGCCTCGCCGTCGCGCCTGCCCAGGCGCTCGATGTGCTCCTCCAGCCAGTCGAAGAACGCCCGATCGAGCGCCGCGGCGTGCTTGATGACTTCCGCGAGCCCGGCGCGCAGCTCGCGGTCCGGCAAGGTATCCAGCGTCGACACGTCGGAGACCACGGCGAGCGGCTGGTGGAACGCGCCGATCATGTTCTTGCCGCGCGCGTGGTTGATGGCCGTCTTGCCGCCCACCGAGGAGTCCACCTGCGCGAGCAGCGTGGTCGGTACCTGCACGAACGGCACGCCGCGCTGGTACACCGCCGCGACGAAGCCCGCGAGATCGCCCACCACGCCGCCCCCGAGGGCGATGACGAGTCCATCGCGCCCCAGACGGGCGGCGAGCAGCGCGTCGCACACCTGGTCGACACTCTGCCAGCGCTTCGCCTGCTCGCCGTCCTCGACGAGGACCGGCACGACGCGTGCGCCCGCGCGCTCGAGCGTCGCACTCACCCGGGCGAGGTACAGCGGCCCGACCACCGAGTTCGAGACGATGGCGATGGAGCGCCCGGCAAGGCCCTCGCCGTAGAGCTCGGCGCGCTCGAGCAGGCCCGCCCCTATATGGATCGGATAGGCGCGGCTGCCGAGCTCTACGCGGAGTGTCTGCATCGTTCCTCAAGCTTCGCAAGCACGGCTTGCGCGAGCGCCTGCACAGTCTGCGAGCCCGTATCGATGGTGATGTCGGCGATCTCCCGGTAGAGCGGGTCGCGCTCGACATAGAGCTCGCGCAGCCGCCTTAGCGGGTCGGGCGTCGCGAGAAGCGGTCGGTTGCGGTCGTGGCGCACGCGGCGGTAGAGGTCTTCGGGCCTCGCCCGCAGGTAGACAACCGTGCCCGTATCCGCGAGTCGTCGCCGATTCTCCGCCCGGAGCACGCTTCCGCCGCCGGTCGCGACCACGATGTCGGAGAGCCCCGTCAGCTCGCTGATCACCTGCTCTTCCCTGGCACGGAAACCCTCTTCGCCTTCGAGCTCGAAGATCACCGGAACGCGGACGCCGCAGCGCGCCTCGATTTCATGATCGGAGTCGAGGAAGCGCAGCCGCAGCCGCCTTGCGAGGAGGCGGCCGATGGTCGTCTTTCCCGCCCCCATCATGCCCACCATGTATACGTTCCGGACGCCCGTCATGGGCGCATTGTAGAAACAAAAACGGCCGGGTTTGCCGGCCGTCTGTCGCCGCCCCGCGCAGGGGGCGATCGGCGGGGGATCAGCGCAGATTCAGGCGCTCGTTCACGATCCGCGGCGTGATGAAGACGAGCAGCTCGGTCTTGTTGCTCGTCGTGGTCTTGTTGCGGAAGAGCGCGCCAAGCCCCGGGAGGTCGCCGAGGAACGGGATCTTGGTGATGTCGGTCCGGTCGGCCTGCTCATAGATGCCGCCGATCACGACCGTGCCCCCGTTCTCCACCAGCACCTCGGTCTTGACGTGCTTGGTGTTGATCTGGACGCCGGCGGGCGTCAGCGCCCCGGGCTGGTCCTTGTTCACGTCGAGGGTCATGATGATGTTGCCGTCGGGCGTGATCTGCGGCTTGACCTTCAGGGCGAGGTTCGCCTTGCGGAAGGACACGCTCGTTGCTCCCGAGGATGTGGCCTGCTGGTAGGGAATCTCCGTCCCCTGCTCGATGACGGCCTCCACCTGGTCGGCCGTCAGCACGCGGGGGCTCGCGATGATCTTGCCCTTCCCGTCCGCCTCGAGTGCCGAGATCTCGATGTTCAGGAGCCGCGTCAGGCTGCTGTTGAAGAGGATGAACGAGAACTGGCCGGCATTGAACGAGTTGAGGCCCGCCGCAGGGAGGTTCGCGTTGAGGCCGCCCGCGTCGGTCGTGGGCGTGCCTTCCGTGATGCCGGCGGCCTGGCTCGTGTTGACGATCTCGGCGCCGATGTTCATCCCGACGCCAGCCCGGCTGCCGAACGGCGCGCGGTTCGAGGGCCCGAGCTCCATCAGGCCGATGCGGGCGCCGAGGTTCTTGCTGAAGGTGTCGTTCGCCTCGACGATGCGCGCCTCGATCATCACCTGGCGAACCGGAATGTCGATCTTGGCGATGAGCTTGCGCACCTCTTCCAGCCGGCTCGGCGTGTCCTGCACGAACAGCGTATTGGTGCGCGCGTCGACCACCGCGCTGCCGCGCTTGGAGAGGATGCGCTGCGCCGGATCCGAGAGCAGCTTCTGGATGTCCGCCGCCTTCTGGTAGTTAATCTGGAACGACTCGGTGTGCGTCTGCTCGAGGTCGTTGATCTGCTGCTGCGCCTCGAGCGCCAGCTTCTCCCGCGTGGCGAGCTCGTCGCGCGGGGCGATCCAGATGACGTTCCCGCTGCGGCGGCTGTCGAGGCCGCGCGTCTGCAGGATGATGTCGAGGGCCTGGTCCCACGGCACGTCCTTCAGGCGCAGGGTAATGCTTCCGCCGACGGTGTCGCTCGTGATGATGTTGAGGTCGGTGAAGTCCGCGATGACGTTGAGGACCGCGCGCACCTCGACGTTCTGGAAGTTGAGCGACAGCTTCTCGCCCGTGTACCGCCCGCGCGCGCGCGCCGTGTCGGCCTGCACCGGCTTCACTTCGATGACGAACTGGGTGTCGGACTGGTAGGCGGTGTGCTCCCACTGGCCCTTCGGCTCGATGACCATGCGCACGTTGTCGCCCTGCTGGTAGGCGCTCACGATGTCGACCGGGGTGGCGAAGTCCGTGACGTCGAGCCGCCGCCGCAGGTTGTCCGGAAGCGTGGTCTTGAGGAACTCGACGATGATGTTCTGGCCCTGCTGCCGGATGTCGATTCCGGTGCTCGTGTCGGACAGGTCGACGACGACGCGGCCCTCGCCCCCGCTGCCGCGGCGGAAGTCGATGTCGCGCACGGCGTGCTTGCCCTGCGCGCCGCCTTGGGCGAACTGCTCCACCTTCCCGGGGCCCGCCGCCTGCGCCGCGACCGGCGCGGAGAGGCTGATGACCACGGTGTTGCCCTCGATGCTCGCCTCGTGCGCCACCGGCCGGCGCAAATTGAGCACCAGGCGGGTGCGGTCGGTGCCCTGCACGACGTTCATGCTGCGCAGCTCGCCCTGGCCGATGTCCTGGCTCGAGCGACCCAGCGCGTTCACGGTATTGGGGAAGTCGAAGGCAATGCGCGCGGGATTGGTCACCGCGAAATTCGCCGGCACGCTCGCGAGCGGCTCTTTGGTCGTCACCCGCACGAGCACCTTGTCCCCCTGCTGCACGACGTCGAAGCCGTCGATGCTGTTCGCCTGCGCGAGCGCGGCGCCCAGTCCGGCGAGCCAGACGGTGAGCCCCAGAAAGGCGGCGCGGAAAGCTGCGTTCTTGTTCATCGTTTTGCCTCCACCAATTGCAGGGCGGTCGCGCGTTCCGTCCATTCGCCTCCCGCGTCCTGGACCAGCTCCTTCAGCTCGATCTGGACCTCGTCGATCGCCGTGATGACGCCGAAGTTCTGGCCCAGATAGTTCCCCTTGCGTACCCTGTAGAGATTCGGTCCCGCCTTCACCAGGGCGAACGTCTCCCGGTTCTGCGTGATCGTGCCCATCATCTGGATCGACTCGAGCGGGAATGCCTCGAGCGGCTCCTTGGGCCGGTTCGGATCCGGCGCGAGGGCGCTGCCCGCGCCGCCGACGCCGGACTTGGCGACGTCGATCCGCTCCGGCCGGAACGGATCGACTTCCGCCTCCGCCGTGTACTGGACCGCCTCGTAGGGCTTCACCTGCGGCAACGGCTCGACCTTGCCCCGCACGTCCTTGGTGAGCTGCTCGAGCTCCTGCCGAAGATCGCCGTACTCGTCGCCCCCACACCCGGCGAGCATCGCGGCAAGCGCAAGCGCCGCCGCGGCGCCCCGGCACCTGCGCCCCGTACGCTGTTTCATCGCCTCTTGCCCTTCTTCTTCGCTCTCTGCGCCTTGCGCTGCGCGGCGATCTCTTCCTCGTCGAGGTAGCGGAACGTCCGGGCAGTCGCGTTCATGGAAAGCACGCCGCCTTTGTCTGCCTTGATCGACACGTCGTTCAGCGTGACGATGCGCGAAAGCTGCCCGACGTCGCTCGCGAACGCGCCCATGTCGTGGTACGTGCCCACCACCCGCACGGTGATCGGCAGCTCGGCGTAGAAGTCGCGCATGAGCTCCGCGGGCGCCGGCTTGAAGAGCTCGAATTGCAGGCCGCGCCCGAGGCCGGCCTGGTTGATGTCGACGAGCAGGGCATCCATCTGCGACTTGTTGGGGAGCTGGCGCAGCAGCGCGCCGAACTGCGTGTCGATCTCCCGCAGCTGCTGCCGGTGCAGGTCGAGGTTCACCGCCTGCTTCTTCTTGTCGACGTACTCCGCCTTGAGCTTCACTTCCTCCTGCATGCCGCGCTCGAGCTCGTCGATCTGGTCCTGCGTATCCAGGAAGAAGCCGGCCACCGGGATGGCAACGAGGATGGCGAGCAGGACGAGCAGCTTGGGCGCGGCGTGCCAGGTGCCGGGGTCCTGCCAGTTGGTGCGCTTGAATTCCTCGACGAGCGCGTTCAGGTTGAGCGCCATGGCCTAGCCCTTCTTCGCCGGCGCCGGCTTGGCGGCGCCCTTTGCGTCCTTGGTGGCGGTTCGCTTGATCGAGAAGTTGAGGTTGAACTCGGAGATGCGGCGCTTGCCGACGTTCGCCGCCTTCACCTCGATGAGCACGGGATTCTCCAGCCAGGGCGAGGACTCGATGTTGCGCATGAGCGTGGAGACGCGCGCGTTCGACTGGGCGTAGCCGAGGACGTTTACCCGCAGGCCCTTCTGGGTGACCGACTTCAGGTAAACGCCTTCGGGCATCTGGCGCACCATCTGGTCGAGCAGGTGCACCGTCTGCGCCCGGTCGGCCTGGAGCGTCTCGATGATCTGCTTGCGCGCGAGCAGCGCCTGGATCTCGTCGCGCAGCTTCTTGATCTCGGCGATGTCCTTGTCGAGCTTGACGATCTCGCTCTTGAGGAAGCGGTTGCGGTCGTCCTGCGTCTCGATCTTGGCCGCGTAGAAGCCGTGCATGAGCACCACCACCAGGGCGCCGACGATCGCCGTGCCGCCGGCGAGCACGTAGAAGTGCTGCCGGGCGCGCTTGCGCCTTTCCTCGCGGTGGGGAAGAAGG
>Ga0079224_100005063_pt1 | contig 17242 bp, 19 predicted proteins | sample Stecom2015_FD_80414 | JGI IMG/M metagenome (GOLD analysis project Ga0079224, IMG submission 80414) | Agricultural soil microbial communities from Utah to study Nitrogen management - Steer compost 2015 | ecosystem: Environmental > Terrestrial > Soil > Agricultural land | place: USA: Utah... | reverse complement strand
TGCACCGGGGACCCGAACCGGTTCTTCCGCCATCTGATGAAGCTCGGCCTGGAGCCCGTGCCGCATCCGTTTCCCGACCAGCACCCGTTCAAGCCGGCGGACCTCGACTTCGCCGGCGACGAGCCCGTCCTGATGACGGAGAAGGACGCGGTAAAATTGCGCGGCGCCGCGCGGCCGCAATGGTGGGTGCTGCCGGTGAGCGCCCGGCTCGATCCGGCCTTCGGCGACTGGCTCCTGGGGAGAGTGAATGAGTGGCGTCGACCCAAAGCTGCTTGAAATCCTGGTCTGCCCGCTGTGCAAGGGCAAGCTCATCTACCGCAAGGAGGCGGGCGAGCTCGTGTGCAGGCCCGATCGCCTCGGCTATCCGGTGAAGGACGGAATTCCGGTCATGCTCGAAGAGGAGGCGCGCAAGCTTCCGCCGGAAGAAGAAGTGGCGTGACATCGGCCGGCCGCTTCACCGTCGTCATCCCCGCCCGCTACGCCTCGACCCGGTTCCCCGGCAAGCCGCTCGCCGACATCCAGGGCAAGCCCATGGTGGTGCGCGTCTGCGAGCGCGCCGCGCAAAGCGGCGCGGCGGCGGTGCACGTGGCGACGGACGACGCGCGCATTGCCGAGGCCGTCGCGCGGCACGGCCATTCGGCGCTCATGACGCGCGCCGACCACGCCACCGGAACCGACCGCATCGCCGAGGCGGCGCGCGCGCTGGGGCTCGGCGAAGACGACATCGTCGTCAACGTCCAGGGCGACGAGCCGCTCATTTCCCCCGCGCTCGTCTCCCGCGTGGCCGAGGCGCTCGCGCAGCGTCCGGCGGCGAGCCTCGCCACCGCCTGCCACCCGATCGACGAGGAGGGCCTGCTCGACAATCCCAACGTCGTCAAGGTCGTCCTCGACCGCGAGGGCTACGCGCTTTATTTCTCGCGCTCGCGCATCCCGTACCCGCGCGACCCGCAGGCATCGCCCGTCTACCGTCACGCCGGGCTCTACGCCTACCGGGCCGGGTTCCTCGCCGCCTTCGCCGGCCTCGAGGAAAGCCCGCTCGAGCGCGCCGAGGCGCTCGAGCAGCTGCGCGCCCTGTGGCACGGCTACCGCATCGCCGTCGCCGTGAGCGAAATGGCGCTCGCCCCCGGGGTCGACACGCCGCAGGACCTCGAGGCCGTGCGTACAATGTTTTCATGCGCTTGATACTTCTCGGCCCGCCCGGCGCCGGCAAGGGCACCCAGGCGGCGTTCCTCTGCGAGCGCTTCGGCATCCCCCAGATTTCCACCGGCGACATGCTGCGCGCGGCCATCCAGGCCGGCACGCCGCTCGGCGCCGCCGCGAAGCAGGTGATGGACGCGGGGCAGCTCGTCTCGGACGAGATCATCGTCGCGCTCGTGAAGGAGCGCCTGCGGGCGCCGGATTGCGCGCGCGGCTTCCTCTTCGACGGCTTCCCGCGCACCCTTCCGCAGGCCGAGGCCATGAAGACCGAAGGGGTAAGCATCGACTACGTGCTCGAGATCGACGTGCCCGACGAGGAGATCGTCGTGCGCATGAGCGGGCGGCGCACCCATCCGGGCTCCGGGCGCACCTATCACGTGAAGTTCAACCCGCCCCGGGTCGAAGGCCGCGACGACCTCACCGGCGAGCCGCTTGTGCAGCGCGAGGACGACCGCGAGGAGACCGTGCGCCGGCGCCTCGAGGTGTACCGCGCGCAGACGCGCCCGCTCGTCGACTACTACGGCGCGTGGGCCTCGAGCGGCGATCCGCGCGCGCCCAAGGTGCGCAAGATCTCCGGCGTCGGCTCGGTCGAGGAGGTCAGCCAGCGCGCCCTGGCGGCGTTGGGCGCGGCGTAATCCGGGCGCGCCGCGGGGCGCGCTCCTGCTAAAATTCGAGCCCTTTTCGGGGAGAGAAGAATCATGACCGGTGGACTCCTGTTCGCGCTCGCGTGCGCGGTCCTCGCCATCCTGTATGGCGCCTGGCAGATCGGCCGCATCCTGCGGCTGCCCGACGGCAACGAGCGCATGCGCGAGATCGCGGCCGCCGTGCGCGAGGGCGCCGTGGCCTACCTGTGGCGCCAGTACAAGACGATCGCCGTGGTGGGCGTGATCCTCTTCCTCATCATCGGCTTCGTGCCGGGCCTCGGCTGGGCGACCGCCTGGGGCTTCGCGCTCGGCGCGGTGCTCTCCGGCGCCTGCGGCATCATCGGCATGAACGTGTCGGTGCGGGCCAACGTGCGCACCGCCGAGGCGGCGCGCGTAGGCCTGAACGAGGCGCTGCAGGTCGCCTTCAACGGCGGCGCCATCACGGGCCTGCTCGTGGTTGGGCTCGGCCTCCTCGGCGTCGCGGGGTACTTCGCGCTCCTCTACGCCAACGCGGTCGACCGCGCCAACATGAGCCAGGTCATCCACCCGCTCATCGGCCTGGGCTTCGGCGCCTCGCTCATCTCGATCTTCGCCCGTCTGGGCGGCGGCATCTTCACCAAGGGCGCCGACGTGGGCGCCGACCTCGTCGGCAAGGTGGAAGCGGGCATTCCCGAGGACGACCCGCGCAACCCCGCGGTGATCGCCGACAACGTCGGCGACAACGTGGGCGACTGCGCCGGCATGGCGGCCGACCTCTTCGAGACGTACGCCGTCACGATCATCGCCACCATGCTCCTCGGCGCGCTGATGGTGAAGCACGCGAGCGCGGCGGCGCTCATCTACCCGCTCGCCATCGGCGGCTTTGCCATCATCGCCTCGATCGTCGGCACCTGGTTCGTGAAGGCGAAGCCCGGCGACAAGAACGTCATGCCGGCGCTCTACAAGGGGCTCGCCTGGGCCGGCGGCATCGCCCTCATCGCGTTCTACCCCATCACCGTACTCGTCATGGGCGACGTGGTGAAGACGACGCCGTTCGAGATCGCCGGCGAGATGCGCACGATCGGCGTCTGGCACCTCTACGGCACCGCCGTGGTGGGCATGGCGCTCACCGGCTTCCTCGTCTGGATCACCGAGTACTACACCGGCACGCAGTTCAAGCCGGTGCAGCACGTGGCCGCCGCGAGCGTGACGGGGCACGCCACCAACATCATCGCCGGCCTCGGCGTGTCGATGAAGTCCACCGCCTGGCCGGTGCTCGCGGTCTGCGTGGCCATCGTCGCCTCGTATGCGCTCGCGGGCCTCTACGGCATCGCCATCGCGGCGACCTCCATGCTCTCCATGGCGGGCATCATCGTCGCGCTCGACGCCTACGGCCCCATCACCGACAACGCGGGCGGCATCGCCGAGATGGCCGAGCTGCCCGACTCGGTGCGCGACATCACTGACCCGCTCGACGCCGTCGGCAACACCACGAAGGCGGTCACCAAGGGCTACGCGATCGGCTCCGCCGGCCTCGCGGCGCTCGTGCTCTTCGCCGACTTCACGCACGCGCTCGAGGCGGCGGGCCAGAGCCTCTCCTTCGACCTCTCCAACCACTTCGTCATCGTCGGGCTTTTCATCGGCGGGCTGGTGCCCTACCTCTTCGGCTCCATGGCGATGGAAGCGGTGGGGCGCGCGGCGGGCTCGGTCGTCCTCGAGGTGCGCCGCCAGTTCAAGGAAATCGCCGGCATCATGGAAGGCAAGGCGAAGCCCGAGTACGGCACCGCCGTCGACCTTCTCACCCGCGCCGCCATCAAGGAGATGATGATCCCCTCGCTGCTGCCGGTGCTCGTGCCGATCGTCGTGGGCCTCGGCTTCACGTGGGTGTTCGGCGGCACGGCCGGCGCGCAGGCGCTCGGCGGCGTGCTGATGGGCACCATCGTCACCGGCCTTTTCGTCGCCATCTCCATGTGCACGGGCGGCGGCGCCTGGGACAACGCGAAGAAGTACATCGAGGACGGCCACCACGGCGGCAAGGGCTCCGAGGCCCACAAGGCGGCGGTGACCGGCGACACGGTCGGCGACCCGTACAAGGACACGGCCGGCCCGGCGGTGAACCCGCTCATCAAGATCATCAACATCGTGGCACTGCTCGTCGTGCCTCTGATGGCGTGACGACCCTGCGAGCGATCCTCGCGAAAAGGGCGGCTGCGGCCGCCCTTTTTCTTTTTGGCGCTCCGCTCGCGCTGCTGCTCGCGGGCTGCGCGCAGCTCGCACCGCGCGACGAGCCGGGCTTCGCGCCCAGCGGCCCGCTCATGGTCGCGGCGGCTCACCCGCTCGCCGTGGACGCGGGGATGACCGTGCTCAGGCTGGGCGGCAGCGCGGTCGACGCGGCCGTGGCGGTGCAGGCCGTGCTCGGCCTCGTCGAGCCGCAATCCTCCGGCATCGGCGGCGGCGCATTCATGCTGTACTGGTCCGAGCAGGAGAAGAAGCTGCGGGCCTACGACGGCCGCGAGACGGCGCCCGCCGCTGCCCGTCCCGCACGATTCCTGGACGCGCAAGGCAGGCCGCTCGACTTCGTCGAAGCCGTGGAGAGCGGACGCTCGGTCGGCGTGCCGGGCGTGCTGCGCCTGCTCGAGCTGGCGCACGAGCGCCACGGTCGCCTGCGTTGGGCGGAGAACCTGCGCTACGCCATCTACGCCGCCGAGGAAGGCTTTCCGATGCCGCCGCGGCTGCATGCGGCGCTCGAGCGCAACCCTCACCTTCGCGACGATCCCTACGCCCGGCGCATCTTCTACGACCGGGACGGCCGGCCGAAGGCCGTCGGCGAGCGCGTCGTCAATCCGGCCTACGGCGCGACGCTGAACGCCATCGCGCTGCAGGGGGCGAGCGCGTTCTACCAGGGCGCGATCGCACAGGACATCGTGCGCGCGGTGCGCTCGCACGCGCGGCCGGGCGACCTGACGGAGGAGGACCTGCTCGGCTACCGGGCAAAGGAGCGCGAGCCCCTGTGCGGTCCCTACCGGGTCTGGCGCGTCTGCTCCATGCCGCCGCCGAGCTCGGGCGGCGTGGCGCTCCTGCAGATCCTCGGGCTCCTGGAGCGCACCGCCTTCGCCGAGCGGCCCGCGCACTCGGCCGAGGCGGTGCACCTCTTCGCCGAAGCGAGCCGGCTCGCGTTCGCCGACCGGGCGCGCTACCTCGGCGATCCGGACTACGTCGACGTGCCCGTGGACGAGCTGCTCGACCCGGGCTACCTGAGCAGGCGCGTGCAGCTGATCGGCGAGCGGGCGCTCGAGCTCGCGCCGGCGGGCGATCCCGAGTCCTCCGGCACGACGCACTTCACCATCCTCGACGGGGAAGGGAACATCGTCTCCATGACGAGCACCGTCGAGGCGGCGTTCGGCAGCCGCATCCTGGTGCGCGGCTTCTTCCTCAACAACGAGCTCACCGACTTCGACTTTCGCCCCGGCGGCCCGAACGCCGTGGCGGGCGGCAAGCGCCCGCGCTCGAGCATGGCGCCCGCGATCGTCTTCGGCGCCGACGGCGAAGTGCGGCTCGCCCTCGGCTCGCCCGGCGGCCCGCGCATCATCGGCTACGTCGCAAGTACGCTCGTGGGCGTGCTCGACTGGAAGCTGCCGCTCCCGGAGGCCATCGCCGCGCCAAATTTCGGCAACCGCAACGGGCCCACCGAGCTCGAGGCGGGCACGTCCTACGAGCGCCTCGCGCCGGCGCTTCGCGCGCGCGGGCACGAAGTGGCGATCCACGCCATGACGAGCGGCCTGCACGGCATCGAGCGCTTCGCGTACGGCTGGCGCGGCGGGGCCGATCCGCGGCGCGACGGGACGGTCGGGGCGCGCGAGCCGGCCTTCTAGCGCTTCTTCGACGCGAGCAGCGAGGCGAGGAGGCGCCGGGCGTAGTCCGCGCCGCCCTGCGCCGCGAAGCGGCTCATCAGCGCCGTCGCGATGGCCGGCGCCGGCACGCCGAGCTCCACCGCCTCGAGCGCCGTCCACCGGCCCTCGCCGTTGTCGGCCGCGAGGGGCGGCACGCCGGCGAGCGAGTCGTTCTCGTTCAGGATGCGGGCGCACCGGTCGAGGAGCGACGAGCGCAGGGCGCCCGCGTGGCGCCACGTCTGCGCGAGGCGCGCAGGGTCGATGTCGAGCTCCGCCCGCGCGGCGAGCAGCGCGAAGCCTTCGGCGAGCGCCTGCATCATCCCGTACTCGATGCCGTTGTGGACCATGCGCGCGTAGTGCCCGGCGCCGCTCGGCCCGCAGTGCAGCCATCCTTCGTCGGGCCTTGGCGCCAGACGACGGGCGAAGGGCTCGAAGATCTCGATCGACTTCGGCGTGCCGCCGAGCATGAGGCAGAAGCCGTGCTCGCTGCCATCGACGCCGTCGGCGACTCCCGCGTCGATGTAGCGCAAGCCTTGTTGCGAGAGCGCCAATGCCCGGCGCTTGGAGTCCCGGTAATGGCTGTCGCCGCCGTCGACGAGGGTGTCGCCCGAGGAAACGAGCGGGATGAGCTCGCGGATCGTGCCCTCGACCGCCTCGCCGGGCGGCAGGGCGACGAGGATCACGCGCTCGCCCGCGAAGCGCGTGCAGAGGGCGGCGAGGCTTTCCGCGCAGGCGACGCCGGGGCCCGCGGCGGCCGCCTGCCGCGCCGCCTCGTCCGGATCGTAGCCATGCACGCGCACGCCGGCGCGCGCGAGCCGCCGCGCCATGCCCGCGCCCCTGCGGCCCAGGCCGATGATGCCGATCTCCATGCGCTCTCCTGAACGAGCGTTGCCCGCAGCGGTCTGGTTCATTTGAATGGACTACCTCGATCTCCTGCAATGGCCCGCCATGGTGGCCACCGTAGCCGGCGCGTGGCTCGTCGCCTCGCGCAGCGCCCGCAAGCGCGCCGTCGGCTTCTGGATCTTCCTCCTGAGCAACGTACTCTGGGTGGCCTGGGGCCTGTACGACCATGCGTATGCGCTGGTCGGGCTACAGTTCTTCCTCGCCGCGCTGAATGCGCGCGGCGTCTGGAAGAACGAATGACTTGCCGGCTACGGCATCGCGGCAAGGAGGCGCGCGAGCGCTGCGCGCTCGAGCGCGGGCGTTCCGCTCTCCAGGCGCTCGAGCTCGGGAAAGCGCCGCAGCCAGGTGAGCTGCCGCTTGGCGAGCTGGCGCGTCGCCGCGATCGCGCGCGCGCGCATCTCGCCGGCGTCGATCCGGCCGGCGAGCAAGTCCCAGGCCTGCCGATAGCCTACCGCGCGCATGCTCGGCAGCCCCTCGTGCAGGGGATGGCGCTCCTTGAGCGCGCGCAGCTCCTCCACGAGCCCGGCCGCCAGCATCGCGTCGAAGCGCCGCTCGATCGCCGCGTGCAGCGCGGCGCGCTCGGCGGGCACGAGCGCGAAGCCGCGAAGCCCGAAGGCGAGCCCCGGCCGCGAGCGGCCCTGCAGCGAAGAAAGCGGCTCGCCCGTGAGGCGCCACACTTCGAGCGCCCGCTGGATGCGCTGCGCGTCGGCGGGCTGGATGCGCGCCGCGCTCGCGGGATCCACGCGCGCGAGCTCGGCATGCAGCGCCGGCCAGCCGCGCCTCGCCGCCTCGGCGTCGATCTCCCGGCGAAGCCGGGCATCGCCCTGCGGCAGCGTGTCGAGCCCCGCGACGAGCGCCTGGTAGTAGAGCATGGTGCCGCCGACGAGAAGCGGAATCCGCCCGCGGGCGAAGACGTCCGCCACGGCGGCGAGCGCGTCGGCGCGCCAGCGGCCGGTCGAGTACGCCTCGTCGGGCGGCACGAGGTCGATGAGGTGGTGCGGCACGCGCGCGCGCTCTTCCAGGCTCGGCTTCGCGGTGCCGATGTCGAGCCCGCGGTAGACGAGCGCCGAATCGACCGAGACGATCTCGACGGGCCCGCGCGCCGCGAGCTCGAGCGCGAGGCGCGACTTGCCGCTCGCGGTCGGCCCGAGCAGGACGAGCGCTTCGCCCGCCAAGCTAGCGGCCGCCGGTGACGTCGACGAGCGCGCCGGTGAGGTAGGAGGCCTCGTCCGAGGCGAGCCAGAGGATCGTGCGCGCGATCTCCTCCGGCTCTCCCGGGCGCCCGAGCGGCGCCGTGGCGCCGATGCGCTCCACGCGCGCCGGATCGCCGCTCGCGAGGTGGATGTCGGTGCGGATCACGCCCGGTCGTACCGCATTCACCCGGATGCCGTCCGGGCCAACCTCCTTCGCGAGGCCGACGGTGAGCGTGTCGATGGCGCCCTTGGAGGCGGCGTAGTCCACGTACTCGCCGGCGCCGCCGAGGCGCGCGGCGATCGAGGAAACGTTGACGGTGGCGCCGCCCTTGCCGCCATGGCGGGTCGACATGCGCTTCACGGCCTCGCGCGCGCAGAGGAAGCTTCCCGTGATGTTGATCGCGAACATGCGCTGCAGCCGCTCGGCGCTCATCGCCTCGACGCGCATGCCGCGGTCGACGATGCCGGCGTTGTTCACGAGGACGTCGAGGCGCCCGAGCGAGCGCTCCGTCTCGTCGAAGAGCCGCAGGACATCCGCCTCGACGGAGACGTCGCCCGCGACGGCATGGGCCTTCCCGCCCGCGCGCTCGATGTCGCGGCGAAGCGCCTGCGCGGAGGCGGCATCGCGCAGGTAATTGATGCAGACGGCGTAGCCGCGCGCGGCGGCGAGCCGCGCGGTGGCCGCGCCGATGCCGCGGCCACCGCCCGTGATCAGCATGACCTTGTCCATTCAGCGTCCCCGCATGAAGAGCCGGTCGAGGTCGGCCAGCGTGAGCTGGTACCACGTCGGCCGGCCGTGATTGCAGCTTCCCGAGCGCTCGGTCGCCTCCATCTCGCGAAGGAGCGCGTTCATCTCGGCGATCGACAGGCTGCGGTTCGCGCGCACGGCGGCGTGGCAGGCCATGGTGGCGAGGAGCTCCTCCTGCCGGCCCGCGAGCGCCTCGCTCGCGCCGAACTCGCGGATCTCGGCGAGCACGGTGCGCACGAGCGCCGGGATGTCGCCATTCGCGAGCGGCGCCGGCGCGGCGCGCACGGCGAGCTCGGCGGGACCGCTCGCCGACACCTCGATGCCCAGGCGCTCGAGCGTTTCGCGGTGCTCCTCGGCGGTGGCGACGTCGAGCGCCTCGGCCCGGAGCACCGCCGGCACGAGGAGCGCCTGGCGCTGCACCGCGCCCTGAGCGAGGTTTCTCTTGAGCTTCTCCATCACGATGCGCTCGTGGGCGGCGTGCATGTCGACGAGGACGAGCCCGGCCGCGTTCTGCGCGAGGATGTAGATGCCGTGGAGCTGCGCCAGGGCATACCCCAGCGGATGCTCGTTCCCGGGGTCCTCAGGTCTTTCGCGCCTTCCTTCCGGCTGGCCGGAGGCGGGCAACGCGCCTTTCAATGCCGACTGCATGAAGGCCTCGTACGCCTGCGCCGGCTGCGAGACCTGAAGGGACGCTTGCGAGGGAGAGGCGCTGAGGGATGCGTAGGCGCGCTCGCCGACCGCCGCGTAGGCCACGGGCGCCTGCGCGGCGCTCGCGGAAAGGGCGCGCTCGAGCGCGTGCCGCACGAACTGATGGACGGCGCGCGAATCGCGAAAGCGCACCTCCGTCTTGGCGGGGTGGACGTTGACGTCGACCGCGCGCGGGTCGAGCTCGAGGAAGAGCACGTACGCCGGCTGGCGCTCGCCGTGCAGGAGGCCCGCGTACGCTTCGCGCGCCGCGTGCGCGAGCAGCCGGTCGCGGACGAAGCGCCCGTTCACGAAAAAGTACTGCCCGTCGGCGCGCGCGCGCGCCGCATGCGGGCTGCCCGCGAAGCCGAAGAGCCGGAGCGACCCGCTTTGCGCCTCCACCGGCAGCGAGGCCCGCATCGCTTCCGCGCCGAGGACGGCGGCGGCGCGCTCGGCGAGCGGCTGCGCGCGCAGGTGGCGGCTTACGCGCCCGTTGTGCTTCAGCGTGAAGGCGATGTCGGGCCGCGCGAGCGCCGAGCGCCGGAACACCTCGTCGCAGTGGCCGAACTCGGTGGCTTCGGTGCGAAGGAACTTGCGCCGCGCCGGCGTGTTGAAGTAGAGGTCCGCGACCGCCACGGTCGTTCCCGGCGCGCGCGCGGCCGGCCGCACCTCGCCCGCCTCGCCGCCTTCCACGCAGAGCGAGGCGCCGTGCGCGGCCTCCCGGCGTCGCGTGACGAGCGAGAGGCGCGACACCGAGGCGATGGAGGCGAGCGCCTCGCCGCGAAATCCCATCGTCGCCACGCCCTCGAGGTCCTGCAGCGTGGCGATCTTGCTCGTGGCGTGCCGCGCGGCGGCGAGGGGAACGTCCGCCTCGGCGATGCCCTCGCCGTCGTCCTCGACCTGGATGCGGCGCACGCCGCCCTCGTCGAGCGCCACGGTGATCGCTCCGGCGCCGGCGTCGAGGCTGTTCTCGAGGAGCTCCTTCAGGACCGACGCGGGCCGCTCGACGACTTCGCCGGCCGCTATCTGGCTTATGAGCAGATCGGGAAGAACGCGGATGGAGGCCACGCCCAAGTATATAGAATGGCCGCATGGAAATCGGCGGCCTGTCCCTGCGGGATCTCGCTACCCTGGCGTGGGATCTCGTCGTGCATCTCGACGTGCACCTCGAGGCCTTCGTCGCGCAGCACGGCCCGTGGGTCTACGCGCTGCTCTTCGCCATCGTGTTCTGCGAGACGGGGCTCGTCGTCACGCCGTTCCTGCCGGGCGACTCGCTGCTTTTCGTCGCCGGCGCGGTGGCCGCGGTGGGCGGCATGGATCTCTACCTCCTCATCATGACGCTGGTAGCCGCGGCGCTCTGCGGCGACAACGTCAATTACTGGATCGGCCGCTGGATCGGCCCGCGCATCTTCTACTCGCGGGAGTCGTGGCTCCTCAATCCGGCGCACCTCGAGCGCGCGCGCGCCTTCTATGAGCGCCACGGCGGCAAGACGATCATCCTCGCCCGCTTCGTCCCGATCGTGCGGACCTATGCGCCGTTCGTCGCCGGCATGGGCGCCATGCCGTACCCGCGCTACATCGCCTACTGCGTCGCGGGCGCGCTCATCTGGGTCGTTTCGCTCAGCGTGGCAGGCTACCTCTTCGGCAACCTGCCGGTGGTGCGCGAGAACCTCACGCTCGTCATCGTCGCCATCGTGCTCGTGTCCGTGTCGCCCGGGCTCGTCGCCTGGGTGCGCACCCGGCTTCCCGTGAGGTCGACCCAGCCAGAACGGTCGACCCAGCCAGAACAGCGCTAATTGAGCGCGAGCGGGGACTGCGGCCGGGGCGGATGCTTGGTGAAGTACTCCCGGATGCCGCCGAGGATGGCGCGGGCGAGGCGCTCCTGATAGGCCTTGTCGTTCAGGCGCCGCTCTTCCTCCGGGTTGGAGATGAAGGCCGTCTCGATGAGGATCGAGGGAATGTCGGGCGCCTTGAGCACCGCGAAGCTCGCCTGCTCGACCTCTGGCTTGTGCAGCGTGTTGACGTCCCCCAGCCGGCGCAGCACCGCGCTGCCCAGCCGCAGGCTGTGGTCGATGGTGGCCGTCTGCGAAAGGTCGAGGAGCGTGCGGGCGAGGTGGCGGTCCTTGATGTCGAGGTTCACCCCGCCGATCAGGTCGGCGTCGTTCTCGCGATTGGCGAGCCAGCGCGCCGCCTCGGAAGTCGCCCGGCGCTCGGAGAGCGCGAAGACCGAGGAGCCGCGCGCATGCGGGCGCACGAACGCGTCGGCATGGATGGAGACGAAGAGATCGGCGCGCACCCGGCGCGCCTTGTCGACGCGAGCCTGGAGCGGCAGGTAGTAGTCGCCGTCACGCGTGAGGAGGGCGCGCATGTCCGGCTCCGCGTCGATCAGGGCTTTCAGCCGCCGCGCGATGCTGAGCGTGACATCCTTTTCGCGCGAGCCGCGCCGGCCGATCGCGCCGGGGTCCTCGCCGCCGTGCCCAGCGTCGATCACCACGGTCGCGAGCCGCATCACCGCCGGCTGGCTCCCCTGTGCGGCGCGCTTCTTCTCGGTCTCCTCGATGAGCTTCGCGAGCGGATCGTGCGGCACGACCGGGTACACGTCGAGCACCAGCCGATGCCCGTATTCGCCAATCGGCTTCAGCGTGAACACCTGCGGCAGCACGTCGGTCTTCAGGTCGAGCACCACGCGCACGACGCCCGGGCGGTTCCACGCAACGCGCAGGCCCTTGAGGTGCGGATCCTCCTCGGAGACCTTGCCGTGAAGCTCGAGGAGCGCCGGCGTGAGCTCGTCGGTCTGGAGATCGAGCACGAGCCGGCCGGGGTCCTTGACGGAGAACATCGTGTAGGCGAGCGCGCTCTTCGACTCGAGCGTGAGCCGCGTGTAGTCCGGCGCCGGCCACACCCGCGTGGAGACGACCTGGGCGTGCGCCGAGGCTACGGAGCCGAGTACCGCGAGCGCGCCAAGCGCAGCCACGCGGCGCCCGCTTCGCTGCAGGAAGTCAGCACAGCGCGCCGCCCATCCCCCTCGATCGCCAGGTGAACGTCCACGTCCGGCCGGGGGAGAAGATCGCCCGCCCGCTCCGGCCATTCGACGATGCAGGCCGAGTCCGGTCCGAACAATTCCCCGAACCCCGCGCTCAACCATTCGTTCTTGTCATTGAATCGATAAAAATCAAAGTGATACAAGTTTAAGCTCGAAATCGAATAAAGTTCAACCAGGCTGTAGGTCGGGCTCTTGATCCGGCCGGACTCGCCGAGCGCCCGCAGGCACCCCCGCACGAGCGTCGTCTTGCCCGTGCCGAGCTCGCCGCGCAGGTGCAGCACGCGTCCCGGACCGATGCCCGCAGCCAGGGCGCGCCCGAGCGCGAGCGTCGCCGCTTCGTCCGGCAGTCTAAGATCCCAGGCCATGGATTTCGCCGCGCTCACGCAGCGCATCAAGCAGTGGGGAATCGAGCTCGGCTTCCAGGCCGTCGGCATTGCGGACGCGGATCTCTCGGCGGCCGAGCCGCGCCTGCTCGAGTGGCTCTCGCGCGGATGGCATGGCGAGATGGAGTATATGGCGCGCCACGGGACGCTCCGCGCGCGTCCCGCCGAGCTCGTGCCCGGCACGCTGCGGGTCATCACCTGCCGCATGGATTACCTGCACGGGCCCGGACAGGGCATCGAGGACGATCCCGGGCGCGCCGTCATCGCCCGCTATGCCCGCGGCCGCGACTACCACAAGATGCTAAGGCAGAGGCTCCAGAAGCTCTGTGATCGCATCGCGGAGGCCGCCGGCGCGTTCGGCTACCGCGTGTTCTCCGACTCGGCGCCCGTCATGGAGGTGGAGCTCGCCGTGCGCTCTGGCATCGGCTGGCGCGGCAAGCACACGCTGCTTCTCGACCGCTCGGCGGGGTCCTGGTTCTTCCTCGGCGAGATCCTGTGCGACCTGCCGCTGGAGGCCGATGCGCCGGCGGGCGCGCACTGCGGCACGTGCGAGCGCTGCATCGCGGCGTGCCCGACGGGCGCCATCCGCGGGCCTTACCAGCTCGACGCGCGGCGCTGCATCTCCTATCTCACCATCGAGCACAGGAGCGCCATTCCCGAGGCGCTGCGGCCGCTCATCGGCAACCGGATCTATGGCTGCGACGACTGCCAGGCGGTGTGCCCCTGGAACCGCTTCGCGCAGCCCTCCGGCGAGGCGGATTTCCAGCCCCGCGAGGGCCTGGAGGCGGCGAGTCTCGTCGAGCTTTTCTCGTGGACCGAGCGCGAGTTCGACGAGCGGCTGCGCGGCTCGCCCATCCGGCGCATCGGCTACGAGCGATGGCTGCGGAACCTGGCCGTGGGGCTCGGCAACGCGCCTTCGTCGCCCGAGGTGGTCGCGGCGCTGAAGGCGAGGCGCGAGCAGGCGTCCGAGCTCGTGCGCGAGCACATCGACTGGGCGCTCGAGCGGCATGCCCGGCTGGCAGCCTGACCGCCTGCTCGAGGGCTTCGAGGCGCTCGAGCTCCCGTTTGCGCCCGACTACGACGGGCCGGTCGTGGCGACGCTCGTGCGCCTGCCTTCGGCCGAGGCGCCGCGCGGGCCCGTGCTCTACGTGCACGGATTCTGCGACTACTTCTTCCAGCGTCACATGGCCGAGCGCTTCGCAGCCGAGGGCTACGCGTTCTACGCGCTCGACCTTCGCAAGCACGGCCGCTCCCTCAAGCCCCACCAGCACCCCAACTTCTGCATGCGGATCGACGAGTACTACGCCGATCTCACCCGCGCGCTCGACGAGATCGGCGCGCCGGTGCTGCTCGCCGGGCATTCGACCGGCGGGCTCGTCTGCTCGCTCTATGCGCACGAGGGCGAGCGGCGCGAGCGCATCGCGGCGCTCTGGCTGAACAGCCCGTTCTTCGACTGGCGCCTTCCCGACTGGAAGCGCCCGCAGCTTCATCTGGCTGCCGCCATCGGGCGCTTCCGCCCGTTCACGAAGAGCCCCGAGCGGCTCTCGCGCGCCTACGTGAAGGGGCTGCTCGAGGACTGGTCCTTCGATACGCGCCTGAAGCCGGTCGAGGGCTTTCCCGTCTTCCTCGGCTGGATCGGGGCGATCAACGACGCGCACGCGCGCGTGCACCGCGGCCTCGCGATCGCCTGCCCGGTCCTCGTCATGCATTCCGACGAGGCGGACATCGTGCTCGACTGGCGCCACATCGCGCGCTACGCGCGCGGGCTGGGCGAGAAGGTCACGGTGCTCGCGTTCCCGGGCGGGCAGCACGATCTCGTGCTCTCGCGGCCCGAGGTGCGCGAGGAGGTGTTCAGGCAGCTCTTTTCCTGGGCGGCACGAGCCGGAGCGTGACCACGGTCGCGGCCGCCCAGGCGACATAGGCGACGGTGAAGATCCACTCGGGCGCCTCGTAGTAGAGGAGGCGATTGACCCAGCGCCCGACGAACGACTCGGGCCGTGCGCCGCCGCGCAGCGCGTCCTCCCACACCGTGAGCGGGCAGGCGAGGCCAAGGAGCGCCTCGGCGGCGGCGATGGCGATGGCGCCGAGGTGCGCGTAGCGGAACCAGGGATTGCGGATCCAGCTCCACCCGAAGGCGGCGCCCGCCCAGACGGCGATCAACCCGGCGACGATGAACGCCGCGAGGGCGAAGTGGACGACGAGAAGCGCGTCAGCGAGCAAAGTACCACCGCGATGGGCGACGACGGAGGGGCTTCAGCGGGCGACCGGCCTGGCGGGGTCGCTGATCCAGTCGCTCCAGGAGCCTGCATAGAGCCTGGAGCCCTTCAGGCCCGCGAGCTCCATGGCGAGCACGTTGTGGCAGGCGGCGACGCCGGAGCCGCAGTAGTTCACCACTTCCTCCGGCCGGCGTCCCTCGAGCAGCGCCTCGAACTCGCGGCGCAGGGTCTCCCGGTCCTTGAAGACGCCGTCGGCGGTGAGGTTCTCGTTGCAGAACCGGTTTTTCGCGCCGGGGATGTGGCCCGCCACCGGATCGATGGGCTCGTGCTCGCCGCGAAAGCGCGCGGCGGCGCGCGCATCGACGAGGAGCAGCCCGCTGCGGTTCTGCTCCACGAACCCGACGCCGACGACCCGCTCGGGCCGCAGGGCGAGGGGATAGCTTTCCTGCGGCAGGCGCGGCACTTCGGTGGTGAGCGGCCGGCCCTCGGCCTTCCACTTCGCGAGCCCGCCATCGAGCACCGCGACCGCCTCGTGGCCCACCCAGCGCAGCATCCACCACAGCCGCGCGGCGACGGCGCCGCCTCCGCCGTCGTAGCACACCACCTGGTCTTCGGGCCGCAGCCCCTGCTCGCCGAGCCAGGCGACGAACGCGCCCGGGTAGGGCAGGGGATGGCGGCCCTTGCGTCCCTCGCGCGGCGCCGAGAGGTCGCGATCCATGTGCGCGAACACGGCGCCCGGAATGTGGCCTTCCCGGTACTGCTGCTCGCCCGCGTCCGGATTCATGAGGTCGTGCCGGCAATCGAACACGCGCCAGCGCCCGAGGTTGTCGTGCAGCTCCTGCGTCGAGACAAGCGTGGTGTGCATGGTCAGCGTCCGAGCCTGCGGTGAAGCCACTCGTGGAAGTGCACTTCGGCGTCCTCCATCGGCGACTGGTAGGGTCCGGCGTCGTCGAGCCCCTGCTCGTAGAGCGCGCGGCGCCCGCGGTCGAGGCGAAGGCAGATCTCGTTGTCCTCGAGCGCCGTCTCGACGTAGGCGGCCTGCTGCGCCTCGACGAACTCGCGCTCGAAGAGCGCAATCTCCTCCGGGTAGTAGAACTCGACCACGTTGGTGGTGCGGTCGGGCGCGCGCGGGATCAGGTTCGACACGATCAGCACGTTCGGGTACCACTCGAACGTGAGCGCGGGGAAGTAGGTCGCCCAGAGCGCGCCGTGCTTGGGCTCGCGTCCGGCGAGCTGCTTGAGACAGGCTTCGTGCCAGCGCCGGTACACGGGCGTGCCCGGCCGCGCGAGGCCCGCCTTCGGCGCGACGATCTGCACCGAGTACTCCTCGCCGTAGTCCACGCTGAAGTTGCTGCAGTCGGCGAAGTTGCCGAGGCCCGGGTGGTACGGCTCGACGTGGTAGACCTCGAGATAGGTCTCGACGAAGGTCTTCCAGTTGACGTCGTACTCGTCGATGCGCACCGCGTCGAGCACGTAGCCGCTGAAGTCCCAGTCGGCCATGGTGCTGATCGCGGCGAGGTCGCGCGCGGGATCGCGCGGCCCGGCGAAGAGAAGGCCATTCCAGCGCTTGAGCGGCGTGGAAGCGAGCTTCACGCACGGGCTCTCGTCGAAGTGCGGCGCGCCGAGAAGCTCGCCCTTGAGGTCGTAGGTCCAGCGGTGCAGCGGGCAGACGATGTTGTCGGCGTGGCCGCGGCCCTCGAGCATGATAGCCTGACGGTGGCGACAGACGTTGGAGAGCAGCTCCACGCCGCCCGCGTTGCGAACCAGGACCTTCGCATCGCCCATCCAGGCGAGGGCGTGGTAGTCGCCGACGTTCGGCACCATGAGCTCGTGGCCCACGTAGTTCGGCCCCGCGTCGAAGAGCCGCTTCTTCTCGAGCGCGAAGATCTCCGGATCGAAGTACCAGGAGACCGGCAGATGACAGCGTACCGGCTCGAGTCCGCGGAACGCCGCTAGATCCGACATGGGGAGCGCTCGCCTTTCGCCTCTTGAAGCGCGCATTGTGAAGCGCGCGTTGTGAAGCCTATGAAAAAACAGTATCTTACCAAACAGATGAGCACTCCCTCAGCGACGGATAGCGCCTCCGGCGAGCCCGGGTTCGAGCAGGCACTCGCCGAGCTGGAAAAGATCGTCGCGCGCATGGAAAGCGGCGAGCTTTCGCTCGAGGAGGCGCTCGCCACCCACAAGCGCGGCCTCGAGCTCGCCCGCTACTGCCAGAAGCAGCTCGAGGTGGCGCAGCAGCAGGTGAAGGTCCTGGAAGGCGAAATCCTCAAGCCTCTCGGCTCGGCCGCGGCAGAGGCCGGCCCCGGTGACGACGGCAACGACTGAGCCTGGCGCCGCCGACTTCCGCGCCTGGATGGGT
>Ga0079224_100005062_pt1 | contig 17243 bp, 13 predicted proteins | sample Stecom2015_FD_80414 | JGI IMG/M metagenome (GOLD analysis project Ga0079224, IMG submission 80414) | Agricultural soil microbial communities from Utah to study Nitrogen management - Steer compost 2015 | ecosystem: Environmental > Terrestrial > Soil > Agricultural land | place: USA: Utah... | reverse complement strand
GGATGAGATCGGGCAGGTGGCACAGGCGTTCACGGTCGTCCACCGGGCCGCGGTGCGGGTCGCGGCCGAGCAGGCGGCGTTGCGGACCAGCGTCTCGGCGATGTTCCTCAACCTCGCCCGGCGCAGTCAGTCGCTGGTGGACCGCATGATCAGCCAGCTCGACGAGATCGAACGGCATGAGGAGGACCCGAAGCGGCTCGCCCGCATGTTCACCCTCGACCACCTGGCGACCCGGATGCGCCGCAACGACGAGAACCTACTCACCCTGGCCGGCGCTGACAGCAGCCCGCCCCGTACCGAGGACGCCCTGGTCGCCGACGCGCTACGGGCCGCGCAGTCCGAGGTAGAGCACTACGACCGGATCGAGTTCGGCACGGTGGACACCGATGTCTCGGTGGCCGCCGGCGCGGTCAACGACGTGGTACGGCTGGTCGCGGAGCTGTTCGACAACGCCACCCGGTTCTCGCCGCCGGACGCCCCGGTGGTCTGCGAGGCCCGGCGCCTCGGTGACCAGGTCATCATCCAGATCGAGGACCGCGGGGTGGGGATGTCCCCCGAGCAGGTCGACCGGGTCAACGCCTGGCTGGCGAGTCCGCCAGCGGTGGAGGTCACCACGTTCCGGAAGATGGGTCTGGCGGTGGTCGCCCGGCTGGCCAACCGGCACGGTATCCGGGTGGAGCTGCGCTGCGACCCGAACTTCGGCACGGTGGCCTACATCGCCCTGCCGCGGACCATCCTGATCCTGCCACCGTCCCGGATGCGGTACGCCGAGATCACGCCGCCGCGATCCACCACTCCTCCGGAGCTGCCGGCCGCAACCCCGGCGCCCGCGGCGCCGCCGGTGCCCTCCCGGCACCTCGGGCAGCAGCTGCCACGGCGCTCACCAGCGGTGGTGCACCACGCGGCGAACCGCCGGGGCCAGGAGGCCCGGGAGAACAGCATCAACTCGCACGCCACCGACGTCGAGCTGCCGGTCGCCGGCCGCGGTCTGTACGAGCTCGGCACCGACCATGCCGGCTCCGGGTCCACGGCGCCCACCACGTCGGCGCCCACCACGACCACGGTGCCCGAGGCCACTGTCGAGCTGCCGATCTTCAAGGAGATGGAAGCGGTGTGGTTCCGCAGCCATGGATCGCTGGACCTGGGTCGAGACGTGGAGGCACCACGGGCCGGCGCTTACCCGATGCCGCAGGCCGGGCCCTCGCCCGCCACGGGGGGCGGCGGCACGCCGCCGGTGCGGCCAGAGACTCCAGTCGCCGACGCCCATGGCTACGGCGGGGCCGCGGTGACCGCGGAATGGCGTACCGCCGCGGACAGCGGCTGGCGCGCCGCCGCGGCGGCGGCCCAGCCCCGAACCGCCGGGTCCACCCGCTCCGGGCTCCCCAAGCGCGTGCCACAGGCACAGCTGGTACCCGGCAGTGTGGACTCCACCTCGACCACCGCAAACCCGCCCAACCAGCGCCGCTCCCCGGAGGAGGTGCGCGGTCTGCTCGCGGCCTACCACAGGGGAGTCCAGCGTGGGCGTGAGAGCGGTGGCGGGCGTTGATGTGTAAAGTAATGAGAAGGTCACGGGAGGAGACATTCCCAATATGACGGCACCATCCGGGTCCCAGAGCGGCTCGGCTCCGACGCGGGCGGCCCAGCAAGACATGGGTTGGCTGTTGAGCAACTTCACCGACGAGGTGACCGGGGTTGCACACGCGATCGCGGTCTCTTCCGACGGACTGTTGCTCGCCGCCTCCCGTGACCTTCCCCGCGACCGCGGTGACCAGCTCGCCGCGATCGCCGCTGGGTTGGTGAGCCTTACTCAGGGCGCCGCGGGTCTGCTGGAAGCGGGCGGCGTGCTGCAGAACGTCGTCGAGATGGACGGAGGGTTCTTGTTCCTGATGTCCATGAGCGACGGCGCGGCGCTTGCGGCGCTCGCCGCCCGTAACTGCGACGTGGGCCAGGTCGGGTACGAGATGGCGTTGCTCGTGGAGCGAGTCGGCGCAGTGCTCTCGCCCGAACGGCGCACCGCGGTTGCGGGCTGATGGGATTGAATATAGACACGCTTATTACGACGAGGCAGCGGAGAGAGGTGAACGGTGGACGGTCCCAGGCAGGACCCGCGCGGCGAGCTGATCCGGCCGTACGCGGTAACGCGTGGCCGCACCGAGCCCACCCGCGAGATCGCGATCGAGGCGGTCTTGGTCACTACGCCGCAGGGCCGGCAGGAAGCCCCGTTTGCGGGTCGGGACAAGCACATGATCGCGGATCTGTGTGACGGACGTGCCCTCTCGCTCGCCGAGATCGCCTCGCACCTGCGGGTCCCGCTCGGCGTGGCCCGGGTGCTAGTGGCCGACATGACCAACGAAGGAATGCTCACCCTGCACGACACCACCGTCAGCGACGGCTACGAGGAACGCATGGAACTGCTGGAGAGGGTTTTAAGTGGACTCCGCAAGCTCTAACACTGCTGTGCGCCACCCGGCGAGCCGCATCAAGTCAGCGAAGATCCTCGTCGCTGGCGGGTTCGGGGTTGGCAAGACCACGCTGGTCGGCTCGATCTCCGAGATCACTCCCCTGACCACCGAGGCGGTGATGACGGCGGCCAGCACCGCGGTCGACGACATCAGCGGGGTGCCGAACAAGAGCACCACCACGGTGGCGATGGACTTCGGCCGGATCACGATGTCCTCCGACCTGATCCTGTATCTGTTCGGGACCCCCGGGCAGACCAGGTTCTGGTTCATGTGGGACGAGCTCAACCGGGGCGCCATCGGCGCGGTGGTGCTGGTCGACACCCGTCGCATCACCGACAGCTTCTCGCCGATCGACTTCTTCGAGAGTCGCAAGGTCCCCTACCTCGTGGCTGTCAACCTCTTCGACGGCGCGCCCCGGTACGCGGAGTCGGAGATCCGCGAGGCCCTCGCGATCTCCCCCAGCACCCCCCTGGTCATGTGCGATGCACGCGCTCGCGAGTCGGTCAAACAGACCCTGATCGCGCTGGTCGAGTACGTGGTCGCGATGTACCGGCGGGACCCGTCCGCGATGCCGGCGCCAAACTGATCCGCCGAAGCGGTGCCCGCACGGGCACCGCTTCGGTGTTTATGGGCCGGGTCCGGCGATCAGCACCCGGGTAGCCGTGGCGAGGTGCCGGAGGTACCCGGACCAGCGCGCATCCCGGCGATCAGTCGTCCTTCCCCGGCCCGAGAATGCTCGGCGGACGGTGCTCATACGGGATCGACAGCACCACGGTGGTACGGGTGGTGACGTTGGCGGCCGAGCGGATCCGTTGTAGCAACCGTTCCAGCTCCACCGGGCCGGCCACCCGTACCAGCAGCAGGTAGAAGTCCTCCCCCGCGACCGAGTAGCATGCCTCTACCTCGGAGAGATGGGCGAGCCGTTCCGGCGCGTCGTCGGGTTGGGACGGATCGAGCGGGCGGATCGCCACGAACGCGGTCAACGGCAGTCCCAGCGCCTCATGCGACACCCGCGCGCTGTAGCCCTGGATGACCCCCCGCTGCTCCAGCCGGCGTACCCGCTGGTGCACCGCGGAGACGGAGAGGCCGACCTGCTCCGCCAGGTCGGTATAGGACAGCCGGCCGTCAGCGATCAACGCTGACACGATGGCCCGATCGGTCTCCTCCACGCCCACGAACCTACCGCGCGGGTGAGGGGCCGGTCCGCGCCGCCGCACCCGTCCCGCTCAGGTCCGCTCCGCCCCCACCGCGGGCGAGCGCTCGCGCGATGACCACCCGCTGGATCTGGTTGGTGCCCTCGACGATCTGCAGCACCTTCGCCTCTCGCATCCACCGCTCCACCGGGTAGTCGGTCACGTACCCGTACCCCCCGAGCACCTGCACCGCGTCGGTAGTCACCCGCATCGCGGTGTCGGTGGCGAACAGCTTCGCCTGCGCCGCCTCGGTGGAGAAGGGCAGGCCGGCGTCGCGCCGCCGCGCGGCGGCCAGCGTCAGTTCCCGGGCGGCGGCGATCTGGGTGGCCGCATCGGCCAGTAGGAAGCCCACCCCCTGGAACTCGATCACCGGTCGCCCGAACTGCCTCCGCTCGCGCGCGTACGCCACCGCGTAGTCGAGCGCTGCCTGGGCGAGGCCGACCGCGCAGGCGGCGATGCCTAGGCGACCGGCGTCGAGCGCGCGCATGGCGATCCGGAAGCCTTCTCCCTCCGCCCCGACCCGGCGGCTCACCGGCACCCGGGCCCGGTCGAAGATGATCTGAGCCACCGGGGACGCGCGCAGCCCCATCGTGCGCTCCCTGGGTTGCGGGAGGATCCCCGGGGTGTCCGCGTCCGCGAGCAGGCAGCTGATGCCGCCCGGGCCCGGGCCGCCCGTGCGGCAGAAGACGACGTAGAAGTCGGCCACGCCGGCGTGGGTGGTCCAGGCCTTGGTGCCGTCGACCACGTACGCGTCGCCGTCGCGGACCGCCCGGGTGGTCATGGCGGCGGCATCCGAGCCGCCGGCCGGCTCGGAGAGGCAGTACCCGCCGAGCAGCTCCCCGCTGAGCAGCGCTGGCAGCAGCTCCGCCCGCTGCGTGTCGGTACCGTACGCGGCCACCGGGTAGCAGGCGAGGGTATGTACGCTCACCGCCTCGGCCGCGCTCAGCCAGCGGGAGGCGAGCACCTCCAGTACCCGCAGGTACACCTCGTACGGCTGGTCTCCCCCGCCGTAGGCGGACGGGTAGGGCAGGCCGAACAACCCGGCCCGGCCCAGCGTCTCGATCACTTCGCGCGGGAACTCACCGCGTTGCTCATACTCGTCCGCCCGGGGTGCCAGCTCCTTGTCGGCCAGCTCGGTGGCGAGCGCGAGCAGGTCGCGGGCTTCAGTCGAGAGCGAAGGGTCGGCCGTCACCATGCCCCTAGCTTAACGTTCGTTAACTAAGCTACGCGACCGTTCGCCCCCGGCCCGGCCGGAGCGGGTGCGAGATAGCGGGAACGGGTTGCCGGAGCGGAAATGTTGTCAGCCTGGTGTGTCAGGCTGGTCGGGTGACCCGACCACTGCTGGCGGTGGACGCCCCCAGTCTCTACTTCCGCGCCTTTCACGGCGTCCCGACGACCGCGGCGAGCACGCCCGACGGCGCCCCGGTGAACGCGGTGCGCGGCTTCCTCGACATGCTGGCGACCGTGATCCGGACCCGGCGCCCCGGCCGGGTGGTGTGCGCCCTGGACGCGGACTGGCGCCCGGCCTGGCGGGTGCGGCTGCTGCCGTCGTACAAGACCCACCGGCTCGCCGCCGACGGCGGTGAGGAGGTCCCGGACCTGCTGGTGCCGCAGGTGCCGCAGATCATCGAGGTGCTCACCGCGGTGGGGATCCCCGCGGTCGGCGTCGCCGGGTACGAGGCCGACGATGTGCTCGGTACGCTCGCCGCCACCGAGCCGGGCCCGGTCGAAGTGGTCTCCGGCGACCGGGATCTGTTCCAGCTCGTGGACGACGCCGCTGGCGTACGGCTGCTCTACTGCGGGCGCGGCGTGGCCAACCTGGAGGTGTGCGACGAGGCGGCGGTGCGCGCCCGGTTCGGGGTCCCGGCCGCGGCGTACGTGGACTTCGCGGTGCTCCGGGGCGACCCGAGCGACGGCCTGCCCGGCGTACCGGGGGTGGGGGACAAGACCGCCGCGCGCCTGGTTAACCGGTACGGCGGGGTGGCCGGGATCGTGGCCGCACTGGACGACCCGGACGCCGGGTTCGCGCCCGGCCTGCGCGCCAAGCTGGACGCTGCCCGCGACTACCTGGCGGTGGCGCCACAGGTGGTCCGGGTTGCCCGGGATCTGACCCTGCCACCGCTGCCAGCGGCGCTGCCCGGGGCGCCGGTCCAACCTGACACGCTGCTGGCGCTGGCCGAGCGCTGGAACCTCGCCGGCCCCTGCCGCCGGCTGGTGGACGCGCTGGCCAGCGTGGACCACGCGGCGCCGGCCACGGAGTGACCGGCGCGCTCAACCTCGCGGCGGCGGGAGGTTGCGGCGGGCCGCGCTCTGGCGCCGGACCCCGGAGAACGCCTCGCCGTTGAGCCGCCGCCGGCCGTCCGCGACCCCGCCCGAGACCTCAGCCAGGCTGACGCTGTGCCGGTTCCCGTTGCGCCCGGCGGCGGGTGCGGCGGGTGGTGCGGCCGGGGCCCCACCACCGGTCACGGCGGCGGGCGCCGTGTCCTCGCTCTGGCCCGGGCCTGCCAGCAGCGCCGCCACCAACCCGATCGTCACCAGCAGTACCAGCAGCAGGATCGGCAAGATCAACGCGAAGCCGGTGGCTCCGGTGCGGGGGTCGCCGGTGGCGTGGACGTGGACCCGCATGGCGAGCATCCCGGTGTAGTGCATGCCGCACACCGCCACGCCCATCACCAGGGCGGAGACCACCATGGAGAACGGCCGGCGGACCGTCACCGCCAGCCATAGCGCGGTGGTCGCCGCCACCACCGCGATCGCGACCGACGCGGCCACCAACGGGAGGTCGTAGCCGATGTCACCGTCGAGGCGCATCGCCGCCATACCGGTGTAGTGCATCGCCGCCACCCCGAACCCGGCGAAGACCCCACCGAGGAGCGTCTTGCTCACCCGCGGCCGGCCGAGCGCGGCGGTGAACAGGCCGACCGCTACCACCGTGACCGCGATGATCGCGCTGGCGGTGGTCAGCGGTACGTCGTAGCGGATCTCGGTATCCTCCACGCCGAAGCCGAGCATGGCCATGAAGTGCATGGCCCAGACGCCGGTGCCGCCGATCGCCCACGCGGCCAGCAGGAGGTACCAGGCCCGGCGCGCCGGGGTAGACGCCGCGCGTGCCCGCACCGCACAGCCCAGGCCGAAGAAGGAGCCGAGTACCGACAGCCCGTACGCCAGGATCGGAGTGATCGGTCCGTACATGAAGTGGTCGATCGACGCCATGTACTCTCCCCGCTACCGTGCGTCCGGTTTACCGCCCGAGCCGAAATCTGCCATGACATACCGGGCTTGTGTCATCATCGGTATCGTTGGGCGATTCGGCAAGCCCGTTATCGCCACGCCGCCGCTACCGTTCGCTACACGGTGTGGGTGACGACGCCCCGGCTCACCAGCCCGATGGCGCGCCGGGCCGTGGTGCGGACCGGTTCCGGCGCGACCTCCGCGAGCTGGCCGAGCAGGTCCACCACCTGCCGGGCCCAGCGCACGAAGTCGCCTGCGGGCAGTTCCTCGTCCGGCCCGCTCGCGGCTATCAGCACCTCCGACAGCGCCGCGCCCCGCGCCCACCGGTACACCGGCCAGGCGAAGCCGGCGGCCGGCTCACGGGTCAGGGAGAGGCCGCGGTCGACCTCCTCCGCGTGCAACTCGCTCCATAGCTTGCCGGTGGTGGCCACCGCGTCGGCCACCGGGCCGCGCGGCACCGCCGCCGGCTCCGCCTCGTCCCGCCGGGCCTCGTAGACGACCACCGAGACGGCGGCGGCCAGCTGCGCGGGGTCCAGGTCGTGCCACACCTCTCGACGCAGGCACTCGGCCACCAGCAGGTCCGACTCGGTCCAGACCCGCGCCAGGGTACGCCCGGCCGCGGTGACCTGCCCGTCCTCGGTCAGGTAGCCGCGGCCGGTCAGCACCGCGCAGACCCGGTCGAAGGTGCGTACCAGTGATCCGGTGCGGGCGGTCATCCGGGAGCGCAACCCGGCCGTGTCGCGCTCCAGCCGGGCCCGGCGCTCGGCGGCGCGGGCGTGCCGGTCCCGGTCCGGACAGCGGTGGCAGGGATGCCGGCGTAGCTCTGCCCGCAACCGCTGGATCTCCGCCTGCTCGCGGCCGTCGTTCTCGTTCGTACCTGCCCGCTCACCGGCGCCGGAGGGTGGACGCACGCCGGACATGGCCGCGCGCAGGCTGGCGGCGAGATCCCGCCGGGCGGCGGGTGAGCGGTGATTGAAGTGTCGGGGCACCTTGACCCGGGCCAGGGCGTGCACCGGAGTGACGAAGTCGGCCGCCGGCACCCGGCCGGCCCAGCGTTGCTCGGTGAGCAGCAGCGGCTTGGGCTCGCCGTAGCCGCTGGTGTCCGGGTCCAGCACCACCGCCAGTCCGGCCCGGCGACCCGAGGGCACCCGGATCACGTCGCCCACCCGGAGCTTCTCCAGCGACGCGCGCGCCGCCGCCCGGCGCGCAGCCGCGTTCGCCCGCGCCTGGGCCCGTTCCCGCTCCACCAGCGCGCGCCGCAGGGCGAAGTACTCGTCGAAGTCACCCAGGTGGCAGGTGATCTCCGCGGAGAGCGCCGCGATCGCGTCGGTGTTACGGCGTACTTGCCGGGCGATGCCCACCACCGCCCGGTCGGCCTGGAACTGGGCGAAGGAAGAGCTCAGCAGGCTGCGGGCCCGGGCCGGCCCGAGCGAGCCGACCAGATTCACGGCCATGTTGTAGGAGGGGCGGAAGCTGGACCGCAGCGGATAGGTGCGGGTGGAGGCGAGCCCGGCCACGTGCCGCGGGTCGACCTCCGGGCTCCACAGCACCACCGCGTGCCCCTCCACGTCGATGCCGCGGCGGCCGGCCCGGCCGGTCAGCTGGGTGTACTCCCCCGGTGTCAGGTCCACATGCGCTTCGCCGTCGAACTTGACCAGCCGCTCCAGCACCACCGACCGGGCGGGCATGTTGATGCCCAGCGCCAGGGTCTCGGTGGCGAAGACGACCTTCACCAGGCCGCGCACGAACAGCTCCTCCACCGCCTCCTTGAACGCCGGTAGCGCTCCGGCGTGGTGGGCGGCGAGCCCGCGCTCGAGCCCGGCCAGCCACCGCTGATAGCCGAGCGCGGCCAGGTCCGCGGCGGAGATACCGGCTACCCGCCGGGTGACGATCCGGCGGATCTCGTCCCGCTCGGCCGAGGTGGTCAGCCGCAGGCCGGCCGCCAGGCACTGCTGCACCGCGGCGTCACACCCCGCCCGGCTGAAGATGAACACGATCGCCGGTAGCAGCCCCTCCCGGTCCAGCCGCTCGACCACCTCGGGTCGGCTCGGCATCAGCGCCCGCCACCCGCGATACGGCCGGCCCCGCCCGCGTTCGCCACCGCTGCGCCGGAGGAGCTCGCGGGTGTAGCGCAGCAACTCCGGGTTCACCTCCTGGACGAACGCCGCCTCCTCGGCCGCCTCCGGCTCCTTCCCGGACCCGCCCGTGGGCCCCCGGAGCAGGTCGAACATCCGCCGCCCCACCAGCATGTGCTGCCACAACGGCACCGGTCGTTCTTCGCTGACCACCACCCTGGTCTCGCCCCGGACGGTGACCAGCCACTCGGCGAACTCCTCCGCGTTGGAGACGGTGGCCGAGAGGGCCACCAGCGACACGCTGGCCGGCAGGTGGATGATCACCTCTTCCCAGACCGGACCCCGGAACCGGTCGGCGAGGTAGTGCACCTCGTCCATGACCACGTACGCCAGGCCGGCCAGGGTCGGGGAGCCGGCGTAGAGCATGTTGCGCAGCACCTCGGTGGTCATCACGACCACCGGCGCCTCGCCGTTGATGGAGTTGTCCCCAGTGAGCAGGCCGACCTTCTCCGGCCCGTACCGGCCGACCAGGTCGTGGTACTTCTGGTTGGACAGCGCCTTGATCGGGGTGGTGTAGAAGCACTTACCCGCCGCCGGGCCCGCGTGCAGGGCGAGGTGTACGGCGAACTCCCCCACCACGGTCTTGCCGGCGCCGGTCGGTGCGCACACCAGTACCCCGCTGCCGTGCGCCAGGGCCTCGCACGCGGTGCGCTGGAAGTCGTCGAGGGGGAACGGCAACCCGGCCGTGAACGCGGCGAGCTGGGCGGTAGCCGGGTCTGCCCGCCGGCGGTCGGCGGGCCGCTCGGCGGGGCTGTCCATGCCCCCAATCTACGTGCCCGGTGCCTGACCTACCTCCCCGGTGCCTGGTGTACGCAGCCGGTGCCTGGTCTACGCGGCGAGGACCCGCAACGCGCCGGGGACGGCGGTGATGGTCGCCGGCAGCGGGCAGCAGCGCTCACCGTCGGCGTACGCGGTGATGCCTTCGCACGCCAGCCGTACCTCCCGCGCCTGGTAGGCGCGGACCAGGCGGTGCCGCAGGTGGGTGCCGCGCTCCGCGGCCGGGCGCAGCCGGATCAGCCGGGTACGGCTCATCGCCAGGCCCACCACCACGTCGAGCCGGCCGTCGGTGGGGTCCGCCTGGGGGCAGATCCGGATCCCGCCGCCGTAGCTGGTCGTGTTGCCGACCGCCACCAGCACGCCCTCGAATTCGTGCGCCGTGCCGTCCAACTCCAGGCGGTAGGCGCGTGGCCGTAGCCGCGCCAACTCCGCCAGGATGGCGAGGTCGTACCGCCGGTCCCCCCGCGGCCACCGCATCCGGTTGGCGCGCTCGTTGACGATGGCGTCGAATCCGGCCGCGAGCACCCCGCCGTACCAGCGCTGGGTGCCGTCCGCGCCGGTGATCCGCGCCAGGTCGACCAGGCGGCTGCGGTTGGTACGCAGCGCGGTGGCGAGTGCGCCGGCCGCGGCCAGCGGATCCCGGGGCAGGCCGAACCCGGCCGCCAGGTCGTTCCCGGTCCCCAGCGGCACCACCCCGAACGGCACGGAGGTGCCGGCCACGGCCTGCAGGGCGGCGTGCAAGGTGCCGTCGCCGCCGAGCGCCACCAGCGCGGCGGCTCCGGCGGCCACCGCTTCGCGGCACGCGGCCTCGGCGGTGGCGCCGGTGGTCGCCGCCAGTTGCCGGATCGGGAGGCCGGTGCCTGCCAGACGTTCCAGCACCGCCGGCACCAGGCGGTGGCGCCGGCCCCGGCCGGCGGTGTGGTTGGTGAGGACGGCCACCGAAGCGGCGAGATCGGTCTTGGTCACGCGCTGAACTTACCGCCACCGGTGCCCGCGTGTGGATAGACGGATGCGGCGGGTGCGCGGGGCGCCGGCGTCCCGGGGGATGGCACGCATCCTCCGGCGACGCCCGGCGCGTGACACCGCGAGGGAATAGATGAGCGCCAGAGCGCGTCTCTATTAATGGGATTAGCACTCTCGACTTGAGAGTGCTAACAATGGAACTGGGTCGTGTGGTGTGATGGAGGTGGATGCGATGGCACTGATGCGATGGGATCCGTTCACCGCCCTAGCGCGGCTGGACGACGAATTCGACGAGCTGGTGCGCCGCGCCTTCGGCGCGGCGACCTACCAGTACGTACCGCCGGTGGAGATGGCCACGGACGGCAGCGACGTGGTGATCACCCTTGAGCTGCCCGGCGTGGACGTGGACGACATCGATATCGAGGTGGCCGAGGGCCGGCTCTCGGTCAGCGGGGAGCGCAAGGACCGCTGGGAGGATACCCGCGGCCGCGTCCTGGTCCGCGAGGTGCGCTACGGCGCGTTCCGGCGCAGCTTCCAGCTTCCGGAGGGGGTGACCGCCGACCAGGTGGAGGCGGAGGCGGACAACGGACTGCTGCGGCTGCGGATCAAGAACGTCACCAAGCCGGTCGAAGCGCCGAGAAAGATCCAGATCAAGAGCGGTGACAAGCCGGTGATCGAGGCCAAGCCCGGCGACGTCAAGTCGCACTGACCTTCACCGCCCACTCAGCCGCGCCGATCAGGGACCAGCGGTCCCGGATCGGCGCGGTTTCGCGTACCGGCGAAGTCTTACGGCGACCCTCAGGCGATGTCGTCGTAGCCGCGCGCCGACGGCCGCGAGATCGGTCCGGGCTCACCCACCGCGGTCGGCGGCTCGACCGGCTCACCGGCGGTCACCGGCTCCACCGTCTCGTCCAGCGGGGAGATCTCGTCATCGGCCAGGTCCGCATACGGGCCGCGGCGCCGGGCCCGGCGCCGGTCGTTGAGGAAGGCCACCCCGACCGCGATGAAGTAGAGCGTGCACAGGGACAGCGCGATCGCCGTCATGGTGAACGGCTCCGGCGTGGGGGTGATCAGCGCCGCCAGGACGAACATGATGAAGACCGTGACCCGCCACCAGCCGAGCAGCCGGCGCGCGCTGGCGATACCGGTGAAGTTCAGCATCAGGATGACCAGCGGGAACTGGAACGCGAACCCGGCGGTCAGCATCATGTTGACGGCGAACGAGACGTACCGGGTGATCTCGAGCTGGGTCTCGATGCTCTCGCCCGCGAGGCCGAGCAGGAAACCGAGCGCGCGCTCCAGGACCAGGTACGCCAGCGCGGCGCCGCCGAGGAACAGTGGTGCCGCGATCGCGACGAACGCGTACGCCCAGCGCCGCTCGCGCCGGTGCAGCCCCGGCGCGATGAACGCCCACAGCTGGTAGAGCCAGATCGGCAGCGAGAGGATGAGCGCCACGCCGAGGGCGATCTTCAGGTCCAGCAGGAAGACGTCGAGCGGACCGAGCTGGGTGAAGCTGCACCCGCTCTCTGGCAGCTGGTCGAGGTTCGCCAGCGCGGAGCAGTACGGCTCGGCGAGCCGTTCCCGCACCGAGCGGGCGATCGGCACCCCCACCACCAGGCCGGCCACCACCGCCAGGCTGGCCTTGAACAACCGGCTACGCAGCTCCAAGAAGTGCTCGACCAGGGTCATGGACCCGTCGGCGGCGCGTGCGAACCGGCTCGGACCTCGGCGCCACGGCAGGAGCTTCACCCGGCACGGTCCTCCCGATCAGCGCTCTCGCGCCCGCTGCGGTGGGTCCACCACCTCGCCGGTGACCGGCTCCTCCCCCGGCTGCTTCGCGTCCTCCTTCGGCAGGGGCTGCCGACCGGCCTGGGCATCGGCCTTCTCCGCCAGGTCGTCGCTCCTGCCCTCGTCGACCAGGCCCTTGGTCTCGGCCTTCATAATCCGTAGCGACCGCCCGAGCGCCCGGGCGGCGTCCGGCAGCCGCTTCGCCCCGAACAGCAGCACCAGCACCACGATCAGGACGATGAGCGGTCCCGGCCTCGTCAAGCTGCTGAAATTCATGATCGCCCCCTGGGGGTCTCGACGCGTCGTGAGCCTATCCTACGGTCGGTCCTGATCGCAGACCACGACCGGGCCACCCGGGTGCAAGGGGGCAGGCGGTCAGGCGTCGGCCCCGTCCCCACTGCGGTCGAGGCGGGCCTCCACCGCCCCCGGGTCGTACATCTCCTCCACCACCCGCAGGTAGAGCTCGTTCGGGTTGGGCAGCTGTGCGACCTCCCGGAGGGCCTGGTCCTGCCCGGCGGACTCCAGCACGAACGTGCCGTAGTTGAGGATCCGGCCCAGCGGCGTCTGCTCGTACTTCATGTCCGTCACCCGCTCCAATGGCATCATCGCCACGTGCCGGGTGATGATGCCGTGCACCACCATCACCCGCTTGTTGGTGAGGATGAACCGCTCGAAGTGCCAGTACGCGACCTTCCACGCCACCCAGCCCATGACCCCCAGCCAGGCCAGGAACGCCAGCGGCGCGACCCACCCGGCTCCCATCCCGGCCTGGAGGAAGCCGCCACCGAGGCCGATGCCGATGGTGGCCACCACCGCGACCGTGATCGGGGTCGCCAGGAAGATCGGGTGGTGACGCCACTCCCCCCGGTAGCGCTCGGTCGGGAACAGGTAGCGGGCCACCACCCCGCTCGGTTCGTCGACCAGTGGCTGCACCCGGCGTACCCGGGTCGTGGTCTCCGATACCGGCTCCAGCGCGGCTAGCTCGCTCGGGTCGATGACCGGCGGCTCCTCCCCCGTCGGATCGAACTCCACAGTGAATGGTCTCCCGTAGTCGACCGTGGACGCGTCCGGATCATCGGGAGCCGGGGCTGGCCCGCCGCTCGCCGCCGGTCGGGTCCCGTGGGCATCCGCCGCGGTAGCGTCCGGCGCGGTCTGCCGGGGCTCCTCGGAGGTCGGGGGAGTGGACTCAGACATCGCGACCCTCCAGCAGGGCGGCGACCAGTCTCTGGGTCGCCGGTGACAGTTCGTCGAGGTCTTCGGCGTCCCGCCAGCGCAGCAGCTCGTGGAGGATGGTCCGCACCTGCGCACCATCCCCTTCGGCGTGGGCGATCCGCATCAGGTCCCGCCACGGGTGGTCGTCGGTGCGGCGGGGATCGGCGAGCCAGGCCTGCCGGACCGCCCACCGCGCGGTGGCCAGATCGCCGGCGGCGAGGCTGAGGTCCACCAGCCGGTGAGCCGTGTCCACCACGCCGGCGACGATCAGTTCCGGGGCGAACACCGAGCCGGGCAGCCAGCTGTAGGGCACCCGCAGCCCTGCCGGCCGCCCAGCCTCGGGTAGCGGCGCGCCGCGCACCAGCCGTAACGCCGCCCGCAGGTCGGCGGCGCCCGGCGCGCCGCGCCGCTCCCCCCGGGCGCGCAGCCGGCGGAACAGGTGCCAGTCCACGAGCAACCCTTCCCGTAGGCGGTACCGGCCGTCGGGCACCGCCTCGGAGAGCCACTGTTCACCGTCGGGCGCGTTTCCCAGCCACCGCCGGACACTCATGATGACCGCGGTGCGTAGCGTGGGGGGCACCTCCTGCTGGGGCCACAGCGCGCGGGTGATCTCGGTGGCTTCCGCCCCGTCCGCCCCCCGGGCGGCGAGGAAGACCACCAGCTCCTGGCAGACTCTTGCGCGGTGGGAGGGGTACTGTCCGGGGGCGGTCACCTCGACCGGGCCCAGCAGCGCGATCCGGGGTGGCTGGATGGCCCCGGCCCACCAGGCCGCTACCGCCTCGTCCAGACCTGGGTCGTCCGGCGGGCCGGCCGGCGTAGTGATCACGGGCAGGGGCTGGACCGGAGTGTCCTCGTCGAGCGCCGGGGCCGCCGGCTCGGCCGCCCGCGGGGCCGGGACCGCCGGCGCGGCGGCCGCGCCGGAGTCGCCGGTCAGGTCATCCCGCTGGTCACCGGTGGGGTTGCCGGTCAGGTCGGTGCCGGCGGCCCAGGGCTCGGGCGCCGGCGGGATCGGGTGATCCGCCGGGGATGCGGCGTCACCGACCAGGTCCGCGAACGGCTGCAGCAGCTCCGCTGGGAGCCCGACCGCCGGCAGCGGGTGCGAATCGTCGAGGAACGCGGCGCTGAGCATGCCGTCGTCGGTGATGGTGACGGTACGCCGGCCGGAGCCGACCGAGGGGCGGGTGGAGGCGACCACCGCCACCGCGCACCGCCGGTTGGCGCGGCCGACGGCGTCGGCCAGGTCCAGCAGCAGGTCCTCTTGCTCCGGTGGGGGTTGGTCGATCAGCAGCAGTTGCGGGGCCCAGGTGTCGGTGGCGGTGTCTCGGACCCGGCCCTGGAGCGAGTCCGCCAGTCCGTGGGCGGCCAGCGCATCGGTGGTGTGCTCCACCCGCTGCCGCAGCGCCGCGACCGCCTCCGCGAGCGAGGAGGCCGCGGTGATCCGGTCCGGGTTGAGCGCCACCAGCCGCCGGGACTGCTCGTCGTCGAACCCGGCCACGGTCACCTCTACCAGCTCCGACCACGGATTGTGGGCGAGTTCGGCGACCAGGTAGCGCAGCAGGTCACTGGTGCGCTCCGGCGGCCCGGTGATGGTGAGCATCCCGATCCGCTCCAGGTCCACCAGCAGGTGCTGGCCGGGCTGGGAACCGAGGGTGACGAGCGCCGGCAAGGGCGCCACGCCGGAGACCTCGGGCAGCTCCGCGTCACCGGGCAGGACCCAGGTGCCGCGGGAGCCGGCCTCGAACGGCGCCGGCGGATCAGTGGCCTCTTCTCCGGCGAGCACCAGGTGGATGTCGTCGCCGGAGACCCACACCGCGCCGATGTCCGGCGGCTCGCCGGTGACCTCCGGTCGCGCGGACAGCAGCCGCAGTGCCTGGTCCAGCCGAGCGATGTCGGCGGTAGCCGCGCCGCGCAGCGTCGACTCAGTGGGTGCCACCGCCCCGGAGACGACGGCGCGGCCCGGTCGCCGGTGGGCCATCTTCCGCCACCGGTACACCAGCAGCGCACCGAGCAGGACCGAGGCGAGTACCCCGGCGGTGGCCATCCGGCCGGCGTCGAGGAAGCCGGATCCCGACTCCGCCTGGGCGGTGTCGTCCGCGGGTCCGGCCACTCCGGGCGGGTTCGGCGCGGCCGCGGCGCCGGGGACCTGCCCTGGTTCCCCGGCCGGCGAAGCCGGGCCCGCGCCGGGGGGCGAGGCCGCCGGCGGCGTGCTGGCGGCCGGGGGCGTCGCGGGCGGCGGTGGCGCCGGAGCGGGCGATGCCGGCGGCGTGGGAGACGGCGCCGCCGGGGCTGGCGCGGGTTCCTGCGGCGCCTGCGAGTCGGCCGCACCGTCGGTCGCCTCGTCGGCCGTACCGTCAGCCCCGTCCGTGTCCGTGTCCTGCTCCGCCTCGCCGCCCGGTTCACTACCGCCCGGCTCGCCGCGGTCTGGGCCACCGCGGTCCGGGCCGGTGTCCGGCGCGTCCCGGTCCGGCTGTGCGGCGGCCTGCGAATCGCCGGAGACCGGGTCACCGGTCGCGTGCCGGCGCTCGCCCCGGTCGTACGCGTCGGCGGGCAGAACCAGCCGGTCACCGGGCTGGATGTGGTCGGGGTAGTCGGCGTACCGCTGCGCGTACGACGGGTTGAGCGCGGCGATCTCCGGATAGCGCAGCTCATCCCCGAGGTAACGCCCGGCGATGTGCCACATCCAGTCCCCTTCGGCCACCTCGTGGACGAGCGGACCTTGCGTCTCGTCCGGCTCGGACGTCTCCGGGGCCGCGTCATCGGTCGCGAGACCATCGTCCGGCGCGAGGTCGCCGTCCGGGGCGCCGCCGTCCCATTGGGTCGCGGCGCCTGCCCCACCCTGAGCATTCGGCACGACCAGCTGCCACCCCGGGTAGACCCGCAGCTCCCCGGGGCGCAGACTCAACCCGTCCGGCTGGGGCCGGTGGTGATTGGCGATCGCGAGCTGGTCCACCGTCACCTGGTAGCGCTGAGCGATGTCGACCAGCCCCTCCCCCCGCTGTACGGTGTGGATCACCGGTGCCGGCTCCGTGGCGGTGCCGGGAGCGGAGGGCGCCGCTGACGGGTCGGCGCGCAGGGCCGGGTCCACATAGTCGGCGTGGACCGCGGCGTCGACGAACGCGGCGTTCGCGTGGCCCACACCCGGTGAGGTCAGCGCCGCCAGCACTCCGGCCACCAGGAGACCCGCCAGTCGCTGCGGCCCGGCCAGCCCCGGCACCCGGGGCGTACGGCGCCCCATGAGCTGCGCCCCGATCTCCAGCAGCAGCGAGCTGGCCACGGCCGCCCAGGCGAGCCAGCCCACCACCGACAAGGCCCAGAGCAACAGTCGCCCATCATCCGGCGTGGTGAGCAGGTCCCACAGCGCGGTGAGCGACACCGTCCCACCCGGGAGCGGGTTGCCGCCCAGCGCGAGCAGGGCCGCGGGCGCACCCACCAGCAGTGCGGCCACGGCGACCAGAGCCGCGGGGGCCACCACGAGCCACCGC
>Ga0079224_100005061_pt1 | contig 17243 bp, 17 predicted proteins | sample Stecom2015_FD_80414 | JGI IMG/M metagenome (GOLD analysis project Ga0079224, IMG submission 80414) | Agricultural soil microbial communities from Utah to study Nitrogen management - Steer compost 2015 | ecosystem: Environmental > Terrestrial > Soil > Agricultural land | place: USA: Utah... | reverse complement strand
GTGCTGTTGGCCCAGTCCGCGTCGCGGTTCCACATCCCGCAGCCGCCGACGGTCTGGCGGGTGTAGCCGCTCTCGGGGTACCGGTTGCCCGAGCCGGGCGGGACCGGCGACCAGTAGGTGTGGACCATGATCGTGTAGTCCGAGTCGGCGTACCCGGCGTTGGCCATGGCCTGGCGGACCCGGAGGATGGCGTCGCGGATGGCGGCGGTCTTGGCGGCCACGTTGGCGGCCGTGAACCGGCTCTTGATGCTGCTGTCGTCGTGGCAGTAGTTGGGCCACCACGTCGGCGAGGTGAACCAGTTGACGAAGCAGGTCTGGAGGATGTCGGCGAAGCCGTAGTCGTTGGCCCCGATGAGCAGGGCGACCATCTCGACCCGGTGGGTGCTGGCGAACTCCTGCAGGGCGAGGGCCTGGCCCTTGCCGTAGGGCCCGTCGTAGAAGTCGATGCCGGGCTTGAAGTCCGAGCTGCCGCCGCCGTGGGTGGTGGTGCGGGCGCCCGAGCAGGCCAGGTTCAGGCTGCGGGCGGTGCCGATGTGGATGGCCGCCGACTCGGAGCGGTGGCAGCCCGGGATCTGCTCGGCGGTGCGCCTCGCGTTGTCCCAGTAGGCGTCGGCGCCGCCGGCGTCGACCTTGCTGGAGGACTGGTTGGTGTTGCCGGCCCAGCGGCCGCCCTCGCCCGAGATGGCGCTGTCGCCGAGGCTCACCACCCAGGCTTCGCCGGGCGGTGGCGCCGCCCCCGACGGTGCCGCCGCCGCCGTGGTGACGGCGGCGCTGGCCAGCACGGCGGCGACCAGCGCCAGCCGCAGACGACGTGCACGTCCGGTCATCGGAACCCCCCGACGCCGCCCGGGCGGGCACCGGGCGCGCGCCGCCAACGTACACCTGTGGCGTCCGTCACACCACGGACGGTGGTCGCCGGGGATCAGGGGAGGGCGGCGCGGCGGGTGGCGAGGAAGCGGGCCTCGACGGGGTTGGCGCTCAGCTCGATGGCCCGGTCGTAGGCCTGGCCGGCCTCGTCGGTCCGGCCGACCCGGGCCAGCAGGTCGGCGCGGACGGCGTGGAGGGGCTGGTAGCGCTCGAGCGGGGCGAGGTCGATCGCCTCGAGGGCGGCGAGCCCCGCCGCCGGGCCGTCGCGCTCGGCCACCGCCACCGCCCGGTTGAGCGCGACCACCGGGCTGGGGCGCAGCGCGAGGAGCAGGTCGTAGAGGGCGACGATGCGAGCCCAGTCGGTGTCCGCTGCGGTCGCCGCCTCGGCGTGGACCCCGGCGATCGCCGCCTGCACCTGGTACGGGCCGGGACCGCCCCGCCGCCGGCAGGCCCGCACGAGGGCCTGGCCCTCGTCGATCATCGCCCGGTCCCACCGGCGGCGGTCCTGGTGGTGGAGCGGGACCATCGAGCCGTCGGGCGCCAGCCGGGCGGGGCGACGAGCATCGGTGAGGAGCAGCAGGGCCAGCAGGCCGAGCGCCTCGGGCTCGTCGGGCATGAGCTCGGCGAGCGCCCGGGCCAGCCGGATGGCCTCGGTGGCCAGGTCGACCCGCACGAGCTCGTCGCCGGTCGCCGTGTGGCCGGCGGTGAACACCAGGTAGATGGCGGCGAGCACCGGTGGGAGGCGGTCGGGCAGCTCGGCGTCGGTGGGGATGCGGTACGGGGCCCGGTTGTCGCGCAGCTTGCGCTTGGCCCGCACGATGCGCTGGGCCATCGTCGGCTCGGGCACGAGGAAGGCCCGGGCGATCTCGCCCGTCTCGAGCCCGCCGAGGAGGCGGAGGGTGAGGGCCACCTGGGCGTCGGGGTGCAGCGCCGGGTGGCAGCAGAGGAACATCAGCCGGAGCTGGTCGTCGGGGACGACGTCGACGAAGGCGTCGAGGTCGGCCAGCTCTGGGCGGTCGTCGGGGTCCACGTGGAGGGACTGGAGGTGGTGGGCGGCCCGGTGGCGCTCGTCGCGGGTGGCCTCCCGGCGGAGCCGGTCGATGGCCCGGTTGCGGGCCGTCGTGGTGATCCAGCCCCCCGGGTTGGGCGGCACGCCCGTGACCGGCCACCGCTCGGCGGCGATGGCGAAGGCCTCCGCCACCGCGTCCTCGGCGAGGTCGACGTCGCCGAGGACGCGGATCAAGGTGGCGGTGCAGCGGCCGGCTTCGCGCCGGAAGACCTCGGCGAGGCCGTCAGGCACCCTGGAAGGGGCGGACCTCGACGGGGCCCTCGCAGGCCAGGGCCGCCTTGCGGGCCCACTCGAGGGCGGCGTCGAGGTCGGGGGCCTCGATCACCCAGAAGCCGCCCATGATCTCCTTGGACTCGGCGTAGGGGCCGTCGGTGATCGACACCTCCCCGTCGCTGGGGCGCACGACGGTGGCGGACGCCGCCGGGTGCAGGCCGCCGGCGAAGACCTCAGCGCTGGCGGCGGCCAGCTCCTCGTTGAAGGCGCTGACCTGGGCGTGGATGCGCTCGAAGTCCGGGGGGAGCTCGTCGAGGCTGAAGTCCTCGTCGTGCCACACCGAGAGCAGGTACTGAGCCATGCCGTCATCTCCTCGTTCGTCAGGGCCGGCGGGGTGCCGGCACCACCACTACGAACGGAAGCGGCAGGATCGACACCCCGACCGAGAAGATCTCGGGGAACCCTCCCAGATCTGGCGGCGCCGCGGGGCTGCGGTCATCGACAGGGCGGGGGCGTCGGCGCGCGTCAGCCCTGCTCGGCGTCGGACGACGCGGCCTCGGCCTCGCCGCCGGCGGGCTGCTCGGCGGGGGCGTCGGCCAGGGCAGGGGCGGTGCCCGGCTCGGTGGTGGCGGCGTCGGGCTGCTCGGCCGCCTCGGGGGCGGGGGGCTCGGCGGCCGCCGGCTCCTCGGCCTGCTGGGCGGCCGGGGTCGCACCGGGGTCGGCGGTCATCTCGGGGGTGCGGTCGCCCTCGTCGGTGGGTGGCGCGACCCCGTCGTCCGGGGACGGCGGGTAGTGCAGGAACAGGCCCCGGATGATGTCGGCCAGGCCCTCACCGGTGTGGCCGCCCTGCAGGGTGACGGTGACGACGGCGCCGTTGATGTGGACGGCCTCCACCCCGCCGTGGGCGAAGAGGCGCCGGGCCAGCTCGTCGACCGGTCGGTCGAGCAGCTCCGAGGGCGGCTCGGTGTAGCGCTCGTGGTCGAGCCCCGACAGCGGTCGGTTCGTCTCGAACCGCAAGATGGCCGGGTTGCTGGAGCGCTTCTCGACGACGGTGATCGGCTGTCCCATACGGCGGGCAGGGTACCGATCGGCCCGCGCGGGGAGCCATTCCCCCTCCCCTGCGGCCCCGGCGACGAGCGCGACGGGCCTCAGGCGAGGAGCGCCTCGATCTCCTCGCTGACGGGCACGGCTTCCCCCGCGTCGTAGGCGGCGGCGTTGGCGGCGATGCGCTCCGGGTCGTAGCGGTAGCTGACCATCACGCCCCAGGAGTCGGCGATCCCGTAGTCCGCGGTGTTGGCCCGCCAGCGCAGCGCGTCGACGAGGGCCCCGTTGCTGAGGTGGAAGTTGGCCACCGGGTCCCGGACCCGGCCGCCGTCGAGCGTGGTGAGGTACCGAGCGGTGGCCCGCAGCAGCGGCTCGCGCACCCGCGCGTCGTCGCCGTCCAGCCAGCGGCCGTCGTCGAGCTCGGCCCGCACCTCGGGGGCCAGGTCGAGGTCCGCGGCCCGCAGCGTGGGGATCGGCGACAGGGTCACGAACCGGCGCAGGTTGGGCAGCTCGCTGCGCAGCCGGCCCACCACCGTCTTGAGCAGCTCGTTGCCGAGGTTGATGCCGGCTAGGCCGGGCTGGCACGAGGTGATCGAGTAGAAGACCGCGGTGTCGGCCTCCTCCGGGCGCAGGCGGGGACCGGACCGCTCGAGCAGCTCGGCCATGCTCGTGGGGGTGCCGGTGGTGAGGGCGATCTCGACGAACACCACCGGCTCACCGGGCATCGCCGGGTGGAGGAAGGCGAAGCAGCGGCGATCGTCGGCCAGGCGGCTGCGCAGGTCGTCCCACCCGTGGATCTCGTGGACCGCCTCGTACTCGATGAGCTTCTCGAGCAGGTCAGCCGGCGAGCCCCACGTGATCTGCTCGAGCTGGAGGAGCCCGACGTCGAACACGGCGGCGAGGTGCTCCTCGAGCTCCAGCTCGGCCGTCGGCAGCTCGCCCCGCAGGAGGTGGCGCAGGTCGGCCCGGAGGTCGACGAGCAGCTTCACGCCGCGGGGCAGCCCGGTGAGGAGGTGGAGCAGGTCGGCGAAGCGCGGCGACAGGGCTCGCCGCATCGCCACCTGGGCGGCGGGGTCGGCGGGGTCCTCGAGGAGGCGCTCCGCCGCGGCCCGGGCGGCCTCGGGGTCCACGCCGAGCTCGGAGGCCGCCCGGCGCAGGAAGGCGGCCCGCCCCTCGTCGTCGAGGTGCCGGTAGACCCGGGCCAGCGGGGCCAGCGCCTGGCGCTGGGTGGAGGTGTCGCGCACCGGGAGGACCCGCAGGATCCCCGAGTACAGCTCGCGCCAGTCGTCCTCGCTCAGGGCTCCGGCCATGCGGCGATCGTATGCTCGACCCATGGCGACGCCCCATCTGCCCGATCGGGCCGCCCATCGCCCCGATGTCCGGATCGAGGCGGTGCGCTGATGGCGCCGCTCCCCTGGGGGTCGCGTTTCCTCATGTGCCCGCCGGAGCACTTCGGCGTGCGCTACGAGATCAACCCCTGGATGCGCGACCAGGTGGCCGTGGACCCCGACCTCGCCCGCGAGCAGTGGGAGGGCCTGCGGGCGGCCATCGAGGACGCCGGTGCCGAGGTGCTCGTGATGGAGCCCCATCCCGAGGTGCCGGACCTCGTGTTCACGGCCAACGCCGGCATCGTGAGCGGCCGCCGCTTCGTGCCCAGCCACTTCCGCTTCCCGGAGCGCCAGCCGGAGACCGCGATCTACGCCGACTGGTTCGAGGCCGAGGGCTACGAGGTGTACCGCCTCCCCGAGACCACCGACCACGAGGGGGCAGGCGACGCCGTGGGCGTGCCTCGCGGCGACGCTCCGCCGGTGCTCGTGTCAGCCCACTCGTTCCGCAGCGACGCCGACGCCACCCCGCTGCTGGCCGACCTGCTCGGCTGCGAGGTGGTGCCGATCCGCCTCGTCGACGAGCGGCTCTACCACCTCGACCTCACGCTGTGCCCGCTCGACGACCGCCACGCCCTCTGCGCACCGTCGGGCTGGGACGCGGCCGGGCGGGCCGCGGTGGCTGCGCTCGTGCCCGAGCCGCTCTGGCTGGAGGAGGAGGAGGCCCTCGCCTTCTGCGTGAACTCGGTGGTCGTGGGCACGACGGTGCTCATGCCGAGCGTGCCGCCCCGGGTGGGTCGCCAGCTGGAGGCGTGGGGGTTCACCCCGGTCGAGGTCCAGGTGGGCGAGTTCCTCAAGGCCGGCGGCGGCTGCCGCTGCCTCACCCTCGCCCTCGACGTGGACCTGCGCGCGCCGGCCAGCGCAGCCGGCTGAGTTCGGGTCAGCGGGCGCCGGCGAGGAGGGGCCGCTCGCTCACCGCGCGCACGGCCAGCACGGCCAGCGCGGCGGAGACGACGGCCAGCACGAGGTGCACGACGACGAAGCCCACGTCGTGGCCGGCCGTGGCGATGCCGACCGAGCGCACCACCCACACGGCCACGCTCCACGCGGCCAGCGCCATCACGGCGGGACGGAGCCAGCCGGCCCGGGTGGCGAGCGCGATGGCCACCGCCACCCCGAGCGCGGTGAAGCTGCCGGCCAGCGCGGTGCGGGCCCACTGCTCGCCGGTGGTCAGCGCGTCGTCGGTCCAGATGTTGCGGATCCGGGTGGTCCACACGAAGAACGTCCAGACGACGAGGGCGACGACGGGGAGGCGACGGGCGGGTTCCACGGCGCGCTCGACCGTACCGAGGGACGCCGGCGACGGCGAAGTCGGCGTCAGCCCGCCGGCGGCGGGGCGCCCTCGAGCTGGGCCTCGATCCGGTCGATGGCGCCTCGCACCACCGACGGCGGTGGCTCCGTCGCCTCCTTGGTGGGAGCGAGCGCCTCGGCCCGGCGCCGCTCCAGCCGAGCGCGGTTCGAGTGGCTGCCGGCGTAGGCCACGGCGGCGATGAACACGGCGAACGCGGCGGTGAGCGCCGCGATCGGCCACCCGCCGATCAGGTACCCGACGGCGATCAGGATCGCCGCGCTGAGCAGCCCCACGATCGGCAGCGCCGGGGACGGCTTGGTGGCGGCGACGTAGGCGGCGCTGCGGTCCGCGCCGGCGAGGCGGCCCCGCACCTTGCCCTCGAAGGTGGCCTGCGCCACCGGCACCAGGGCCCGGCGGACGGCCTCGTGGTCGGCTCGCTCGACGGCGCCGGCCAGCCGGCCGAGGTCGCCGGCCACGACCGGCCAGGCGGTGGAGGCCAGCTGGGCGGCTCGGAGGTCGACCAGGGTGCGACGGACCTCGGCGACGAGGTCGGGCGGGAGCGGTTCGGTCATGGGGTCAGAAGAGCTGCTGCTGGTAGCGGTGCTCGGGGTCGACCGGCGGCGGGGGCACGAACCTCGGTACCCCGCCCCAGGGCAGGTGATCCATGAAGACCCAGGACCGGCGGTGGATGGCCGACGGGCCGAACCCCTGCAGCGCCGCCTTGTGGCGGGGGCACGGGTACCCCTTGTTCAGGTCGAAGGACCAGTACGGGTGGTGCTCGGCCTCGGCTCGCATGATCCGGTCGCGGGTGACCTTGGCCAGGATCGACGCCGCGGCGATCGACAGGCAGCGAGCGTCGCCCTTCACGAGCAGCTGGGTGGTGCCCTGGCCGACGAAGTCCCACTTGCCGTCGAGCAGCACCCGGTCCGGGGCCACGCCCAGGCCATCGATCGCCCGCTGGGCGGCGAGGCGCTGCGCCTCGGACATGCCGAGCTCGTCGCACTCCTCCTCGCTGGCGTGCCCGACCGACCAGGCGACGCACCAGTCGGCGATGCGGTCGAAGAGCGCTTCGCGCTCGCGCTCGGTGAGCAGCTTCGAGTCGCGGATCTTGTTGACCCGCCGGTCCTTCGGGATCACCGCCGCCCCCAGCGTGAGCGGCCCCGCCCAGGCGCCGCGGCCGACCTCGTCGATCCCGACGACGACGTCGTGGCCCTCGGCCCACAGGGCCCGCTCGACGGTGGTCGACGGCGCGGCGCGCTTCAGCGCCTTGCGCAGGACCGGCACCGAGCGCGCCGATCGAGCAGTCGTCGTCCCGGCCATCGACATCAGCGCCGAGGGTAGAGCACCCGCCCGACGCCGGGAGGGCAGCCCCTCGCCGGGGCCTCCCACCACCGCGGCTCAGCGCTCGCGGAGGTAGGTGAGCACGGCCAGGACCCGACGGTGGTCCTCGGGGGCGGGGGCCAGGTCGAGCTTGGCGAAGATGTTGCCGACGTGGTTCTCCACGATGGTGGGGCGCGCCCCACCATCGCCGTCGCGCCGGCGACGCTCGCGGCGGCGGGGCCACCCGCCGGGCCGCCGGCGGGAGGAGCGATACGGTGCCGCGCATGGCTCCTCGGCGCGTCCACATCGTCCCGCACACCCACTGGGACCGGGAGTGGCACCTGCCGTACCAGACGTTCCGCCTGCGGCTCGTCGACCTCCTCGACGAGCTGCTCGACGAGCTGGAGCGGGACCCGGCGTACGCCCACTTCCTGCTCGACGGGCAGATGGCGGTGGTGGAGGACTACCTGGAGGTGCGCCCGGAGGCCGAGGAGCGGCTGCGGGCGCTGGCCGGCACCGGTCGGGTGGCGATGGGCCCGTGGTACGCGCTGCCCGACGAGTTCCTCGTGTCCGGCGAGACCCTCGTGCGCAACCTGCAGCGGGGCCTGCGGGTGGCGGCCCGCTTCGGCGGGGCGATGGAGGTCGGCTACCTGCCCGACATGTTCGGCCACGTGGCCCAGATGCCCCAGCTGCTGCGCCGCTTCGGGTTCGAGCACGCGGTGGTGTGGCGGGGCGTCCCGTCGGCCGTCGACCGCAGCGGGTTCTGGTGGTCGTCGCCGGACGGCTCGACGGTGCGGGCCGAGTACCTCCCGCAGGGGTACGGCAACGGCGCCCGGGTCCCCGACGACGCGAAGGGCCTCGTCCGCCGGATCGCCGAGTTCGAGGAGGAGCAGGGGGCGCTGCTCACCGGGCCGATCCTCTGGATGAACGGCACCGACCACCTCATGCCCCAGCCGTGGCTCGGCCGGGTGGTGGCCGAGGCGAACGACCTGGCCGCCGCCGGCGACAGCCCCTACGAGCTGCGCGTGTGCTCGCTGGCCGAGCACGTGGCCCAGGCGCCGACCGAGGGGCTGCCGTCGTGGACGGGCGAACTGCGCTCGGGCGCCCGGGCCAACCTGCTCATGGGGGTGGCGTCGAACCGGGTCGACATCAAGCAGGCCGCCGCCCGGGCCGAGCGGGCGCTCGAGCGGCTGGCCGAGCCGCTCTCGGCGCTCGTGCTGCCCCGCGACGAGTGGCCCGCCCGGCTGCTCGACCTGGCCTGGCTGGAGGTGATCCGCAACAGCGCCCACGACTCGATCTGCGCCTGCTCGGTCGACGAGGTGTGTGACGCCGTGCTGCACCGCTACGCCGAGGCCACGCAGATCGCCGACGGCCTCGCCGAGCGGGCGCTCGGCGCCCTCGGGGCGACGGTGGCGGTGGACGGGCAGACCCCGGTGCTCGTCAACCCGGCGGCCCGGGCCCGCGGCGGCGTGGTCGAGCTGCGCCTGCCCGGCGAGGAGGTCCCCGAGGGCTGCCAGCTCGTGTCGGCCCGCCCGGCCGAGCGGGTGCTCCTCGACGCCACCCCGGTGGAGATCGCCACGGTCACGGTGGCCGAGCTCGAGTACCTCCACGCGATCCTCGCCTTCACGATCGAGACGCTCGGCGGCGAGGTGCTGATGACCGTGGAGCGGGGCCCGGAGGGGAACCTCGTGGGCCCGAGCGAGCGCCGGGCGCTCGCCGCGCTGCGCGAGGAGCGGGCCGGCCAGCAGGTGCGGGTGCGGGTCCGCAACCGCCCGGCGGTGACCGTGCTCGCCGCGGCGCCGGTGGTCGACGGGTTCGGCTGGCGGGCCTGGACCGGTCCGGCGGCCACCGACCCGGTGGCCGTGACCGACCGGTCGCTCGACAACGGCCGCGTGCGGGTGGAGGTGGACCTGGCCGACGGGACCTTCGCCGTCGACGGGCATCGGGGGTTCGGCGCGCTCGTCGACGGCGGCGACGAGGGCGACACGTACAACTGGTGCCCGCCGCCGGAGGACCTGCTCGTCGACCACCCGGTGGCGGTCGACACCCGGGTGGTGGAGGCGGGGCCGGTGCGGGGCCGGCTGGAGGTCCGGCGCACCTACGCGCTCCCCACCCACGTGGAGGGCGACGGCCGGGTGGGCCGGGCCGAGGTGGAGGTGCGGACCACGCTCGAGCTCGGCGCCGGGGAGGACCTCGTGCGGGTCACCGTCGCCTTCGACAACCACGGGCTGCGAGACCACCGCCTGCGGGTCCACCTGCCGCTGCCGTCGCGCGCGGACCGCTCCGAGGCCGAGTGCGCGTTCGCCGTGGTGGAGCGGGGTCTCGACGCCGAGGGCGGCCCCACCGAGGTGGGCCTGCCCACGTTCCCGTCCCGGCGCTTCGTGCGGGCCGGCGGTCTGACGGTCGCCCACGAGGGACTGCTCGAGTACGAGCTGGTCGACGTGCTCGACGGCACCGCCGGGGCGCTCGCCCTCACGCTGGTGCGGGCCACGGGGATGCTGTCGCAGGGCCCGATGGCCACCCGCCCGCTGCCGGCCGGGCCGATGACCCCGATGGAGGGCCCGCAGCTGCAGGGACCGGTGGCGCTGCGGTTCGCGCTCCACCTCGGCGACCGGGACCCCTACGCCGTCGCCGACGACGCCTTCCTGCCGCTCCTCGTCACCCGCGGCGGCGGGGCCGCCGGCACCCGGCCCGCGCGTGGCCAGCTGCTGTCGGTGGCGGGCGCGGAGGTCAGCGCCGTCACCCGCGAGTCCGGCCATCTGCACCTGCGGGTCTTCAACCCCACCGCCACCCCCACCGAGGTGGCGGTGGCCGGCCGGCGGGGCTGGCTCGTCGACCTGCGAGGGCGGCCCGAGGCGCCGTTCGAGGAGCGCTTCGCGCTCGGCCCGTGGGAGATCGCCACCGCGGTCCTCGCCGAGCCCTGACCTCGAGCCGCCGCCACCCGGTCGGCGACGGTCCGGGCGGGGGGCCCTCGGGTGGCAGACTGCCCCCTCGACCTGAACACCCGGAGGGGGAGGCACATGGCAGAGGGCAGGACCGAGGTCCACATCGCGCGGCGCCCGGAGGAGGTGTGGGCGCTGATCTCCGACTTCGGCGGGCTGGACCGCTGGATGTCGGGCATCGACCGCTGCGAGGTGGACGGCGACGTCCGCACGCTCGAGACGATGGGCATGACGCTCAAGGAGCGCCTCGTGGCCCAGGACGACGAGGCCCGCACGCAGTCGTACACGCTGTTCGAGGGGCCGATGCCGGTGGAGCACCACCTGGCCACGCTGTCGGTCGAGCCCGATGGCGACGGAACCCGCTTCACGTGGAGCTACGAGGTGGAGCCCGAGGACATGGCCGCCGTGTTCGGCGGCGTCTACGAGGGCGCGGCCCAGGCGCTCAAGGACCGCCTGGAGGGCTGAGCCCGAGCGGCCTCAGCCCTCGGCCGGGCCGTCGCCGCCGTCGTCGTCGGTGGCGGGGCGGTCGACGCCGAGGGCGCTGAGGCCCTGGGTGACGGCGTCGCGGATGCGGCGGCGGCGGTCATCGATCACGTCGCGGATCGTCGCCGCCCGCGGCTCCTCCTCGGCTCGGCGGAGCACGGACAGCGCCACCCGACCGATGTGCTTGAGCGTCCGCGGCCGCAGGCTGCGGAACGCGTACTCGGGGTGCTCGGCCAGCAGGGCTCGCAGCTCGGGGGACACGACCACGGTGCCGGGGTGGGCGATCCCGGTGGCCCGACTGGCCAGGTTGACGGTGGCGCCGAACACGTCGCCCTCGCGCTCGAGGACCGGCCCGATGGCCAGGCCCACCCGCACGTCGGTGAGGCCGTCGGCCTGCCGGGACGCCTCGGCCAGGCCGAGGGCGATGTCGGCCGCCGCCACCGGGTCCTCGACGAGGAACATCACCTCGTCGCCGATCATCTTCACCACCCGGCCGCCGCCGGCCACGACGACGTCGTAGGCGAGGCGCTCGAAGCGGTCGACCACCCGGGCCAGCTCCTCGTCGGTGGCCTCCTGGGAGAGGGCGGTGAACCCGACGAGGTCGGCGAAGCCGACCACGAGCCCCACGGCGCCCTCGTCGTCGCCCCGCAGGAGCCGGCGGCGGGCGGCCACCTGCAGGTGGCGGCGCCAGACCTGCTCGAGGATGGCGGGGAACACCGGCAGGAAGCTCCCGGCCCGCATCACCCGGTCGGCGTCGTCGCCGCCCACCGGCAGCGCGCCGGCCTGGGCGCTGACGGCGTCGACGATGGCCGACGCCACCCGCGCCATCGACGAGCCGATCACGCGGGTCATGGCGAAGGTGATGTCGGGGGCCACGACCCCGGCCGCCATGAGGTCGGCCACGGCCCGCATGTTGCGGACGTCGACCTCGGAGAAGACGACCTCGCCGTCGGCCGGCTCGGGGAACCCGAGCGAGCGCCAGATGTGGCGCACCTCCTCGGGCTGGAGGCCGGTGGCCTCGGCCGCGCCGGCCACGTCGTAGCACAGCTCCTGGGGCAGGGCGAGGCGGTCGATGGCGAGCATGACGAGCGTGCCCTCCACCGCCGCCTGCTCGATCTCGCGGTGCGGGACCCCGAGGGCCCGCACGAGGGCCCGCAGCTCGGCCTCGGGGAGGCCGGAGCGCACGGCGGGCAGCTCGAGGGTGGGGGCGTCGCGGTGGGCCTGGCTGCCCGGGGGTGGGTGCTCGTCGCTCACGACGACCGCCGGTGGAGCGGCTCGATCGCCACCGGCATCGTCAGGCCGCGCCGGGGTTCCCGCTCGGGCAGGGCGACCGGGGCCAGGAGGGCCTCGCCGGTGGGGTCGGCGGTGCGGAACCCCGGGTCGAGCCCGGGGGCGGTGAGCGCCACCGGCTCGGTCCCGGTGGGCACCAGCTCCCACAGGAGCGCCGGGCGCTCCCCGTGCCAGCGCACCGCGAACGACAGGGCCCCGTGGCGGGTGGGGAGGTCGTGGACCTCCCAGCCCTGGCCGAGCCACGGCTCGGGGACGACCGGGGACAGGGCGAGCGTGCGGTCGCCCTCGGCGACGAGCAGGTCCCGCACGAGCGACACGGCGGCGGCGTTGACGGCGGGGTCGTGGGGGCCGGCCGGCCCGGCCCAGGTCCAGGTGCCCGACGCGTCGCGCAGGAGGGCGCTGAGCGCCGCTTCGACGTCGCGCTCGTCGGCGTCGTCGGCCGCCCGCTGGGCGAGCGCCTCGACGTCGGCGGCGGCCCGGTCCTCGCCGAGGCGGGTCAGCAGCCGGGCCACCGACGGGAGGGCGGCGTGGCCGGCGGCCCGGTCGGCGGCGTCGGTGCGGGCCAGGCCGGCGACGGCCTCGGCCACCACGAGCGGCAGGTCGACGTCGGCGGTGCGGGCGACGAGGTCGTGGGCGGGGGTGGCGGGGGGCGCCAACGGGGTGAGGTCGCCGTGGCGGCCGAGGGCCCGCAGGAGCGCGCCGGGTCGGCGGGCGTCGGCCCGCACGGCGGCGTCGAGGGCGACGGTGGCGGCGTCGCGCAGGCCGAGCAGGTCGAGGGCCTCGGCCACCTCGGCCGACGGCGAGGCGAGCAGCAGGTGGCGGGCGCTGGCCGCCACCGCGTCGCGCAGCCGCCGGTCGGGCAGCTCCACGCGGGCGCCCACCGAGACCTGGCGGGCCCAGCCCGAGGCCACGTCGTCGGGGCCGGGCACCTCGCCGGGGGCCACGTCGGGCCCGCCGAGCGGCAGCACCACCCGCAGGGTGGCGGTGTGCGCCAGCGGGAAGAGCAGCGCGCCGTTGGCGAGGCCGTCGGTGCAGGCGACGGGGGCCAGGCCGGCCACCTCGCCGGCCCGGCCGTCGAGGACGAGGTCGGTGACGTCGCCGCCCGCGCCGGCGCCGAGCGCGGCCCGTCCCGGGGCGCGGGGCAGGAGGAGGGCCGTCTCCCCGTCGACCTCCAAGCGGTCGCCGTGCAGCTGGAGGCGCTCGACGGAGCCGGTGGCGTCGGTGGTGACGGGACGCAGGGCGAGGGCCACGGCGAAGGGGACCTTGGAGGCGTTCTCCACCTCGACGACGAGCACGTCGTGGCCGGCCAGGGTGCGGGCCGCGTAGGCCCGGTGCACGGCGTCGCCGCTCGGGACCCGCAGGCGGGTCTCCACGACCGGGGCGCTGCCCACGAGCCGCTGGCGCACGGCCACCTCGTCAGCGGGGAGCCGCCAGCGGTCCTCGGCGCCGACCCACCAGTCGAGCGACCAGGTGCGACCGGCCGGGGACACGAGCCCGGCCGGGTCGACGAGGGCGCGCGCGCCGCCGTCGAGGGTGCCGATGCCGGTCCCCCGCCCCGACCACCGGGGGCGGTGCCAGCCCTCGGGGAGCGACGGCCGAGCGGCCGGGGGCGGCGCAGCGCGGCGCAGGCGGAGGCGCATGCCGGCCATGCAATCAGTTGCCGGGCATGCTGTGCATCTCCGGGCGGTGGCGGCGGCTCAGCAGGCCCCGGTACGCCTCGGTGGCGGGCATCCCCTCGTGGATGACCTGGTACACGGACTGGGCGATCGGCAGCTCCACGCCGTGGATCTCGCCCAGCTCGACCACGACCTTCGAGGTCTTCACGCCCTCGGCCACCATGTGCATCTCGGCGACGATCTCGTCGATCGTCCGGCCCCGCCCGAGCTGCTCCCCCACGTAGCGGTTGCGGCTCTGGGGGGAGATGCAGGTGGCGATGAGGTCGCCCATGCCGGCCAGCCCGGCGAAGGTGACCTGCTGGCCGCCCATCGCGCAGCCGAGGCGGGTGAGCTCGGCCAGGCCCCGGGTGATGACGGCGGCCCGGGTGTTGTCACCGGTGCCGAGCCCGTCGGCCATCCCCGAGGCGATCGCCATCACGTTCTTGAGCGAGCCGGCCACCTCGCACCCGACGACGTCGGGGTTCGTGTACACCCGGAACCGCTCGGTCGAGAAGATCGCTTGGAGCGCCTCGGCGATCGTGGTGTCCTCCATCGCCACCACGGTGGCGGCGGCGTCGCCGGCCAGGATCTCCTTGGCCAGGTTGGGCCCGGTGAGCACCCCGCAGGGGTGGCCGGGCAGCTCCTCCTCCAGCACCTGGGTCATCCGCAGCCGGGTGCCCTGCTCGAGGCCCTTCGACAGGCTGACCACTGGCACCCAGGGCCGCAGGTGGGGGGCCAGCGCCCGGGCCGTGTCCCGCATGCCGTGGCTGGGCACCCCCATGACGAGCACGTCGGCGCCGGCCACCGCCTCCTCGAGGGACGCGGTGGCCCGCAGCTCGGGGTGCAGCTCGAAGCCGGGGAGGTACGACTCGTTGGTGTGGCGGTTGGCCACCTCCTCGGCCACCTCGGGCCGCCGGGCCCAGAGCGTCGTCAGCGCGTTGTGGGCGCAGAGGTGGGCGACGGTCGTGCCCCAGGACCCCCCGCCGATCACGGCCACCTGCATCGGCATGGCGGGAGGATAGGCCGCTCGCCGCCTCGTAGGGTTGGCGTGATGCCCGCCCTCCCCGACCTCGCCCCGCCGGTGAGCGCGTCGGTCCTCGTGCCGGTGAAGGCGTTCGCGCAGGCGAAGCTCCGCCTGGCCGGGGCGTACGACCCGGCCACCCGAGCCGAGCTGGCCCGGGCCATGGCCGCCCGGGTGCTGCGGGCGGCGGCCCCGCTGCCGGTGGTCGTCGTGTGCGACGACGAGGAGGTCTGGGCCTGGGCGGAGCGGGAGGGCGCCGAGGTGCTCTGGACGCCGGGCCTCGGGCTCAACGGCGCCGTCGAGGCCGGCGTCGCCCACCTGCGCCGCCGCGGCGTGGACCGGGCGATCGTGGCCCACGCCGACCTGCCGCTGGCCACCGAGCTGGCCTGGCTGGCCGGCTTCCCCGGCGTGACGCTCGTGCCGGACCGGCGCCGCGACGGCACCAACGTGGCCTGCGTGCCCACCGACGCCGGGTTCCGCTTCGCCTACGGCGCCGGCAGCTTCGCCGCCCACCGGGCCGAGGCCGCCCGTCTCGGCCTGCTCACCCGCCTCGTGGCCGACGAGCGGCTCAGCTGGGACGTCGACCTCCCGGGCGACCTGTCCCCGCCCCCAACGCTCGCCCTGCCCAGCTCGATCGCCGCGCTCGTCGAGGCCGGCGCCACCCCGCCCGACCCCCACCCTGTCGAGGTCTGATGTCGACCGACCTGCCCGTCCCCGCCGTGGCGCTGGCCATCGGCGCCCACCCCGACGACGTCGAGTTCGGCGCCGGCGCCACGCTGGCCAAGTGGGCCGCGGCCGGCTGCGTCGTCCACCACCTGATCTGCACCGACGGCTCGAAGGGCAGCTGGGACCCCGAGGCCGACGTGGCCGAGCTCGTCGTCACCCGCCAGGCCGAGCAGCGGGCCGCCGCGAAGGCGCTCGGCGCCACCGGCGAGTGCGTGTTCCTCGGCTGGCCCGACGGGGAGCTCGACTCCGGGCTCCGCCAGCGGTGGGAGGTGGCGTACTGGATCCGGCGGCTGCGGCCCACGGTGGTGCTCGGCCACGACCCGTGGAAGCGCTACCGCCTCCACCCCGACCACCGCCACGCCGGCCTGCTCGCCGTCGAGGGCGTGGTGGCGGCCCGGGACCCGCACTTCTTCCCCGAGCAGGCCCTCCCCCACCACCGCCCCGAGGCGCTGCTGCTCTTCGAGGCCGACGAGCCCGACCACGCCGAGCGGGTCGAGGGGTTCGTCGACGCCAAGCTGGCCGCCCTCTACGCCCACGAGAGCCAGCTGCGCTCCACGATGGCCATCGAGCCCGACGCCGCCCCCGAGGTGCAGGCCGAGCAGCGCCGCGCCTTCGAGGCGCGGGTGCGCGAGCGCCTCGAGGACCACGGGGTGGCCGGCGTCGGGGGTCCCGCCGAGGCGTTCAAGCTGATCGACCGGCTCTGAGCGGGGGCGCGAACCGGACGAACCGGCCCGACCGGCATGACGTCATGGGTGTCATGTGACCGAAGTGACACCGGAATGCGTTGCAGCGGGTCGGGGCGATCCCTAGGTTGATCACCGTTCCGACGAGGTCGCTGCCCTCCACCCCCCCCCTGGAGCGTCGCGGCCGACCTCGATCGAAGGATCGGGACCTCGGCCGGGGTTCTCCCCCCGCGCCCCGGCCGAGTCCCGATCGTCCACTCCCCCGGCCTCCGCCGGGTCGGCGGGGGCCTCAGTTGAGGGACGGGTCGGGCGGGAAGACGGCCAGGCGAGCCAGGTGACCGCCCTGCCGGGCCAGCACCCGGGGCCACAGCTCGTCGCTCACGGCCAGGAACGGGTCGTCGGGGAGGGCGTCGAGGACGATCCACGCGTCCTGGGCCAGCTCGGCGTCGAGCTGGCCGGGACCCCAGCCGGAGTACCCGGCGTAGATCCGCAGGCCCACCACCACCTCGTCGAGGAGCGACGGGTCGAGCTCGAGGTCGAGCAGGCCCACGTCGCCGAGGACCGGCACGAACCCGGGGTGGTCGGGGTGGCGCACCCGGGCCAGGCACCAGCCGCTCTCGGGCTGGACGGGGCCGCCCACGTGCACCACGGCGGGGGCGCTGGCCAGCGGCGCCCAGGTGGGCAGGACGTCGCCGACCGCCACGTCGGTGGGCCGGTTGAGCACGATCCCGAAGGCGCCGCCGTCGTTGTGGTCGACCACGAGCACCACGGTGCGGTCGAAGTTCGGGTCTCCCATCATGGGCTCGGCGATGAGCAGGCGACCGGCGGTGGAGGCCATGGCTCGAGTCTCGCACCCCCGGCCCGCTCCCGGATCCGCCCCCGCTCCCCCTAGGGTGCGGCCGTGCTCGAGGACGGGACCTACGACGTGTTCGTGGTGGACGCCGCCCCGCTGGAGGGCGACGCCGGTGGGCTGCGCCTCGACGTGACGATCCTGGACGGGCCCCACAAGGGCGAGGTGGTGAGCGTGAACGCCGCGGGGCTGCGGGTGGACGAGCTCGACGCGCTGGGCACGCCGGGCACGCTGACCGTGGCCGGCGGCGAGCCCTCGATCGTGCTCGAGCCCTGAGGGGCGCCGGCCCGCCCGGTCCGCGGGCCAGTAGGCGACGACCGGCGGGGGCGCCGGCGGCGAGGGCGAGGGCGGCCCCGGGCGGGACCGGAGCGCCGGCGGCGGCGCGGCGCCCGCCGGCGCCGCTG
>Ga0079224_100005060_pt1 | contig 17245 bp, 15 predicted proteins | sample Stecom2015_FD_80414 | JGI IMG/M metagenome (GOLD analysis project Ga0079224, IMG submission 80414) | Agricultural soil microbial communities from Utah to study Nitrogen management - Steer compost 2015 | ecosystem: Environmental > Terrestrial > Soil > Agricultural land | place: USA: Utah... | reverse complement strand
GGAAACCTTCGACCCGCCTTCGGCTGCGCTTCGGCTATCCTTCGACTGTTCTTCGACTCGCAGTCGAACAATAGCCGAACAACAGTCGAAGAACTCCCGAAGATGTCCCGAAGCTGTCCCGAACAGCTCTCGAACAGATCTCGAAGAAATGCCGAAGAAATCTCGAACACCAGTCGAAGAAATATCGAAGAATACCAAAAGGAACTGACATCCACTATTTTCGGCACGCTATTTGATTGTATTACTGCGTAAAAAGAAAGGAATTATATGATAAAAAAAGAGAAAATGAAAACAATTACATTAGAAAAGAACCCTTACATGTACTACATGACCAATTGGGGCTTTGTAGAACAAAATGCAGACAAAATGGACAACCAGTCCAAAAAATCAAGAAGAAGCTAACACCTTCTTTAAATAAATGAACGAAACAAAAAAGAGATGCTTTACTAGAAATAAAGCATTTATTTTTTGTCCGTTTTCCTCACCCCTTCTTCCAAAACTTTTTCATCCTCTACAACCTCATCTTCAAACAGAATACGTACCGAAGGGGTATACATATCTTCATTCTGCCCAGTCCTATTCGCCCAGAAAAATGCGCCAAGGAATATCAACGCGATAAAAACACTACAACCTATTAAGAAAAATATGATACTCATTTTTTGCGTATTACGTATAAAGTATTGCTTTCAAAAATACACGTAAATATACGAACAATTATCCTATTAATTTCCGACGCCTTGCAAACCACCGGGTCGTCAGACTGGTGAAAGAGATAATCGTCACCGTACTAAGCGGCATCAGAATAGCTGCAAACAATGGCGACATCGTGCCTTGTACCGCAAAGGTCAATCCGACAACATTATAGGTTAACGAAATTGCAAAACTCATGTGTATCACTTTCACGGCATCTTTGGCAAATGCGAAAAAGGAAGGCAACTTCGCAAAGGAGTCTCCATCCAAAATGGCATCACACCCCGGCGAAAAGTTGTTAATATCATCAGACACGGCAATCCCTAAGTCAGCTTTTCGCAATGCCCCGGCATCGTTCAGACCGTCGCCAAGCATACAAACTTGCTTTCCTTGATCTTGCCATGCGTCAATCTGTTGTAATTTATCCGAAGGGCTCTGGTTAAAGAGCAGCTGAGCACTCGCTGGAAAAATAAGCTTCAACGCATCCGATCTGCGTGCATTATCGCCTGAAATAAGGTGTAATTCATAATCATTCGCTTTCAACCGATCTACTACCAGTGAAAGATCTTTACGCCAAGCTTGTTCCAAGGAGAAGTAACCTTTCAAGTCACCATCGACCATGACGTAGACCACCGAACCTTCTTCATTCACAGATTTTACCCCCAAAAAGGACGCAGACCCAACTTTTATCTCCACTCGCCCGGAAATGGCCTCCATACCTTTCCCTGTAATCTCACTAAAAGCGTCAAGTGGCACAACGGTGCAAGGCCCTAACCATTTTACAATTTCCCTACTCAGTGGATGATTAGAGTTTCGACATACGGAAGAGAGCAAAGACCATTCTGTTTCTGTCAGCTCTCCTTCAAAAAACATAGTCGAAGATTTCGGGGACGAGATCGTACCCGTCTTATCAAATACCACACAATCTATAGCAGAAAGCTGCTCAATCGCTCCTGTATTTTTAATATAGAACTTGTTTCGGTCAAAGATACTAAGAGCAGCTGATAGTGTAAATGGTGAACTCAAAGCCAAGGCACAAGGACAAGCGATAATCAATACCGCGGTAAATGCTCCCCAAGCTTTGTTGGCATCTCCTCCAACCAACCAAAAAACACAAGCAACCCCGGCAATGGCAATCAACCCCAATGTGAAATATTTACTTATAAAATCGATAAATGTATCGAATTTTTTCTCCTGAGTCTTAAAGCTCTCGTTATTCCATAACTTGGTCAAATAGCTTTGTGAAACCGGCTTCACGACTTCCAATTCTATCGCTCCTCCAATCTGTCGGCCTCCGGCATAGATAATTTCACCAAGTGTCTTTTCGATAGCCACCGATTCACCAGTCACAAAGCTAAAGTCTACCGATGCGTCACCTTTAAGCAAAATAGCGTCAGCGGGTATAATTTCATTGTTGCGCACCAAAATGCGTTGACCGACCTTTAGATCGGCAATCTGTATCGGTCTTTCACCACCCTCTTCCAAAACTGTAACCGCCACAGGAAAATAAGACCTATAATCACGTTCAAAAGAAATATGGTAATATGTACGCTGCTGTACCCATTTTCCAATCAAGATAAAGAATACCAGACTACAGAGTGTATCCATAAAACCTGCTCCGCTATTCGTCAGAATCTCCAGAGCAGAACGGAAGAACAACACAAAGATCCCCAAAGCAAGCGGCACATCCAGATTTAACCGCTTCTGTTTTAAGCTACGCCAAGCAGATTTAAAATAATCAGAAGCACTATACAAAAGCACAGGAATACCAAACGCAAGGTTCATATAGCCAAAAAATTGTGCATATTGACGCTCAAATTCTGCCATACCAAAATATTCCGGGAAACTAATCATCATGGAGTTTCCGAAACAAAACCCTGCAACAGTAATTTTTCCGATAAGGTCTTTCTGGTTGATTTTTTTTCCTTCTTTCACCACATCCTGCATGGTAATTTTTGGTTCGTAGCCGATATTGACCAAAAGTGTGACCAACTCACGCAAAGAAAGTTCATTGTGCTTAAAGGTGATGCTGACCTGCCTCTTCATAAAATCCACGGTAGAGACAGCAACAGCCGGATTCAATTTATAAAGATGTTCAAGCAGCCATATACAGGAGCTGCAATGAATGACTGGTATATAAAAGGTAATGATAGATACCTTATCATCCTTATAGTCGACTAGTTTGGCGGCTATATTCGACTCGTCAAGATAGGACAGATCTGCCGTATTTTCTTTTTGAGATTTACCGGGGTGCTGATTATACTTGTAATAGCTCTGCAGGTTGTTTTCATTCAGCACCTGATACACCGTTTGACATCCCAAACAACAAAACGTGCGATTATCTAACAAATAAGGCGTGTCTTCTACCTTATCCCCACAATGGTAGCAGACTTTACCCTTAACCAAATCACGAACTTCCGACATTTTGTTTTTTTTTACTGTTTATTAGTTGATGAACTGGGTAATTGATGAATTGGGTAACTGAGTAATTGGGTAATTGATGAACTGGTTAAACACCTAAACGAATAAACGATTCAACAATCCATCGATTCAACAATTCAACGATTAAACATACACTTTATATCGCCCGACTGAACAACTGCTCCTGTTCTTTGGATAGCTGTAGACGCTGATCAAAAGCCATACATATATTCCGCAGAAAAGATTTCCCTATAGTGGTTACCACAATGTTTTCATCTTTGATTTCCACCAATCCGTCACTTTCCAGTGCCTGCAATCGCTCTAAAATTACATTATTCCACTGAAAATCACGAAGCAAGGTTACTTTTCCTTTACACATCATATCCAAGATATAACGCCGGAGGACAACATCTTCTGCCGTCAGCAGATGACCTTTCACAACTGGAAGCTCTCCTGCATCAATTAATTCATAGTATTTTTCTACAGTTTTTACATTTTGGGCAAATGCAGTCCAGGCGTCACTGATAGACGACACCCCCAAACCAATCAGCAGCGGCGTATAACGGTCGGCATACCCCATAAAATTCCGGTGCAATCGTCCTTCCTTCGATGCTACAAAAAGCTCATCGTCTTCCTTGGCAAAATGATCCATGCCCACATCCTTATATCCTTCCGCTTCTATCATCTGCTTGCCTAATACATATAGCGCAAGTTTTTCTTCGCCTACAGGCAAGTCGTGTTCGGTAAAACGTCGCTGCCCAGGTTTGATCCAAGGCACATGCGCATAACTGTAGAACGAAATCCGATCCGGCGACATGGCTAAAGATTTTTCAATCGTATCCCGTACTGTATGCTGCGTCTGTAAAGGCAGCCCATAAATCAAATCAAAATTGATGGATGTATAACCGATCTCACGTGCTTCATTCATCACCCTTTCCACATCTTCTACAGTCTGGTGGCGATTAATCAAATATTGCACATGCTCGTCAAAATCCTGTATCCCTAAACTCAGGCGCTTAAAACCCAAATCATATAAAACCTGTAAATGCTCTTTCTGCGTATTCGCCGGATGTGCTTCAAAAGAAAAAGACGCATCATCGACTATTGTAGCCCCTTCCAATAGCCCCATCACCAAACGTTGCAGATTGCTCGGATCAAAGAAAGTAGGCGTTCCACCACCAAAATGTATTTCACGGACACGGATATCATGCTGGCCAAGAATAACGCTATACATTTCCCACTCCTTTAACAAACGGTCAATATAAGGCGTTTCTACAGCATGGTTCTTGGTAATTCGGGTATTACAACCGCAATAAGTGCACAGGCTTTCACAAAAGGGCAGATGCACATAGATGCTTATCCCCTCTTCGGCTGACTGCATAAAGGTTTCGTATATTCGTTTTTTCCACTCTTCCGTTCCAAAGGCTTCATTTTCCCAAAAAGGAACAGTGGGATAACTTGTATAACGTGGTGCCGCGACATTGTATTTCGCGACCAATTCTGTTTTAGACATTTTCTCCTCCGACTTTTTCTTGCTCAACTTTGCTACAACCATCTAAACAACAGCATGCCGTACCGACACACTTTCCCGCACTCCATAGGTTTAGGTTACGAATGGTCTGTTCTGCAATGCCTTTGGGCGTACGATCCGGATAGGGTGTATTAGCAATCTGCATAGATAAATATTGCGCTTCATAAAGGTCTATATGGTCAGTAGTGAGTGAGCGGGTAATAATTTTAGATACCCCGTGTTCTTTCAGTGCACGTAGTGTCTTGGAATCCAACGTGTCATCCTCCGAGATAATGACAGCTTCTTTTCCGTCTGCGTAATGAATCGTATTGAGATTTAAAGGATTCGAAATCAAGGTCAAATCATGCACTTTACCATTGGCGACAGCCAACAGTTCCTTCTCAAAATCCTTGATATTATACGCCACAACTTTCATGTAGGAAATTATCTATCTACGTTTATTACCTTAATAGACAAAGATAATTGCCTTCCTCAGAGAGCTGGATGCATTGCATCAAATAATAAAATGATATTGGTCACAGAAAAAGGTTAATTGGTTCGCAAGTTAATGAGGGTGTCCGAAAAGGTTGTTAATCATAAAAAAAACGCGTCATTGCGAGGAAAAATGACGAAGCAATCTGCGTTTTTACCGTCATCAGATTGCTTCGTTCCTCGCAATGACGATGATGGCTGACTTTTCGGACACCTTCATTTTAATCTTTAAGCGCTAAACCGCAAAAAACTAAAACCTGATGTTTTTGAGCTTTTCCACGGAGAATATACGGATAGCATTCCCCTCTTTCGTGATTAGTTTTTCATCTTTGAAATCGGCAAGCATGCGGCTAATAGTCTCATTAGCTGTACCGGCGAGTGCAGCTAAATCGTCTCGTGAAATACGGATAACTACATCTTCGGCGTTTTCAGTACCGGTGCTTTTCTCCGCCACATTCACCAAAGCATTTGCCACGCGTTTACGTACCGTGTCGTATGCAAATCCTAACATTTGCTCCTCTTTTTCCCGAACATTTCCAGAGAGTAATTTAATAAATTTGCCAGCTACAATAGGTTTGTTGTAAAGCAATTCGAAGAATTTTTCTTTTGGAATCAAAGCAATTTCGCAATCTTCAAGAGCTGCTGCATTATCATTATATCCTTCATTCAGCAATATAGATTCGTAGCCGAAGAATTGATCGTTAACATGAATGCCCGTAGACAGTTCTCTTCCGTCCTGATAATACAGGAAACTTCTCACTTTACCTTTCAACATGTAATACACAAAAATAGGTGAATCACCAGATTCATAGATCAGCTGCTTTTTCTTGAACACCTTAACACGAGCATCTTTAACCAGATCCTGCAATAGGTAATTCTGTTCTTCTTCACTCAAATGCAAACCACTTTTCGGCACAAAAAGATTCGATAGTTTCTCACGTTTCCGCAATCGGCTTTCGATAGCATTCAAAAGCTCGATATCATCGAAAGGTTTGGTTAGATAATCATCTGCACCCATTTCCATAGCTTTCCGAATATCTGCACGTTCCGATTTCGCCGTCAGGAAAATAAATGGAATATCTGCTGTATGCTCATTTTTGCTAAGCATATACAGTACGCCATAGCCGTCCAGTTCCGGCATCATGATGTCACAAAGGATGATATCAGGGCGGTGTTTCGTGGCAAGTTCTACACCAACACGACCGTCAGGGGCAGTAAGCACCTCATAATCCCCAGTCAGCTCTAATATCTCTGCAGTTCCTTCCCGAATTTCGAAATTGTCTTCAATAATTAATATCCGTTTTACCATTTGCTTTTTACATTAACCTTTATCATCACCATAGCCTCCATCCCTTTATATAACCTCTATCACTTCCATCACCTTCACTATTGCTGAAACGTCATTTTAAACATTGCTCCTTCGTTGATTGCAGAATGATAGTCGAGCGTGCCATCCATCAATTCGATATAGCGCTTCACGATGTTAAGCCCTAACCCTGTTCCGGGGATATTCCCTGTGTTATGCGCACGAAAAAATGGCTCGAACAGGTTACGCTGGTCTTCTTTAGGAATACCGATACCGTTATCTTTCACACAGATAATACATTGGTCATCTTTTATTTCCGTTGTAAACTCGATAAAAGTATCTTCTCCAGAATACTTTATCGCATTGGAAACTAAATTAATAATGCTGCTTTTTGTTAAGTGGCTATCCAACCAGAAAGTACCTATCGCACCTGTATGTTGATAGACAATATGCTGGTTTTTCTTGCAAATAAGCTGCATCTCTTCCGTGATTTCCTCTGACAGCTGCACGAGATTGATATCTTGTTTGTTCACCACGACTCTTCCTGCCTCCAGTTTTTCCAAAGAAAGGAAATCATTCAAAATATTATTGAGCAACTGCACGGAACCTCGAATCCTGTTGGTATGTTTTAGCACATTTTGTAAATCAGGTTTCTCAGCATAGCGTTCAATCAAGGACGCAGACAATTGCACTGAACTAAGTGGCGTGCGGAATTCATGCGAAGCCATGGACACAAATCTCGACTTCATTTGGTTCAGCTCCTTTTCCTTCTCCAACGACAAACTTACATCTGACTTTGCACGCTCCAACTCCGATACTAATTTGATAAGGTCTTTTGTGCGTTCGCTGACCATATCCTCCAGTTCCAAAGCGTGTTGCCTCAATTTGTCTTCCGCAGCTTTTTCTTTCGTCAGATCATGAATAAAACCAGTAAAGATATTCTTGTTTTTATAGAAAACCTCACTCACCGCCAAACGGAACGGGAAAGTACTGCCATCTTTCTTCTTCCCCAGCACTTCTCGTCCTATACCGATAATCTTCTTCTCGCCTGTTGTCTTATAGTTGTGTATATAACCATCATGTCGGCTTTTATCGGGTTCAGGCATTAACATAGAAACATTGTTCCCGATCACTTCATCAGGCTGATAGCCAAACAAAGTGGAAGCTGCCGGATTGATAGATTCCACAATCCCACGATTATCAATCGTGATAATACCATCAATGGCATTATCAATAATAGCTTCCAGAAGCCTCGCCGATTCTAAACTCATGCGTTACTTTACTAGTTTTTTGTATTTGATACGCTTAGGTCCTATATCACCCAGTCTTTTTTTCCTGTTCTCCTCGTATTCCGTATAGTTTCCTTCAAAGAAATAGACCTGTGAATCGCCCTCAAAAGCCAATATATGCGTACAGATACGGTCTAAGAACCAACGGTCGTGCGAAATAACTACTGCACAGCCACCAAAGTTTTCCAAACCTTCTTCCAAAGCTCTCAACGTATTCACGTCGATATCGTTCGTCGGCTCATCCAACAACAATACGTTAGAGGATTTCTTTAAGGTAATCGCCAGATGCACACGGTTTCTTTCTCCTCCGGAAAGCACACCTACTTTTTTCTGCTGGTCGGCACCGTTGAAGTTAAATTTAGATACGTATGCCCTAGAGTTAACAGGTCGGTTACCCAAAAGGATATTATCCTGTCCATCCGTTATGTTTTCCCAAACGGATTTTTCGGGATCTAAATCATCATGATTTTGATCCACATATCCCAAAACCACAGTTTCCCCTACAGTGAATGTACCAGAATCAGGTTGTTCTTGTCCTGTAATTAAGCGGAAAAGCGTAGTCTTTCCTGCTCCATTGGGACCAATAATCCCTACGATACCTGCAGGAGGTAAAGAAAAGCTTAAATTTTCAAAAAGGATTCTATCGCCATAGGCTTTTGAAATATTGTGCGCTTCAATAACAACGTTCCCCAAACGTGGTCCTGGCGGAATGAAAAGTTCCAATTTCTCTTCTCGTTCACGTGTTTCTTCAGACGCCAATTTTTCATAATTATGCAAACGGGCTTTCGACTTGGCATGGCGGGCTTTCGGTGCCATACGAACCCATTCCAGCTCACGCTCCAATGTTTTTTGTCTTTTCGTTTCCTGTCTCTCCTCCTGCGAAAGGCGTTTCGCTTTCTGGTCTAACCACGATGAGTAGTTTCCTTTCCAAGGAATACCTTCTCCCCTGTCCAATTCCAAAATCCAACCGGCCACATTATCTAAGAAATAACGGTCATGGGTCACCGCAATAACAGTACCTTTATATTGTTGCAAGTGTTGTTCTAACCAATCGATAGACTCTGCATCCAAGTGGTTGGTCGGTTCATCCAGTAATAAAACATCCGGTTCTTGGAGCAACAAACGACAAAGTGCCACCCTACGACGCTCTCCACCTGACAAGTTGGCAATTTTTGCTTCAGGCTCCGGACAACGCAGAGCGTCCATTGCGCGTTCTAATTTGGTGTCCAATTCCCAAGCATTGGTTGCATCGATTTTATCCTGCAATTCACCTTGTCTTGTCAATAGTTTGTCCATTTCATCCGGATTTTCATAAACCTCGGGCAGGCCAAACTTCTCATTGATTTCCTCGTATTCTTTTAAGATAGCTGTTGTCTCTGCTACCCCTTCTTCCACGATTTCACGCACGGTTTTTTCTGGATCAAGCTCAGGTTCCTGTGCTAAATAACCTACAGAATAACCCGGAGAGAACACCACTTCGCCCTGATAAGATTTATCCAAACCGGCAATGATTTTCAGCAAAGAGGATTTACCTGACCCATTTAAACCAATGACACCGATTTTTGCACCATAGAAGAAAGAAAGGTATATATTTTTAAGTACTTGTTTTTGAGGCGGGTAAATTTTATTCACACCAGCCATCGAAAAAATGATTTTCTCGTCGGACATAAGCTAATTTACAGAATTACTTTTCCCACAAACTTATATAAATTCGCTTTTATATGCAAAATATAACCTAATCGTTATTGATGCTTGTCCTAAATAAGTGGGTTTTGATAAAAGCTCTTATCTCGTCCTCGTTTAAGCGTAGCTGCAACGAGAATGCCCATACTGTCCTTGGTCTGTCGGGGTGGGATATTGCGTCGAGGACTAAGGACTTTTATATCAGGTAGTCTCAGACTACCCTAATTCTTCATCCTTAGAGCCATCGTCTAAGCCCTCGTCAGAAGCCGAGACACAGCGCTTCGCTAACTCTAAGGATAGGAGGCATTCTTCATGAGGTTCGAGACTTCCGAAGTTTTCGAAACTTCGGAAGTCTAAATCGGAAGCCCAAAGCTTAGGAAGTATCCACACTAATGACATGAAGGACAGAAACACTTTTACTTCTCTGTGACTGACATTTTGATAGTTTTAGGGCTGTGGCGCAATTGTTGATAATTTATTACACAAGCAAAAGCAGGATTTATAAATTATTTTTTACATTTATGCATCCTAAGCAATATAAAAAGGAAAGGTAAAACACATGGAAGCAAAATTTTCACCACGCGTAAAGGATGTTATCTCCTACAGCCGAGAAGAAGCATTACGCCTTCGACATGACTATATCGGCACGGAACATCTCTTACTCGGGTTGATTCGTGAAGGTGATGGGGTGGCGATAAAGATTTTGAAAAACGTTGGCATAGACACGGGTTCCATTCGTCAATCAGTGGAAGAAGCTGTCAAAGGCTCATCAATGTCTCGCGCGCCAATCGGCAATATGCCACTGACAAAACAAGCTGAAAAGGTATTGAAAATAACATATTTGGAAGCTAAGATTTTTAAAAGCGACATTATTGGCACAGAACATCTATTGTTGGCCATTCTCCGCGATGAGGAGAATATCGCCTCACAGATTCTGCAACAATACAGCATAACCTACGATTTCTTCAAGAGCGAAGTCGAACAGAACAAAACAACGATTACGGACGAAGCGTCAGGCTCATCTACGGGCGATGATGATTTTGCTGAGGACGATCAACAATTTTCAGCACCTAAAAAAGTGTCAGACATCAAGTCCAAAACACCGGTATTGGACAACTTTGGTCGCGATTTGACAAAAGCAGCTGAAGAAGGGAAACTGGATCCTATCGTTGGGCGCGAAAAAGAAATTGAACGCGTTTCGCAGATTTTATCCCGTCGTAAGAAAAACAATCCTATTCTGATTGGAGAGCCCGGGGTTGGTAAATCCGCGATTGCGGAGGGTCTGGCATTACGCATCGTGCAACGTAAGGTTTCACGTGTATTGTTCAACAAGCGTGTCGTTACCTTGGATTTAGCTTCATTAGTAGCAGGCACAAAATACCGTGGACAGTTCGAGGAACGTATGAAGGCTGTAATGAACGAATTAGAGAAATCACCGGATGTTATCCTCTTTATAGATGAGATACACACCATCGTAGGTGCTGGTGGCGCATCAGGTTCATTAGACGCCTCCAATATGTTCAAACCTGCATTAGCTCGTGGAGAAATCCAATGTATCGGTGCAACAACATTGGACGAATACCGTCAGTACATTGAAAAAGATGGCGCATTGGATCGTCGTTTCCAAAAAGTGGTGGTAGAACCTGCCTCTCATGATGAAACGATAGAAATCCTCAACCGCATCAAAGACAAATATGAGGAGCACCACAATGTGACCTATACGGAAGATGCTATTGAAGCCTGTGTATCTCTGACGACACGATACATTACTGATCGTTTCCTTCCGGACAAGGCGATTGACGCATTGGATGAAGCGGGTTCACGTGTGCATTTGAATAACATTCACGTTCCCCAATCGATTATCGGAATCGAAGAAAAAATTGAGGAAGTCAAAGTAGAGAAAAACAAAGTAGTACGTAGCCAGAAATATGAAGAAGCTGCTAAGCTACGCGATACGGAGAAAAAATTACTTGAAGAGCTGGAGAAAGAAAAATCAGCTTGGGAAGCGGAAACAAAATCTAAACGCTACACTGTATCTGAGGATAATGTTGCTGAGGTAGTTGCCATGATGACAGGGATTCCTGTACAACGCGTAAGCCAATCTGACAGCCAAAAGCTGTTGAACATGGGCGAGGCAATGAAAGGTCGTATCATTGGACAGGACGATGCCGTACAAAAATTAGTTAAGGCTATTCAACGGACTCGTGCAGGCTTGAAAGACCCTAAAAAGCCAATTGGTTCTTTCGTATTCTTAGGCCCTACAGGTGTTGGTAAAACCGAACTTGCTAAGGAGTTAGCTCGCTTTATGTTCGACTCTGAGGATGCGTTGATTCAGATCGACATGAGTGAATACATGGAGAAATTTGCGGTCTCACGTCTTGTGGGAGCGCCTCCGGGATACGTTGGTTACGAAGAAGGTGGTCAATTAACCGAGAAAGTCAGACGCAAGCCTTATGCGGTTGTACTTCTGGACGAAATCGAAAAAGCACACCCGGATGTATTCAACTTGTTGTTGCAAGTGCTAGATGAAGGACAGTTAACAGATAGTTTGGGACGAAAAGTAGATTTCCGTAACACCATTATTATCATGACATCCAACATTGGTGCTCGTCAACTTAAAGAGTTTGGTCAAGGTGTCGGATTCACTACTGCCGCAAAAGCAAATCAAGCTGATGCGCATTCACGTGGTGTTATCGAAACAGCCTTGAAGCGTGCCTTTGCACCGGAATTCTTGAACCGTATTGATGATGTAATTGTCTTCAACTCACTGACGAAAGAACATATTTTCAAAATCATTGATATTGAATTGAAAGCCTTGTTCTCGCGTATCGAAGGATTAGGTTATCAAATCGCGTTGACGGACAAAGCAAAAGATTTTATCGCTGAAAAAGGTTATGACAGTAATTTTGGTGCACGACCGTTGAAACGCGCTATCCAGAAATACCTCGAAGATCCGATTGCCGAAGAAATCTTAAAAGGAGAAGTGAAAAACGGCTCTGTTTTGAAAATCGATTACGATGAAGAAAAACAAGAGATTGTGGTTGATGCAGAACATGATGCAACGATCACAAACGAATAAAAATAACACATATATCATTGAAAGGCGTTGTACTTCTTCGTACAGCGCCTTTTTTTGGCTTATTTTTTGTTAAGTTTTTTTAAACTATTAACGTTTTTTAACGTCTTATATAAAAACGAACATTAAAAACTTTAAAAACCATACACATGAAAAAAATTCTATTAGCCTGCTTAATCGGCACTTCATCACTGCTAACGTTGAATAGCTGTACGAAGGAATATAACAATTACGACATGGTACCAAGCATCACGATGGTATACGAAAGAACTGCTAATCAATGGCAAACTCATGCATCCCAAGACAAATACTTGGATTTAAATGTACCTGAACTAAAAAGTTATTTTGTGGATCAAGGGATTGTCAATATAGCCATTAGTTTTGACAACGAAAAAACTTACTTGGCCATTCCTGCCACATTTGACGGCGTAGCTTATTCTTATGATTATACGACAGGTTCGGTTAGGATATATGCACAGGATCCGATTTATGAGGATGGTATTTCCATTACAGTACCGAGCAAAGTTGTTATTAAGATTTCATTAACTGAATCTGATTTCGTTCAATAGTATTATAATATTGTTTAATCGGTTAATCGCTTAACCGATTAAACAATTCATTAATTCGCTTCTTCAATCAACTCTTTGGCATGCTGCAACGCAGATTCACCCGGATTAGCACCGCTGAGCATCTGTGCCACTTCCTGTATTTTCTCTTCTTTACTTAATAGACCAATATTCGTTCTGGTTTTTTCACCGTCATCCTGTTTATAGACTTTAAAATGAGCTTGGCCTTTAGCGGCAATCTGAGGTAAGTGCGTAATCGCCAACACCTGCATATTTCCAGCCAATTGCTGCATGATATCACCTACTTTAAGCGCTACTTCTCCTGAAATACCGGTATCAATCTCATCAAAAATAATCGTTGGTAAAGCCGAGCTCTGTGCTACCAAAGATTTTACAGCCAGCATCACTCGAGACAATTCACCGCCGGATGCCACCTTATGTATAGGCTGCAGAGCTTGTCCTTTATTTGCAGAAAACAGAAACTGCACTTCGTCGCCTCCACTCTGCTTAAAGCTTTCTATAGGCAATTGGGTCAGATTTATCTGCAGTTGTGCATTGGGCATCCCTACTTTTGCTAAGACTTCTTGCACATAGTTTCCAACTTTGTCGACCACACCTTTCCGTGACCGGCTTAGTGCCGAGGCTGCATCTTCCAGTACTTTATGACTTGTCTCTACAGCGGACTTCAAAGTTGCTAAATATTCCTCCTGATTCGTTACAGCAAAAATCTTCTGTTCCAACTGTTCGCGGACAGCAATTAGTTCCTCCACGGTATCTACGCGGTGTTTCTTCTGTAGGCTATAAAGTAAGCTTAGGCGATCCTCTACCTCTTGCAATCGGTTTTCATCCATGTAGACTTGTTGCTCACCATGGTTAATTTCTTGCGCAATATCCTTTATCTCAATCAGTGTACTTTCTAATCGCTCCGTCCATTCCTTTCCAGCTGGTAAATATTCCTGAACCGCCAGCAGATGCTGTACCGTACCCTTTAACGATATAATTACTGCTGTTTCCTGTTCTTCTAACAGATAGGCAGCCCCCAAAAGGTTTCTTTTTATTTCTTCTGCGTGCGTTAGCTGTTGTTGTTCATCTTCTAACTGCTGCTGCTCGCCCGCTTGCAAATTAGCTTTGTTCAACTCTTCAAACTGAAATTGATTAAAATCTAACTCTGCATTATTAGAAACAATCAACTCCTGCAACGCAGTCAGTTGTTCTTTGATTTCTTTATATTGACGGAAGGCATTTTTATAATCTGACGACAGATTTTGGTTTTTCGCAACACTATCCAACACCAAAAACTGGAATTTCTCGGTGTTGATTTGCAATGTGGCATGTTGGGAGTGAATATCGATAAGCTGTTCTCCGAGGGCTTTTAATACATTCAAGGTGACGGGAGAATCATTCACGAATGCGCGTGATTTACCGTCTGGTGTTATTTCTCTTCGGATGATTGTTTCTTCCTCATAATCCAGGTCCTGCTCCGCAAAGAAATCCTGCAGACCATAGGCTTCAATAGCAAAATACCCCTCAATAACACACTTTTGCTGCTCATTGAAAAAATGCTTTCCTTCTACCCTATTTCCTAAAATCAATCCCAGTGCACCCATGATAATAGACTTCCCAGCTCCTGTTTCCCCTGTGATGATATTTAATCCACGATCGAATTGTATATCAAGGTTTTCAATAAGTGCGTAGTTCTTTATGTATAGTCTCGAAAGCATGCAATATTTTGTTTTTTTGTTTAAAGTTTGAGATTTAAAGTTTAGGGCTTAGATGTTTAGCGTTTAGACATTCTAAACTATTAAACTCTAACCAATTAAACGATTAACCTAAGAATCTACCGTAATGTTTCGTATTTAGCTGTATTGCTCGGATCGATCTCCACCAAGGTATTGAATACTTTCACACTCTCATTACCTGGTAATTTTGCAAATACACCCACAAATTCACTGGATTTGGCAGAAAACAAAATTGGCGTCCACACGTTTCCTGTACTGTTACGGTCTACTTCTTTCAGTTTATCCAACAAGCCAAGCATAGTAGCACGTGCTTTAATTTCGTCTTGTGCCATTTTATCTAAACCGTTGAGATGATACTGGTAAGCAAATTCCCGATACGGTTGATACCTTCTGTCCAATAAATTGTTGATAAGCCAGTATCTGTTTTCTAAGGACTCCATCGAACGCCATCCCTCTTCTGGGCTACTTTGAGCGGCATTAAGAATCGTTCTCGCAGAAGTCAAGTATTTATTCCCGCCATTGAGTTTAAACGTATCGGCATCCATCCCGATAATCACATTGGCATAGAACGCCAATAAAGAAGAAAGGCTATTTAAGTTCGCATTTTCATTGAATTCCAACTGCTCACCTTCCACATACGAAAAGTTGAAACTACGGTCATGATAAGCCAGAATAGGCGTAGAATAGTTTGTTCCATATACCGGACGGTAAGAAAAAACCTGTGCCGATGCTTTGTAATTCCGAGATCCATCCCACTCATGAATGGTAATAACGAACGAACAATCTATGCGTTCCTGTGCATTGATACGCATATCGGTCCATGGTCTATTATTCAAGAAGTCATAGATAACTTTTTGTAAGATATCCAATGCTCTTTTATTCGTATTCTGTACTTGTGGAGATAATATTTCCACTCGCGCATTCAATTCCTGAGCCTGTAGCGTCAAGCCCAAAAACAGAAAAACCAATAACAAACCTATATTCCTCATAACTCGTGATTAAGCTACCAAAGATAATGTAAATTGATTAAATGATTAAATGTTTAATTGGGTAATCGTTTAATTGATGAACTGATGGATTCGGTAATCGCGGAATTGGATAACGCATCATCGATTCCGCCGTTCTACGATTCTACGACTTTCCCGTTTTATGATTTAGCAAAAAAACAATATGTTTGCAGGTGATGACAGATTTCTCGAAGCAACTGAGCAAATATATGCCCGAGCCTGCTGCTCCTATTATATCGGCATGGATCAATGACACACATTGCCAGTTTCGTATATCCAAAAGTCGTCGAACTAAACTGGGAGACTATGCGGCACCCCACCGCGGAGAACCCCATAAAATATCTGTCAACCACGACCTCAATCCATACGCTTTTCTTATTACCACAATACACGAATTTGCACATTTAAAAACGTGGCAGCAATATAAGAATAAGGTTAAGCCTCACGGAACGGAATGGAAAGCAAACTATAAACAATTGATGTCCCCTTTTTTAAAGTTAAACATATTTCCTGCCGATATTCTCACGGCGATCGTTCAATATATGGATAATCCAGCGGCTTCAAGTTGCACGGATCTTAACCTCTATCGTACCCTTCGAAAATATGATGAAAGACCAACTCCCATAGCTACAGTAGAAAGCATTCCCGAGAATAGTATCTTCGCTATCAAAGGTGGTCGAGTGTTCCGAAAAGGAGAAAAGCTACGAAAACGCTATAAATGTTTGGAATTAAGCACACAGAGAGTCTATCTTTTCCACCCTATAGCCGAGGTGTTTCCTGCATAAATATTTTTTAGGAGATTAAAATGGAGATTTTGTTTAAGCTATCTTTCCGTCTCTCTCCTTCATTTTGAGGGTATGCATGTAAGAAACGGCAACATACATTGAGACATTGCGTGTATACATTTGCTCATTGAGCACACACAAAGAGACATTGAGCACATGCAATGCCAATATTCCACTGTACATATACATCTTGAGCACACGCTGTACGATACCGCACGTATGCCACTTCGTATTGCATACACTCGGTAATTAGTGGAGAGGGCGCTATTGCAGCTTGCGTACACGCAAAGTTATACCGACATCGCTCAATGGCATTTTGCATATACGCAAGATGTAACCGAGCCTGCGCAAAAAGGTTTTGCGCAGGCTCATGCTTACATTGCATACACGCGTTCTTTACATGTATGTCGTCAAAACCACGTTGTTTGATGGATTATGGCCTCCCTTTCCTCCGGCTTTCTTCCAAGAATCTGTCTATATCCCGTGCTCTGTACCAGTCAATTGGAAGGATAATAAAGCAAGTTTGTAACTTGCTACTCCCATCGTTTCTAAGTTGAAAACTTAAGCTATTTATCCTCACAAGATACCGCTGGCCGTGCCCCGCTGCGTCTCGACTCAGACGAGGGCTCAATCTTGCAGAGAGAAGGTAGATACTTCCTAAGCTTTAGACTTCCGAAGTTT
>Ga0079224_100005059_pt1 | contig 17247 bp, 16 predicted proteins | sample Stecom2015_FD_80414 | JGI IMG/M metagenome (GOLD analysis project Ga0079224, IMG submission 80414) | Agricultural soil microbial communities from Utah to study Nitrogen management - Steer compost 2015 | ecosystem: Environmental > Terrestrial > Soil > Agricultural land | place: USA: Utah... | reverse complement strand
AACATTTCCAAACGAATGATTGCCATGCATCTGGAAGATGATAAAGGAAAGCTGCACAGTTACATGCTTTTTAATCCGAAAATCATCAGTCATTCAGTTGAAAAAGTTTACTTAGCTAATGGGGAAGGTTGCCTTTCCATCGACGAAGATATTCCAGGGTATGTCCCCCGCTTTGCCCGTGTTACCGTCAAAGCCTTTGATATCGAAGGTAACGAAGTGCAATTGCGTCTAAAAGGTATGCCCGCTATATGTATCCAACACGAAATCGACCATTTAAATGGAATTCTCTTCTATGACCATATCGATAAAGAAAATCCGTTTAAACCAATTGAAAATGCCACACCCCTTTAATGACAAATATCCCTTATCTGCGGTACAACTGCCCTGGTAAGGGATTTTTTTAATGAATGCTTTGAAGACTTCTTGATTTATCCAATAAAATTGTATTTCCCCAAAAAGAAGTGTTTTTTCATTATGAAGACTTATGTACATTTCTAAAAGAATTTGTTACTCCCGAAAAAACGTAATTTTAGAAAATCTGAATCCATTGAAAAAGAAAATTAGGACCACCCTACCAATATAAGATTTCCTTAATGTTCACAGATTTTTCCAATCACATGGAGTAAAATAAAATTAATGATACCGATTACATTTTAATTTCCAAATTTTTCATTGAGAGACTACTTTATGGGAGGCGTGCCATTGGACAAAGAAAAGAAGGAGAATAAAAAACAAAGAAATGGCTCCATCCGCACGACAATTTTGGTCTCATTTATTTTATTAATTAGTTTATCCGGGATTGGAGTCACGATTTTTAGTTATTTATTTACTGTTAATTTTACAACGGACGAACTGGCAAAAACGGTTGAAGGTCAAATTGATAGCATTAATGATGCGTATGACCTTTTTATCACTAATTTTGAGAGGATGGTTGGAAGCCTTGCCAATAACGAGCTTTTAGTCTACTATAAGCCGGAACAAAACAATGATATCATTGAAATGTTCGACCAATTAAAGAAGTCGGATAAATCTTTAGTAAAAGTTTATACGGCCATCGAATCAGATCAAGTGTTCATTGCCTCCGGACTTGATGAGCCCGTTTATAATTATTCACCGGAAAAGGAAGACTGGTATATTCAAGCAAAAGACGCAGGGGGTCAAATTATTTGGACAGAACCAAACCTCGATGAAAATTCCGGTTCAGTCATCACGACCGTTGCCCGTTCCTTTTACCGAAATGGAATGCTTATAGGTGTTATGGCTATAGATGTTTCTCTAGAATCACTGTCAGAAATGATGCAAAAGGTGCAAATCGGTGAAAGTGGTTATGCCTTTAGTCTTGATTCAAAGGGAAATATTTTGTCCCATCCTGATGCTGAACGAATTGGCCAGCCATTAGAAGAAGAAACATGGAAAAAAATTGTCGAGGTCGGTAATCAAGGAATATTTGAACAAGTCATAAATGGTGATCATTATATTTTCGCCTACACAAGCAATGAAACGACTGGATGGAAAATTGCAGCAGCCGTCAACAGGGCCGAATTTGAAAATAAAGCAACAGTTCTTTTAATTCCTTCCCTCGTCACCTTGCTCATCATTACCGGCATCGCTGCGATTGTAACTTTTGTCCTAACAAAACGAATTACCCGCCCGATTGATATTATATTGGAGCGAATGAAACAATTAGCAAAAGGTGAACTCAACAAAGATAATCTGACTTTAAAGGGAAAAGCGAAGAACGAATTTACCGATTTAATTGAGGCAACGAACCAATTGACCGAACGAATGCGGGAGTTGCTTGGAAACATTCAGGTTATTTCTGGTGATGTCCATAATCAAAGCGAAAAATTGACAGATTCCGTCGATTCCGTCAAAGAAAATACTGAACAAATTGCCGCAGCCATGCAGGAGTTGGCCACAGGTTCAGAAGAACAAACGAGTCATACAATAAGCCTTGCAAAAACGATGGATCAGTTTTTTTCACATTTGCAAGATGTTCGAAAAAGCAGTGAAGATTTGAAAACAACATCTGAAAATATTCGGCTCCAAGCAGACAATGGAAAGCAATCCGCAGAAGATTCAGCCATTCAAATGAAAGAAATCGACCTGCTTGTTAAAGAATCAGTGAAAAAGGTACAAATTTTAGATCAATTGTCTGAAGAAATTAACGGCTTGGTAACCGTTATCGATGAAATTGCATCCCAAACTGACCTTCTTGCCTTAAACGCGGCAATTGAAGCAGCACGTGCTGGAGAAGCAGGCAAAGGCTTTAGTGTTGTTGCAAGTGAAGTGAAAAAGCTGGCGGAAGAAGTAAAAATTTCGGCTTCAGGCATTGGAAATTTAGTTGAAAGGATTCAAACCGAATTTTCTGAGATTACAGCTTCACTAGAAAGTGGCTATCAAGCGGTTGAAAAAGGTAACGATAAAATCAATAACACAACGGAAATCATTCAAAAAATCCATCAATTGTTAGGTGGAATGGATGAAAAGGTTGTTATAATTGCTGATCGGCTTCATACCATTAGTAAAGAAGCACAAGATATGAATAATGCCGTTCAAGATATTGCATCAATTGCTCAAGAATCTACATCCAGCATAGAAAAAACAAGCAGCAACACCGAAAACATTTATCAATCGATGAACCGGATGGATGAAAACTCTGACAACTTAATGAAGTTGGCAGGTAAATTGCAAGAGGCTGTTAATCAATTTAATATAAAATAAAAGTTTAATCTATTACATACAACAACCCCTACCCGTAAATAGCTTGATTTACGAAGTAGGGGTTTTCCGTTTTAAAATATCCTGAGAACACTTCTCAGGAAAAATTCTAGTCATTGTGAAAATTCTTCTCTCTTTAGGAGGACAATGAACTAAATCAAGCCTAGAGACTTAAATCCATAATAAATACCATTATCATCGCTGGACTTGGTCACTTTATCAGCCACCTTTTTCAATAACGGGTGGGCATTTCCCATAGCAACGCCTGTACCTACCTCTTTTAACATTTCCATATCATTCAATCCATCGCCAAAGGCATACGTATCCTGAATGGAAAATCCTAAATAATCAATAGTCTTCCTAATACCGGTTGCTTTTGAACCATCTCGGACAATCACATCAACAGCTAATTCATGCCAGCGGACAAAACGGAAATCAGGAAAATCCTTTTCGTAGGCTTTTTCTTCCCCTTCTGTGCAGAAAAGTAATACTTGAGCAATTTCCGCATTTTTATAAAAGTCCGGGTCATAAGGAGGATGATCCATTTGTAATGATTTAATAGCTACCTCAATATTCCGGTCATATTCTACATTAGCTACCATTTTATCTACTGCCATATGGACTAATGGATGTCCCATTTCTTTACTTTTCACTGTTAAATTTTCCAAAACTGAAATAGGCATCCGATATTGATAAATCGGTTTACCATCCACAACGACCATCTGACCATTTAAGGCAATGTACGTATCTATTTCCAATTCTTCACGGATTTCTTTAAACATAAAGGGAGCCCTGCCAGTGGCAATTGCTACATAAACGCCGTTGTCTTTAAGGAGGCGGACAGCTTCCTTTGTCGAATCCGGAATTCTTTTGTTACTGTCGAGAATTGTACCATCGATGTCTAAAAAAACGATTTTGCCCATTCGTAAACCCCTTATTTATAGTAATTATAGTGTTTTATGCAGTTTTTACCCTACATTGTTTTCCTATGCTTGTCAAATAATTTGAATCAATTACTAAAAGTTCCCATGCCAGTTGACGAAATTTTATAAACCGTTTTCATATAATAATGGTAGGGAAAGTTACGAATCCACCGGCTTTACAACAGAAAAACTTTCGTTAAAATAAAAGTAAGGAGTGATCCACTATGTTGAAGAAGCTTAAGAAAAAGCTTGTCGAACGGTGGAGAGATTTGTTACGTAAAAAAATGATCGCATAACTTGCGGGCTCGTCAACATTAAATTTCTTGACCTGCCCTTTTTTTCTGAAAAAAATATGTAATACACGGTTTGTACATTTATTTCCAATTTCAGCTTATTTATGATAATCTAAAAACAATACGAATTTGGGCGGGTATACCTCTTGCGGTAAAGGCAGGTTCATCTAGTATATATAAAAATTATTTCGTTGCAGTTAAGGAGAGAAAGACCATGATTTACAAGATTTATGTACAGGAATTAAAAGACGAAGTTCCGGTTCGTGAACGGACGAAAGCCTTTTTTGTAGAGGGAGAATCGGAAAGGGAGATTCGGGAAAAATTGAAAAAAACCCCCTTTATCATCGAATATATTCAACCTCTGAAAGATTCTCACGTAGAATTTGAAAAACAAAGCGGCAATTTTAAAGTATTGGAGATATAATATGAAATTTTTAAAAAATAATCAGACTGCCGTTTTCGCCCTCGGGGGTTTAGGTGAAATCGGTAAAAATACGTATTGTGTACAGTTCCAGGATGAAATTATCGTTGTTGATGCCGGAATCAAGTTTCCGGAAGAAGAATTGTTAGGAATTGATTATGTAATCCCTGACTACAGTTATCTCGTGAAAAACGCTGATAAAGTAAAAGGTTTATTTATTACCCATGGTCACGAAGACCATATTGGTGGCATCCCCTATTTGTTACGGGAACTGAATATCCCAATTTACGGAGGCAAATTAGCATTAGGCCTAATCCGCAATAAATTGGAAGAACATGGTTTATTACGGACTACCCGGTTAATTGAAATAAAAGAAGACGATATAATTAAATTCCGGAAAACCTCTGTCAGCTTTTTCCGGACAACCCATAGCATCCCCGATTCCTACGGGATTGTTGTGAAAACACCGCCGGGTAATATTGTTTTAACCGGAGATTTTAAATTTGACTTCACTCCAGTAGGTGAACCTGCCAATATTACCAAAATGGCGGAAATTGGAAAAGAAGGCGTGCTATGTCTCCTATCCGATAGTACGAACAGTGAAGTACCTGAATTTACAATGTCGGAAAGAAAAGTTGGCGAAAGCATTTCCGATATTTTCCGCCGGGTGAACGGAAGAATTATTTTTGCCACCTTCGCCTCCAATATCCACCGACTCCAGCAAGTAACCGATGCTGCAGTAAAAACAGGCAGAAAAATTGCCGTGTTTGGCCGCAGTATGGAGGCAGCCATTGAAATTGGTCAAGAATTAGGTTATATCACAGCACCAAAGGGAACCTTTGTTGACGCACAAACTTTGAACCGGCTCCCGGCTAACCAAGTAACGATATTATGTACAGGCAGTCAAGGGGAACCGATGGCTGCTCTATCAAGAATCGCTAATGGAACCCACCGACAAATTCAAATTATACCCGGTGATACGGTCGTCTTTTCCTCATCACCAATCCCGGGGAATACGACGAGTGTTAACCGAACGATAAATATGCTATACAAAGCTGGCGCAGATGTCATTTACGGTTCCTTAAACGATATCCATACCTCTGGTCATGGTGGCCAAGAAGAACAAAAACTGATGTTGCGTTTAATGAAACCGAAATATTTCATGCCTATTCACGGCGAATATCGCATGCAAATTACCCATGCAAAAATAGCCAATGATTGTGGAATTCCTGAAGAAAATTGCTTTATTATGGATAACGGCGATGTCCTTGCTCTTACGAGTGATTCTGCCCAAATCGCTGGAAAAATCCAATCCGGATCCATCTATATTGATGGCAGCGGTGTTGGTGATATCGGTAATATCGTCCTCCGCGACCGGCGGATTCTTTCAGAAGAAGGTCTTGTAATCGTCGTTGTTAGCATCAATATGAAGGAGTTCAAAATTGCTGCCGGACCGGATATTATCTCCCGAGGATTTGTTTATATGCGGGAATCCGGTGACTTGATTAGTGACGCCCAGGAACTCATTTCCAAACATCTGCTTAAAGTGATGGAGCGGAAAACAACCCAATGGGCGGAAATTAAAAATGAAATTACCGACATTCTTGCCCCATTCCTTTACGAAAAAACAAAACGCCGTCCAATGATTTTGCCAATCATTATGGAAGTGTAAACAAAAAGCTTGGAAATTGGCTTTTGCCAGTTTTCCAAGCTTTTCTAGTTTTAATCTTGAATTAATTTTTTCTCAAAACGATTGATGTCATCATTGGAACCGATTACGATCAGTACATCCCCTTTTTGGATAACCTCACTTGCCTGAGGTGATACAATCAGTTCATTGTCCCGTTTAATCGCAACTATATTAACGCCATATTTAGCCCGAATATCTAAATCAATAATGGAATATCCTTCCATTTTTCTGCTGGCGGTAATTTCAACTAATCGATGTTTATCAGACAGCTCTAAATAATCCAATACATTGTTGGAAACTAAGTTATGGGCGAGCCTCCTCCCCATATCCCGCTCCGGATGGACTACTTGGTCCGCACCAATCTTTTCAAGCACTTTCGCATGATAATCATTTAACGCTTTTGAGGTGACCTTTTTAACACCAAGTTCCTTCAAAATCAAGGTTGTTAAAATGCTAGCCTGAATATCGTTACCAATTGAAACAATTACATGATCAAAGTTCCAAATTCCTAAGCTTTTTAACACATTTTCGTCGACTGCATCCCCCACAACAGCGTGGGTGACAATATTGGAATATTCATTTACAAGATCTTCATCTTTGTCAATAGCCAAAACTTCAGCACCTAATTTCATCAATTCCTGGCAAATGCTTCCGCCAAATCTGCCTAATCCAATGACGACAAATTCCTTTTTCATGACAAATTCCCCCATTGGGCAATATTAATTATTATCGATTTCTTACATCTTATTATTCTCACCAAAATTTCCCTTTGTAAAGCCTTTTTACAAAAATTATCCAGCCCCCTAAATGAAGGCTGGATAGAAAGTCGGCTTGATAGGCACCCGTTTCTTTGCACCATACTAGTTATAACGCTTGCAACATGCGGAACTGGGCACCTACTAAATCGTAATATTCTCCTTTTTTCGCCATCAGTTCGGCATGATTCCCCTGTTCGATAATTCGGCCATGGTCCAAAACAAAAATCTGGTCTGCTTCCCGGATGGTTGAAAGCCGGTGAGCGATGATAACCGACGTTCTCCCCTTAAGCAACGTTTTTAACGCATTTTGAATCTTTATTTCTGATTCGGTATCGATGCTGGCAGTTGCCTCATCTAATATCAATATTTTCGGATCGGCTAAAATCGCTCGTGCAAAGGATAACAATTGCCGTTCACCAACAGAAAGAATATTCCCCCGCTCTTCAACCTCGGTGTCGTATCCATTCGGAAGTCGCATAATAAATTGATCTGCCCCGACGGCTTTTGCGGCAGCAATCACTTCTTCATCCGATGCATCAGGACGGCCAAAGCGGATATTTTCCATAATCGTTCCGGCAAAGATGAAGGTATCTTGAAGAACGATACTAATGTTCTTCCGTAAACTTTTTAAAGAAATATCTTTTATATTATGTCCATCAATCAATACTTCGCCGCCTGTCGCATCATAAAAACGGCTGATAAGGTTGGCAATTGTGGTTTTCCCGGAACCGGTATGACCGACTAGAGCAACCGACTGACCTGGTTTTATTTCCAAGTTTATCCCTTTTAAGGCTAATCGTTTATCATCATAGGAAAATTCGACGTTGCGAAACTCGATATGACCTTCCACCGTTTCCAGTTCAATGGCATCCTTTTTATCATCAACAATCGGCTTTTCATCTAAATACTCAAAAATCCGCTCAGAAGACGCCATTGCCATAAGCAGCATATTATAAAATTGGCCGAGCCGGGATATCGGTTCCCAAAACATCCCCATATAAAAGGCGAAGGAAGCAAAAACCCCGATATAAATTGTTCCTTCCTGAAGCAAATACGCCCCATATGCAATTAAAATAATCGTTCCGGCTGCATTCGTTAAATCGACAAAGGGGCGGAACATCGCGTTTTTTCTCATCGCATTTTGGAATTTCTTCAATGTATCAGTATTAATCCCATCAAAGAAAGCCATGTTTTCTTCTTCTTGGGTAAAGGATTGAGTAATCCGTATGCCTTGGAGGCTTTCATTTAAATGGGAGTTTAATTTTGATTGAATAATCCGCACTTCCTGCCAAGCTCGCCGGATGTTTCGACGCAATTTCGTTGTAATAAGGAACATAATCGGAACGACAACAACGATGGCCAGTGTCAGTTGCGGACTTAAGAAAAAGAGAATTCCGATAATCCCGACAAGCATGACCATATCCATCAAAAGATTAATGACACCGTTCGTAAATAGTTCTTGCAGTGAGTTTGTATCATTCATGATTCGTACTAAAATCGAGCCAGCCGACCGCTTATCAAAAAAGTTATGGGACAAGCCTTGCACATGAACAAAAAGAGATTTCCGCAAATCATATATAACGTATTGGCCTAACTGATTGGTCCAGCGGATCCGAAAATAATTTGCTATATAATGGGCAATATAAAGTACTGCAATTAAACAAATGAGCCAAACAAGTAAAATCCCGTTTTTCTCAACGATGGCTTTCTCCAATACCCAATATCCAATTAAAATGGGAATGGCAAGGCGAATAATTGTATTAATTAACACGGCAGCCATCGCCTTCGGTAAAAGGTTTTTTGAATACGGTTTTAAGAAACTGAGGAGTCGTACCATCTGACTCCAGTTGAAGGGCTTTTCAATCGCATTTTCTTGCGTATAGCGGAACCTATTTAAAACGTTCGGATTCACTTGCTTTTTCTTGTTTTCGATCATCCTGTTCACACCCTTTGCGTTTCAAAGATCGCCTCTTGATCTTGATATTGAATTTTGTAAATCCGTTCATACGGTCCTCCGTTATGAATCAATTCTTCATGGACGCCCCGCTCGACGATTTTTCCTTGGTCTAACACCAATATTTCATCGGCATGTTTTAATGAGGAAATCCGATGGGCAATAATAAAGGTTGTTCTTCCTTTCATCACTTCCTGCATCGCCTTTTGAATGGCGAATTCTGTTTCCATATCAACGGCACTTGTTGCATCGTCTAAAATCAAAATACTTGGATTGATGCAAATTGCCCGGGCAATGGCAATCCGTTGTTTTTGGCCACCGGATAATCCTAAGCCCCGTTCCCCGAGAAGGGTATCGTATCCGTCCGGAAGTTCCATTATAAAGTCATGGGCTTGGGCTCTTTTAGCCGCATCGATAATTTGTTCCATCGTCGCATCCGGGTTCCCATAGGCAATATTTGCTTTAATGGTCGATGAAAATAAGAAAGATTCCTGTAAAACGAACCCGATTTGGGAACGTAGAGTGTTTAGTTCATAATTTTTTACATCAATATCATCAATTAGAATTTCACCCTCGGTCCGGTCGTAAAATCTCGGAATAAGCTGGGTGATACTTGTTTTTCCCGAACCAGTTGCCCCTAAAAGACCGATGACACTTCCTGGTTCCGCTTTGAAAGTAATATTACTTAAGGCTTCTTTTTCATCCCCCCGATATTTTAAAGAAACATTTTTAAATTCTACTTTCCCTTTAATTTTCTTACCTTTAACCGGATTTGCGATTTCTTGAATTTCATTTTTTTCTTCCAAAATTTCTAATAACCGTTCACCGGAAGCTTTACCTTGGGAAAACATATTAATGATAAAACCTAAGTGCATAATTGGTACAGTAATGTAACCGACTAAACTATAAAAGGCGACCAATTCGCCTGGTTCTAGTGAGTCTTGAATGACTAAATAACCACCATAAGACAAAAGTAAAATAACACAAATATTTCCAATTAATTCCATAAGCGGAAAGTATTTTGACCAAATGTTTGAGTTATAAATATTTCTTTCCCGGAAATCGGCATTAAAATCGTGAAATCTATCAATCTCAAAATCTTCTTTCGCTAAAGCCTTGACCGTCCGGATTCCGCTCACATTTTCCTGAACCTTTGTATTTAATTTCCCAAAGGAGCGCCGGACTGCCCGGAATGCGGGATGCACGAGCTTATCAAACTTATTGACAACTACTAGCAAAAAAGGAAGCGCCAAAACAGTGACAATCGTTAACGAAATCGAATAGGAAAGCATGATGATGATACTTATTCCGATAAACAGGATAAGTCGAATTACTTCAGTGATACCCATCGCAAGAAAATGACGAACCCCTTGCACATCGGCCGTTAAACGAGACATGATGTCACCGGTTTTTGCATTATCGTAATAGCGAAAGGGTAAAAATTGCAATTTTTCATATAACCGGTCTCGCAACCGATACATCGTATAAATACCAAACATTTCCCCGGTGTATTGTTGGATATATTGGGCAATCCCTTTAATGACCATAAGCGTAAAATAGCCAGCGAGTAACAGTGTTATTAAATGAAACTCGCCTCCCAACATGACATCATCTATCGTTTTTTGTAACAGGACAGGATAAATTAATGTAATCGCTGTTGTTATGATCATAAAGATAATCGACGCCACTAAATATTTTCGATAAGGCATGTAAAATTCCCTAAGCTTTTTAAAAATAAGCAATTTATTTCCTCCTCCCGATGGGATCCCAGATGAAAATTAAGTAAGATATTATATAAATATAACGGGTTTCGAAATATTTTTCCACCCTTTCGCTTAAAATTAGTTTTAATAAACTGTTCGCCCCAATAAAATCAAAAACGGCTGGGATAAATCCAATGTACCAGGGAGGGGGTCCTGGCAAAAGAATTCCCAACCGTTACGAACTTCATTAATATTCCACTACAAATATTTTTCAAAATTCCTTATGAAATTTGTAACAATCCGTATCCCAATCGGAATGGACTCTTCCTTCGGTACTAATTTAGCGGAATGGAGCGAATTTTTACTATCGACCCCTAGCCAAAACATAAATCCCGGAACTTCTTTTAAAAAAAATCCGAAATCTTCTCCGGCTAAAACTGGCGAACATTCGTTGTATTGAACACCTGATTCAACGACACTTTTTTGAAACGACCTAACTAGTGATGCATCATTAAAAACTTGATAATAATTGGCGCCGTAGTCAATTCTGATTTGGCAACCGTGGCTGATTTCTATCCCCTTTGCCACCAATTCAATTTTATTTTTCACAAATTCCATGGTCTCTGGCAACACGGTACGAATGGTCCCTTCCAAACGGGCGGAATCAGCAATAATATTTTGCGCAGTGCCTGCAGTAATTTTTCCAATCGTTAAAACTGCCGCATCAAGGGGATCCATCATACGCGAAATAATCGTTTGCAGTTGGCTCACGAACTGACAGCTAGCCGTGACCATATCCGTCGCCAAGTGAGGATAAGCCGCATGTCCCCCTTTCCCTATTAAATCAATAAATAATTCCAATGTGTTGGCAAACATAAGGCCAGGTTTAGAAGCAACAATCCCGACTGGGTATTCCGGGGCAATGTGCAAGGCAAAAATTAGATCTGGCCGCCATTTTTTAAATGGGGCAGTTTGAGTCATTAAAGCTGCGCCTCCCGGACCTTCTTCCGCAGGCTGAAAAATAAAAAGAACATTGTCATGAAAAGGCTCCTTTACCAATTCATACAATGCTCCTAACGCTACTGTCATATGGAGATCATGACCACAGGCATGCATGTACCCTTGATGGATAGATGAAAATTCAAGGCCGGTATTTTCTTGAATCGGAAGCCCGTCCATATCAGCCCTATAGGCGATAGTTCTCGTAGGGTTTGTTCCTTTCACAAAAACATAGACTCCTGTTTTCCATGTTTCAATTACTAGCCGTTCCGACGGGAGGCTTTTTAAAAAATCCAATATATATTTTTGAGTTTTCCATTCTCGAAAACCAGGTTCCGGAATTTGGTGAAGCTCACGATACACCTTTTTGAAGTTAAACATATGAAGCCTCCCTAAAGTTGTCGTAAAGCATCCATAATTTCCGTTTTCGTTCTCGTCTTCTCATCAATCTTTTTAATTTCCTTCGCTGGTGCCCCAGCCACTACAGTATAGGGCGGAACATCCTTTGTCACAACAGACCCAGCGGCAACAACTGCCCCCTTCCCGATGCGGACGCCTTCAAGCACGACCGCATTGGCACCAATTAAAACATTATCCTCGACAAATACCGGTTTTGCAGAGGGCGGTTCAATGACACCAGCGAGCACAGCTCCCGCGCCAATATGACAATTCTTCCCAACGGTCGCCCGGCCACCGAGAACCGCGTTCATATCGACCATCGTTCCTTCACCAACCACCGCGCCAATGTTAAGAACTGCGCCCATCATTATAACCGCATGATCGCCAATCGACACATGATCGCGGATGATCGCTCCCGGTTCAATACGGGCATTGACTGTTTTTAAATTTAGTAACGGAATGGCGGAATTCCGCCGGTCATTTTCAATCACATAATCGTGAAGCAACTCCCGATTTTTTTCTATAATTGGCTCGATATCCTTCCATTCACCAAATAAGACACCAGCCCCGCCGGAGATGAAAGTTTGAATTTTATCACCAAAGTCGATTTGCTCTAGTTTCCCTTTTACATACACTTTCACCGGCGTTGATTTTTTACTATTTTGGATAAAGGAAATAATCTCCTTCGCATCCATTTGTTTCATGAAAAATTCTCCCCTTTTCCATTAATGGGTTGCTTTCCCATCATCTATAAACCGGTTCATAATTTCAAGAAAGGCATCTACCTGTTTTAATTTAAACGCCGAATTATACCCTAAAAGCCATGTATCCCGGCCGATTTTTTCGCCGTTTTCATCAACAAGCGGAATTTTCGAAAGTCCATCGTCTAGCCCATGCAAGGTGATTTCCGGCAAAATGGCATACCCAATTCCGTTAATGGCCATCTGTTTACATGTTTCAATTTGGTCCACTACAATAACCCGTTTTGCAGAAGTATGGAATCGTTGATGCCACCAATTTTGGATCTCCTGATAATAATTGGAGTCGCTTTTAAATTGAATAAACGGCCGATCGGTATGGGGCAACTCATCGATATCTTTAATTTCCCGGTCAACAAAGTAAAAATGGTCCTTAAACAAATGGATTTTAACCCCTTTCCACTCAGGGGTTCCCCGGATAATGCCTAAATGAACATGATCTTCATAAACAGCTTTTAAAATTTCACTGCTCCAGCCAGTAATTAAAGAAATTTTCGCCTCCGGATATTTTTTCACATATTCTTTTAGTACCTTTGGCAGCCAGTTTTGACCAACAATAGTTGCACAAGCAATTTTTAAAGTGCCGTGGACCCGATCATCAAGGGTTTCAAGATTCTCTTTTAACTCCTCTTGCATCTTTAAAACTTTATTGGCAAAATCTATGACTAGTTCGCCAGCAGGTGTTAATGTGAGTCCTTTATGGGATCGGATAAAAAGTTCCTTTCCCCATTCTTTTTCTATAGATTGAAGCCGTTGAGAAAGGGCGGGCTGGGTCACAAAAAGACGTTCTGCAGCTTTTCGCATATTCATTTCTTGAGCTAAAACTGACAATAATTCTAACTCTGAAATGTTCATCGTACCGCTCCTATAAGTTAATCTTATTTTCTTTTATGAATTTTCATGTGTTTTCATTATAGCATTGGTTCAAGTTTTGCAAAAAATGTTTTGAGCAGGAAACTGGGGATTATTAAGCGAAGATTTTTTAACGATTGTTATAAAAAACGCTCCCGCTATTGGGAGCTTTGATTGTTCATTTCATTGTGGTAAAGAGGCTGAAGAAAAGCATTTAATTGTTTTAAAATGACTCTCCGGGTTAAAATACCTGCGAATGAACCGTCATCATGCACACAACAAACGAAAGGATGATTGATTAATAGTTTCAACGAGTGAATAATCGGGTCATTAAAATGCAGGGTTGGGATATCTTTTTTCATCACATCTTCAACTTTAAGAGTTTCCAATTTTTCAAATTCAATTCGTTCGATACCTAATATGGAATCTAATATGAGAGGGCTGGAAATGAGGCCATGTAATTTGAATTTAATATCTAATACGGGAATCGCGGTGTATCCTGATTTTGTAAGGACTAACAGGGCGTGTTCAAGATTATTTCCAACCTGTACATGGGCTACCCGTTCTGACGGAATTAAAAAGTCTCCGGTCCTGCTGTACAGAAGTTTTGCATTTTCAATGTCCATCATCATAAAAACTCCCCGTAAATATATTTCCATACAAAATTATTTTATCATATTACATGCAAAATTTCCTTTTAATTTCGTAGGACGTCCTAACTTCGACCGGAATTATTATAAAAACCAAGTACAAATGGAAACAAAAATAGAACTTTTCCTTTCGTTAGCCTTCGTTTGAATCGGCCTCCTGTTCAAGTAAGTCAAAGATTTCAATGGCTACCATATCAATATTATCGAACTGGAAAGTATTTGTTCCTCCATCTTTATTGTAAATTTTTAATTCAAAGGAATCGGTTTTCGCATTGTAGGATACTTTACACTTTTTAACCCCATTTTGTTCAAAAAAGCGTTCTTGATCCTCCCCTTTTTCCTTCATGCTATAAAGTCTCGACAAAATGCCTTGCAATAATGACATAACTCTTCCTCCTTTAAACTTTCGTCTTTTCAATAGAGACTTTTTTCAGTAAAATGTACATGATACGAAAGGAGCTGACATAATGAAATCCGTCGTTTTATATACACAACCGAATTGTCCACCGTGTGAGTTTGCCAAAAATTACTTTAAGGAAAAAAATATTGATGTTACAATTAAAAATGTGAAAGAAGACCAAAAGGCCTTACAGGAATTAACGAAAAAATATAAGTCCTATTCCACGCCGACGATAGTCATTGATGGTGAAGTCATTATTGGATTTGAACAAGTAAAAATTGAATCGGCATTAGGTTTATAAGAAGTTCAAGGTTATTTTGCACCATTGTCGAACGTATTATAAAAAAAATTGGCTTGGACAGATTTTACTATTCTGCTCCAAGCCTGTTTCATACAGCCAAAACCGTTAAGAATTGGCAATTGTTTCATATAATTTGGACAACGCACGAATGATTGTTCTTCTTTTATTATATCCCTTACTGGAAGCGACCATATCTTCAAAAGTAGCAAAAACCTTCCCGTAGCCGCTTCCCCCGTGAAAACCGTAAATATACACTTTAATTGTTCCTCGTTTTTGCGGTATAAAAATTATTTCCATCTTGTGCATTTGTTTCCCCTATATACATTCTATTAATATAGTTATCTTCTATGTTTACTATAATAACGAAATGCGGATTTTTCCGCAAATAAAACTGTCGAATAAATGGAAGAAATTTATTGCTAATTATAGAATATGTTTCGGTTTTTCCAACAAATTCCAACTTTTCATGCAAAACTTATTATTTTTTGATAGTATAAAGGTAGGGTCGGAAAATGGCACCACCATTAAATGAAAGGGTTTCCAGAAGAACGTTTCTAAAATCGGCAGGTAAATGGGTGGCCGGTACTTTTTTTTCTGCCATTAGCCTCCACAGTTACGCAAAACATGTGGAACCTAATTGGTTCGATGTTCAACGGTTTGATATTAGCCATCCGTTGATTCCAAAAGGGTTTCATCGGTTTACTATCCTTCAATTTAGTGATACTCATTTAGGCTTCCATTTTTCTTTAAAACGATTTGAAAAAGTTTTAAAGATGATCAATCGGGAAAAACCAGATTTGATCGTTTTTTCCGGTGATTTGGTGGACAATTTGTTGTCTTTTCCTTACATAAATGAATGCATCTTTATGTTAAGTTCCATTAATGCTCCCTACGGAAAATTTGCAGTATATGGGAATCACGACCATGGCGGCTGGGGAACGGAAAAATACCGGGACATGATGAGATTGTCCGGTTTTAAACTGTTACAAAATGAAAACGCTCTTATTGAAAAAGATAATTCGGCCATAGCCATTGCAGGAATTGATGATGCGATTTTAGGTAAACCCGATTTTCATAAAACCTTCCGTGGCATTGACAAAGAACTTTTTACGATTTTAATTTCCCATGCACCGGATCTTGCGGATATCGCAAAAGAGTATACTGTTCATTTGCAGTTAAGCGGCCATACCCACGGTGGACAAGTAAAATTCCCCTTTATTGGGCCTGTCATCTTGCCGCGGATGGGGGAAAAATATGCAGAAGGTTTTTATACAATTCATACAAATTTTACCCTTTATGTCAACCGTGGCCTGGGCATGACCAGTCTCCCCTATCGCTTTTTGTCCCGGCCGGAAATTACGTGTTTCACCCTTCGAACAATCAACTAGAAAGGAGATTACAATGGATTCGAAACAAAAGGAGCGAGATTATTTGATAGATGACCTATCGAAGGCATTATTTATTATTAACCGAAATGCAAAAACCGCTCCAGATTCCCGATATTTATACCAACTTAAACATGAGACGATTAAAAAAATGCTTAAAGAAGGGAAAGCAAAAAAAGTTGGTCTCCATTATTCAAGAAACCCGAGATTCAGTCAACAACAATTGGACGTTTTAGTTTCTTGCGGCGAGTACTACTTCCACATTCCTCCAACAAAGGATGATATAAAAAATTTAAAGCATTTAGGAGAATTGGATGATGATGTCCGTAATCCGAAAACGATTTTCCCATTAAAGGAAGCAAAACGAATTTTGCAAAGTTATACAGGGCTTCAATATAAACAGGAACGATCCAAACCTACTTATCGGACGAGATATCAAAAACCTGTGTTTAAAAGGCTTGGTGAATAACTCCCCGATGCCATTTCCACTTGACGAGGCAGGTCGGCCGCTAAATAACCTCGATATGAATATACTTCATTCTTTGTATCCAATAAAAGTTCCACAATAAAAAGGCAAAAATCCTGCCCCTATGAGCAGGATTTTTAATATTGCATTAAGACATCGATTCAGTTTTTAATTCCTCCAACAATTGGCGAACATCAAGGAGGTAAACCGATTCATCACCAGACTTAACTTTTTTTGATACATAAAGAATTTCATTTTCCAAGTTTTCCGGACTCGCTGCTGAAAAAATTTGAGCCACTTGATCAACGGATAATGCAATTCTCCCTATCGTTTGAGATAAAACGATAAACCGATTCTCTTTTTTATCTTCTTCAGGCAAATCCAATACTTTTTTCAAATTAATGACAGGCAAAACATCTCCACGCAACGTTGTGACCCCTTGAATAAAAGGATGGGCTAACGGAACAGACTCAACCTTCGATGGTTTGACAATTTCTTCAACGTCATCAATTAAAAGGCAAAATTTCTTATCAGCTAGAGTAAATTCTATATATTGGAGTTCTTCTTCGACTTT
>Ga0079224_100005058_pt1 | contig 17247 bp, 16 predicted proteins | sample Stecom2015_FD_80414 | JGI IMG/M metagenome (GOLD analysis project Ga0079224, IMG submission 80414) | Agricultural soil microbial communities from Utah to study Nitrogen management - Steer compost 2015 | ecosystem: Environmental > Terrestrial > Soil > Agricultural land | place: USA: Utah... | reverse complement strand
CAATCCCCACAAGCCTTTCGCGCTCAAGTTCTATACCTTCGCCCTGCTTTTCATCTTGTTCGACATCGAGACCATCTTCCTGCTCCCCTGGGCCGTCGGCTTCAAGCGTTTCATGCACACCGGCACCTTGCCCGCGGTGCTTTTCTTCCTGGCAATCCTGGGTCTGGGCCTTTTTTACATTATTAAAACCAAGGCCTTGGAGTGGGAGTGAGCCATGAACGGATCTACTAACGATTTCGCGACAACGACCCTGGATGCGGCGGTGAATTGGGCGCGGGCCAACAGCATGTGGCCCATGCCTTTCGGCACCGCCTGCTGCGCCATCGAAATGATGGCCGCCTTCATGTCCAAATACGACACGTCCCGCTTCGGGTCCGAGGTGATGAAGTTCAGCCCCCGCCAATCGGACCTGCTCATCGTGTCGGGACGCATTTCCCTGAAAATGATGCCGGTCCTGCAGCGCATATGGGAACAGATGCCCGAGCCCAAATGGTGCATTTCCATGGGCGCCTGCGCCAGCAGCGGCGGCGTTTTCGACACCTACACCTTGATTCAGGGGGTGGATCAGTTCATTCCCGTCGACGCCTACATGCCCGGCTGCCCTCCGCGTCCCGAGGCCTTCCTGGATGCCCTGATGATGGTGCAGGAAAAGGCGAAAAAGGGAATAGCCAAATCCCAGCAATACGTGACCCGGGATTCGTCTTCCGATCCCGCCAAATCCGTGGCGTTCCGCACCCCGGACGCGCATTACCGGCACAACGTGGACCGCAGCACGCCCGCCGACGCGAATGGAAGGTGACCCGGATATGCACTCCCAACCCGCAATGATAGTCCATAGGCCGGAAAACCACCTTTCCTTGATCGCCGCGATAGAGGCCTTCGCCGGGGACACCTTGATCGGCCGCGAGGAGAAGTCCCAGTACCATCAGTTCCATGTCCTCGGCCGGGACGCGCGCGCCCTGATCCAGTTCCTCCGCGACGACGCCGCCCTGGGATTCTCCATGTTCACGGACCTGACGGCCGTGGACTACCTTCGCTATCCCAAGGCCCAGCCCGAGCGCTACGCGGTAGTGTACACGCTTTGCTCGCCGTCCCTGGGAATCAAGGTCCAGATCAAGGCCTTCGTCGCCGAGGGGGATCCGCGCCTGCCTTCGGTCGCCGACCTTTTCGCGGGCGCGAATTGGACTGAACGGGAAGTCTGGGATCTGTACGGCCTGGAATTCACGGGTCATCCCGATCTCAAGCGCATCCTGATGCCGGACGATTACGACGGACATCCCCTGCGTAAGGATTATCCGCTCCGCGGACGCGGCGAACGGGGCAACTTCCCGGTTTACCACGCCACCACCCAGAAACCTCAGGGAGCGAACAGCCCCTAAAGGGCTGTGAGCCGGGAGCGAGCAAGCATGCGAGCGGTTACGAAACAGGGAACGAACAGCCCCTAAAGGGCTGTGAGCCGGGAGCGAGCAAGCATGCGAGCGGTTACGAAACAGGGAGAGGCCTGACATGTATTCCTACGAGCAGGAAATAGTCGAGCGGGACGATAATACCGTCCACATGAACGTGGGCCCGTCCCATCCCGCCATGCATGGGACGCTGCGGATCAAGATGGAAGTCAAGGGCGAACGCATCATCCGCACCGAGCAGGAAATCGGGTACCTGCATACCGGTTTCGAGAAGCTGGGCGAGCATCGCAGCTACAACCAGTTCATAACCCTTACCGATCGCCTCAATTATTTCTCCCCCCTGTCCAATAACATCGGTTTCGCCCTGGCGGCGGAGGAACTGCTCGGCATCGAGACCCCGCGCCGTTGCCAGGTGATCCGGACCATCCTGGCGGAAATGTCCCGCCTGGCCGATCACAGCCTTTGCGTGGGCGCCATGACCATGGACCTCGGAGCCTTCAGTTCCATCCTGTGGACCTTCGTCGAGCGCGAGAAACTGTACGACGTTTTCGAAGCGGTGACCGGCACGCGCCTTACCACCAGCTATACCCGCGTGGGCGGCCTGGCTTTCGATCTGCCCGCCGATTTCGTGAAGCGCGTGACTTCGATTCTCGACAGCATGGAGAAGACGCTCGACGCGCTGCGGGACAGCTTCTACAAGAACCGCATCTTCCTGGACCGCACCGAGGGCATCGGGGTGATTTCCAAGGCCGACGCCATGTCCTACGGCATCACCGGCCCCATGGGCCGCGCGAGCGGAGTGCCTTACGACCTGCGCAAGTTCAAGCCCTATCTGATCTACGGCGAACTGAAGTTCCAGGTGCCGGTATATTCCGAGGGCGACACCCTGGCCCGCTACAAGATCCGCATAGACGAGATGGAGCAATCCATCTCCCTGGTCCGCCAGGCCATGAAGCTGCTGGAGCCGGGCCCGATCAATTTCGAGGATCAGAAGCGCACCCTGCCGGTCAAGACTTCGACCTACTCCGACATGGAGTCCCTGATCCACCATTTCAAGCTGGTGATGCCTGGTCCGGACCACGGCATCCATCCCCCGGTAACGGACTTGTATTCCTCTACCGAGGCGCCCAACGGAGAGCTGGGCTGGCACCTGGTATCGGACGGCTCGTCCAACCCCTACCGTGTGCGCATACGCGGCTGCTCCTTCATCAACTACCCCATCCTGAGCAAGCTGCTCCAGGGGGCCATGCTGGCCGATTTGGTGGCCATCCTGGGATCTTTCAATATCATCGCGGGAGAGTTGGACCGATGACAGCCCAGACGAAAACCCTCCGCGAGCTTTCCCCGGAGCGCATGCGCCAGTTCCACGATTACGCCGAGGAGTATCCCAATAAGCGTTCGGCCCTGATGATGGTGCTGCGCCTGGCCGAAGAGGAATTCGGGTCCATCACCGACGAGGCCATGGAAATCGTCGCCGGCCTTTGCAACGTCAAGGTTTCCCACGTGCAGGGCATGGTCACTTTCTATACCCACTTCAAGAGGCCCTTCCACGGCAAGCATCGCTTCATGGTCTGCGCCACCCTGATGTGCGCTCTGGAGAACAACACCGATCAGGCCCTGGGCCAGATCAAGGCCAAGCTGGGCATCGGTCCCGGGGAAAAGACCCAGGACGGCCTCTTTTCCTGCGAGAAGGTCGAATGCCTGGCGGATTGCGACAAGCCTCCGGTGGTGCAATGCGACAACGAGCATTTCTGCGCCATGAAAGGCGCGACTCTGGACGCCTACATCGACAAGCTGCTGGCCGAAGAGGGGAAATCCCCGGAGACGTATAAAGGCAAGGCGGCCGTGTCCATGGACGCCCGCATTCCCACCTTGCCCGTGCAATACAACTTCGAGGGCGAGACCTCCCTGGGCGCGCGCAAGACCGACGACAAGAACCCTTACCTGAAGCCCGGGGTTGGGGAACTCACCACCCATGTGCCCGGACCCCTGGCCACGCCCTTTTCCGTTCCCGTCGCCGATGGGGTGGAGGGGACGGGCAGAAAGCAAGGGAACGGCAAGAATCCCGGCCCCCACGGAGTGAAACATGGCTGACGACAACAAGCCGAATCCGGCCGGCACCGGCGCGACGCCCCCCCCGGGCAAGGCCGACGAATCCGCCGCCCAGAAGGCCGCGGGAGCGCCTCAGCCCGCACCCGCGGCCCAACCGGCCGCGGCCGCGCCTGCGCCGCCTGCGGAGCCCAAGCCGGCGGTCCCATTCAGCCCCGTCCTGTTAAAACACATCGACGAGCCCGGATCGCATACCCTGGATCATTACCTGGCCCGCGGAGGTTACGAAACCGCCCGCGCCCATGTGGGGATCACGGATCCCGGAGCGCTCATCAAGCTCGTGGACGAGTCCGGCCTGCGCGGCCGCGGCGGAGCGGGCTTTCCAACCGGCAGGAAATGGAGCTTTCTGGCCAAGGGCACCGGCAAGCCCATTTATCTGGCCATCAACGGCGACCAGAGCGAACCGGGAACCTTCAAGGATCGTTACATCCTGGAACTCGATCCGCACCAACTGGTCGAAGGCGCCATTCTCACCTGCTACGCCATCGGCTCCAAGCACGCCTTCATCTACCTGCGGGGCGAGTTCATCCTGGGCTTCCAGCGCCTGGACGCGGCGGTCAAAGAGGCCAGGGCCAAGGGCTTCCTGGGCAGGAAAATATTCGGCAAAGAGATGGACTTGACCATCACCGTGGTGCGGGGCGCGGGCGCCTACATTTGCGGCGAAGAGACCGGCATGCTCTCCTCCATCGAAGGCGGGCGCGGCTACCCCAAGATCAAGCCGCCTTTTCCGGCCGTTTCCGGACTGTTCGGATGCCCGACCATCGTCAACAACGTCGAGACCATCAGCGCGGTCACCCATATCGTGAAGAACGGCGCGGCCTGGCACAAGCAATGGGGCACGGAAAAAAGCCCGGGCTTCAAGATTTTCTGCCTCTCGGGCGCGGTCAAGAAGCCGGGAGTGTACGAGGTTCCCCTCGGCATCACCATGCGCGAGATGATAGAGGTCCATGGCGGCGGACTCAAGGACGGACGCAAGCTCAAGGCAGTGATCCCCGGAGGCCTTTCCGCGCCCGTGCTCACCCCGGAGATGGTGGACAAGTGCACGCTCGATTACGAGAGCCTGGCCGGGCTGGGATCCATGCTGGGATCGGGCGGGATCACCGTGCTCGACGAGCAGGTGGACATGATCTCGGCCATCTACAACACCATGCGATTCTACCATCACGAATCCTGCGGCCAATGCACCCCGTGCCGCGAAGGCACGGGCTGGCTGGAGAAGGTATCCCACCGCTTCCACCACCACGAAGGCCGCCCCGGCGACGTGGACCTGCTCGGCGATATCGCCAAGAACATGCGCGGCCGCACCATTTGCGTGCTGGCCGACGCCGCGGCCATGCCCATGCAGAGCTATCTGCAGCATTTCCGCAAGGACTTCGAGGCCAAGGTCGGGGAAAAGGCCATCGTGGAGAAGAAACGCACCTATCGCGACGAAATCACGCCCGCGGCCAAGTCCATCACGGCTGCCGGAGCGGGTCCGAGCGCCCTCGACGTGGGCTCGAACATGGATCGGGGATGAGATGACGAAGGAAGTGAAGATCAAGATCGACGACAAGGAGTACACGGTCCCCTCCAATTGGACCGTGATCAAGGCCTGTCACGAGAACGGCATCGACGTTCCCCACTATTGTTACCATCCGGATCTGCCGATCGCGGGCAATTGCCGCATCTGCATGGTGGGGGTCAAGGGCGCGCCCCGCCCCGTGGTGTCCTGCGCCCAGCCCATCACCGAGAATATGGAAGTCACCACCAAGGGCAAGGACGTGGAGGAGGCCCGCAAGGCGGTGATGGAGTTCCTCCTCATCAACCATCCCCTCGACTGCCCCGAATGCGATCAATCCGGCGAATGCGGCCTGCAGAACTACAGCTATGCCCACGGCCGCGACCATGGCCGCTTCCACGAAGAGAAGGTGGTCAAGTCCAAGGCGACCATGGGCCCGCATGTCAAATATTGGGGCTCGCGCTGCATTCTCTGCACGCGCTGCGTGCGCTTCACCGACGAGGTGAGCGGCACCGGCGAACTCGGGGTCATCTACCGCGGGGACAAGAGCGAAATCGCCCTGTTCCCGGGCCAGACCCTGGACAATCCTCTTTCCCTGAATACCGTGGACATCTGCCCGGTGGGGGCGCTCGTCTCGTCCGACTTCCTGTTCCAGACGCGCGTTTGGAACCTGCACTCGCGGCCATCGATGTGCGCGGACTGCGCCGTGGGCTGCAACACCCGCGTGGACATGGACGTCAAGGGCGCCATCAAGCGCATCGTGCCCCGCCGCAACGACGCGGTCAACAAGGAATGGATGTGCGACTACGGACGCCTGAGCTTTCCGTACGTGCGCGAGAACAGGCTGATGAAGCCGATGGTGGACGGCGGGGACGCCGCCTACAAAGACGCCCGCAAAGCCGCGGCGGCCCTGCTGAACAGGCCCGGGACCGTGGTGCTGGTAAGCGCCTGGAATTCCAACGAGACCTTCGCCGCCGTCAAGGAGTTCGCCGAGAGGCATCTTCCCGCGGCCGGGGTCGCCGGCTACGCCAATCCCGGCCGCGCCGACGAGGTTTTCCCCGGCTTCACGATCAGCGGAGACAAGAACCCGAACCGCGCCGGCATGAGGGAGGTCCTCGGCATCGACCCGGACGAGTCCCTGAAGGAGCTGGCCGCCGACAAAGAACCCATCGGCACCTTGTTGCTGGTGCACAATATTCCCGGTTACGCGATCACCCCCGAATTGAAGGCCGTGCTCGACCGGACGGAAAACGTGATCCTGATGGACATCGCCAAGTCGGACCTGCTCCGCTACGGCAACGTGGCCGTGGCCCTGCCGACTCTTACGACTTTCGAAAAAAGCGGCACCCTGGTGAACAAGGACGGCATCCATCAGAAATTCCTCCCCGTGATGGAGCCGGTAAGCTTCGGCCGCAACGAGGTGGAAATGTTCCATGACCTGGGCCGCGAGATCTCCGGCGCCCCGGCGGCTCCGGGTTCCGCCGGCACTGCGAAGGCGAAGGCCTGACATGGAAAACCTGCTCGAGCTATTGAGGAACCCCTGGGTGATCACGGCCATGAAAATGGGCGTGGGCCTGGGCATCGTAATGGGCCTGGTGCCCATGATCGTGTGGATGGAGCGCAAGGTGAGCGCGCGCTTCCAATTGCGCCGCGGACCCAACCGGGTCGGCCCTTTCGGCCTACTGCAACTGGGCGCCGACGCGGTGAAGCTCCTGTTCAAGGAGGATTTCTTCCCGCGCAACACCGACCGCCTCGTCTTCCTGGCGGCCCCGATCATGGCCTTTCTTCCCGGCGTCATTTCCTTCGCCCTCATTCCCGTCGGGGTGGCCGGCGGCAACGAACTGCTCGGACCCGGAAGCGTAATGGCGGTATCCTACCTGAGCATGGGCCTGCTGGTCATGATGGCCGTGTCTTCGGTGTCCACCTACGGCCTCGCCTTCGCGGGCTGGGCTTCGAACAACCAATATTCCCTGCTGGGCGGCATACGCTCCGCCGCGCAGTTGGTCAGCTATGAAGTGGTCATGGCCATGTCCGTGGTGGCCCTGGTCATGATGACCGGCACCCTCAACTTCGCCGAAATCGTCCAGCAGCAGGCGGTGCCGCTTTTCGGAGACTTCGCCCTGATTCCCTCCTGGAACATCATCCGCCAGCCCCTGACCTTCATCCTGTTCCTGGTGGCGGCCTTCGCCGAAACCAACCGCGCGCCTTTCGACCTTCCGGAGGCCGAACAGGAACTGGTAGGCGGCTACCACACCGAATACACGGGCATGCGCTACGCCTGGTTCATGAACGGCGAATACGCGGCCATGTTCACCATGTCGGCGGTACTGACTACTTTGTTCCTGGGCGGCTGGACCTTCCCCGGCCTGGAAACCCTCCAGTCCGTGCTGCCCTGGTACGCCACGGCCCTGGTCACCTTCGGAGCCTTCATCACCAAGGTGGCCCTCATGATTTTCTTCTTCATGTGGGTGCGCTGGACTTTGCCGCGCTTCCGCTGGGATCAATTGATGAAGCTGGGTTGGAACGTACTGATTCCGTTGGGAATCGCAAACATCGTGGGCACCGCGCTTTTCCTGGAATACGTGGCTTCCCGTTTCGGATTCGGAGGTTGATATGAGCGCTCCCGCCGCCGTTCGGCATGAAGACGACAGGTCGGATCTCCAAGGCAGCCGGCTGGCCTGGTTCACGCGCCTTTACCTTCCCACCATAGCCAAGGGGATGATGGTGTCTTTGCGGCATTTCTTCCGCAAGCCCGTGACGATCCAATACCCGGAGGAAAAGCCCAAGGTCAGCGAGCGCTTCCGCGGCGAGCATCGCCTCACCAAGGACGCCGACGGCAACATGAAATGCGTGGCCTGCTATATGTGCGCCACGGCCTGCCCGGCGCAATGCATCCATATCGAGGCGCAGTCGGCCCCTCCCGAATGGGAAAACCGGGACAAGATCCCGAAGGTGTTCGAGATCGACATGCTGAAATGCATCTATTGCGGATTCTGCGTGGAGGCCTGCCCCAAGGAGGCCATCGAAATGACCAACAAAATCCCCCAGGTGCACGACAACCGTTCCGACTTCATCTACGGATTGAAAAAGCTCCTCGACAACTGAACGCTGCCGGGCCGCGGCCCGCCCGTCTCGTTCGGGCTCAGCCGCAGATGGGCCGTTCCCGGCATCTCTCCAGGAGCGTCCGCCCTTCGCGGACCAAGACGGCGCCTCCCGCATAGGCCGTAGTGCCGATGCCTATTGCCACGACCGGCGCATCGTTGGGCGCGCAGGAGTTGCGAATCCGCCCGTACCATACCGGTTCCTGCGGTTCCGGTTCACCGCCCGAATCGCAAGCGGAAAGTACCAGTGCAAGCGCGGCCGCAGCGGCCAATATCCTCTTCATTCATCCCCCTATTCCGGCGCGGCCGCCGAATCGGACATCAGGAAATACCGCTCTTCGATGGCATGGCTTCGTCCCAGGCCGGGAACCATGGCCAACGCCTTCAAGGTCGTCGTGACCCTGAGTATGATGGGCGCCGCGTAAGACAATGCCCCGGCCGATCCCGGATCGCTTCCGTCCAACGTGTAACGGATGGAAGCATCCTTCGTCGGAGCCGTCAGGGTAACGGCCAGGGAATCCCGGAAGGCGATACCGACGGGGGAGGCCGCGGGCGCGGCCGGCACCAGCATGTAATTGTTCACGGACGTGGGGCTGCGGTTCACGCCCTTCCTATAGGCGACGGCCTGGAGGGTGACGCTGGAACGCAGGAGTATGGGGCCGGTATAGACCTTGGATCCGGGACCGGGCGGGGTTCCGTCCAAAGAGTAATAGATCCTGGCGCCGGATTCGGCTTCCAGGGAAACCCGCACCGAGTCCGTGAATGCGAATTGACCCGGCGGATCGGCGACCGGCGCGGTCAGGGTGGCGGGAGGCGTGGGCACGCGGATGGAATCCAGGCGTTCGCCCGGCTTCAGGGGTTCGGTCCAATCCGCGCCCAGGGAATCCTCCATGGCATGGATCCAGCCGTCCGCGGAAACCCAGCGCAGGGGCAAGGACCCTTCGGGAACCCCCTGGAACTCGAAACCATTCCCGCGCACCTGGGCGTAGAAGGGCGTGCCGGGCACGAACAGGGCTATGGCCCGGCCCGCCTCCGTGGAGGTGTCCACGGTGCCGGAATAAGAGCGGGCGCGCGATACCTGGAAAACCAAGGTATCGTTGGAGACGCCGCTCGCCCGGTATCCGGAGGAATCCACGCGGATGCCCGCAATCCAACCTACCAGGCTGTCGCCATAAAGGGCAGCGGTAAAATCCAAAGACCGCGGAGGGGACGTTCGCGCGGCACTGGAGACCGAACCCTTCAATAAAGGCAGGAATGGTTGCGAGGCGGCCAGCTTGCGGAGATAATCCCCGCGTATGGTCAGCGACTTCTCGCCGAACAGCGGAATCGGAGTCTCGTCGGGTTCGAATACGATGATGACATTCGGCGGCGTGGCGCCGTCGTCCGGCGGCAAGGCGAAGAACTCGGGGTTGGAGCCGGCGGCATGGAACTCCAGGAATCCGGAGGCTTCGATCCTGTCCCCGCCCATTCGGAATTCCAGAGTGAGGTCGGGATTTCCGCCCTCGCTCGTCGATCCGCCAATGCATCCCCCCGAGAGGAAGGGAAGGCTCGTTCCCGCGATGACGGCCCAAGGCAAAATCCATTGCCGCGAAATCCGCCGGCGGGCCTTCATGGGATCCGGGCTCCGGGGAAAAGCTGGATATTCAGAATGTTCACTTGGTTCATATCCTCATCTCTGTCGACGATTTCCCGCACTTCCTGCAAAAACGCGTTGATCCTCTGTTTGACCGAGGCGAAACCTTTGTCGGATACGGAAAAAGCCAGGACATTGAATTGGCGGCGGTCGGGGCCGAATTGATCGAGGGCGCCGGAAGCGAGGCGCAGGAATTCCCTATGGTAGGTCTTGGCCACTTGGCCTTTGAAAACCGCGCCGGAGGCCACATGCCTGTCCGTCTGCCCATAGCCGTTGGCTTTTTTGTTGATCAGGCCCATGCCCAGGAGCAGCTTCAGGGATTCCTCCACCTCGGCCGGGGACAGGCTTTCGGCCAAATGCTTGGCGATGCGGCCGGGCGAGGCTTCCGCCTTGGGAAGCCCCAGGTAATTCCAAATCACGCTGTGTTGCCATTTCGCGAAAAAGGCGTATTGCTGTTCCAGCAGGATCTTGGCCTGGGATCCGCGGTGCTTGGATAGATGGGAGAAGAAGTAATTCTTTTCCTCGATGGATTTGGCCTGATTGAACTGCACCAGGAAGTCGAAGTACTCGGCATCCTTGCCTTCGAGGCGGAGCGCCTTGGAAAATTGCAGGCGCTGGCGCTGGGTCAGGTTGCGCACGCCTTTCAGCAGGCTGGACATAAAGCTGGTGCTGGTGATCCCGACGGAGGGATGCCGGGCGAACGTACGCATGGAATAGCCCGGCTGGATGCTTTTGCGGTGGAGAAACCAATCCTTGAGATAGCTGCGATAATCGAGATAATCGAGAACCGCGGGAGGGGAGGGGTGCATGCTGTTTTTAAGATAGCACCGGAAGCCGGTCCGATCCCGGGGAACTTCGGCGGCCCGCTCACATTATGAGAGCGCTTTCCGCCGGGGGCGGAACGAAAGCGACCCGGAAACGCATTAATTTGGAAATGCGCCCATACCCGCGCAAACCCGCGCAACGGTTTGTCCGCCGTTGCGCATATGGCCCCGGCCGAACCTTCGGCCGGGGCTCCTCATTTCAGGAAGCCGGGTATTCGTCCAATTCCGGGTCCCGAAGGCGCCCCGCGGAATTCAAGAAGCGGTATATTCCCGCAGTTCGTCGTCGCTGGGCGGGGTGATGAGAATGTCCAGGTCCTGGAAAAAAGACCAGATGCCGGGTTGGTCCTGATAGCATTTTCCGATATGCTCGGGAAGGCTGCGGTAGAAATTGCCTTCCGCGGTTTCGACCATGTAATACCGCATGTCTTTGCCGTGGCAGGAACCGAATACGGGGTATCGCGGAAGTTCCGCCATGACGTTCCGGAGAGTCTTCCGGCGCGCCGGATCGAGCCTCGCCGAGGAGTTGGTTTCCAGAGGCGCATTGCCGGGGCTGAACTCGGTTTTGCGATAGTGGAGCGAATCTCCGGCGACCCGGATGCGGACTCTCGATCCGTTCCGCGTATCCCCCTTGATGAAGGACAGTTCCATGGGAGCGGAAATCGCCATGGGAGCGGCGACCGCCGGGGACGCGGTGGACAAAGCGGATTCGGGCGGATTGGCGGTCGAAAATCCCAGCCCGATGAAAATCACGGAGGCAAAGCGTAGAATGGACACTCCCGGCCGGTTTTTCATGAGGTAAGGATCTAATTACTGCCCGAGGGCGGGTAAACGCATTCCGGGGCCCATGTGATCCCGATTCCGGAACTTGCGGCGCCGGTTTTCGGGGAATGGTCGGAAAGAGGCGCCATTCCTTCGGGTCGCGAAACCCGGAAACGCTATGCCGGATTTTGATCGGAGCAAACCCGATACTCGTCAATTTTTGAGCAGCCGATACCAAAAACGGCTGAATTCCGAAAAACAGGACGCATTGGGGTTGGCTCTTATTTTGCTCTCAAAAAAGATTATGTCCTTTTCCAGGCATCCGAATCGTCCAATGGAAACTCCGCATCGCGGTGGTATTCGGCGCTCTCGGAAAAAGAGCGGTATGACCGTAACGGTGACAAGAACTGTCGATTCGAGCAGGTAGATTAATGGACATGGGACGGAACCTGAAGAAAGCGGGACTGGCCCCGGCGGTCGCCGGGGCGGGGCTGGCTGCCGTCCTTGTGGCTTGCTGGGTTGCGGGCCCTCGAATCCTTTCCGGGTTCTCCTGGCTCTCTTGGTTCATTCTCTCCATGGGCATCCTGCTTTCCTGTATTTCATTGGCGGCTATGGCGGGGAAAAAATGGACCGGTCCGATGCGTCCCCTTTCCCGGAGGGATTTCTCCCGGGACCGAGGCGACGGCGCCATTTCGAATATGCTCGTGATCGGGTCCGGGTCGCAGGAGGAGCGTCCCGGACAGGCCGCCCTGATCAATCATGAAATCAGGAACCATCTGTGCACTCTCAAAGGAAGCGCCCGCCTGCTCCGTCAGCGCATCACCGGCAATGATTACGCGGAGATCATAGACCGTATCGACCGGGTTGTCGAAAGGCTGGAGTCCTTTGCGTCCCGGTCGGAAAAAACGGAAACCGGTCATGCGGCCAAGCCCGCCCCGCTAGGGATGGAGGATGTGGCCCGGACCGTCGTAAAGACACATTTTCCCCAGGCCCGGACGCTGTTCCGGTGGGACGTCGGCATGGGTGCGGAAACCGTCTTATGGAGTGATCCGGCCCGACTGGAACATGTATTCCACAACCTGTACGTGAATGCAGTCGAAGCCGGGGCGTTCAATGTGACGACTTCCCTTCGCGTTTTCGGCAGCCGCCTGGTGGTTGGCGTGGAAGACGACGGAAGCGGATGCCATGCCGCGGATCTGGGCAGGATGTTCGAACCCTTTTTTTCCACCAAGCAGGGCCCGGCCCGGCGGGGATTGGGAATGGTCATTGTCCGGTCCATCGTCGAAAGCCTGGGGGGTACCATCAAGGTACGCAGCAAAAACCACTTGGGGCGGCGGAGCCAGGGCCTGGTTTTCCGATTGGAGTTCCCAGTAACGACCGGAGGCGCTTTTTCCAGCCGCCCGTCCTCGAAGATGCCTTTGGGAAACAAGGCTTCCCCCGGCGACTCCCTTTCCCGCGATTGGCTTCTGTCCCTCCCGGAGCCCATTTAGCCGCCGGTTGCGGTGGCGGGCGCGCCGATGGAAACTACCCGATTCCGTCCGGCGCGCCTTTGGATTCCAGGGGATTGTTTCTAAATTCCAGCCGGAAATGAGGGAGCCCCGGGGCTCCCGTGAATTTCCCCTTCCGGTTCCCTGTGCGCTTCCGGCGGGAAAATCCATACTCTCCACCATATAGGTCAGGGAAAAGTGCCAATTTCACCTCTTGTAGAGATTACCTTCGCCCTGTCCGCCATCGTCATCCTGCTCACCTCCCTCTTCGTGGTGCTGGTGAAGAATCCGGTGCGGGCGACCTTGCTTCTCATCCTCTCCTTTCTGCCTACTTCCCTGGTTTACATCCTGCTGCAGGCATCCTTCGTGGGAATTCTGCAAATACTGGTGTATGCCGGAGCGATCATGATGCTTTTCACCTTCGTCATCATGATGATCAATCCTTCGCCCAAGGACGGCGAATCGTCCATCGGCGGCGAATCGGCTTTTTCCGGCCTGCGCGGCGCCTTGATAGGCTTGCTTGTGGTGGGCTTCGCGGGCGTCCTGGTGCTGCCCCGGGTCTATATGGCGGCCTCGGAGGTTTCCACGGCTTCGGTCACCAAACCCGGCTTCGGCGACCTGTCTTCGATTGCCGATCTTCTCTTCAAGGATCCCGCCAATAACCCCTTTACCGTTTCCTTCGAGCTGATGTCATTCCTTATCCTGGTCGGCATCATCGCCGCGCTGAACTTCTCCCGGCGGAAGGGAGCCGCGGCCCCAATCGACCCGGCCATCTCCACGCGCCCCACCGAGGCCTTGCCTCTGGTGCAACGCGAATCCGCAACCGACGGGAAATGACCATGTCGCTTTTCAACTTGCAAAATTGCCTCGCCCTGTCGCTGCTCCTGGTCCTGATCGGAAGCTATGGCGTCTTCCGCCGCCGCAGTCTGATCATGATCCTGCTCTCCGTCGAGGTGATGCTCAACGGGGTCAACCTTTCCCTGGTTTCCTTCAATTTCTTCCGCTGGGGTTCCATCGATGCCAGCCATTACCTCTACATGCTTTCCATAGGCGTGGCCGCCGTGGAAGCGGCCGTGGGGCTTTCCATGATCATCGTGCTGTTCAAGAACTACAACGACATTTCCCGCGAGCGCGTGGCCCATTTGGGGGAGAACGCCTGATGTCTCCCTGGATGCTGCTCCTTATCCCGACCCTTCCCGCCGCTTCGGCGCTCTTGCTGGCCCTGTTCGGCGGCAGGTTGCCCTACAATGCCATCGGCGCGCTGGCCGCGGCCTCGGTAGCCGGCTCCCTGGCCATCGTCCTTTCCTATTGCGGAGCGGGCGTTTTCGGAACCGGGCAACCCATCGATTTCGCGGCCGGACCTTGGATCGCCACCCAAGGCTTCCAGGCCGGATTGCATTTGCGCCTGGACTCCCTGTCCCTGTGCATGTGCCTGCTGGTGACCGTTTTCGGCTTCTTGATAACCGTTTATTCCATCGGATACATGCGCCACGACAAGGAGCAGGGACGCTTTTTCGCGAGCCTCAACCTGTTCGTCGCTTCCATGCTCGTCCTGGTCCTGGCCGACAATCTGATTCTCATCTTCCTGGGATGGGAAGGCGTGGGATTGTGCTCCTATCTGCTCATCGGACATTACTGGGACCAAGAGGATGTTCCCCTGGCCGCCTTCCGCGCCTTTTTCGTGAACCGGATCGGAGACATATTCTTCCTCCTGGGCGTTTTCATGGTTTTCTCCTTGTTCGGCACGGTTTCCCTGTCCGAACTGTCCACTCATGGCCCCGCCCTGGCGGAAATCCACCATGGCAAGGCCGCCTTGGCCGCGCTCTTCCTTTTGGGCGGGGCCTTCGCCAAATCAGCCCAGGCTCCCCTCCATGTCTGGCTGGCCGACGCCATGGCCGGCCCGACTCCCGTGAGCGCGCTGATCCATGCCGCGACCATGGTCACGGCGGGCATTTACCTGCTTGCGCGTCTCGATTGGCTGTACGCCCTGATCCCGGAGGCCCGCCTGTTGGTGGCGGTTTGCGCCCTGGTCACCTTGGTGGCCGGAGCCGCCCTTGCCTTGGTGCAGACCGATATCAAGAAAATCCTGGCCTATTCGACTCTGTCCAATCTCGCCCTGATGTTCCTGGCTCTGGCCGCTGGCGCGCCTGGAGCGGCTCTCCTCCACCTTTTCGGGCATGCCTTTTTCAAAGCCCTGCTCTTTCTCGCCGCCGGCAGCGTCATCCTGGCCGCCCATCATGAGCAGGATGTCCGCAAGCTCAAAGGCGTGCTCAAGAAACTCCCGATCACCAATATCGCCTTTCTAGTGGGTTGCATAGGTGGAGCCGGGCTGCTGCCTTATCTGGCCGCCGGCTTCTTCAGCAAGGAGGCCGTGCTCGGGGCCTTGGAGCAAGCGCGCTTTTCGGGTTGGGGTTTCGAATTGTCCGGCAGCCTAATCCACGCCATTGTCGTGATCGTGGAATGCATTTCCGTACTCTACCTTTTCCGCCTTTACGGCTACCTTCGCAGCGATTCTCCCGAGACAGCCGGGGCCAAGGCCGCCCGCGGTAAAAAGGCGGGCCATGCCCATGCCGCCGCCGATCACGGCCACGGCCACGGTGAGATCAGGGAAAAGAGCCCGGCTGTTCTGGCGGTTCTCGGGATACTGGCCCTGGCGGCGCCGATATTCGGAGTGTTGAGCGCCACGCCTTCCTTCGGAGGCAAGGGTTACGTCTGGTCCGCGATCACCAACGGCGCTCCCGTGCCCGAAGGGCCGCACCTTTCCCATGCCCTGCCCTATATGATCGTTTACATCGCGCTGGCCGTCCTTTGCTTCGCGGTCTTCTCCCGCAGTCGGATGCGGGAGCCCCTCCTGGGCCGGCTCGGATCCTTCCGGCTCGGATCATTCGGCCCCCTCACCCGCAAATTCTATTTCGACGACCTTTACGCCCTGATCATAGTGGCTCCGCTCAAGGGCGCGGCTTACTTATGCCGGCTCGTGCTGGAGAACATTTTCACGGGCCTGCTCACGGTTACGGGGTGGCTGGGCCAGGGCGCCTCCCTGGCGCTTCGGCGCCTGCAAACCGGCAAAATGCATCAATATGCCGTGGCCATGCTGCTGGCGGTATTCATGCTGGCTTATTACCTGGGAGGGCGTTAAGCCATGGCTATGCATTCCTTGGCCGGATTACTCCCCGCGGTGGTACTGATGCCCCTGGGGGCCTTGATTCTCCATAGCGCCTCGCCCTCCGGCGGAGCCTCGTCCAAGTCCGGCAATCTTTTGCACGCCAAAGCTGCCCTGGTTTTCCAATGGGTTTACGGCGCCTTTCTGACCTGGCTGTCCATTGCGGCCATGTCGTCTCCGGAAGGATTCGTCCTCAAGGGCGGGGAAATCCCCTTGGGTGTTACCTCTCTGGTTTTCGATCCCACCCTGTATCTCGACGGCCGCAACGCCCCTTTCGTCCTGCTGATGGGGCTGTGCCTGCCTTTGGTTTTCACCTGGCTGCGGGATCGGGATGGCCGCTACGGCCCCTCGTATTATGTCTCCGCCAACCTGCTCAGCCTGAGCCTGGCCGGCGTCTTCGTTTCGGACAGCCTTCTGCTCTTCTACGTGTTCTGGGAGTTCGCCCTCATCGGCGCCTATTTCTGGATCGGCATGCACGGCCGGGCCAATATCCATTCCGGATCCGTTTACGGAGCGTTGGTCCGCTTCTTCCTGTTCACCTTGGTGGGCAGCCTTCCGATGCTGGTTTCCATCGCCGCCCTCTGCGCGGCGGCGGGCCGTGATCCGGGCATAAGCGGCATCGCCGCCATCGTGCAAACCCTGCCGGCCTCGCAGCGCTGGTGGATCTTCGCCGGCTTCGCCCTGGCTTTCGCGGTCAAGCTGCCCCTGCTGGGTTTCCACGGCTGGCTGCGCGACACCTACAGTGTTTCGGCCCCGGCCTGCCGCGCCATCCTTTCGGCGCTCATGTCCAAGATGGGCGCCTACGGCCTTATCATGGTGCTGGCCCAGGGGTTTCCCGGGGAAATCCTCCGGCTTTCGCCCCAATTGCAACTCCTGTGCGTGATGGGGGCCGTTTACGGAGCGCTCCTATGCCTGGCCCAGGATCGCCTGGTCGACATACTCATCTACTCCTCATTGGCGCATCTGAGCCTCATCGGCCTGGGAGTATTCGCCGCCTTCGGCGACGTGGCCACGACGGGCCTGACCGGGGCCATTTTCCAGGTATTCAACCATGGCCTGATCATGGCCGTGCTCTTCGCCTTCGACGCGCGCGTCTCCGTTTCCGGTGACAGCCCCATGCTCTCGGCCACCGGGGGCCTGCGCACGGGCCAGCGCCGCCTGGCCGCCGTGCTCCTGACCGCCATCTTCGCATCCGCCAGCCTTCCCGGTCTCAACAACTTCGCGGGTGAAATCCTGGTCCTGTTCGCGGCCTTCCGTTCCTCCCCTT
>Ga0079224_100005057_pt1 | contig 17248 bp, 14 predicted proteins | sample Stecom2015_FD_80414 | JGI IMG/M metagenome (GOLD analysis project Ga0079224, IMG submission 80414) | Agricultural soil microbial communities from Utah to study Nitrogen management - Steer compost 2015 | ecosystem: Environmental > Terrestrial > Soil > Agricultural land | place: USA: Utah... | reverse complement strand
CAGCAATGTTCAGTAAACATTAAGTTTCGTCAGGACCGCCGGAACTTTCGACAGAAAAAACTTACTAAAAGTACATAAGGGACTGAAGGGACTCCTTCAAGAAATTTCTCCAAGCAGTAGCGATGGTGAATCGCGTTTTCCAATGGAGCATGGCAGGTCATGAACAACATCAAACTGGTTATCGGTAACAAGAATTATTCTTCGTGGTCCATGCGACCCTGGTTACTTCTTAAGGCTTTCGATATCCCGTTCGAGGAAATCAACATCGCGCTGTACCAGGATAATACCGCCGAGAAACTGGGACCCTACTCTCCGTCCCTGAAGGTGCCCGCCCTCCTGCACAACGAAACCACTGTTTGGGATTCCCTCGCCATCTGCGAGTATATCTCCGAACAGCTACTGGACGGTCGTGGTTGGCCGGCGAGCCCCAAGAAGCGCGCCAGCGCCCGCTCCATCTGTGCCGAGATCCATTCCGAGTTTCCCATCCTGAAAAAGGACTGGCCGATGAACTGCAAGGCCTCTGTCGATCTGTTCGTTTCGGACAAGATCGCGGACGAAATTGCCCGCATCGACGCCATCTGGAGCTGCTGCCGCCGCAAGCACGGTGTCGGCGGCGACTATCTGTTCGGACGCTTCTCTATCGCCGATGCCATGTACGCACCGGTCGCCATCTGCTTCCAGAGCTACGGCGCACGCCTGAGCGCGGAAGCCCAACGCTATGCCAATACTCTGCTGGCCAATCCACACGTTCAGGAGTGGATTGCCGCCGGTCGCGCCGAACATGAAGGCGTGGCCATGGGGATCGTCAGCAACATGTAACCACCCTCTCTGTAGGGTCCTGCCCGGTTGGCGCTAGCCAAGGGGGGCAGGACCCTACGGACGGGGGACCAATTTCATTTGATGTTGGCACGTTAGATGCCGGGCCTTGAGCGCGGCAGGCGGGATGCTGGACCATGAGCGACATGGATGTCGCGATTGAGCCCCCAAGGATGGGTTTACGGCGCGTCCAGCACCGCCCCGCGCACCACGAAACTCGGCCTACGAAGCCGCTCGCCCCGGCAGCACGTCACGCAGCTTGTCAGCCATCTCCCGAATACTGCGCTCACTCTCTTCCCAGTTGATGCAGGCATCGGTGACCGAGACGCCGTACTGGAGCTGGCTCAGATCTTTGGGAATGCTCTGGTTGCCGTGGTTCAGGTTGCTTTCCAGCATCAGGCCGATAATGGACTGGTTGCCTTCGAGAATCTGGTTGGTCACGTCCTTGAGCACCAGCGACTGCACCGCCGGATCCTTGTTGGAGTTGGCGTGACTGCAGTCGATCATGATGTTCATGCTGACGCCACCCTTGCGCAGGGCCTCTTCGGCCTGCGCCACATGGACGGAATCATAGTTCGGGCCCGACGAGCCGCCGCGCAGCACCACGTGGGCATAGGGGTTGCCCTTAGTGGTGACGATGGACACCTGGCCCTGGCTGTTGATGCCCAGGAAGCGGTGCGAACTGCGCACCGACTGCATGGCGTTGATGGCCACGGTCAGGCCGCCGTCGGTGCCGTTCTTCAGGCCAACCGGCGAGGACAGGCCGCTGGACATCTCGCGGTGTGTCTGCGATTCGGTGGTACGGGCGCCGATGGCCGACCAGGCGATCAGGTCCTGCAGGTATTGGGGAGCGATGGGATCCAGCGCCTCGGTGGAAGCCGGCAGCCCCAGCTTGACGATATCCAGCAGCAGTTTGCGCCCGATGCGCAGGCCGTCCTCGATCTTGAAGGAATCATCCATGTAGGGGTCGTTGATCAGCCCTTTCCAGCCCACCGATGTTCGAGGCTTTTCGAAATACACCCGCATGACCAGGTAGAGCGTATCACTGACTTCATCCGCCAGGCGGCGCAGACGCTGGGCGTACTCCATGGCGGCGTCGACGTCGTGAATCGAGCAGGGCCCCACCACCACGAACAGGCGCTTGTCCTTGCGATCGAGGATGTCGAAGATGGTCTGGCGCGCCGCACGGACGGACTCCAGGGCCTCGCCTTTGAGCGGCAGCTCCTGTTTGAGCTGTGCAGGGGTCATCAGCGCCTCGTTGGAGGCGATATTCAGGTCGTCAATAATTGTGGTCATGTCGAATCTCAAATTTGGGGAGAGGGCTCGCGTTGAGCCCGCCCTGCCGGGTCATACACGTTTGTAAAGTTCGCGCCCGCTCTGATTGTAGGTGTCGGCCATTTCTTCCATACCCGACTGCAGCGCCGCATCGACATCGTCGAGCTCTTTTTTGGCAGCATAATCGCGCACTTCCTGGCTGATCTTCATCGAGCAGAATTTCGGGCCGCACATGGAGCAGAAGTGCGCCACCTTGCCGGACTGCTTTGGCAGCGTCTCGTCGTGATAGCTGCGGGCGGTGTCCGGGTCCAGGCCGAGGTTGAACTGGTCTTCCCAGCGGAACTCGAATCGCGCTTTTGACAACGCGTTGTCGCGAAGCTGCGCGCCAGGGTGACCTTTGGCGAGGTCGGCAGCATGGGCCGCGATCTTGTAGGCGATCAGACCGTCCTTCACATCCTGCTTGTCCGGCAACCCCAGGTGCTCCTTGGGGGTCACGTAGCACAGCATGGCGCAGCCGAACCAGCCGATCATGGCGGCACCGATGCCGGAGGTGATGTGGTCATAGCCGGGGGCGATGTCTGTGGTCAGTGGGCCAAGCGTATAGAACGGCGCCTCGTCACACACTTTCAGCTGCTTGTCCATGTTCTCCTTGATCATGTGCATCGGCACGTGACCGGGGCCCTCGATCATGCACTGCACGTCGTGCTTCCAGGCGATCTTCGTCAACTCGCCCAGGGTTTCCAGCTCGCCGAACTGCGCCGCGTCATTGGCATCGGCAATCGAGCCTGGGCGCAAGCCATCGCCCAGGGAGAAGGACACGTCGTAGGCCTTCATGATCTCGCAGATCTCTTCGAAGTGCGTGTAGAGGAAGTTCTCCTGGTGGTGCGCCAGGCACCACTTGGCCATGATGGAGCCACCACGGGAGACGATGCCGGTGACACGTTTGGCGGTCAGGGGCACGTAACGCAGCAGCACCCCAGCGTGGATGGTGAAATAGTCGACGCCCTGCTCGGCCTGCTCGATCAGCGTATCGCGGTAGATCTCCCAGGTCAGGTCTTCGGCAATACCATCGACCTTCTCCAGCGCCTGATAGATCGGCACGGTGCCTATCGGCAGCATGGAGTTGCGGATGATCCACTCGCGGGTTTCATGGATGTTCTTGCCGGTGGACAGGTCCATCACGGTGTCGGCGCCCCAGTGGGCGGACCATGTCAGCTTCTCGACCTCTTCCTCGATGGAAGATGTGAGGGCCGAGTTGCCGATGTTGGAGTTGACCTTCACCAGGAAGTTGCGGCCTATGATCATCGGCTCCACTTCGGGGTGGTTGATGTTCAGCGGGATGATGGCGCGGCCGCGGGCAACCTCGGAGCGCACGAATTCGGGCGTGATCTCCTGCGGGATGGAGGCGCCGAAGGACTGACCGGGGTGCTGCGGACTGAGTGCTTCCTGCTCACGGGCCTGAATAAGGCTCATGTTCTCGCGGATGGCGATGTATTCCATTTCCGGCGTGATGATGCCCTGGCGCGCATAGTGTAACTGGGTGACGTTGCGGCCGGGTTTGGCCCGGCGCGGGGCACGCAGGTGCTCGAAGCGCAGGTGCGCGGTGCGCAGGTCGGCAAGGCGCTGGGCGCCATAGGTCGAGGTGACCCCCGACAGACGTTCGGTGTCACCGCGCTCCTCGATCCAGGCGTCGCGAATGGCGGGCAGCCCGGCTCGCAGATCAATCCTGGCGTCCGGGTCGGAATAGATGCCCGAGGAGTCGTAAACACGCACAGGTGCGTTGGGCTCGCGACCCTTCTCGGTCAATGTGTCGGACAACACGATCTCGCGCATAGGCACGCGGATGTCTGGACGACTTCCCGGGACATACACCTTGGTGGAGCCACTGAAGCGATAGGAAGTGGTGTCATCCAATTGGGTGATCTTGTCGAGAAACTGCTCTGGGTTGGCGCTCATGGTCTATCCTTTCATCAGAATTCGGTGGCAACTAATTCGGCGACCGTGCGCTATTATGCCTGAAATCGGGGGCGGCTGACACCGCGCCGCCCCTGGCACATCCACAGGCACATACACTGGCGCACGCACACTTGTGGCGGGCAATTTGCAGTATTTACGGCAGGAGCAACAGAATTTCCCCCTTCTTGCGTAGAAAACTGTCGTGTGGAAAACACTATCAGCACGAAACCCCGTATCATACGCGGGCACCGTTCACCGCACTGATGGCTAAGTATTCAATTAAGGTTCTAATTCAGAAGGTTATTCACTATGGGACGATTCACTCAAGGCCTGGGCCTGGCTGTCTGTATTTCTGCCGCAACGCTTTCCGCCAGCCCTGTGTTGGCCGATGACCTGGTAGACATTCTCGAGCTGGCCATGCGCAACGACCCTACCCTGCGTCAGGCCGAGGCCCAATACCAATCCCGCCACACCATTCTGGATCAGGGCCGTGCGGCACTGCTGCCAAGCCTGAACGCCACCGGCACCACCACACGACAGACCACGGGCCTAGCCGGGGAGATGAGCTTTGCCGACAGCCAGAACGCACACAACTACCGCATCAGCCTGAGTCAGGCCATCTTCAATCTATCGGCCTGGTATACCTATCAGGGGGCCAAGCAGCAAGACATGGCCGCCGGTATCAGCTACGCCGCCCAGGAACAGAACCTGATTATCCGTGTAGCCACTGCCTATTTCGACATCCTGCGGGCACTGGACGACCTGGATACCCGTCGCCAGGAAGAAGAAGCGGCCCAACGCCAGTTTGAGCAGACCCAGCAGCGGGAAGAAGTCGGGCTGGTGGCAATCACCGAAGTCTACGAAAGCCAGGCCGCCTACGACCTGTCCCGCAACAACACCATCATCGCCGAAGACACCCTGGCCAGCGCCTTCGAGGCCCTGCAGGCGATCACCGGACAACCCCACCCGAACATCGAGGTGCTGCGGGAGGATTTCCCGATCGAGCCAGCCGATGGCACCGCGGAATCCTGGACAGATCAGGCCCTGGACACCAACCTGGCGCTGAGCGCCGCCCGCTACAACCTGGAAGCGCAGCGCATCAACCTGAAAGCCCGCAAGGCCGACCATCTGCCGACGATCTCCTTCAGCGGCGGCTTCAGCCACAACGTGACGGCAGGTACGCAAGGCGCAGATGGTTCTACCCGCGCCGCAGGGGCCATTGATGGCACCACTCTGTCACTGACCCTCAATGTGCCGATCTTTGCCGGTGGCGGCACCTCGGCACGCCGGCGTGCGGCAGAGTACGACCTGATCGCCCAGCAGGAAGAGGTCAACCTGACCCGTCGCCAGACCACCCAGGACGTGCGCAATGCCTATCGCCGGGTGAACACCGATGCGCTGGTGATCTCCCAGCGTCAGCAGGCGATTACCTCTGCGCAGAGCGCCCTGGACGCGATTGAGGTCGGTTACGAAGTGGGCACACGCAACATCGTAGACGTACTGCAGGCAAGGGAGCTGCTGTTCCAGGCCCTGCGCAACTACTCCGATGCCCGCTACAACTACGTGATCGATACCCTGAGACTCAAGCAGATCACTGGCCTGCTCACCCCCCAGGACATCATTGACCTGAACCAGTGGCTCGAGGAAGAGGCCACTACCGCTGCGCCATAATCAGCTGAGCACAGCGCTGGCGAGACTGCGGGCATGATCCCGCACGTCCGCCGGCCACTGCCCGGTTTCCCTGGCGAACTTTTCGCCATCGCCAGCGAATAGCGCCCGCGAAGCCTCTTCGAATCCCGCCAACGAGCCTGCCATGATCGACATGAAGCGGTAGGCCGCATCCTGCATCGCACGGCGGTGATCCTGCTCGGCATTGTCCTTGCGGGCATTTTCCACCAGCTTGCGCAGTGCCACCGAAGCGCCTCCAGGTTGGGACTTCAGCCATTCCCAGTGACGGGGCAACAGGGTAACTTCCCTGGCCACAACGCCCAGCTTCGGGCGACCTCGCCCCTGTCGCGGGGCTTCCTCCGGTGCCGTCTCATGCTCCCCATTGGCCGCATCGGTCGCGGTCGATGCCGGAGGCAGGCGCATCAAAACCTCCTCCAGGGCACCCCGGAAATCCACTTCGATTCGGGCGCTGTCCGCATTGGTGAATATCAGCAGCGAGGACTCACCCGCATCAACATGGGGCTTGCACAGGGGGACAACGGTGTTGAGAGGGCCACGCCCCAAGAGGGTATGACCAAGGAAAGCAGAGCATTCTGTAGAAGCGGACCAGTTCATCGGGGTTCTCCGAAGCGAGTGAGCGCGTAATTTACCCGGGTATAAATAAGAAGTAAATATTACCCGGATAAAATAATTGCCCAACGCGGTTCAGAGTTGATCGATTACCAGCCCTGGAGGTTCTCGTTGACCAGTTGCGCCAGAGCCTGAATGTGGCCTGCGGTATCGTTCAGGGCCGGAATATAGGCGTATTGCTCACCGCCCGCCTCCAGGAAGTAGTCGCGGTTTTCCTCGCCGATCTCTTCAAGGGTTTCCAGGCAATCGGCCGAGAAGCCGGGGCAGAACACCTGGACCGATTTCACGCCCTGCCCCGGGAAGGCTTGCAGCGTCTTATCGGTATAGGGCTTGAGCCACTCCTCCCGCCCGAAGCGGGACTGGAAGGTGGTCAGCCATTCATTCTCGCCAATACCCAGTGCCGCCGCCAGGAGGCTTGAGGTCCGTAGACATTCCTGTTGATAGGGATCGCCCTGCTCCACATAGTTCTCGGGAATGCCATGATAAGAGAACAGCAGGCGGTCGGCGCGGCCGTGTTGCTCCCAGTACTGGCGGATGTGGTCGGCAGCCGCCTGGATGAAAGGGGGGTAATCGTGATACTGGGCGATGAAGCGCAGGTCGGGCAGCCAGCGACGCCGGGTGAAGTCAGCCGCCAGGGCGTCGAAAACCGAGGCATTGGTGGAACCGGAGTACTGGGGATAGAGCGGTAGCACCAGCAGCTTGCGCACGCCTCGGGCAAGCATGGACTCGAGCACGTCGGCCATGGCGGGCGTGCCATAGCGCATGGCGAAATCCACGATCACCCGGTCCTGCCCCTGTTCCAGAAAATACTGTTGCAGCGCCAGCGCCTGGTTGCGGGAGTGAAACAGCAGCGGCGATCCTTCTGCCGTGAATACCTTGGCATAGGAACGTGCGGAACGGCGCGGGCGGATGTTGAGAATCACCCCGTTGAGAGCGAACCACCACAGCAGTCGCGGTGCCTCCACTACCCGTGGGTCGCCCAGGAATTCCTTCAGGTAGACACGCAAGGCCTTCGGGGTCGGCGCATCCGGTGTGCCCAGATTGACCAACAGCACCCCGATGCGGTCGTCCTGGGGCTGATGGCCACGGGGGAGTGTGGAGCTGCCTTTATATTTCATGAATCAATCCTTTCGACCGCGAAAAAGCCGCGCGCATTGTCGTCGCTGCGCTTCTGTGTGACAAGAGAATAAGGGATAGGCGTATCCTGCCCTGATTCCGGTGCTGCAATCAATCCAAAACAGCAGGTTTATGCACCGAACCACTTGCTGCGAAAAGCAAAGAACACCGCTCCCATGATGCACAGCGCACTCCACAGATAGTCCAGTTTCAGGGGTTCGCGCAGGTAGAACAGGGCAAAGGGTACAAAAACCGTAAGGGTGATGGCCTCCTGCATGATCTTCAGCTGCCCTACCGACAGAACGGTATAGCCGATGCGGTTGGCCGGTACCTGCAGCAGATACTCAAACAGGGCGATGCCCCAGCTAACCAGCGCCGCTATGATCCACGGTTTGCTGTTCATGCTTTTCAGGTGCCCGTACCAGGCGAAGGTCATGAAGATATTGCTGAGGGTAAGCAGAGAAACGGTCACCAGGGCCGGATGATTCATGTTGGAGGTCCGCAAAGGATATCAGGCATCGGCCCGACGACGCGCTATTATCTCCGCAAGCTCAGGAGTCTCCAAGCCCGCCCGCAGGGTCTTCAGGAGTAGATTTCGACAGATGCCCGGCCAGCTGGTCGATCAGCTGCTGGCGATCAGGATTCCAGCCCTGTGGCCGGTTCAGTTTCGACCAGTCCGGATGATGGCGGGCACGGTTGAGCAGTGTAGACAGCCGTCCCTCCCAGCGCAGCCGGGAGTCGCCTTCATGCATTACGATACGGTCAACCGCCGCATGGCCGCGCGCCGCCAGCACCTCCAGCAGCTGCACCTGCCGCGCGGCCAACAGCTGCAGCACACTGTCGTCAATCCGCAGCGTCCTCTCGCCGGTCACCGTGCCGCGCAGACCGTCGCTGAGACGCCTGCCAAAGCGCCGCGCCGTCTGCACTCCGCCGCCGAGCACCGCGCCGATGGCGGCGGCAGTTCCCAACGTGGCTCCTCCCAGCATCAGATCAACACCCAGCCCGGCAGCTGCACCGGCGGCCGCTCCCCCGCCCACCGTGATGCCCATGGCGGTCAGGGTGGCCGGATCGAACAGGTCGTCACGCCAGCGACCGTCGCTGAAAGGCAGATTCCCCGGCGTCACATCGTCGCGCCGGAAGCGGTACAGTCCCAGCAACGCGTCGACACATTCCTGCTCCCTAAGCCGTACGCGGGCATTGATGTCATCGAGCGCACGTTGCAGTGCGTCGGGCGCCCCGCCCCTCCCCAGCCCCATGCCTGCGATGCCCCCACCGTCCTTCACCCGCACCCTGCAGGCAGCGACATCGACCAGCATTTCGGCCACCAGCGTGGAGGCCGTCAGGCGACGTTGCCCGGCCTCGCGGGCATGCTCCTCCGCCAGCGCCCGCAAAGAAATGCCGCGCTGGTCCAGCAGGGTAGCCAGACGTTCGTAAAGTATTGTTTCGCCATCGCGCGCTGGCGCCACCGTGTCAAAACTGACCAGGACGTGCAGGCCCAGCCTTGCCAGCGCCTCGCGCCAGACTTGTTCATTGCTGCGGCTATCGCGCACAAAATTGAGCAGGGGCAACACCGGCACCGCGCAGCTGGCGAGAATCTGCAACTCATCCCGGTACTTGGCGAGCACGGGGTCGCGGGCGTCGATGACGTAAATGGCAGCGTCACTGTGCAACGTTTGCCGCAACACCTTGGCCTCCTGTTCGAAGCGGGAGTGCGCCTCGCTCGAGTCCAGAAAGCGCTGGATGCGAGCCGGTCCGTCCAGGCGTGAACCGCTGCCGGCGGCCTGACGGTCCAGCAGGTCGAGCAAGGCGATCGCATCCTCGAGTCCCGGCGTGTCGTAAAGATCTACCACCAGTTCGCCGCCGGCACTCAGGCTTGTTCCCTCCACATGGCGGGTGGTACTGGGGTTCGCAGATACCTTACCGAACTCGGGATTACGGGTGAGTGTGCGCAGCAGCGAGGTCTTGCCGGTGTTGGTGTGGCCCACGACCGCGATCCGCAGGGGGCGACTGACAGGGCTGGACTTACTCATGATTCAACCACCTCAGGGCAGCAGCAGGAGTGGTCATAATACGGGTTTCGGCCAGGCCGACGGCGGTCAGGCTGTCACGCCAGACCTGTTCGCGGGCGCCCGCAGCGTTATCTACCCCCAGCAGCCAGACGGCAATCTCGCCCACAGGTGCAGAGAGATCGACCAGCCAGCTGAGCGAACCCCGGTCAGGCGAGATCCGCACGTCGCAGGCCACCAGCAACCGAGCCACCGGACTGAGGGCGAGCTCCGCCAACACAGCGCGGCGCTGTTCTCGAGACTCCACCACTTCACCCACCCGCAACGATGCCCTGGTAGCGGATGCAGGAAACGGAGGCCAGCTCACATCATTGTGCAGCTCCATGCCGATCAGCAGGGCGTCACGCCCCGCCACGGGATGGGGCGATGTCAGCCGCAGCATTGAATAGGGGCCGCGATCCGCATCGACGATGCCAGGGTTCTGGTGAGCCTGCGACGCGCGGCACAGCAAATCACCATATCCCGGCAACGCCAGGTCCGGCAACAGCACCTTGTTCAGCAGGCGGATGCGCAGCAGTGTCAGCGCCCACACCAGCAGCCGGGGAATGATGGCATATACCACGATGCCACCAGCCAACCAGGACGACCACGCCCTGCGCACGGCTTCGGACTGGTTCGCTGAGGCATCGAGCGCGGCCGCAATCGAGGCGGGATCAGGCACCGAGAAACCAAGTTGGGATGGCAGCCAGCCGAAGCCCCGCACGAAATCGGTGAACACGGAAGGGGACAGAATCGTGGTCTCAAGCACAAAGCCGTAGCTGCGTAGACTCAGCGCAAGCAGCATCACCACCAGCGTCGCCCCGAGCGCCAGCAACCACAGCGAATGGGTCACCGCGCTCAACCACCAGCGGCCCAGTCCACTGCGACTCATCATGGCTGGCAGCGCCTGCATCACATAGTCGGGGCCGGCTGCAGGGGCGGCACGCTGCGGCAAATGCTCCACCAGCCACAGCCACAGGCGACCCAGTGTCCCACCGCCGCTGCCACCCTGAAACAACAGCATGACCAGCCACAACAACAACGCCACCAGATGCACGCCGATCAGACCGATCAGCGTCCACAGCACGTTAATTTCACGATTCTGTGCGCCAAAGAAACCGAGCGCGGCGAAGACACCACTTATCAGGGCAAGCGCCAGCAACACCCCGAGCACCAGCCGCGCGTTGCGCCGCCAACCCTGCACCCTGGCCGCCAGCCCTTCCACCTCTGCAATATGCCTGGCACGCTTTTGCAACCAGCGCTGCTGCTGCGCCGGGTCGCTGGCCGGCAGGGCATCGGTATAGGCCATGACGTCACCTTCCGCCAGCTCACGCAGGCGTACGGCTTCAGTCAGCCAGGCAGCTTCAAATGGCGTTGCCGATTGGGGAGAGGAAGGGTCAGTCACTGCACATCCGTATCCGGGGGGTTCCAGTATGTCGAGCCAGGGCGCCCGGACAAGCGGGCTGTTTTGATAATATGCGCGGCAACAGGTGGAGTAAAGCCGGGGTTGCGCTGCTACACTAGCGGGGCGAGCGAACATTCGACATACAACAACACAGCGTCAATGCACTTCCGATGTGCCCCGACCAGGACCTTGGCAATGACTCATCAGGACAATGAACAGTTGCAGCAACTGTTCGACCACCTTGATCTGGAAACTATCGACAGTAATCTCTACCGCACCCGACACAGGAATGAGGGCTGGAAACAGGTATATGGCGGTCAGGTGCTCGCACAGGCCCTGCTGTGCTCATCACGCACCGTAGCGGAGGAATTCCAGCCGCACTCGCTGCACGCCTATTTCCTGCGACCTGGCAACATGAAGGCACCGATCATTTTCAGTGTCGACCGCTCCCGCGATGGCCGCAGTTTCACCACCCGGCGCGTGCTGGCGAGCCAGCGCGGTGAAGTCATCTTCATCATGTCTGCCTCCTTCCACAAGATGGAACCGGGTCTCTCACACCAGATCGAGATGCCGGAAGTGCCACCACCGTCCGAGTGTCTGACGCGCCAGCAGGTGGCGGAACGGTTCAGGGATGACCTGCCCGCTGAAATGCTGCAACGGCTCTCACGCCCCTTTGCCATCGACCTGCGGCCCATCGCACCGGACAATATCCTGAATCCTCGCAAGGGCGAGCCTCGCCGCAGCTTCTGGATGAAACTGGACGCTACCCTGCCAGCGGACTACCCCCTGCATTCCCACATGCTGGCCTACGCGTCTGACATGACACTGCTGGAAACGAGCCTGATCCCTCACGGTCTGAGCATGTTCAATCCGAAGTTGCAGATGGCGAGCCTGGATCACTCCATGTGGTTCCATCGTCCATTCCGCATGGACGAGTGGCTGCTGTATGTGCAGGACAGCCCCGCCAGTGCCGGCGCGCGAGGATTCAGCAGAGGAAGCTTCTTCACCCAGGCGGGCGAACTGGTGGCATCAGTTGCCCAGGAGGGGCTGATCCGGCTGCACGATTGACTAGAGCGGCCGGAAAAAGCGGTCGCTGCGCGGCATCCACGAATGTTCATAATCCACTGACAGCACCACACTGCTGGAGCGCCCGACGATTTCCGCCCGGGGTACAAAGCCAATGACGCGGGAGTCGGCGCTGTTATCGCGATTGTCGCCGAGGACAAAGTAGGAGTCCGCGGGCACAGTGACCGCGGCAAAACTGGACAGCGAACCGCCTCTGGTCAACCGAACAAGGTGCCCGGTGTCTTCCGATGAGAAGCTCTCCAGCATGTCCCGGACATAACTGCTGCGCCCACCTGACCCTACGTTGCTGCCCTCCGCAATTTGCGAATCGGCTTCAGGCTGCGCGTAGTCGAGTGCCTCGCCATTGACATGGACAATATCCTGCACGATCTCCACCACATCACCCGGCAACCCGATCACACGCTTGACCAGCCGCAGATCGAGCTCGCTGGAATCGAAGATAATGATGTCGCCCCGCTGCGGCTCGGCCAGACGCCATAGCGATATATGGGTCAGCGGCAGCCGCAGGTCATAGGCGAGCTTGTTGACGAAGATGCGGTCACCCTCAATGATCGTCGGCTTCATCGATCCCGTGGGGACATCGCTCCAGTCGGCCACCGCGCTGCGAAACATCACCATCAGCACGACAAAGATTGTTACCGCGCGCAGCTCCCGCCAGGCGGTGACGCATCCTGCTTTCAGTCGCTCAAGTTTGATAGGGTCGATGGTCGGCACTGCTTCTCCGCAAAACTACCCACGCGCTTCTGGCCTGCTAGACATCACCGGCCCGCGCCTTCAGCAGATCACGGATTTCAGTCAGCAGCACTTCTTCCTTGCTGGGCTCAGGTGGCGCTTCTGGCTCTGCCGGAGCAGCCTCTTCCTTGCGCTTGAGTGAATTGATTGCCTTGATGGCGACGAACACGGCCAGTGCGACAATGGTGAAGTCCACTACGGTCTGGATGAACGTCCCGTAGCGCAGCAGGACCTCGGGGGTCTCTCCCACGGCCGGCTGCAATACCACTGCGAGCTCGGAAAAATCGGCATTGCCCAGCAACAGTCCGATCGGTGGCATTACCACGTCTGCCACAAACGAGGAAACAATCTTACCGAAAGCCGCACCAATGATGATACCGACGGCCATGTCGATAACGTTGCCCCGAACCGCAAACTCCTTGAACTCTTTTATGAAGCTCATGAACTCTCTCCGTGTGATTATCGTTGTTAGCCACTCAGCGTAGAGCCAGTAGGACCGCCCGTGATGTGGTGGGAGAATCATAGCCCCCATTACCGCCGTGCAGCAAGAAAGGCCACGTGATCAGATGCCGGGCTTCATGGTATCGTCATGGCGCTGCCTCGTACTCACAAACGGTGAACCCATGTCCTTTGCCCCTCACTACGCCCACCACATCGAGAGATTGTGCAATCTGTATGAGCAGGCACTGACAGAGGTGTCTGGCCATTTCGAGGCTGTCCTCCTTCACAGTGGTAGCGAACAGTATTTCTACGCCGATGACCAGGCGAAGCCGTTTCGCGCCTATGGCCACTTCGCTCACTGGCTGCCGGTGAACAGGCCAGACCAGCTACTACTTATCCGTCCAGGTAAGCAACCGGTGTATTTCCAGGTGTGTCCCAGGGATTTCTGGTATGAGCAGGACATCCATCTGGATGACTGGGTCGCGGCACAGTTCGACGTTCAGGTATTCGGCGACAGTCGGGAGGCGGCTGCAGCACTGGCATTGCACCTGCCGGGAGTGACAGCGGCACGCATCGCATTCCTGGGAGAGCAGTGCGCATGGGCAGAAGCGGCAGGCATACCTGCCAGCGCCCACAACCCGACAGCGCTGCTGCGCTGGCTCGACTACCAGCGGGCCTGCAAGTCACCCTACGAGGCAGCGTGCATCCGACACGCCAATCGCCACGCCCTGACCGGGCACACGGCCGCACGGCATACCTTTCTGGATGGCGGCAGCGAATACGATATCCATATGTCCTACCTGCAGGCCTGCCGCATACTGGATGACGAGACACCGTATACCAACATCGTGGCCCTGGACGAGAAGGCAGCCATCCTGCACTACCAGAACAAGCGCCGGAGCGCGGCTCCGGATAGCCAGGTGCTGCTGCTGGATGCCGGCTGCCGCAGCCAGGGCTATTGCTCCGACATCACACGTACTTCTACCCGCCCCCATACACCGGCGCTGTTCGTCTCCCTGGTGGACGCGGTGCAAACCCTTCAAACCGAACTGATAGAGGCGGTGGCGCCCGGCGTTCCCTATCCGGACATTCACGCTGCCGCCCAGCGCGGCATCTGTCGCATCCTGCTCGACCACGATATCTGTCACGGCAGTCTGGACACACTGATCGAGCTGAACATGGGTGGGCTGTTCATGCCACATGGCGTAGGACACCTGCTGGGCATTCAGGTTCATGATGTTGGCGGCAAGCAGATTGATGTGCGCGGGGCATTCAGGCCCGCTCCGGCCGATCACCCGGCCCTGCGCACTACCCGCACCATGGAAGAGAGCCAGGTCTTCACCATAGAACCAGGGTTGTATTTCATTCCGCAGCTGCTGGATCACGAACGCACGGCAGACAATAATTCAGCACGCGCAGGACACATAAACTGGCGACTGGTGGAAACCCTGGTAGCGCTGGGGGGAGTCCGGATAGAGGATAATGTTATGGTCACATCCACAGGAGTGGAAAACCTGACTCGCGTGCTGATCTGAGCCCAGGCTTTTCCGTCCGGCCCCGCCAAAACCCTCAAGCCGCCCCCCCAAGGAGCAGCCAGCGGGCGGAGGCCACTACAAAACATGAATTCCGTCACGACGTGACACTTTGTATTGGGTAGCCCCTGAGGTCAATGCGATAATTCGCCACCATGACAGCTAAAGCATCCCGCGGCAAATCCCGCCGCCGTCCCCCTCGCGACCAACGGAAAAGGTCACTGTTCAGCCTGTGGCGCATCCTGCTGCTGGCCGTACTGGTTATTGCCGGCTGGTGTGCCTGGGTAGACTACACCGTGCGCCGCGATTTTAACTCGCTGCAGTGGGCACTGCCCGCACGCATCTATGCCCGCCCGATCGAGCTTTACCAGGGCGCGCCGGTGAACCACGATGAGCTGGTCGCCTACCTGCAGCGCCTGGGATACCAGCGCAACAGCCAGGTCACCGGGCCAGGGCAGTACCGGGCCGAGGGTGGCGCCATCACCCTGTATACCCGTGGCTTCCAGTTCTGGGACGGCCAGGAACCCAGTGTCAACGTGCAGGTAAATTTCAGTGGCGGACAGGTCAGCAGCCTGCGCCCCGTTCAGGGCAATCAGGAGGTTTATCTGGCCCGGCTGGAACCAGTCGAGATTGCCCAGATCAACCCTGAGACTGGCGAGGATCGCCTGCCGATCGCATACGATGAAGTGCCGCAGGCCTTGCTGGACGCTGTGGTCGCAGTGGAGGACCAGCGCTTCTACAGTCACTTCGGCGTTGATCCCATCGGCATTCTGCGTGCCGCGGTGGCCAATATCCGGGCAGGCGGCATCGTCCAGGGCGGCAGTACGCTGACCCAGCAACTGGTGAAGAACCTCTACCTGAATCGTGAGCGCACCCTGCGCCGCAAGATCGAGGAGGCCGTGATGGCCATCTCGCTCGACTATCACTTCAGCAAGGAACAGATCCTGGCGGCCTACGTCAACGAGATCTATCTGGGTCAGGATGGCGCCCGCGCCATTCATGGCTTCGCCCTCGCGGCGCAGCATTACTTCGCCCGGCCCCTGACCGAGCTGCGGCTGGATGAGCTGGCGCTGCTGGCCGCCCTGCCTCGTGGAGCCTCCTACTACAATCCCCTGCGCTGGCCGGAGCGCGCGACCCAGCGTCGCAATGTAGTGCTCGTCAGCATGGCCAACCAGGGTCTGATCACCGCAGAGCAGCTCGAGGTAGCCCGGGCGGCCGAATTGCGGGTGCGCGAGCGCCCCGTCAACATCGCCCGCTATCCGGCCTTCATGGAGCTGGTGGCCAACAACCTGGCGCGGGACTATGACTCGGCAGTGCTGCGCAGTGCCGGGCTACGCATATTCACAACTCTGGACATCCACGCGCAGAGCACCCTCGATGGCCTTATCGAGTCGTCGGTGAAGTCGGTGCAGCGGGCCAGTGCCGGCAGCGATGCCGACCTGCAGGCCGCCGTCGTCATCACCGATGCCAACACCGGCGAGGTTCGGGCGCTGGCGGGCAGCCGTCGCCCCGGCGATACCGGTTTCAATCGTGCGCTGAAAGCGGTCCGTCCTATTGGATCACTGGTCAAGCCGGCCATCAGCCTGGCCGCGTTCGAGAGCGGCGATTTCCATCTGGCCTCCGTCCTGTCAGACAGACCCGTGGAGATCGAGCTGGATAACGGCGAGTTCTGGGCTCCGAAAAACTACGAGAACACCGCCGATGGAGACGTCTATCTCTTCGACACCCTGGAACGCTCGCTCAATCTCGCCACCGTGGACCTGGGCATGAAGGTCGGCCCCCGCAAGGTGGCAGACATGCTGAAGCAACTGGGACACACTCGCCCGGTCAACCCCTATCCGTCGATGCTGCTGGGTTCGGTGGACATGTCACCCATCGAGGTCGCCCAGGTTTATCAGACGCTGGCCAGTAATGGCTTTCACTCTCCATTGCGCGCAGTTGAGGCCGTCACCACTGCCAGCGGCGAGCCACTGGAGCGCTACGGCATTGAAACCCATCAGGCTGCCAGTGCCACCTCAATGTTCCAGCTGGAGTACGCCATGCAGGGCGTCTTCCAGCGTGGCACCGCCCGTACCGCGGCCAGCCGGCTGGAACGCAGCCTGCCACTGGCCGGCAAGACCGGCACCACCAACGATCTTCGCGACAGCTGGTTCGCGGGCTATGGCAATGACCTGGTGGGCGTCGTCTGGCTTGGCTACGACGATAACCGCGAGTCCGGTCTCACTGGCGCCACCGGAGCCCTGCGAGTGTGGACAGAGGTGATGGCCGCACTCGAGATCCAGCCGCGCCAGACACCGCCACCCACCTCGATCGAATGGCGCAGGGTGGCCGCGCAGCCGGTAGTCAACGCCGTTCATGTGGACTGCAACCAGACACTGTCGCTGCCATTCCCCACCAATCAGACAATGGACTTTGCATCGAGTTGTGAAAATGACACCATGTTCAATCGTTTGATCGATCGCTTCCGCGACTGGAGACAGTGAGATGTCACGCCTTTTGATCCTGTTCACGGCGAGTATGCTGAGTGCTTGCTACAACTCGGGTGT
>Ga0079224_100005054_pt1 | contig 17254 bp, 15 predicted proteins | sample Stecom2015_FD_80414 | JGI IMG/M metagenome (GOLD analysis project Ga0079224, IMG submission 80414) | Agricultural soil microbial communities from Utah to study Nitrogen management - Steer compost 2015 | ecosystem: Environmental > Terrestrial > Soil > Agricultural land | place: USA: Utah... | reverse complement strand
CTATTATTTCTGAGGTTGAACCCGTTGCAACTTGATTTGTAAATACACAGCCTACACTACTTCTAATAATATTGGGGTTGTATAAATCTGTTTTAGGGTTGGCTATAATAACCGCATCTAACCCAGCAGCATCGGCAGTTCTTAAAAGGGCGCCAATATTCCCGGGTTTTTCAGGTGCTTCGGCGACTAAAATCAAAGGGTTTTCGCCCAATTTTAAACTTGATAAATTATGAGGTTTGCTGTTGGCTACTGCTATAACACCTTCTGTGGTGTCGCGATGTGCCAATTTCTGGAATACTTCCAATGAAATTTCAATAATTTCAACGCCATAATGCTCAAGCGCTTTGGCTTCGCTTTCCGAAAACAAATCGGGGTAGAAGAGTAGGGTTTCTAAGGTGTAACCACTTTTAATGGCTAGTGATAGTTCGCGTTTTCCTTCAATTAAAAATTGCCCAGATTTTTTACGTTCACGCGACTTGTCCTTTAGCTGAACAAGTTGTTTGATAAATGGATTTTGAATGCTCGAAATATGTTTCACAATAATTTAAAAACAACAAATTTAACTATTCTTGATCTTTATATTTTTGTGAATAGCGTTTCCATAGTTCAGTTTGATGAGACTCTAAGCTTATTTCCCTGCCGTCAATAAACGCTTGTAAAAGTTTGTTGGTTCTCATATCCAAAGCATCTCCTTCACTAATAAACAAAGTGGCGCTTTTGCCAGTTTCCAAAGAACCATAATCGGCATCAATACCTAGAATCTTAGCGGCGTTTAACGTAATTAACTGTAAAGCCTGTTCTTTGCTTAAGCCATAAGCAGCTGTGGTACCGGCATAAAACGGTAGGTTTCTCGAATTCATACGTTCATTGTCACCACTGGCCTCAAGACTTACCAAGATACCATCGTCCACCAAACGTTTAGCTAGTTTGTAAGGCAAATTGGTGTCTTCATCATCTTGTTCAGGTCTTAAATGGATGCGTTTTAAAACCACGGCAATGTTGTGCTGTTTGAGCAAGCTGGATACTTTATAAGCCTCATAACCACCTACAATCACTAGTTTTTCAAGCTTGTTTTCGGTTTTGAATTGAATGAGGTCTAAAATGCCTTTCTCGTCATTTACATGAACAAATAGTGTTTTAGAACCATCAAAAATACCTGAAAGCGCCTCATATGGTAAGTTTTTAATTTTTTTATCACCGTTTAAATAGGCTTTAGCTTGATTGAAGAAATGTTGCAGCTCTTGAATGTTTTTGTTGTAGCCTTCATTGGGTTGAATGCCAGGGCTTGCAGAACGCCAATTTCGGCTAAATGTATTGGGCCAATTCAAGTGAATGCCGTCGTCTACTTTTATGGCGGCATCTTCCCAGTTCCAAGCATCGAACTGTACCACTGAAGAAGTTCCGGAAATTCTGCCACCTCTTGGCGATATTTGGCCAATAAGAACACCGTTTGGCCTCATGGATTCTACCACTTTAGATTCGGCATTATAAGCAATTAAGCTTCTAATATGCGGATTGAAATCTCCAATTTCGTTATCGTCATCCGAGGCTCGAACAGCATCAATTTCTACTAAACCCAATGTGGAGTTTGGTAAAATAAAACCGGGATAAACGTGTTTTCCATTGGCTTCAATAACCTGTTTTCCTGTTAAGTCAACCTTTATAGTTGTGGCGTCGGCTACAAGGCTTAGTTTTCCTTTTTCAAAAATAATTAAGCTGTTGTTTATGACTTCACCATTTCCAATATGAGCTGTAGCGCCAATAATAGCAATAGGTTTGGTTTGTTCCTGCGCTGGTGTTTGCTGCCCAAAAGCATAGAAGGAAAGCAATGCGAAGAAGTTGTAGAATACTATGTTGAATACTTTTTTCATGAGTTGGTTTTTATTCGTTATCTAAAGTGTCGCAATGAAAATCCTTATCTTCCTTTTTCTTGATAGGCTGTGTTTTCATGCCTTTGTTTTTGGCTTCCATCATAAGGTTGATAAGTTTGTTGCGTTCTTCTTTAATTTGAGCGTGCAAGCGCGCATCGCGTTCTAAGCTGTAATACACAATACCATCTATAAGGGTGTATTCTGCTTTTGCATATATGGATAAAGGATGGTCTGTCCAGAGTACCACATCGGCATCTTTCCCTTCTTTTATACTACCTACACGATGGTCTAAATGCAATAGTTTTGCAGGGTTTATGGTTACAAAATTCCAAGCATCTAGCTCACTGGTATTGCCATATTTTACACTTTTTGCTGCTTCTTGGTTCAAGCGTCGGGACATTTCGGCGTCGTCACTGTTTATAGCAGTTACTACGCCTACTTCGTTTAAAATTGAAGCGTTAAAAGGAATGGCATCGTTCACTTCAAATTTATAAGCCCACCAATCACTAAATGTGGAAGCCCCAACACCATGTGCTTTCATTTTATCGGCCACTTTGTAGCCTTCCAAGATATGTGTAAAGGTGTTAATGTTAAAGTTGAAGCGTTCTGCCACCTTCATTAGCATATTGATTTCGCTCTGTACATAAGAGTGACAGGAGATAAACCGTTCTTTGTTAAGAATTTCGGCCAGTACTTCCATTTCAATATCTTTTCTGTAAGGCTTGCCACTTTTCTTTAAAGCATCATATTCTTTAGCTCTGGTAAAATAATCTATATAAACTTGTTCAACACCCATACGAGTTTGTGGAAATCTGGAATAGCTTTGCCAGTTAGACTGTTTGACGTTTTCACCTAAAGCGAATTTGATAAACTTGGGGCTGTTATTGTAAACAAAATTCTCAGCCGGTTCGCCCCATTTTAATTTGATAATGGCCGAACGTCCTCCAATAGGGTTTGCAGAACCATGCAGTACCTGAATGGAAGTAACACCGCCCGAAAGGTTTCTGTAAATATCCATATCGGTGTCATCTAAAACATCTTCGATAGAAACTTCAGCCGAAGAATTTTGACCACCTTCATTAACCGATGAGGTAGCGATGTGAGAGTGTTCATCAATGATTCCGGCAGTTAAATGCTTGCCAGTAGCGTCGATAACATTTGCTCCTTGTACGGAAAGATTTTTCCCGATTTTTGCAATTTTGCCGTCTTTCAGTAATACATCGGTATTTTCCAAAATGCCTGCTTGTTCACTGGTCCAAACCGTTGCATTTTTAAACAGAGTGGTTTTTGCTTTTGGCAATGTTTCAAAACCGTAAGCAGTATTTGGGTAACTAACAGGGAACATGCTTTTTTCAATTTCATTTTTGTCTTCTGTTTCCTTCTGTTTCTCTTCTTGAGCGCTAAAACTAGCAAAGAAAGGAGCTTCGTTTCCATTGTTAAAAAACGCTTTACCTCTTAGATTTTTATTTTCATCTACCTGAGCAGCAATGCGAATAAATCCTTTTGAAATACTGTCGCCTGATGCCATGCTTATATGCGTCCAATCATCAGAATAAGTGATTTTTGTATCAAGCTTTAGAGTCTCATTTAAAACTACGTCTGCTTTTAATTTTTCTAATTTGCCTTTGAGAGACATGGTATAATTATCACCAGAAAGTGAAAAGGTGTATTGACCTCTAATGTCAGGACGGTTTAAATCTTCAAACTGATGTTGTTGACCTTGCACCCAATGCTCATAGATGGTAGTTTCCTCGTCAAAAATATCGCCTGAAGTAATGGTGAAATTAGCTAACTTCCCTACTTCTAAAGTGCCTAACAATTGGTCTTTGCCAAGAATTTTAGCAGGCACAAGGGTAAGGGCTTCAAGCGCTTTTTCTTTACTCAATCCAGAAGCAATAGCTTTTTGGATGTTTTCCAAGAAATTTTTTGGAGACTTTAAATTGTGAAGTGTTAACGCAAACGGAATGCTATTATCAGCAAAAATTTTCAGGTTATACGGTTTTTGGTTCCACTGTCTCATATCATTCAACGAGACATAATCGGCTAGATATGGGTCTTCAATATTATAAGCATCAGGGAAGTTTACTGGTAGTATAAACGTGGCATTTGTTTTCTTGATTTCAGCTATACGTTCATATTCATCACCACCGCCAACAATAGTGAATGGCATATTCATTTCTTTGGCTAATTTAGAAACCCTAAGATCGTGAGCTCTACTTCCTGCAAAAAATATTTGAGGTAGCTTTTTGTTTCTATTGTATGCTTCCAGAGATAAATCTTTTGTTTTGGAACCTCCGTTTGCATACCATTCAGCATCTAAAGAAACCTGTCTCAATAATGCCATGCTCCCCATAATTGAGCCAGGGTAAGACTGGTTAGAGGTGACACTTTTGCTAAAAGATAGATATTGGGCAGAGTTCTCGTCTAAGATGCGTCCCGAGTCATTTCCTTCGGCATTTAAAGCAATTAAAATACCGGTTCCTCTTATAATGCCGTCTTGAATATGACTATTAACTACACCAAAACCTGCTTTAAGATACTCGTTGGCAGTTTTAGTGTTAAAGTTGTAGTTGTTGATAGCCTTGTTTTCTGGCATAATATGGTCGTTCCAGTAATAGCCAGATCTTGAAGGCTCATATTGGGTGGTTCTTCCGCTACGGGAATCACGCTGAGGTTGGCTTACGCCAAAATTAGAATAGACATCTATAAAAGAGGGGTAAATATAATTTCCTTTAAGGTCTACTACCACTGCATTATTGGGTATTTTAACTGTGTTTCCAATGGCTATAACCTTTCCATCTTTTATAAGCATATTGCCAGATGTAATGGTTTGTGAAGGTGATACTACAAGAGTTGCATTTTTAAAGGCAATGAGTGTGTTTGGTGAAGTTTTTACGCCGTCATTTTTAGGGAAATACTCTTGGGCAAAAATACTATGGACGCCCAAAAGCAATAGTGAGAACAGTATGTTTTTCATCAACAGGAGGTTTGATAAGTTAGTTGTTTTTAAAGATACATATATTTAATAATGAAAGAAGCACTTAAGGAGCTTTTAACGAATTTTTCTCGAAGTAATTTACTAGCAGAGCTACCACATAATTATAGCTTTCCATGCCACCCGATTGGTTGTTGGCCTTTAAAAAAGAGCTGTAAGTGATTTTAAACAAAGGTTCTAAAGGATTTTCATATGCATCCCAAAACGCTTCGGCTTCGTTGTAATTTTTAATAATTCCTGGGTTTATGGTGCAAACTATGGTTTCAAATAGAGCCTCATCACGCCTATAAATTTCATTCATGCAGTGTCGTAGCCCAAATACATGACCAGAGTATCTGTAATATTTATCTGGGTGATTCATCGCTGCCATACAGCCAATAAAATTGGCCTCATTTTCAGCGGCATATCCTAATTGGTGGGCAATCTCGTGGCTGGTTGTTGTAGGCATTTTATAAGCAGGAATCAGGTAATCTACTTGAGTCTCATTGGTTATTGGGTTTAGATAACCACTAAACCCCATGTAGGTTAAAGGCAAGCTGTACAAGGAAGATTTTACACTTCTGGGATGATATTCTAAATGTGGAAATTCTGTTTTCAATTGGTTGTATCCCAAGTGCGCTTGTTTAAGAATTTCTTGTTTTGTGTAGGGCATTTCTACTTTTAAGGTGTCATTTCCTGTAATTTCAAGGTGGATAGTATTGGCTACAGGAATAAGCTTTTCAACAAAAGCAACCAATTCCTCAGTAGTATAATCATGGTTTAAATCTAGGTTTTTATGCAATGGGTTTCGGTAATAATTAAGGCCCCAAAGCAAATGAAAAACCAAATACACAACAGAGACTGCGGCAAATACATCAATTAACCACTTTTTGGTATCTTTTCTAATGCGCTTTCGGTTTTTATAAAGCCATCTCACAATATAAATACCGGCTAGTGTGTATAAGACATCTCCAAAGGAAAATGGCAACCAGCCCAAAACATACCGGCATAGCTTTGATATATAGGGATAGATGCCATTGCTATAATATTGTTCAACAAAATCCGGAAACTGCGCCAGTAGCTTTACTAGCAAAATTTGAGGAATTATGGACAGGGCCAAAAGCGTTTTGTAGGATTTCAACATCTTTCAAAAATAGGGAAATGTTGCATAACTTGTTTGGTATTGGCTACCTTTGCACAACTTTTTAATAGAAATTATGAATTCTGAAATAACCCAACTACAGCCACAGCCGCTCTGGAGAAATTTTGCAAACCTGAACGCAGTCCCAAGGGCTTCTAAAAAAGAAGGTCAAGTGATTGCTTTCATGAAAGATTTTGGAAAAAAATTAGGTTTGGAAACTTTAGAGGACGAAGTGGGCAATGTCATTATTAGAAAACCGGCCACTCCGGGAATGGAAAACCGTAAAATGGTGGTGATGCAGTCTCATCTTGATATGGTGCATCAAAAAAATAATGACACTGTTTTCGATTTTAATACTCAGGGTATTGAAATGTTTGTAGAGGGTGATTGGGTGAAGGCAAAAGGCACAACACTTGGAGCCGATAACGGTATAGGGGTTGCCACCATTATGGCAATTCTTGAAAGTAATGATATAGAACATCCTGCTATTGAAGCCCTTTTTACCATTGATGAAGAAACTGGCATGACAGGTGCAATGGGACTTAAAGAAGGTGTTTTGCAAGGAGAGATTCTTTTAAATTTAGATACCGAAGAAGATGACGAAATTGGTGTAGGATGTGCGGGTGGTATTGATGTTACGGCTACTAGAACTTACAGAGAAGAAGAGACGCCTGAATTTAAATCAGGTTTTGTTATAAGTGTAAAAGGGTTGCAAGGTGGCCATTCTGGGATGGACATTCATAAAGGTTTAGGAAATGCCAATAAAATCATGAACCGTATGTTGTTTGATGGTTTTGAAAACTATGGCCTTAGAATTTCTGAGATTGATGGCGGAAGTTTGCGTAATGCCATTCCAAGAGAAAGTAAAGCTGTTGTGGCTATTGATGCCATTCATGAAGGCGCTTTTTTAATGGAAACAAGTGAACTTGCACAAACCATTAAAAAGGAGCTGAAGACCATGGAACCCGACTTGCAAATTATGGTGTCTAAGTGCGATACGCCTGAGACCATTATGGATTTAGGTGTTCAGGAAGGGTTTACAAGAGCCATGTATGCAGCTTTAAATGGTGTTTATAGAATGAGTGCCGATATTCCTAATCTGGTTGAAACATCAAACAACATTGCAAGAGTGATTGTAAAATCGGGTGAAATAAAAGTGCTTTGTTTAACTAGATCATCAGTAGAAAGTTCTAAGATGGACTTGGCCAATATGTTGCGCGCCACGTTTGAGCTCACGGGTTGTGAAGTAGAGTTTTCTGGTGAATATCCTGGATGGACACCCAATATGGAGTCACCCATTTTAAAAGTGATGGCTACTTTATATGAAGAGATAAACGGAACTAAGCCCCATGTAGCTGCTTGTCATGCAGGATTGGAATGTGGTATACTAGGGCAGAATTATCCTGATATGGATATGATAAGTTTTGGTCCTAATATCAAAGGTGCGCATTCACCTGATGAGCGCGTGCAAATTTCTTCAGTACAAAAGTACTGGAAGTTTCTTTTGGAAATATTAAAACGTATTCCGGTTAAAGAATAAAAAAAGCGGCTTTTTAGCCGCTTTTTTGTTTTTGTTATTTTACAATTTCGATGATTTCAATATCAAACACCAAGTTTGTGTTTGGTGGAATCATAGGTGCCCTACCTTGATCGCCATAACCCAAATAACTTGGGATGAACACCTTGGCTTTGTCACCTACGTTCATACTTAGCATTGCTTCTCTAAATCCGGGAACCAAGGTTGCTGTGTTGTTGTAGGGCATTGCGAAAGCTTCGTAAGCACCTTGTTTATCGGCTTCTTCGTTATAGGTGTTGTTAGCTTCTGCTATCGATTTTATATTGGTCCAGAACAGTCTACCATCTTCAAAATAACCTGCGCATTCAATCTTTACTTTGTCTGCACCAGTTGGTGTTTCGCCTCCTTCTTTGGCATTTAAAATCATAACCATTCCGGTTTCAGATTCTTTTACTTCTCCCGCATAGTCTTTGTGTTTTTCAAGGAAGGTCTGGGCAGCAACTTTAGAGGCTTCTTTTTCTTTCTCCTGAACTTTTTTCTGGAATTCTTGAAGTTTTTCGGCAAGTTTAGGCTCTTGTTCAGTAAACACCTTTGGCGCATCAAAACCTTTTGCAGACGCTCCTTTTCTTATGATGTTCAATTCTTGAATCACTACATTGGTTTCGGGTTTTGTTCTGTCCGGTTTTACATTGGAAATACTATCTTGAACATCTAAGCCCATTACAAGTTCACCAAAGACAGAATGTCTGTAATTTAAATGTGGAGTTGGTACTTCGGTAATAAAGAATTGGCTGCCGTTTGTGCCTGGGCCAGCATTTGCCATAGATAAAATACCCGGTTTGTCATGAATTAGATCCAAATCGAATTCATCGGCAAACGAATATCCGGGGCCACCAGAGCCTGTACCTGTTGGATCACCACCTTGAATCATGAATTTGTCAATAATACGATGGAATGTAATCCCGTTGTAGTATTTTTTTCCTTTAAGCGAATCGGATAGGTTAGGGTGTGTGCCTTCTGCCAATGCTACAAAGTTGGCAACAGTTACTGGTACTTTGTCATAATATAACTTGGCTACCATTGTACCTTTGTTTGTTACAAATTCAGCATATAAGCCATCTTCCAAATCTGGATATTTCTCTTGACAAGACGTAGTTGCCACGAGTAAGCATAACATTAAAAGTTTCATAGTTTGTTTTAAATAGGTCATAACGTAAATTAGTTGGATTGATTGTCGTTTTCTGTAATAGAGTTAACGGTTACTTGGCAAATAATAGGGATGTTTGTGCCTATTTTGTTTTCGTCGCCATAATAGCCATACGCTTTTTGTGAAGGAAATAAAAAGGTAACAGTTTCACCTTCCTTCATTAACTTTAAACCTTCACGTAACCCAGTAAACAATTCCTCTTGGTCCATAGCATATTCTTGGGTTTTCAGTTCGGTTTCGGTGTAAATAATCTCGCCTTCAAGGTTTTTTATATCGTAGTTGAACTTTACAAGGTCGCCAAAGTCTGGTGTTTGCAATGAGTCGTTCTCAACTTTGTTGTTGTAATAATACCAAAACCCACTTTGCGAAGCTATATAGTTTTTTGAGGAATCATTTGCCATAAGCTTTTCAATTTGCACTCTTTCTTTCTCGTTGAGCGCTTTGTTTCTGGCTACAGATTCGTCAATAAACGAACCTGAAGAAGCCGAAACAGGTTTTCGTGCTTCCGGAGTTTTACAACCCAAGATAAAGATGGAAGTTAATAATATGAAGACAACTCTATACATGGTTTAGGGCATTTTTATAGTGTGGTAATATACTAATAAATTTATCAACTGTGTCATTTAAAGATAAATCACTTTTACCACCTGCGGCGTTAATGTGTCCGCCACCATTAAAGTGCGTTCTTGATAGGTCGTTAACTGAAAAGTCACCTTTAGAGCGTAAGGATATTTTAACCACACTGTCTTGCTTGTTTTCAATAAAAATAACAGCCATAACTATGTTTTCTAGAGAGAGTCCATAGTTTACAAAACCTTCGGTGTCACCTTTTTTAAAGTTGAATGTGTCCAGCTCTTCTTGTGATAATGTTATGTATGCTGTACGGTATTCGGGCAAGACTTTAAGATTTTGCAAAGCTCTTCCAAGTAGTTGAAGCCTACTGTAGCTATTGGTGTCATAAATGTTGTTATGAATAGTAGCATTTTCTGCCCCGCAATCTATTAAATGTGCAATAACCTCATGGGTTTTGCTGGTTGTAGACGGAAATCTAAACGAACCCGTATCGGTCATAATACCTGTATACAGGCAAGTAGCTATATCCGCATCAAGAAGTGCCGAGCCACCTAGGTTAGTAATAAAATTGTATACCATTTCGCAGGTAGAAGACATACTCACATCTGAATAGATAAACTTAGCATAATTATCGGGTTGTTGGTGATGATCTATCAACACAAAGGTGGTGTTCAATTGCTCTAAGGTTTCCTGCATAAGCCCAGTACGATTAAGGGCATTAAAGTCAAGTGTGAAAACCACTTCGGCGTTTTTCAGCAATTTATCACCTTTATCTTTTTCATATTCATATTTCACTACCGAACTTTCTTCGGGCAACCACTTTAAAAAGTCAGGATAGTCGTTTGGGGCTACCACAGTCACATTGTGTTTTTTCCTTTTTAAATAGAGATACAGCGCTAAACAAGAGCCCATGGCATCGCCATCTGGATTAACGTGTGGAACGATTACCAGTTTTTTAGGTGTTGCTAAAAGCGTTTTTAGTTGTGCGTAATCCTGTGTCGTCATAGTGGGCGAAGATACAATTTTTTAATCTTCATTTGCCTTGTTTTTATTGATAAATACCTTACTTTTGCACGAAATTTAACTAAAACAAATGGCGACAAATAGAACATTTACAATGCTTAAGCCCGATGCTGTTAAAAACGGACACATTGGTGCAATTTTAGAAAAGATTACAGCTTCAGGATTCAGAATTGTAGCAATGAAGTTAACCCAAATGACTGCAAACGATGCAAAGGCTTTTTATGCCATTCACTCTGAGCGTCCATTTTTTGGTGAGTTGGTTGAATACATGACCAGCGGACCAATTGTTGCAGCTATTTTGGAAAAAGACAATGCAGTTGAAGATTTTAGAACCTTGATAGGGGCTACCAATCCAGCCGAAGCGGCAGAAGGAACTATTAGAAAATTATACGCAACTTCTATCGGTGAAAATGCAATTCATGGAAGTGATAGCGATGAGAACGCAGCTATAGAAGGTGCTTTCCATTTCTCTGGAAGAGAGATGTTTTAGTCACTTTTTTTAAAACATATAAGCAGACCCGAAATTTTATAATTTCGGGTTTTTTTATGAATAAAACAGTATCTTCGCCCAACCCTAAAAATAAACTAATGAAGAAACTAGCTACTCTTTTTATTCTGTTTGTTGCGATGACAACGTCGTTAAAGGCACAGCAAAATCTAGATGCCATTAGACAGTTTGAACAACAAAACAATGCCATTGTTACAATTAATGGGCAATCTGGAGTTCCGCAATTTATAAGATTTACATATGGGAACGCCATGGTCTTGCCAGGAAACAATTTAAACCAAAAGGTTTTAGGTTTTTTACAAAGCCATCCATTTTTATTTCCTTATAAAAATTTAGAATCCGAATTTGAATTTGGTGATGTTAAGACAGACTCAAAAGGCTTAAAAACATTAACCATTAAGCAAGTTTATAATGGTGTTCCTGTTTATGATGGCTTGTTGAGATTTCATTTCGATAGAAACTTAGCCCTAACAGCTGTTAACGGAAATTTCATTCCTAATCTAAAAACGAACCCAATTGCTCAGGTGCTAGAGCAGGATGCTCGTGTTCTTGCGCTCAATACTGTTTATGATCAAGGAATTAATCTTTCTGGAGTTGCTTTATTTGTAGAAGAGTCTTCATTATTTATTTTTCAAAATGGATTAGTGAATAATTCTTTTGAAGGGCAACATTTGGTTTATCAAGTTGAGGTAAGAAACAATCAAGATGTAAGAGAGTTTGTGTTTGTTGATGCTCATACTGGAGAAGTGGTTGAACAGTATACAGGAATGGCCCATGCACTTGATAGAATAGTTTATGAACAAAACACCTCTAATACCGCTTGGGAAGAAGGCGATCCGTTTCCAGGTACATTAACAATATGGCAACAAAATGAAGTGGTTACTTCTGGACATGTGTATCACTTTTTCAACAATGTTTTTGGATATGAATCTTTTAATGGTTCAGGAGCTACCATGATTACCATTAACAATAATCCAAATATCAATTGCCCCAATGCTAGTTGGAATGGGTTTTCAACTAATTATTGTGATGGCACTGCAGCCGACGATGCCATTGCCCACGAATGGGGACATGCTTACACAGAATATACAAGTGGACTTATTTATGCTTATCAGGCAGGTGCTATGAACGAATCTTTTTCTGATGTTTGGGGAGAAACTATAGATTTAATAAACGGTTACGAAGATTCAGACGAAAATTTAGGGCCTCGTCTTTTTTGCGGGAATACTGATAGGTGGATAATTGCCGAGGATGCATCATCTTTAAACGGAGGTAACGGAATACGTGATATGTGGCTACCAACTTGTTATGGAAATCCGGGTAAGGTTTCAGATACTCAGTTCTATTGTGGAACAGGAGACAATGGAGGTGTACATTTAAATTCAGGCGTGCCTAACCATGCTTATGCCTTGTTGGTTGATGGAGGTACTTATAATGGTCAGACAATTTCAGGTTTGGGCTTAACAAAGGCTGCCCATATTTTTTGGAGAGCCCAAAGTGATTACTTAACCGCTACAAGTGATTTTTATGATTTAGCAGATGCCTTGGAATCTTCCTGTACAGATTTATTAGGGATTAACTTGGAAGGTTTAACCACTGTAGCCACTCCGGCGGGTTTATCGGGTGAGATATTGACCATGGCCGATTTTAATGAATTGGTAAAGGTGTTGATAGCTGTTGAACTAAGAACTGAACCAAGCTGTAATTATGAGCCTATTTTAGCTGCAACAGCCGACCCTTGCGATGCCGCTATAAATAACCCTATCTTTTTTGAAAACTGGGAGGGCGGAATTGGAACATGGGTTGCAACAGAAATTCCTTCAGATCCAGGAACGTGGGAATCTAGAAATTGGGAAATAGAAACTAGCTTGCCAGATGGACGCCCAGGACAAGGTGTTTTTGGTCCAGACCCAATTAATGGAAACTGTAGTACTTCGTTACAAAATGGCATTTTAAGATTAGAAAGCCCTGTTATCAACATACCAGACTATAACACTGGTCTTTTTGAGATGATGTTTGTTCACAACATTGCTACTGAAGCAGAATGGGATGGAGGTAACATCAAATATAGCTTAAATGGCGGTCCGTGGACGCTTTTACCAGGATCGGCGTTTACAGCAAATGGTTATAACGGACAGTTGAATGGTTTTCTTGAAGGAAACGATAACCCTATGCAAAACGAAGTCTCCTTTACAGGGACAGACGAAGGAGCTGTATCTGGAAGTTGGGGAAGAAGTTTTGTAGACTTGTCTTCAATAGGAGTAACTGCAAATTCAACCTTACAACTGCGTTGGGAACTTGGTACCGATGGTTGTAACGGTAGAGTAGGTTGGTATCTGGATGATATTTCAATCTATAATTGCGACTATTCTTTATCAATTTCTGAATCTATTAAAAGCAGTGTGAAAGTTTATCCAAATCCTTCAAATGGTAGCTTTACAATTCAAAATTTAACGCGTTTGGACCTTGTAAAGGCCGAAATATATGATATTAACGGAAGACTTGTGCATTCTGAAATGTTAGATAGCTCAAAGCTTGAACACACTGTTCAGTTAAATTCTGTTGCTTCGGGTGTATATTTTATGAATTTATTCACACAAAACAAGAAAGAAGTTATTAAATTAGTACTGCAATAATAGTTTTAAAAAATGTTTAAGTGAAGAAAACCTTGTGGGTAATAACCGCAAGGTTTTTTTTTATTTCAGGATGATTTTTTTAATGAGTTCCTTGCCTAATTCCTCATTCAACATAGTAATTATTTTTTCTTTGCCATAACTAAGTTCTTCTCTTAGTACGCTTGAGGTTAAATCTACATAAAGCGTGTCTTCTTTAAGCTGGATTTTCGACGTGTAATTGGCAATACCAGCACCCATTAGTTTTACCCAAGCATCTCGCACATTTACCTTGTCCAAGCCTTTTTCAAGGTTGTTGACCTCGACAAAGTCTTTAAGCAAATCGCTGAGTTTTGTATGTTCGTTTTGGCGCATTATGGTAAGGTAATAGGTTTGTAACGTTTGTAAAAATACACGTTATTATGCTGGTTTACAATTTCCAGTTGTGAGTTACTTATACTTTTTATGGTTTCTTTCCATTTAGCATAAGGTGTTTTGTAGTATACATTGAGGCTATCGTTTTCAAAAACTATTTGAAAATCCTCCACAGGGCTTTCCATGGAAAACTTGCCGTCTATCATGGGCATTACTTTAGCTCTCAATCCTTTAAGGCTGTCATTTAATTGAAAATAATCTATGGTTTCACTAAAGGTGAAAGTCTTGATGGAGCCATCTTGTAAGACCACTTTTTCTATTTCCCAGTAGCCATTTAGCAGTTCAATTTTATCTAAGGGTTTGCTGCAACCATAAACAAGAAAGCTTAGAATCATTGCTTTAAAAAGTTTCATAGGTTGAATATTTTATAAGATTGATGCACCTGTTTTACAACTTCCTCGGTGCGATTAGCATGCGTGTCGCTTATAAACAGTTGTCCAAAGTTTTCGTCTTCTACCAGTTTAATGATTTGCGACACACGATTTTCGTCTAACTTGTCAAAAATATCATCCAACAGCAAAATAGGGTTTACGCCGCTTTGTTTTTTGATAAAGTCAAATTGCGCCAATTTTAACGCAATCAAAAACGATTTTTGTTGGCCTTGACTACCAAATTTCTTGATTGGGTGCTCATCTTTCAAAAATAGCAAGTCGTCTTTGTGAATGCCCGCATTGGTATATTGTAAAGTTTTGTCTTTATTGAGATTTTGCTTTAAAAGTTCCATAAGGTCGCCATCCAACAAATCACTTTTGTAAACCAAATCTATAGCTTCATTTGAATTGCTAATCACCTTATAGCGCGCTTTAAAAATGGGAATAAAAGCTTCTAAGAAGGTTTTTCTGGCTTCAAAAATATAACTGCTGTAAGTTACCAGTTGCGAATTGTAAATCTCTAGCGTGTCGGCATTATAAGTATTGTTTAAGGCAAAGTATTTTAATAGCGAGTTGCGCTGCGTGAGCACTTTGTTATATTTTATTAGTTCGGTTAAATACTGTTTGTCGCTTTGTGAAATCACACTGTCTATAAACTTTCTTCTGGTAGCACTACCTTCAATAATAAGGTCGCTATCTGCTGGTGAAATAATCACCAAAGGCAAAAAACCAATATGTTCACTGAACTTTTCGTAGGGTTTGCTATTGCGTTTAATGACTTTTTTCTGGCCTTTTTTTAAGCTTACAGTAATTTTTTCTTCACTTTCACCTTTGTCATAAGTGCCCGAAATCACAAAAAAAGATTCGTCATACTTAATGTTCTGAAGTGCAATAGGGTTAAAATAACTACGCCCAAAGGATAAATGGTAAATAGCATCCAGCACATTGGTTTTTCCCACGCCATTATGCCCCACAAAACAGTTAATCTTAGAGTCGAACTCAAACGTTTTGTCGTCAAAATTTTTGTAATTCAGTAAGGCAATGGACTTTAAAACCATTAAGGATGTGGCTTAAAAATTAATACTCAGTACTTTGAAAAGATGTGCAAATTATTGAAAAATAACAAATAAATACACTTTTATTTATACAGAAAAAGTTTATTTTTGCGGCGCATAAATAATGAATATATGGCAACTTACAAGAAAAAATATAGACCAAATACCAAAGAAGAAAAAGAGCAGGTAATTGAGGAGCATTCAGCAACAGCCGAAGTGTTTAACACTCTGGACGAAAAAGCCTCTAAAACCGAAGCTTGGGTAGCCAATAACCAAAAGTATATTTTTGGAGTTATTGGAGTTATCGCATTAGTGGTTTTGGGATATTTGGGATACAACGAGTTTGTGTTAAAGCCAAAGCAGGCTGAAGCTATGAACGAAATGTTCCAAGCCAAAAAATATTTTAATGACGCAGTAAATGGTGTTGAAAAAGATTCGCTTTTCACATTGGCATTAAACGGTGGTGAAGGAAAATACGGTATGCTTGATATTGCTAAGGAATATGGCAGTACAGACGCGGGCAAATTGGCTAACTATTATGCTGGTATGTCTTACTTGCACCTAAGAGATTATAAAAATGCCATTACTTACTTGAGCGATTTTTCAAGTGATGATGAAGTACTTTCGGTAAAGGCTAAAGGTGGAATTGGTGATGCGTTCTCTCAGTTAGAGCAGTATGAAGATGCCTTAAGCTATTACGACCAAGCGGCTACCATGAGAAACAATGAGTTTACTACACCTTTATATTTGTATAAAGCGGGTATTGTAGCTCTAGAACTAGGAAAAGCCGATAAGGCACTTGGATATTTCAACCGAATTAAGGAAGAATTCGCTTCTTCTACAGAGGCTACCAATATTGATGTGTTTATTGGTAAGGCTCAAGTTTTGGCAAGTAAATAAAAATGGCCACAGTTAATAAACATTTATCTACTTACGATAAAGCAACAATCCCAAACGCGAAGGACTTTCGGTTTGGGATTGTTGTTTCTCAATGGAACGATACCATCACAAATGCACTTTTTGAGGGTGCTTACCAAACCTTGATAGAGTTAGGTGTGGCTCAAGACCAAATCCTTAAATATGATGTTCCGGGAAGCTTTGAATTGATTTATGGCTCAAAAAAAATGCAGCAACAGCAGGTAGATGCCGTTATCGCTATAGGTAGTGTTATTCAAGGCGAAACTAAGCATTTCGATTTTGTGTGCGAAGCGGTATCACAAGGCATCAAAGATTTAAATGTACAGCACGAAGTGCCTGTAATTTTCTGTGTCTTAACCGATAACACGTTGCAACAAGCGCAAGACCGTTCTGGTGGTAAACACGGTAACAAAGGTGTTGAGGCAGCTGTAGCGGCTGTGCAAATGGCACACTTGTCAAAGCAATAGAGTTTTCTCTGTATAGATTCCCTTCTTGTTAACAATTTTTAGCAATCCTGCGGCTTATTTCTGTGGTATTTTAAGTATTTTTGAATGTTAATGAATTCAAATTACCGTGAGCTTTTATAAGCAAAAAAAGCCCAAACGCTTTAATTATACATCCCGTTTTGATAAGGATTCCAAAATCCCTGAAAAGGAAGATTTGGGAACCCAATGGGACGATATTAGGCGTAGTAGAAAATTGAGTAAAGGCCGTATGTTAACCTTGCCTAAACTCTTGGTGTTTTTGGTTTTGGTATTAATCTTGTTATATGTTTTAAGACAATACGAAATTTAAATCTTATGGGACTCTTCAAGCTTAGACAAAACAAGAAATTCAACTACACCCCAAGACATTATTCGGGTGAAGGCAATCCGTATGAAATCAAGCATAAGTTTGATGATTATAGGCAAACTGTTGGTAGCAACTCAGGACTCAAAACCAAATTTGTAAAAGCAATTGATGATTACAAGCACAACCCTAATAGGCAAGCAAATCGTAGAATTTTGATTATCATAGCGGTTTTGGTTTTAGTTTTTTTATTCGTTATTG
>Ga0079224_100005051_pt1 | contig 17257 bp, 14 predicted proteins | sample Stecom2015_FD_80414 | JGI IMG/M metagenome (GOLD analysis project Ga0079224, IMG submission 80414) | Agricultural soil microbial communities from Utah to study Nitrogen management - Steer compost 2015 | ecosystem: Environmental > Terrestrial > Soil > Agricultural land | place: USA: Utah... | reverse complement strand
CAACGTCTCCACCGCAACACGCGACCGCGGATCCTGCGACAACATCGCATCCAAAATCGTGTCACTGATCGCGTCACAAATCTTGTCCGGATGACCCTCAGTCACGGACTCACTGGTGAACAGCCTGCCTGTAGCCACAATGCTTCCTTCTCGTCGACGGGAGCGGTCTTACTGGTGTTTCTTGTCTGCGGTCTGGCGCCGGGTCACGCCTTGACGTGGAAGATGCCCCACGCGAGGTTGCCGGACTTGCCTCCGGCGACCCAGTTCTTGAGGCCGGTCTTCATGTGCTCGCGGTACTCCTTGCTGATCGTCGCGGCCAGCTCGTCCTCACGCTTCTCGAGCTCGGCCAGCACGCGACCGTAGTGCCGTGCGAGCTGGTCGGTGTGGTCCTCGAACTCCACCGACTTCAGGCCGAGACGGGTCAGCTCCTTCTTGTAGAAGCCGGGCGAACCCAGGCTGTCGAGGTGCAGCCGGTCGAGGATCGGCTGCAGGGACGAGGTGTCGCAGTCGTCGGCGGCCATCGGGTCCGTGAACACCATCTGCCCCTCCGGCTTGAGGACCCGCACGGCCTCCTCGACCACGCGGACACGGTCACCGCTGTGCAGGATGGCGTCCTGCGACCAGATGACGTCGAACTCGTTGTCGTTGAACGGCAGGTTCTCGAAGTCGCCGTCGATGACGTCGATCAGCTCGGACAGCCCGGCGTCCTTGTTGAACTGCCGGTTCCGCTCGTTTTCCACTTCGGACAGGTTCAGGCACGTCACCTTAGCGCCGTAGGTCTCGGCGAGGTAACGCGCCGCGCCACCGTATCCCGCGCCCAGGTCGAGGACCTTCTGACCCTCGGTCAGACCGAGCCTCTTGGCCATCTGCTCGACGGTGCGGCGGCTGGCCGGGGCGATCTCCTCGTCCTCGGACTGGTAGAGGCCGACGTGGATGTCGGTGCCGCCCCAGATGTTGTAGTAGAAGTTGTCGGCGTCCTCGTAGTTGTAGTACTCGCGGGCCGTGTTGACCGCGCTCGAGTAGTTCGCCGTCAGCGCGCCCTCGATGTACTCCTTCGACGCCACGTGGATGAAGAAGTCGGGCTCCTCGTTGGCGTAGCTCTCCTGGAAGTCACCGTAGGTGTCGATCTTCTGGAAGCCGACCTCCCGCAGCAGGCGGCGCACGTAGTTCTTGCGCAGCGGGAACATGTTGAGGTGGTACAGCGAGCCGTCGGCGAACTCGTACCGGAAGCGGGCCAGCCCGTCGTCGACGTACTCCGGCTCGGCGGTCACCTCGTCGCCGCAGTAGTAGTACGTGTGCTTGCTCGAGAACCCGTTGTCGAGGATCGAGTCGTAGTTGCGCTGGTCGATGATGAGGATGCCGTCGTGCTTGAGGACGGCGTAGAACTCGGCCAGCGCCTTGCGACGGTCGTTCTCGTCGAACAGGTGCGTGAAGGAGTTGCCGAGGCAGACGATGGCGTCGTACTTGCCCTGCACGTCCTTCGACAGCCAGCGCCAGTCGGCGTGCACGACCTTCAGGACGTAGTCGCCGTACTCCTTGCCGTTCTCGAAGGCCTTGGCCAGCATCTCGGCGCTGCCGTCGACGCTGGTGGTGTCGAAGCCGGCCTCGAGCAGTCGCACCGAGTGGAAGCCGGTGCCGGTCGCGGCGTCGAGGACCGACTCCACACCGTGCTTGCGCAGCAGGTCGACGAAGAAGCTGCCCTCGCTCTCGTACCGACCCTTCCAGTCGATGAGCTCGTCCCACTTGTCGACGAAGCCCTCGTTGTACTCCTCGGCGTAGTGGTCGCTCTCCCGGACCGCCAGCGGGTCGGAACCGAACGCCTGGTCGGGATGCGCGTCGGCCCGGCTCTTCTCTGCTACTTCGGCCTGCGCATCGGTGGTGCCAGCCGCTGATTCCTGCATTGCGTTCCCTCCACGTTCGGCGGATCGGTGCTTACTGTCCGTGGCCGCGTCACCGCAGCTCCCCGCAGATGCCTCCTCGACCCACGCTCGGTGCGGAGATACGGCCGCGAACACGTCGGGGAAGGGCATGAAAAAGGCCAGGCCGACGACGCGATCCATCGATCGCGATTCGAAAAAATCGGCCTGCGGCGCGCATTTGTGCGCTGCCAGCGTAACGCGCGTCACACCTGACGCGGCCCTTCACCCCGACCGGGCGGAATTGCTCGGATCCGCGCTGATCCCGTGCAAACCGCCTGAGCCTCAATCTATTCACAAAGTCGCCGTTCGATCAATGGGTCCATGGCGTGACGCGAATTTTCACCCCTCGTATACCGCTCGAGCGACGCTCCGAGCGTTCGATGGCGCCGCGGAACGCACGTGCAGAACCGGCGTTATACGAGGTCGGAGCGCCCGTAGCGGCAAGGCCCGCACCGGTGCGCGTTACACATCCAAGCGTTTTGTGACCTCCGTAACACCCGGACACGTACGGCCTATTGCGTTCTACTCAGGGTGTCATCTGGCATGGATTTCGCCGTAGCTCTAGTCCACGAGTCTGATGAGTGATACGGGATGTGAGCTCGTAGCGTATTCGGCAACGCGTTGCGTATAGCTCAACAAGAACGCCCTCGTGGAAATCTTCCGACTTCCACGAGGGCGTCGCGGGATAACTACCCCGGGTTGTCACAATGGTGCATTGTGATCACTTCGTGACCACCTCGACATGACGGCGAAACGATGAAAGATGCAGGACGCGCCATTCATCCGTGTGCCAGCGGCCACAATTCCGGTGATCTTGATCATCCGGTGACCTTTTCCGCATTCACGGATTGTGAATTTCTATGATGTGGCTAACTCTTCCCTTGAAATGAGCGCTTCGTGCCGCGGCGTGCCGTCGTAGCCGCCCGTGATCGCGGGCAGGCCGAACAGCTCGCCCACCGTCGGTGCCACGTCGACCGTGTGCGCCGGCGCCGACGACGTCGCTCCACGACGGACGCGCGGATGGCCGCCCGCGATGAAGAACGGAATCGGTTCAGTCACCGGATGTCCGTGGTTGCCCGGAATCGGGTTGGAGATCGGCGTCGGATCGGAGAAGCGCCACCCCGCCTTGCAGTACACGACGAGATCGGCCGCGTCCGGCGCGAGCCGGAGCTCCTCGGGGCGGTGCACCGACAACACCCCGGTGGCCTCGAGCGCGATCCGCCGCATGCGTTCGACCGCCGCGCCCCGCTCGCTCTCCTGCCCGGTGAAGGTGAGCAGGTCCGCCCCGCCGTTCTGCGCGATCGCGACCTTGTCGGCGAGCAGATCGTCACGGTCCATGCGCCACTGCAGCGAGATCAGCCGATGCCCGTACGACCAGTCCATCGAGTGGTCGGCCAGCACGACGAGGACGCTCGAGTCCCATCGGCCCGACTCCTTGAGCTCGTCGACGAACCGCCCCACCTGCGCGTCGGTGGACGCCAACGCAGCGTTCCTGGCCAACCGCAGCGTGGTCCCGGTCAGGTCGGCGTGGCCGACCCGGTCCACGTCCCCGAAGTTGACGAAGACCAGGTCCGGATCCGTCTTCTCGACCATCGCCGACAACGCGTGCCTCGTGGCGATGTCGGGCGCGTGGTCGGTGATCGGGATCAGCGGCTCGGGCTCCCAGCGCACGCTCGCCCGCTCACCGAAAATGGTGTAGAGGTACTCCTTGCTCAGCACGCTCCCGGTCACCCTGCCGGTCGCGGCGACCCGTTCGAGGAGCGTGGGCACCAAGATGTCCGACGGGCGGTCGAGCGTGCGCACCTCTCCCACGGCCGGGTCGTACACGTCGTTGGCGGGCACGCCCGAACGATCCGGGCGCACGCCCGTCATCATCATCACGTGGTTCGGCAGCGTCTCCATGATCGGCAGGGAACGCGCCTGCGGGAAGTGGGTGCCCTCGCCACGCAGGGAGTACAGGTTCGGCGTCACCTGCGGCTCGATCTCGTCGGGCCGCAGGCCGTCGACCACCAGAACGTAGACCCGCAGGTCGCGCCTGCGTCGCTCGGCCGAGGCGACGCCCACGCCGCCCGCGGTCGACAGCACCACGGCGGCCCCGCCCGCCGTGGTGACGCGCGGAAAGTTCCTGCGCGACAGTGCATGCTGCATGTCCGTCATGACGCCTCCCTCGATGCCGCGGGCTCGTTCGACGGCGCATCGTCACGCCGAGCAGCGGTGTTCGGTGCCGTCTCCCGCGCTTGCCGTGCCCTGGCCTGCCGTTCCGCTTCGGCCCGCTCGGCCTCGGTCGCCGCCTCGAACCGCGGGGTCGCACCATCGAGCGAGCGCGGAGCGCGTTCCAACTTGTTCGTGCCGGCCGGGACTCGGTAGGACGCGGTGACCTCTGCCGAACTGTCCGGATCGGTGCGGTCTGCCAGACGGAACCAGTCCATCCGCACCGCCTCCGGGGTGACCTCGAGAACCGAGAATCCGTGCGAATCGAAGTCGAGGTACTTCACGTGCGGGTTGGCCAGCTTCAGCACGGCTTCGACGACGAGCGACAGGGTGCGCGGCGGCACCCGGAGGTAGTCGTCGATGTTGTCGCTCGTGACGGACGTACAGACCAGTTCGGTCGCGACCGAATCACCGGTGAGCGGATAGGTCAGTGGATCGGCGGGAAGCTCGGTGGCCCAGCCGGAGTGGATGTCGCCGGTCAGGAACACGGTGCCGGACACGCCGTGGTCGCGCAGGGTGCGCAGCACGGTGGCGCGGTCGTGGGTGTAGCCGTCCCACTGGTCCACATTGTACGGAACGCCCTCGATCGGGCCGATCAGGTCGGTCAGCGCCTCGAACTCGCGAGTGTTGAGTGTGGACGGAAACTGTGCCGGTGAGATCATCACCGAGTTTCCGATGAGCTTCCACTGCGCCGTAGCGGTCACCAGTCCGGAGGTCAACCACTCCAACTGTTTGCGCCCCGTGATCGTCCGCTCGTCGTCGTGGATCCCGCGGTCGAAGGGATGCGAGACCTGTTGGCTGCGGTAGGTTCGAAGGTCCAACATGGACAGTTCGACGAGGGATCCGAACTCGAGGCGCCGGTAGATGTGCCCGCCCGGTTCGTAACGGACGGGCATCCACTCGGCATAGGCACGCTGCGAGGCCGCCTGCCGCTCGGACCACGGGCCCTCGTCGGGTTCGGTGTGGTTCTCGGCGCCCCCGGACCACGAGTCGTTGGCCGATTCGTGGTCGTCCCACGTGACGACCCACGGCGTGGCCGCGTGCAGGGCCTGGAGCGCCGGATCGGTCTTGTACTGCGCGTGCCGGCGCCGGTAGTGCTCGAGCGTGACCATCTCGACCGGCGGGTCGTGCGGCCGCACCCCGTCCGGGTCCGCTTCGTACTCGTACAGGTAGTCGCCGAGGTGAATGACGAGATCGAGGTCGCCGCGCTCGGCGAGGTGCCGATAGGCGGCGAAGTGTCCGGCCTGCCAGTCCGAGCACGACACGACACCGAACCGCAGCAGGTCGACCGCACTCCCCCGTGCCGGCGCGGTGCGGGTCCGGCCCACCGGGGACACGCTGTCGCGCCACGTGAACCGGTAGTAGTACCAGGTGTCGGCTGCGAGGCCGGTCGCATCGACCTTGACGGTGTGATCGCGTTCGGGGCCGGTGCCGACGCGGCCACGGGCGGCGATCCTGCGGAATTCGGGATCATGGGCGATCTCCCACCCCACGGTCTGCTGCCGACCCCTCCCCGATCCGGGGACGGCATCCGCCGATGGGGTGAGCCTGGTCCACAGGAGAACCCCGTCGGGAAGTGGATCACCGGACGCCACCCCGTGCTGGAACGCCGCCGGTGCACCGAGGGCACCCGTCACGCCTCCGGCCAGCGCCACTCCACCCGCCGCGGCGAGGGAACCGGCTCGCAACGCCTGTCTTCTGTTCAACGTGTTCACGCCGGGCAGCCTGGCCGACGGGGCTACCGTCTGTCACCGGGTTGGATGTGTTCGTTCAGCAAGATTTCAACCGGATGGACGGGAACCGACAGCTCGGCGTGGCCGTCATGGTTGATGGGCTGTCCACGCTTGTGTGAGTATCGGACGACTGCTCGCTGAGTCGGTTCGGATGCTTTCGGCGTATTCGAACAACAGGAGTCGGTGTGAACCAGGTTCAGTTCGCGTTTCAGCCGCTCTACAGCCTGCACACGGGTAGCGCGGTGGCTGTGGAAGCACTCGCGCGCCCTGCCGCAGGGCGAATAAGCGAACTGCTTGAATCGGCGATGCGCCTCGGCAGGCTGGTGCAGGCCGACGCCGGGCTCGCCGCCCGCGCGGTGCACGAGGCCCAGCACGACGTCACGCGACTGCCGCTGCACCTGAACGTCACCGCGCTCACCGCCGCGTCGCCAGCCCCCGCACTCGAACCACTGCTCAGCGCGCTCCGGGACACCGAACGGCGACCGCACGACGTCGTCCTCGAGGTGGGCCCGCCCTTCCACTCGACACCGCCCGCAGCGCTGCTGGCCGGACTGGATCGCCTGGCCGCCCACGGTTTCCGGATCGCGTTCGACGGCCTCGGGGCCGCCGACCTCCCGCTGAACCTGCTCGCCGAGTCGCACGCCGACATGGTCAAACTCGACCGCAGCTCCCTGGGCAAGTTGCCGGACGACACGCCGACCGCGGCGTTGACCGAGGCGCTCGTGCACTTCGCCGACCGCACCGGGATCCGGCTCGTCGCCACCGGCGTCGAGACCGAGGCACAGCTGGCGATGGTCCGGGGACTGGGCATCGGCCTGGTTCAGGGACACCTGTTCGCCCCCGCGGGCCAGGGCTCGATACCTGCCGGGGCGATCACACCCGCGGCCTCGGGCAGCGAGGACTACCGCTCCTGCGGGACACCGGCGATCAAGGACTTCCTCCGCCCCGCCAGAACGGTGCCCGCCGACGCCACCTGCGAACAGGTCCGCGCCGTGCTCGTCGACGACGTCGCGCTGAGCGGGTTGGTCGGCGTCGACGAGGACGGCAAGCCACGCTGGTCCATCGACCGCACGCGCTTCCTGCTGGCGGTGACCGGACCGTTCGGTCATGCCCTGCACGCCCACCGGCCAGCCGAACGGCTCGCCGACCCTCCGCACGTCATCCGCAACTCGGCATCGGCGCTGGAGGTGCTCGACATGGTCAGTGACGGGCCGACCGGGCGCGCATCCGACGACGTGGTGGTGATCGACGAATCGGGCCGATGTCAGGGCGTGGTGCTCGTCCACGAGCTGGTCCGCGGTATGGCGGAGGCGAAGGTCGAGCAGGCGGCCGCGCTGAACCCGTTGACCCGGCTGCCGGGAAGCGACGCCGTGGCCCGCGACGTCGACCGCAGGATCTCCGCGGGTGAACCGCTCGTGGTGGGATGGCTGGACATCGACTCGTTCAAGAAGATCAACGACACGGCGGGGTTCGCGGCGGGCGACGACGTCATCCGCGCGATCGGGCGTGCGCTGACCCGGCTCGCGACCGATCTGGGTGGGGTCACCGTCAGCCATGTCGGCGGTGACGACTTCCTCATCTCGTGCGGGCCGGACACGATCCGGCCGCTGGCCGACGCCGTGCTCGACACCCAGTGGTCGGCCGACGGCATGCCGGTGACCGTGTCGTTGTCGACGCTGCTGTGTCCGCGCCGGTCGGTGGAGTCCTACAACGAGATCTCGCGCCGACTCGCACCGCTCAAGAAGGACGCGAAGAACCTCAGGGGTTCGAGCTGGGTGTGCGGCAGACCCGACACGGCGGGGATCGACATTCTGCGCGGCGGCCCGCAGGCCTCCGCACCCGCGGTGTGAGCGACTCACCGCCCGGACAACCCGCCCGCGAACGACGAGTGCCCCGATGCCGCTGGGGGTACAGCACCGGGGCACTCCATACCGCGCCTCTGGGGAGGGGGAACAACCAAAGGCGCCGGTCGTCTCATCGCCGAAGCGATGACCCTACCGAGGGTACGTAATTTTCGGTGCGTTGCATAGGTTTGCGTTCATATGTATCCCACTCCTGGCGGTACCGATCCCGTACTCCTGCCGCGTATAGGCAGCGGCGCGCAACAGCACCGCTGACAGCACGTCCGGGTCCCCGGGCGGCCGGGGGTCGGTGTCGAAGTCGTCCCACAGGGCCTCGACACCGAAGGGGCCGACGTCGTAGGCCGGGTGCACCATGCGGCCGTCGACCGGGTCCCGCCTGCCCTCTTCCTCCTGCACCGACGCCACGGAGGCCGCGACCGCCCCGCGGGCGTCGACGACGGTGGCCGCCAGCTCCTCGGCCCGATCCCGCGCATCACCGGGTCCGGCGAGGAACAACACCCGCTGCCACGCCTGCCAGCACCGCAGACCCGAGGGAATGAGGCCCGGCGCGACGGTGCGCCGCACGCCGCGGCCCGCCATCTCCAGCGCGGCGGCATGGTCCGCGGCATGCAGTCGCGCGGCCGGGTCGACACCATCCGGGTCGACACCATCGACGTTCGCCCCGGCACCGCCGCCCACGGGTCTCGCCCCCTCCGCGGCATGGCCGGTCCCCGTCACATGGCCGGTTTCCACGGCGCGGCGCCGCCGCTCGGCGAGCGCGGCGGGATACATCCGCCGCAACGACGCCGCCTCCGCGGCCTCCTCGTCCGTGATGGCTCCGTATTCGTCGGGCACGGGCCATTCCGTCGGTCCCGCCGTGGCGTACAGCCGTGGGACGTCGCCGATGCGGTGGTACGGGTGGGCTAGACAGGCGAGCCGGAATCGCGCGTCGTCCGCGTCGAGCCCCGCGGTGCGCACGACGAGCTGCGCCGACCACAACCGGACCGGCCTCCCCCGGCGCCTGCGCTCCCACAGGTCGACGTCGAGCGCCTCCTGCCGAATCCGGCACGCCTGATCGCTCCAGTCGTGTGGCTCGAGGTCGGCCACCCGCCGCCGCACGCGGGCGGCCGCCTGTGCGAGCCACGGCATGTCGGCCCTTCCGCTGATTCCCACGCGGACTCCCCCTTTCCCGTACCCACCACGGCGCCGTGCCGGAGGTGGTCCGGTCTCGATGTGTTCATCTCGATGCGTTGGTGCAGGTGAGCGGCCCGCTACCCGGCATCGGCCCGGACAAGCTAGCACGGATGGTACGCAGCGCGCTACGCAGCGGCAGGATCTGGACAGACGTAGAACGACGCAGAACAGCGCGGAATGTCGTGGACCGCCGCGGTGTGCCGCGTTCCACAACTTCGTGCAGCTCAGGACCGTTCTAATGTCGAAACATGAGCGGTCCCGCACCACGCAAGTACAACCCGGACAACAAGACGGGCTACGAGTACGAACTCCTGGCCGAACACCTCGCCGGATTGATCGACAGCGGCGAGTGGGCGCCGGGACGGCGCATGCCGGGGGAACGCGCACTCGCCGACGAGTACGGCGTCGCACTCGACACCGTGCGCAAGGCGACGCGCATCCTGCGCGAACGCGGACTGGTGCAGACGCTCAAGTCCAAGGGCACGTTCGTGGCCCACCGCGACTGAGCGCGGGCACCCGCCACCGCACCGCGCTTTCCCTCCGAGGGGTGTGTGCTCACGGCCCGTGCCGTGCCACGGTGGACCGATGAGCGATCGCAACGTGCTCGGCGACGAGCTCCAGCCGTGCGGCACCGATCCGCTGACCGGTTTCCACCGCGACGGATGCTGCCGCACCGACGACGACGATCTCGGCAACCATTCGGTGTGCGCGGTGGTCACCGCGGAGTTCCTCGCGCATCAGCAGACAGTGGGCAACGACCTGGTGAGCGCGCGCCCCGAGTTCGGCTTCGAAGGCCTGGCTCCGGGAGATCGCTGGTGCGTCTGCGCGGACCGGTGGCTCCAGTCCTTCGACGCGGGCGCGGCGCCGCCGGTGGTCCTCGCCTCGACACACGAACGCGCCACCGAGGTGATCCCGCTCGAGACCCTGCAGCGACACTCGGTCGACGTTCCCGCCGATCCACGCGGGCTCGCCTAGCGCGGCTTCTCCGCCAGGAGCCGGGCGACGGGCGCGGTGGTGCCTGCGTCGAGCACCTCCATGCCGTACCGCTCGAAGGTCGCCGCGATCGCCTCGTGCCCGGGCAGGCGCACACCGGCCACGCCGGCCACGGTGGCGACCACCCCCGCACCGGGGCCCGCGTACCCGGGCAGCAGGATCGCCGCACGCCCGCCCGGCACGAGAACCCGGGCGAACTCGGCGATCGCACCCTCGGGGTCGGGCAACAACTGCAGCACCATCAGGCACGTGATCGCGTCGACGCTGTCGGTCCGCAACGGCAGCGCGGAGGCATCGGAGCGGACGAATCCCACATTGGGACCGGCGTACGCGGACGCCGCCCTGCGCAACATGCTGCGCGAGACGTCGACCCCGACCGCGAGCCCGCCGGGCCCGACGTCCCTGCCCAGGTCGGCGGTCACATTGCCGGGGCCGCAGCCCACGTCGAGCGCGGTCCCTCCCTCGGGTAGCCGCAGCCGCCGCGCCGAGGGGCGCAGTCCGGCGAACACCTTCCGCACACCCGACTGGACGGGTTCGTACACCACGGTGCCCAGCCGCGATTCCCACAACGACTGGAAGAAACCGCTCGGCGCGGGAGCGTCGCCACCGAGCAGGTCGAGGTAGCCGTCCCGCACCGGCGGGGAATCGGGTTGTGAGGTCAGCAGGGGCAGCGTGCGTCGCACGGCTTCGGGCAGCACGGTCTCCATGGTCGACGACGGTACCGCGGCGCAAGGCCGGCCGGGAGGCCCGCGAAATCCCCGACCCGGGTCTCCCCCTGTTCGGTGAACCCACCCCATACGACATCGCGGGAAGCGGTCACCGAAACCGCGAAAAAGACGTCACGGAAACGGCCGGCCTCGCGTATCCACTCAGCGAGGGTTCACTTCGCGGAAAACGCGAATTGTCGGCGGACGAGAAAACGCCCGCCACGAAGGGCGGGCGTCTGTGGAAAACGGTCTCACGCGGGGATGCGGGCATCGGCGCCCAGCACGGCGTCGACGGCACCGGGCACGTCCCGGTACACGGGCAGGCGGTGTTCCAGGCCGGTGGCCTCGATGGGCCGCAGCACGGACCGCGCCGCGGCGATGGCCCACGGAAGACGTCGCGAGCGCGCGTCGGTGGAGGTCTGCAGCAGCAGCGACAAGCCCGCCGCGCTCAGATAGCTCGTCTCGGTGAAGTCGAGCACGAGCGAACGCGCGGTGCCCACCAATTGCTCGACACACGGGCGCAGCAGGGACACGCCCAGCAGGTCGATCTCCCCCAGCACATGCGTCACGACCAGGCCCGCCGACCGCGGCTCCACGGTCACCTCGACCCCACTCGCCGCAATGGTCCCCGCGCCGACTCTCGCACCGAAAGCTGTCTCCACGATATGCCCCTCCCCCGACCGACTGTCTGCCCCGATATGTGCCCCGATGTACTTCGACGTGCGCAGTACTTCGATGTACGCAGCAGCCCCGATGCGTCATAGCCTGCGGCACGCCGACGCGTCGACTGCGTCGACTGCCTCGACGTCCGGCCGTCCCCGATTTGCCTACCCCGGCCCGAATTCGCTCGGCAAAACCGGCCGCGTCGTCCAAGCCGCCGCCAATCACGAAGATGCGACCGCGGCCCCCGAAACGCCGCTACCGAAAACGGTACGCGCGTGGCAAACGAACTGCAATACCTGGTCGCCCCTTGTCCATAGTGGACCACACGTGGAAAGAAACTCACATCGGAACTACCGCATCATTTTCCGATTAATCGGAACTGCCGTCGACGGCCGCCGTTTCGGCCTGGCGACCGCCGGGTAGGTGCCTTGACCGGACACGAGATCGAGAGGAGCCACCGTGAACCAGCCCGCACAGACCCAGCAGGCGCCGGGCGACACCGGCGACATGACCCCCGAACCGCGCGACGAGATGGCCGGTTACGAGGGCCGCGGCCTGCTGCGCGACCGCAAGGCGCTCGTCACCGGCGGGGATTCGGGTATCGGCAGGGCGGTGGCCGTCGCCTTCGCGAAGGAGGGTGCCGACGTCGCCATCGCCTATCTGGACGAGCACGACGACGCCGAACACACCGCGTCACTGATCCGCGCCGAAGGCAGGCGCTGCACCCTGATCGCGGGCGACCTCGCCGAGGCGCGCCAGTGCACGCACGTCGTGGCCGAGACGGTACGTGAACTGGGCGGCCTCGACCTGCTCGTCAACAACATCGCGACCCAGTTGCAGCTCGACGACGTCGCCGAGTTGACCGAGCAGCAGTGGATGCGCACGTTCGACGTCAACATCCACAGCTACTTCCGCGTGACCCACGCCGCGTTGGAGCACCTGCCGTCGGGCTCGGCGATCATCAACAGCGGGTCGGTCAACGGCCTGCGCGGCAACGCCAAGCTGATCGACTACTCGGCCACCAAGGGAGCCGTGCACGCGTGGACCTACGCGATGGCGCAGGCGCTGCGCCCGCGGGGCATCCGGGTGAACTGCGTGGCGCCGGGCCCCGTGTGGACGCCGCTGATCCCGGCGACGATGGACGCCGAATCGGTCGAGGGCTTCGGGCAGCAGGCGCCGTACGGCAGGCCTGCCGAACCCGACGAGCTGGCCCCGTCGTACGTGTTCCTGGCCTCGGAGCGCATGTCGTCGTACTACACCGGCGAGGTGCTCGCGGCTCTCGGCGGGGGAGACGGTGCCGGGCGGCTAAGTTCTCCCCATGGCGACCCTCGTGACGTTCCACGCCCATCCCGACGACGAGTGCATCACGTGCGGCGGCGTGATGCGGATGGCGGCCGACCAGGGCCACCGCGTCGTGCTCGTCGTGGCCACCCGCGGCGAGCACGGCGAGGTGCCCGAGGGTTTCCTCGACCCCGGCGAACCACTGTGGCGACGTAGGGTGGCCGAGACGCACGCCGCGGGGAGACTCCTGGGCGCAGCGCGCGTGGAGTTCTTGGGCTACACCGACTCCGGGATGATGGGCACGCCGTCCAACGACGAGCCCTCCGCGTTCTGGCAGGCCGACGTCGAACGGGCCGCGCGCGAGCTCGCCGGCCTGCTCGACGAGGAGAACGCCGACGTGCTGACCGTCTACGACGAGCACGGCGGCTACGGCCACCCCGACCACATCCAGGTGCACCGGGTCGGTCTCCGCGCCGCGGAACTGGCCGGAACGCCGCGCGTCTATCAGGCCACCCAGAACCGGGACCACATGATGCGTGGTCTCGCCGAACTGGCCGACAGCCAGGAGGCCACCGGGATGGACCTGCCCGATCTCGAGCAGGCGCCCGAGTTCGGCAGCCCGGAAGCCGTGCTCACCGCGGCGGTGGACGTGACGCCGTACCTCGACGTCAAACGCGCGGCCATGCGGGCACACGCCAGCCAGATCGCGGAGGAATCATTCTTCCTGACCATGCCGGACGAGGCGTTCGCCTACGCCTTCGGCACCGAATGGTTCATCCGTGCAGGTCACGGACCCGGGATCACGGAGCGCGACCTGATGGCCGGCCTGCCGGTGACGGCGGCCACCTCCGACGACCGCGGCTGACGTCTGGGACCATGGGCCTCGTGCCGACCGAGCAGCCGACCGACCCCGGGCGCCGCCTGATCGACCCGGAGCGCGTCGATCAGGCGGTGACGGGTCTCGGGGACAGGGAGACCGTCCAGCAGTGGGCGGACCGGTTCTCGGTGATCGCCGACCCGTCGCGCCTCACGCTGCTGGTGTGCATCCACTACGCGAAGGAGATCTGCGTCTCCGACCTCGCGGCGGCCGCGGACATGACGGACACGGCCGTCTCGCAGGCCCTGCGGCTGCTGCGCGCACACGGGCTGGTCACGGCCGAGCGCCGCGGCCGGGTGGTCTACTACCGGCTCGCGGACGAGACCATGCACGAGCTGATCCACCGCGTACGGCCGCATCCGCGCCCGTGATCGTCGCGCGTGGCAGGACCGTCTTCCTGCCACTACCGTGAAGGCACATGATCGGCCTTCCCGCCACGATCACGACCTGTCTGTTCGACCTCGACGGTGTCCTGACGAGCACGGCGTCCCTGCACCGGGCCGCGTGGAAGCGCGCGTTCGACGAGCTGCTCGGCCGGCGCGGTTCGGGCGAGTTCACCGACGAGGACTATGCCGCGTACGTCGACGGTAGGCCCCGACTCGACGGGGTGCGTGCGTTCGTGGCCTCCCGTGGCCTGGACCTTCCCGAGGGTTCGCCGGACGACCCGCCCGACGTGGACACCGTCCACGGTGTGGGGACCCGCAAGAACGACCTGGTGCTGCGCATGATCGACGAGCAAGGGGTGGAGCCCTTCCCCGGCTCCGAGCGGTATCTGACCGCGGTGCGTGAGGCGGGGCTGGCCATCGGCGTCGTCACGTCGTCGGCCAACGCCGAGAACGTCCTGGCCGCGGCCGGACTGGATCGGTTCGTCCAGGCGCGGGTCGACGGCGTCACCATCACCACCGAGGGGCTGCGGGGCAAACCGGCCCCCGACTCGTTCCTGGCCTGCGCCCGACTGCTGGGCGCCGAACCCGCCGCGGCCGCCGTGTTCGAGGACGCTCTGGCCGGAGTCGAGGCGGGCATGGCGGGCCGGTTCGGACATGTGGTGGGCGTCGACCGTGCCGACCAGGCAGAGGCCCTGCGCAGGCACGGAGCCGACGTGGTCGTCACCGATCTCGCCGAACTGCTGGAGGTGCCGCCGACGTGACCGACACGCACGGGTACGAATGCTCGCCGTGGCAGCTGCTGTGGCGCGGTCTGGACCTGACGGCCCTCATGCAGACCGAGTCGACCTTCGCGCTGTCGAACGGGCACATCGGCCTGCGGGGGACGTTCGAGGAGGCCGAGCCCAGGGGCCTGCCGGGCACGTATCTGAACGGCTTCTACGAGGAACACCCACTGCCGTACGCCGAGGCCGGGTACGGCTACCCCGAGGCGGGTCAGACGGTCGTCAACGTCACCGACGGCAAGATCATCCGCCTGCTCGTCGAGGACGAACCGCTGGACCTGCGGTACGGGCACGCCGGCGCGCACCACCGGGTGCTCGACTTCCGGTCCGGCACGTTGCGCAGGGAGACCGACTGGACGTCCCCGACCGGAAGGCGCGTCCGCGTCCGCAGCGAACGGCTCGTGTCGTTCACCCAGCGCTCGGTTGCCGCGATCCGCTACGAGGTCGAACCGCTCGACGGCAGTGAACTGCAGATCGTCGCCCAGTCCGACCTGCTGGCCAACGAGCCCATCGAGGCGGAGAGCGGCGACCCGCGCGTGGCCGCCGCGCTGGAGGCGCCACTGCGGTGTGAGTACATGACCGCCGAGGACTACCGGGCGGTGCTGGTGCACCGGACGAAACGGTCCCAGCTGCGCATGGCCGCCGCGATGGACCACGAGATCGAGGCGCCCGGCGGCCGTGACCTACGCACCGACATCGCGGTGGAGGACGACCTCGCCCGCCTCACCGTCGCCGTGGACGTGGCCGCGGACGGCAAACTGGTGCTGACGAAGTACCTGGGCTACGGATGGTCGGCGCAGCGGTCGATCCCCGCGCTGCGCTCGCAGGTCGACGCGGCACTGGCCGGCGCACTCCAGACCGGGTGGACCGGACTGCTCGAGGAACAACGGCGGTTCCTCGACGACTTCTGGAACTCGGCCGACGTGGAGATCGACGGCGACCCCGAACTACAGCAGGCGCTGCGGTTCTCCCTGTTCCACGTCCTGCAGGCCGGGGCCCGCGGGGAGAGCCGCGCCATCCCCGGAAAGGGCCTCACCGGGCCGGGCTACGACGGGCATGCGTTCTGGGACAGCGAGACGTTCGTGGCACAGGTGCTCACCTACGCCATGCCCGGCGCCGCCCGCGACGCGCTGCGGTGGCGTCATTCCACACTGGACAAAGCACGAAACCGGGCACGCCAGCTAGGTCTGCTCGGCGCCTCGTTCCCCTGGCGGTCGATCAACGGCGACGAATGCTCGGCGTACTGGCCTGCCGGAACCGCCGCCTTCCACGTCAACGCCGACATCGCCGACGCCGTCGCCCGCTACCTCGCCGCCACCCACGACACCGAGTTCGAACGCGACCACGGCGTCGAACTGCTCACCGAAACCGCACGCCTGTGGATGTCCCTCGGCCACCACGACCCCCACGGCGGATTCCGCATCGACGGCGTCACCGGACCCGACGAGTACTCCGCCATCGTGGACAACAACGTCTACACCAACCTCATGGCACAGCGGAACCTCGTCGAAGCCGCCGCCTCGTGCCGCAGGCACCCCGACGTCGCCGAACGACTGTCGGTCGGCGAACGGGAAATCGAAACGTGGGTCGCCGCCGCGCGGGCCATGCTGCTGCCCTACGACGAACTCCTCGAAGTGCACCCCCAGTCGGAACGGTTCACCGAACACGCCCGCTGGAACTTCGAATCCACCCCCGCCTCGGCCTACCCCCTGCTCCTGCACTTCCCCTACTTCGAGCTGTACCGCAAACAGGTCGTCAAACAAGCCGACCTCGTACTCGCCATGCACCTGCGCGGCGACGCGTTCTCCCCCACCCAGAAACAACGCAACTTCGCCTACTACGAAGCCATCACCGTCCGCGACTCGTCACTGTCGGCCGCCACCCAGGCCGTCCTCGCCGCCGAATGCGGACACCTCGACCTGGCCTACGACTACCTCGGCGAAGCCGCGCTCGTCGACCTCCAGGACCTGCACGGCAACGTCCGCAACGGCCTCCACATCGCCTCCCTCGCAGGCTCCTGGATCGCCCTCGTCGCCGGCTTCGGCGGCATGCGCGACCACAACGGCGAGCTGTCGTTCCGGCCCCACACCCCACCCGGCGTCGACCGCATCGCCATTCGCATGTGCTTCCACCGCTCCCGTATCCGCGTCGAAACCACCAACGGCAACGCCACCTACACCCTCGTCGACGGCCCCGCCCTCACCTTCACCCACTACGGCCAGGCCGTCACCCTCGACCACGACCCCATCACCCTTCCCGTCCCCACCCCACCCATGCTTCCCCGCCCCCTTCAACCCTCCGGACGCGGACCCGTTCGACGCGCTTGAGGGCCGATTTTGGGTTTTCGTCTCGCCGACTGATTCGGTAATCTCGGTTCTCGAATGGGCTGGCTTCCGTGAGGCTGGGTGCTGTTCTCGGAGATAGGTTCGTTCTCGGGGATTTTTCGCCTCGCCGGCTGGGCAGGTCTCTGGGATGGCGTTTTTCCGCTTCGCACCATTCCGTCGAACCTGGCTTTTTGTTTATCACGCTGCAGGCAGGGCGCAAGGTTGGTTTCCGTGCGTTCCGTTGGGGTGGTTTGGTGCGCCCTGCCTGCAGCGTGATGGGGTTTGGCCAGGTCGACGGGATGGCGCTTCGCTTACCGGTCGGCGACTCTATTGGGTGACGGCGGGT
>Ga0079224_100005050_pt1 | contig 17259 bp, 17 predicted proteins | sample Stecom2015_FD_80414 | JGI IMG/M metagenome (GOLD analysis project Ga0079224, IMG submission 80414) | Agricultural soil microbial communities from Utah to study Nitrogen management - Steer compost 2015 | ecosystem: Environmental > Terrestrial > Soil > Agricultural land | place: USA: Utah... | reverse complement strand
TCGCTCCATCACCCGTGTTGAGAGCTGGAGATAACGGGATCGGTCACGAGTCTGAAAGCGATGGTAGGTTTCCAACTGTGGCGTAGCGCTTCCCAGAACGACTACAGCCTGCTCGAACTGGGCGCGCTTGAGTGCCGTATCTCTACCGTGATAGCGGGGAAATTCGTCCTGCTTGTAAGAAGCGTCGTGTTCCTCGTCTACGATGATTAGCCCTACGTCACGCAATGGAGCAAAGACTGCCGAGCGCGTACCCACCACAATATCGGCCTCCCCTTCACGAATTCTGCGCCACTGATCGAACCGCTCACCGGCGGAAAGACCACTATGCATAATTGCGACCCGCGATCCAAACCAGCTCCTGAACTGACGAGAAATCTGAGGCGTAAGCCCTATTTCGGGTACCATCATGATGGCGGTACGCCCCTTACTAATGACATCCTCGATGGCATTCAAATAGACCTCCGTCTTTCCGCTGCCGGTGACGCCGTGGAGAAGGCAACTGGCAAAACGCTTCTCCTGAAGCCGATCTAAGAGTTGCTGGAGGCACATGGCCTGCTCTGGATTCAGCGGATGGCGCGGCTGAGGAGCGACATACGGCTGCGACCAGGGAGAACGGTAGATATCGATCTCCGAAATCTTCAGAACACCCTTATTTGCTAGCGCTTTAATGACGGACAGACTGCAGTTCGTCTCCTCGACGAGTTGTCTGAGTAAAACCGGCAGATTCTGCTTCTTGATCACTTCGAGCACCGAGGATTGCTTGGACGTGAGGCGCTGTTCACCATGGCTGACGTTCAGTGCTACCACGGCCTGTTGTCTTCTCGCCGGCCAAAAGTTGGAATGATCTGAATCGGGCGATGCTTTTCTAGAGAGCAAACCGGGTGGCAACATCACCCTGTAGGCTTCACCCGGTGGAGAGAAATAATATGTTGAGACCCACTTGCCCAGCTTCAACAGCACAGGCGTCAGAAGTGGTTTCGAATCCAGGATCCGGAGCACCGGCTTCGGCTCCACCTCCGGCTCCACTATCTCACCGAAGCCCACGACGAGACCAACCAGGTGCTTGTTTCCAAAGGGCACCAGCACCCGCACGCCTGGAACACACTCGCCCTCGATGTCCGAAGGAAGACGATAAGAGAAAGTCTTGAAGATCGGGAGTGGAACGGCGACATCCAGTACCAGTACTCTGCTGACCATGACAAAATCTAAAACACCGAGCAGCATTGAGGCCGACAACAGGAGTACATCGCCACCTATCAGGCAGGGTTAAGCTGGCGGGTAGCGGTGCCAAGAGAACGAACCCCTGCCGCCCAGACAGCAAATTCAGTGCACGAACCGGTCTCTGAAAAAGAGGGACCACTGGCTGGGAGATCATGCATAGTATCGGCTCCCCAGGGCCTTGAGACGGTCCCTGACCATCTTCATATCCTCCCAGACTTCTCTCTTGGCTCCAGGATTTCGGAGCAAATAGGAGGGATGAAATGTGGGCATCACCTGAATTTCACCCAGCGAATGAAAACTGCCGCGAAGTCGGGTGATGGGAGTGTCGGTTTCGAGTAAGGTTTGTGACGCATACTTTCCGAGAGTCACGATAACTTTTGGGGAAACGGCACGAATCTGCTCCATGAGGAAGGGATGGCACATTTCTACTTCATCCACTTCCGGATTTCGGTTACCAGGAGGCCGACATTTGAGAATATTGGCAATGTAGACGTCCTCGCGTTTCAGTTCGATGGCCTCAATAATCCGGGTCAGAAGTTGTCCCGCCCGGCCGACAAAAGGAAGTCCCTGAACGTCTTCGTCGGCTCCCGGCGCCTCTCCGACAAACATCAGATCGGCGTCCGGCGAGCCGCTTCCGAAAACGATATGAGTCCTTGTTGTGGCCAACTTGCAACGTGTGCAATCGCCCAACTCCCGACGTATATCGTCCAGCGATCGTGCCGGCGTTGCTTCCGACCTTTTTCGTAGATTCAGATGCGTCACTCCGATTTCTGAGAAGAACTTCAAAGACTCCGCGATTTCTTTCATTTCTTCAAATCCCCAAGGAGATGAGGTACGCACGGCCCCACAGACGATAGAGGTGATCTTAATGGCGGCCTCTGACACCAAGAGTGTCCAGAAGGGGTTCGCGATCTCGCCAATCCGGAACCACTTTGACATTCAAATCCAGATAGATCTTGTCCACCTGCAGAAACTCTTCGATCTCCTTTCGGGCCTCGATGCCGATTTCCTTGATCATCTTTCCGCCTCGCCCGATGACTATCTTCTTCTGTCCCGGTTTCTCAACGAGGATAGAGGCCACAATCCGGACGAAACCTTCATTACGGCGCTCCTCGTCGAAGTCTTCCACCACGACCGCCGTGGAGTAGGGCAATTCCTGACGTGTCCTTTCGAGTACCTTTTCCCGAATGATCTCTCCCACGATGAATCTCTCGGTCTGGTCTGTGATCGTGTCGGGCGGATACAGCGGCTCACCCTCCGGCAACAACTCTTCGAGTTTCTCTAAGAGGGTGTCGATGTTGTCTCCCTCGATCGCCGAAATGGGGATGATTTCTTGGTAGTTCCCCTCCTTGCTGTAGAACTCAATCATTGGAAGCAGCTTTCCCTTGTTGATCAGGTCGACCTTATTGAGGAGCAACAGAGCAGGCTTTCCGCTCTTAGCTACTAACTCGAGAACAAACTGCTCTCCTTTGCCGTAACTCTCCGAGGCATCCACCATGTGGACGATCAGATCCACCTGGCGGAGAGTATCGTAGACGATCTCCATCATCCTGGTATTCAGTCTGAATTCCGGGCGATGTACGCCTGGCATGTCAACAAAGATCATCTGTGCATTGGGCGTCGTCCGAATGCCCAGTATGCGATGTCGGGTGGTCTGAGGCTTGTCACTGACAATCGCGACTTTCTGGCCGATGAGACGATTCAGTAGAGTTGATTTGCCGACATTTGGACGCCCGACGAGAGCGATATAGCCACTTTTCACGTTAGTCCTGTTCAGGGTAATAACACAGATAGGGCGTGCTTCACTTCGAGACTTCGATCCTGGTAGCAAGCCGTTGTTCGATATGGTCCCACAAGCGGGAAGCGACCTCGTTCTTACTCAGACGTGGCAGAACGATTTCATTTCCCTCTCTATCGAGAAGCACAACCCGGTTGTGATCCACCTCAAAACCAGAATCCTTCTCGGATATGTCGTTTGCGATGATTAAGTCGAGATTTTTTCGACGCAGCTTCTCGCGGGCGTGTGTCAGGAGATCCTCTGATTCTGCTGCAAAACCGACCAGATACTGATTTGACTTAATCTCACCGAGATGTTTCAAGATATCGATGGTGGGCTCCAGCTCCAAACTTAATGGCGATTCGGTCTTCTTCATTTTCTGAGGGACCCGGTGACGAGGAGTAAAGTCGGAAACTGCTGCCGCTTTGACAACAATATCCATTGAAGGGAACAGGTTGAAAACCACTTCGGCCATTTCCGCCGCCGAACGGACCCCAAAAACCTCAACGCCTTTCGGCGGCGCCAGATGAGTTGGACCAGAAACCAGAGTCACATCTGCGCCTCGACGAGCGGCCTCGTTTGCAATTGCATACCCCATTTTCCCGGATGAGCGGTTCGAGATAAAACGCACCGAATCGAGGTCCTCAATAGTGGGCCCAGCCGTAACCAGAACCTTCCTTCCTTTCAGGCTGTCTTTCTTGCCCGGGTTCAGAAGGCTGGTAACGACTTCGATAATCTCTTCAGGCTCAGCGAGCCGTCCTTCGCCGTATTCACCGCAAGCCTGATATCCCACACCCGGCTCGACGACTGTCACCCCGCGCTCCCTCAGCGTTGAAACATTTCGCCTGGTCGCCGGATGATGCCACATCTCTACGTTCATGGCCGGGGCCACAACCACAGGCGTGGTGGTCGATAAGTAAAGGGTTGTCAGGAAATCATCAGCAATTCCGTTTGCAAACTTGGCCAGAATATTAGCCGTAGCGGGCGCTACCAGTAGAAGATCACTTCCGCGGGCAGCTGCGATATGCTCAATTTCAGTAGAGCCATCTTCGAAAAGGTCCCTGAGAACCCGATTGCCGGAGAGCTTCTCCAGAGTCAAAGCGCCTATGAACTGCTCAGCGCTCCGAGTCATCACGGGTACGATCTCATGTCCCTTCTTCTGGAGAAGCCGCAACACAAGAGCCGACTTGTAAGCTCCTATGCAACCGGTGACGCCCAAGAGAATCTTCACTCGGCCTCTTCCTCGAGGATCTCAAAATTCACCAGACCGGCTTCGGTCTCCTTGATGGCGACAAAGGCTGGCTTCCGGGATTTCACATCCAGCTTAGGAAGAGCCCCATTTTGTATCTGTTTAGCGCGTTCAGCTGCCACCAGTATGAAACGAAACTTGCTGTCAAACTGGGGAGGGATTTTATGAATCATTGGTTTCTCCTGTTTGCTTCAGAAAAGTCATCTATCGGAACGTTTCTACGATCCTTCTGGCTTCGAGGGAGCGCCGCTCCACCTTGCACCGTGAGGCCAGAACAATGGATCTCAACTCTTCGACAGCCCTTGAAATATCATCGTTAATGATAACGTACTCATAGTCTTTGTAGTGACGAATCTCCTCCCTGGCGATCTTCAGCCTCTTCTCAATCACTCGAGGGTCATCCAGTCCTCGATGAAGTAACCTTTGTCTTAATACATCGAAGGAGGGGGGAAGCACAAAAACCATCACCGCCTCTGGCAGCCTCTCCTTTACCTTCATCGCTCCCTGCACGTCGATATCGAGCAGGACGTCGTACCCTGATTCCATCTCTTTCAGCACGAAGTCACGGGCCGTACCGTAATAATTGTCATAGACGTGGGCGTACTCCAGAAAGGCGTCTGCGTGAATCATCCTTTCAAAGTCCGCTTCTGACACGAAATAATACTCGACTCCATTCCGTTCTCCCCTCCGCTTGGGTCGTGTCGTGTAACTTACAGAAAACCGGACTCCGCTTAATTCGGCCAGCAGTCGATTGGCCAGACTGGTTTTTCCCGAACCAGAGGGTGCACTCAGGACAATGAGGTTGCCACTACTCGACATTCTGGACCTGCTCTCGAATCTTTTCTATTTCGACTTTGGCCTCGAGCGCCAAATTACTCCCTTCGACCAGAACCGACTTGGAGATAATGGTGGTGACTTCGCGGTTGAGCTCCTGACACAAAAAATCGAGCCTCTTGCCTATCGATTCTTCGCCATTCGCGCTTTCGAGCGTCTGAGAAAGTACAGAAAGATGGCTTTGGAAACGAGCTAGTTCCTCGGAAATATCAGCCTTTTCTGACAAGAAGATGATTTCCTGTGTTGTCCGGTTCTCGTCTAACGCGGCCGTCGAGATTTCTCTTAACCGTTCCATTAGCTTTGTCCGGTAATGTTCTCGAACCGTTCCGGAAAGCGCCACCAGTTGCTGATGAAGTGCTTCCAATGTGCTTATTCGACCTTTGATTTCCTCCTGAAGCGCCGCCCCTTCCACATCTCTCATATCGAGAAGACGGCCGAGAGCCTCTTGGGTGACTTCTCGGATCATCTCACCGACAGGTTCCGAGCCCCAATCAACAGTCGCGCCACTCATAACCCCCGGAAACCGAATCAAATCACTCACCAGGAGATCGCCGTGCACACCTGCCTGCTTAAGCTCTTCAGAGAGAGAAATCAGGCGATCAACCAGAGACCGGTTGAGCATCAACTCTTCTCCGACCTTCTGCTGCACATCCAAAAAAAGGTCAACCCGGCCGCGATGAACTTTCTCCTGGACGATTTGCTTCAGATCGAGTTCCATAAACAGCAGGTCCCTGGGGAGATGTGCCTTGAAATCCAGATAGCGGCTGTTGACGGTACGGATTTCTACAGTAATGTCGACATCCGCACCATCTCTGGAAACGTTCCCCTGGGCCCTGCCGAACCCGGTCATGCTCTTCATTTTTCCATCTGACTCCACCTTACCTTGACCCGTGGTAGTCAACGACTGGCACCACGTCCGCAAACTGAAGCTCGTAGAGCTTACGGTAAATACCGGAAGCTTTCATCAAGTTCTCATGTCTGCCTTCTTCTACGATCCTGCCTTCGTGCATTACGAGAATTCTGTCTGCTACCTGAACCGTCGATAAACGATGAGCAATCACCACGGTCGTACAGTGCTGCATCAGATTGGAAAGAGCCTTCTGAACCAGTCGTTCTGATTCAGTATCCAGGGCCGATGTCGCTTCATCCAGAATTAAAATCGGTGCATTTTTCAAGACGGCACGGGCGATAGCAATCCGCTGTCGCTGGCCTCCAGACAGGCGCTCACCTCGCTCGCCGATTACCGTGTCATACTGACGCGGAAGTTCCATAATGAAGTCATGAATAAAGGCCGCCTTAGCTGCTTCTTGCACCTCGGAGAGCGAACAATCCTCTCTCCCGTAAGCGATGTTATTGCGGACAGTGTCATTGAAGAGAAAGGTGTCCTGTGTGACGATCGCGATCTGGGAGCGAAGAGACGGCAGAGTGACATCGCGAATGTCAATTCCATCGATCGTGATTGTTCCTTTTGAGACATCGTAAAAACGCGGAAGCAAGCTGACAAGGCTTGTCTTCCCAGCGCCGCTGCTACCCACCAGAGCAACTATCTCACCCTTGCGAATATTGAGATTAACCTGCCTTAACACCGGAACATGAGAATTCCCTGGATAACTGAAGGAGACGTCTTTTAAGCGAATCTCATTTTGAAATAGTGGCAAGGTCCGAGCATTCGGGGCTTCGCGGATTTCGGTCGGCCAATCGATCAGCTCAAAAACCCTTTCCGCAGAGGCGGCGGCCTGTTGGAAGTAAAGGTGCATCCTGGAGAGCTTTCTAACTGGCTCGTAGAGGCGAAAAAGGGCCGCCACAAAAACGACGAAGGCTCCCACCGTAAAGCCACGATTAATCTGGTAATTGGCATAAAGAAGAAAGGGTACGAAGGCAACATATCCGATAAACTCAATCAGCGGCGAGGTCAGGGCGCTGATGCGGGCGACTCGTAAATTCGTGCCAACCAGCTTTTCTACCAGGCGACGAAAGCGTGTCTTTTCGTACTCCTCCATGCAGAATGCTTTGACGATCTTCTGTCCCGAAATGGTTTCCTGCAAGGCATGCGAAATCTCCGAAAGACTCTCCTGGCTTCGAAGACTCACCTTGCGCATGCGCCTGCCCAGATTAACGGTAATAAACAGGACAAATGGGCCGATCAAGAAGGATAAAAGGGCAAGCTTCCAATCGATGTAAAAGACAATCCCCAGGAAAAAGAGGAGGAGAATATTCTGTCGAATGAAATCGGTGAGCGTTTTACTGACCGTCTCCTGCAACCGTTCCGTATCGGTAATTACCCGTGCCATCAATTTTCCGGTCGGGTGCTGAGAAAAAAACGCCAGCGACTGCTGAAGAAGACGACCGTAGAGTCGTTTTCGAAGTTCAGCGACTACTTGCTGGCCGGTGTAGCTCATTGAATATTCAGCGAGATAAAGGAACAGACCTTTGAAGAACGCAAAGATCACCAGGAAGACAGCAATTCTCAGGAAGCGATTCTCCCCTGTTAAAAGGAGGAAATTCTGCACGAAGCTAAACTTACTCGAGGTAACCTGGGCAGCTCCGCCGGGAGCGAGATCATTGAAAATCGGCTCCAACAGCACGACGACGGCGGCGTCGAGAAGACCACTCAGAACAAGTAGAAACAGAGCCAGGGCAAGAAGAGGCGAATAAGGCAGTACAAATTGCAAAACCCGCTTCAATGGATTCATTCAGTTACTTTCCTGGTCGATCATTCGAAGCAGCGGAAGCGCCTCATGGAGTGAATTAATGTGGACGACAATGCCTCTCGGAGCTACTATAGCCGCTTTTCTCTTTTTTCTGGGGACAATTAGTCATCTATTCCTGAGCATCCCATCTGAGAAGCTTGGGCGTAAGCGTCTGTCAACAAAGTATTTCGATCTCTGCGCCATCTGTTCTTCAGCGATTCTGCCAAAAAAAGAACAATTTGAACAATTTTTAAACTTTCTTCCAGCGTTTGCGTCTATTATTATAAGTACAACACTACAGACCTCCCCTGATCGGTAGTGTGAACAGCAGGGCTTCCATTCTGGAAGCCCTGCTCCTTTTTTGGCATTCTTGTCATCGAATTTGCATCTTCCGTGTTGGAGGCAGGTAATTACCCGTACTTCTATTTTGTACCCGGCTGAAGCCCTGCTCCTTCCCTCACTTTGTGCTATAACAGCAACCGATGATTCGAACGATTGAATGGACGGATGAAGGCGTCGTAATGATCGACCAACGTCTCCTTCCGGACCAGGAAGTGTATAACACATACCGCACCGTCGACGAGATAGCGGATGCCATCGTGAACATGGTCATTCGAGGCGCACCGGCGATCGGAGTAGCCGCAGCCATGGGTGTTGCACTGGGCGTCTCCCGGTTGGCTGAGAACGACGACGTCACTACGGAATTCGAAAAGATCTGTTCGACGGTCGAAAAGACACGGCCTACGGCCCGCAATTTATTCTGGGCAATCGAACGCATGCGCAAGGTCTTTGAACGCCATAAGGATCGGCCTCTCGAAGAAATCCAGGATCGTCTGAAAAGAGAAGCGCTCACGATGCATGCCGAGGATATCGAGATCAATCGCAGAATCGGTATGCACGGTCAGGAATTGCTGGATTCCAACACCATTGTATTGACCCATTGCAATGCCGGTGCCCTGGCAACCGCCGGATATGGAACGGCGCTGGGTGTTGTTCGTGCAGCGGTTGAGACCGGCAAAGCAATTCAGGTCTTCGCCGATGAGACGCGCCCCTTTCTTCAAGGGTCTCGCCTGACCGCCTGGGAAATGTGGAAAGAAAACATCCCCTGCACATTGATTACGGACAATATGTCGGGCTACTTCATGAGCCGCGGTCAAATCAACGCTGTCGTCGTAGGTGCTGATCGGATTGCTCGGAATGGCGATGTTGCAAACAAAATAGGCACCTATTCAGTCGCTGTTCTGGCACGAGAACACAATATTCCCTTTTATGTCGCCGCTCCCCTATCGACCATTGACATGCAGACCGCCAGTGGCGCAGAGATCCCAATCGAAGAACGAGACCGGAGTGAGATCACTCAAATGAATGGGAGATCTCTGGCACCAGCTGCTGTTAAAGTCGCTAATCCTGCTTTCGACATTACCCCCGCCCGGCTGGTGACGGCCATCATCACAGAAGAAGGAATTGCCCGCCCACCCTATCAGGAGTCACTGGCAGAGCTTTTCAGGAAGACGTCCTAAAGGTCCAATGTTGGTTCTGGGAATTGAATCGAGTTGTGACGAGACGGCCGCTGCTCTGGTGGAGGATGGTCGGCGAATCCTGTCCAGTGTCGTCGCTTCACAGGTCAAGATTCACTCCTCTTTCGGAGGCGTGGTACCTGAGCTAGCCAGCCGCGAACACATCGACAATATCGTTATCGTCGTCGACCAGTGTCTGACGGAAGCCTCGAAGAAGTGGTCGGATCTCGATGCGATTGCCGTGACCCGTGGTCCCGGATTGGTGGGAGCTCTGCTGGTGGGCCTGACCTACGCAAAAGGGCTTGCCTTTTCGCTCGGGCTCCCTTTCCTGGGCGTAAACCACCTCGAAGGTCATATCTATTCGATTTTTCTCGACCACCCCCAAGCTGAACTTCCTGCCCTTTCCCTGGTCGTCTCCGGAGGGCATACGAACCTCTACCTTTTTGAAGGACCGGGTCATTATGAGCTACTGGCCAAGACGAGGGATGATGCAGCCGGCGAAGCCTTTGATAAGCTCGCCAAGAAGCTAGAACTCGGGTACCCGGGAGGTCCTGTTATTGATCGGCTGGCCCGGCTGGGGAACCCCGAGGCGATAAAGTTTACACTTCCGAAAATCAGTGATCAGAGCCTTGATTTCAGCTTCAGCGGTCTAAAAACAGCCGCTCTGCGCTACATTGAATCGGCAGGAATAGCTCCTGTGACTCCCGATGCACTCCAAGAGCCGGAGAAGCTCTCTCCACAGTTGCTGGATCTTGTCGCCAGTTACCAGAATGCTGCTATCGCACAGTTGGTTGACCGTTTGCGAAAGGCAAGGGAACTCAGGTCCATCCGATCGATCCAGATTTCTGGAGGTGTATCCTGCAACCGTCAACTTCGACATGTCATGACCCAGGTATTTGAAGAAGAGGGCTGCCCCGTCTATTTCCCGCGGCCTGCTCTCACGACTGACAACGCCGCAATGATTGCTGCGGCTGCCTATCACCGCCTGTTAGCCGGGAGTTCAGATCCCTGGACGTTGTCGGCCGACCCCAATCTGGCTCTGTCTGTAAACCGGGATCAGAGCCTGCAATGAAGCGCACTCCCGCCGGACCCTATACATCGCTTGAAGAGAACTTGATGGTGATATTTGCATTACTCGAGGGTATGGCGGATGTAGAAGAGGCTCGATCGCTTCTAAGCGCTTATCTTAAAACATCAACAGAACGAAATAAACTACCTGTGGAATATGAAACTTTCTTGATTCGTCTGTACTTCGACAAGTGCCACAAGGAGTTTCAAACCAGTGAACGAGATTTAGGAGAATAAGAAAACCACCAGGCGATTTCCCGGCCTCGTATCTTCCGTGTCGTTTGAATTCGACTTCTCTTCTCGCTGTACTTTGCTCGCAGCCTGCGTAGCTCATACCAGGCAGCAATAGAAGAACGCTCCTTTGCCAGGATATAGAGAACAATTCCGATATCTCGTACCCACATATGCGGGAAACAGCGCCAGAAGACGGAGCTGTCAATGTTTTTCCAGCGCATCAGAAATCGATTCTTTACCGAATGGTAGTTGATCTGGCTGTCCACCGACCTTCGTTTTTCCGGCAGGACCTTGCGCACATGAAATGCAAGGGCATCGGGAACGTAGAGTGCTTCCCAGCCACGCAGCCGTGCTCTCCAGCTGAGATCGGCGTCCTCACGGTATGCGAAGAAATCTTCGTCGAGGAATTCTCCCTGACTCTCGAGCAGGTCGTCATAAAGGCTTTTTCTGACCACAACAGCCGCTCCGGTGATGCCGAAAACAAACTCTAGCCTGTCATACTGCCCTACATCCGGTTGATTGCTGCCCCGGTCAAAATGTCGCTGTTGCGGTGTAAAGTAAATTCCGGTGCTATCAAAGACAAAGGCTCCCTCCTTCCTGACGGGCGTGCCGCGCTCGTCCATCCGTAGAAGCTTACCGCCAGCCAGCCCGACGGCCGGATAACGGTTCACATTCATTAGCACTAATTCGAGGTAATCCGGAGTCAGGACGACATCCGGATTGAGAAGCAGAGCGAATTCAAAGTCTTCCCCCTCCAGCAAACGATTGTGAGCAACCGAAAATCCGAGATTAGTAGCGGATGCTTCGATCTCGACACCGGAGACCGAGCGGGCCTGCTGAAGAGTACTGTCGGTTGACCCATTGTCGATCAATTTGATCCGCACCGTGACCGTTTGTGAAAGGATGGACTCCAGACAAGGCTTAATGTATTGCTCATGGTTGTGGGTGACGATAGTGACCAGAACTGAAGTCCGGCTGTTGGAGTCGCCGGTTAGCACCGCCATCCTGCACCAAGCATGCGAATCAGAAGCCCCAGCTTTACCGGCAACCAGATTAAGGGAAGGCTCACGATATGATGTTTTTTCCAGTATTGGATTAAGTTTGCATAGAATATCTTTAAAAACTCCTTCTGGGGTAGCGTATCCAGTGAAATGCTGCCCCGGTGCCTTCCAACGATGGTGGGACAAAAGAGGATCTTCCATCCTTGCTTCTTGAGTCGTAGGCAGAAGTCGACGTCTTCGAACCAGGCAGGCCAAAAATCTTCATCAAATCCGCCGACCCCATCCCAGGCACGCTTGCGCATCAGCCAGAAGGCAGCGGCCGGCTGTTCTCGGATCGGGCGGCAAGCCCCATTTTGCTCCTCCAAGGGTTGGGGAGCAGGAGAGGATTTGAACAATTGCAGGACCTCATCGAAAAATAGAGCGTCAGCAATTACATTGAATACGGTTGGGAAGGGTCGAAGCTGGAAAGCATGCTGGAGCTCCCCCTGTTCATCTTCCAGATAAGCCGCCATCAACCCCGCGTCGGGGTTCTCATCGAGTTTCTGAACAAGAGGCCGCACAGCCTCTGGATAAATGGATACATCGGGATTTAAAAGCAGAATATGAGCGCTTGCCGCCTGACGAATCCCCTCATTCGCGGCTGCCGCGAAACCACGATTGGTGTTCCAGCGAATCAGCCGGACGTTGGGCCATTCCCCCGTACAATTGAAACTGGAGTCTGTGGATCCATTATCCATAACCAGAATCTGTGTCTGGTTCCCTAGCGGTGCTAGCGAAACCAGCAGCCGTTGGAGGTAGTTTCCGCTGTTCCAATTCACGATAACGACGCTCACGTCCACAATCGGCCTGAAATTTACCACAGGATTTCAGTAAGATGATACCGGCATGGGATTGCAGTGGTTACAACGGGAAAATAGCCGGGGCTGGTTTGACGAGGAGTTTCGGATTGCTCCTGAATTCGTTCGCGATCCTGCCCTGTTCTGCAAGCGAAACAAAGCGACGCAAATACTTGATTGTGCCGCAAGACAGATCTATAGGGTCAGCCTTCCCATCGGCCGCCGGATGCGCTCCTGTTTCGTCTATATCTTCCGGAATCTGTCGCTGAACCGCGCATTTCGCCTCCCGTATGCACTTCGCTGCCTGGAAGTTTCTCAGAAACTACATCAGCATGGTTTTCTTACTTTCCGCTGCGTCGCAGCTTTTCGCCCTAAAGGAGAGCTTCTGAACTGGAATAGCGTATTGGTGGCTACCGAGATCGAGGAAGTGTTCGAGCTTCCTTCATCAGGAAATCATCACTACCCAGTTCACCCCAAGCTGCCTCTTTCACGAACCGTGACAGAGCAGCTGGCTGCAGAACTCGCACGCTTCCACAGACGAGGATTCTTTCATGGCGATTTAAAGACACGCCACATCTTGGTGCGTCCACCCGCCAGTTTAAGTGATCACGGATCCTTTCGATTTTTCTTTGTCGATTTGGAGAAAACTCTTTATCTGCCGTATCTACCACCATTCTGTCGTGACATTTTAGCGGTTCGCGATCTGATTCAAATATTTGCTTCTCTATCCGGACAAGACCATCTGCTTCCCAGCTCTGGTCCTCATAAAGCATTTCTTAAAAGTTACTTAGACGCTAAAAGCTTATCCTCTTCTCGAAGGCTACGAATCCAACGAGTGCTGTCTCTGTATGGTCCCAAAGGCAAACTTCGTCAGGGTGATACTCTGGTCCGTGGGCTGTTTGCTTCCCTTTACACTCAGAGGAACGCAAGCGATACCGATTCCTCCGATGTTGAATACCTTTAGGAAGTACGAGTTCGCATATCGGAGGAGACCTCTTCAATCGTTGTTCGGAAACGAGCTTTGACCGGCCACTTCATCAAGCCGTAAATCAACCCGGCTTCGTTGATCGTAAGAATGTAAGCGTTATCGATCCAGTCTTCGATTTGATGCTCCCAGATATTTCCGGAAGCGACAGCAGGAGAGATCGAATAGCTTCCTGGTCGAATTTCGGGAATCTTGAACTTGAAAGCCACGCTGACTGTGCAGCCCGCCCGAGCTAATGGAAGGTCGAGTCCTGCATAAGACGTATTCGAGGCGGCCAGTTCCATTCCCAGGCGATCACGAATAGTAAAGCCGATAATCGGGTGCTTTACGGTTCTATGGAATCGAGCCGAAACAATCAGTTGGAGTTCTTCGCCGGGGTTCGCCCCATTGACCACCTGGTTTTCTTCTCCCAGAAGGATCACACCGATGATCTCGGCTCCTCCCTCTCCGTAGAGATGATCGATATGTGGAATGGTCGTGACTATTGGGACCTGCTCATCTTCGCGGGCTGCCTGTAAGATCTGCCCTTCGCCGGCTCGTCGTCTCTCCCGCTCGAAGATAAGGGAATGGTACTTCTGAACAACCTTGTCCGGGCTGCCATCCACCAACTTGCGCCCCTGGTCCAGCAAAACCGCCCGATCACAAAAGCGAGTTACGGCTTGCAAATCGTGTGTCACAAAAAGAATTGTTTTTCCTTCGTCGCGCAGGCGCCGGATTCGATTGGTACAGCGGTGCTGAAAGATCAAGTCACCTACTGCCAGGGACTCATCGATAAGCAAAATATCGGGATCTACATGAATGGCCACGGCGAAGGCCAGACGCATGAACATGCCGCTGGAGTAGGTTTTTACGGGCTGGTCGATGAAATCACCAATTTCAGCAAAATCGAGTATGTCAGGGAGCAACCGCTCCATCTGCTCCTGCCCGAATCCTAGAATCGCGCCGTTCATGAAAACGTTTTCGCGGCCTGTGAACTCAGGATTAAAACCTGCTCCTAATTCCAACAATGCCGAGACCGTTCCGTGCACATAACAGTCGCCCCGAGTCTGCCGATGAATGCCCGCTATGATCTGTAGAAGCGTGCTCTTCCCTGACCCATTCTGACCGATGATACCCAGCGTCGTCCCTGCATCAACTTCCAAGTCGATGTCCTGCAGGGCCCAGAACTCACGATGCCATTGCTTTCGTCGAAAGGTGAGTAGCTCCAGTAGTTTGTGAGACGGCCGGTCATAGATGGGGTACTTTATCGAAAGGTGTCTCAGGAGGATCACCGGATATTGTCGAGCACTAGAGGACATCGACAAACTCCTTCTTAGTGGAACGAAAAATAATTCCTCCGATTACAAACGCCGCCAGGGCGTAAGCAGAGACGACCAGCAGAATGTTGATCGGAAATTCCGATCCAGCCAAAAGGAGAGCACGGTAACCTTCGACGATATAGGTCAGTGGGTTGGCCAGAATCAGAGGCCTGAACGGCTCAGGAACCCGATCGGTCGCGTAAAAAATAGGGGTGAACCAGAACCAGAACACGAGCAGCACAGACATGACTTGAGCGGTATCTCTCAAGAAGACCTGGAGCGCTGCCAAAGCCCAACCCAGGCCTAACGTGAGAACCACCAGCGGAACAATCAACAACGGCAGAAAGATGGCCGTCCAGCTCAGCAACTGACTGGCGGCCAGAACGACCAGGAGGATGCCAAGCCCCACCAGATGGGTTACTAGATTGGATATTGAAAACGCCAGTGGAAGAATTTCAGATGGGAAAACGGTCTTGCGAATCAGGTTGCTGTTGTCGATGATCGCCGTACAGCACCGGGTCACTGTATCCTGGAAATAAAGCCAAGGCAGAATTCCGCAAAACAAGAATACAGCAAAGTTATCAGTCACCGGACTGAAATCGCGAACCCGGAAAACCAGCGAGAAGACGAAAGTATAGCTTACGAGCAGGACCAAGGGGTGAACAACTGCCCAGAAAAAGCCCATGAGCGATCCCACATAACGACTCTTCAGGTCGCGGACGGCAAAGTTCCAGACCAAATGCCGCCTGAGGATAAGCTGACGGAGAAAGTTTCCTGCAACTTGGATTAACCAGGTCACTCTTACGATTCCCTTTTCTAAGAGGGTGTGGTCAGTTTGACGGTGTCCCCGAGGAGGTCCCAAAAAAGCTGCTCGTACTGGTCGACGACTGCTTCCCAGTCGTAATGCCGCCTGACTCGCTCTCTCGCCCGCTCACCAAGATCTTTGAATTCGTCCCAGGCCCTGCAAACTGTGCTTAAGGTCGCCGCCAGTCCCTCAATGTCATGAAAATTAACCAGGATGCCGGCATCTGCCAAGACCTCGCGATTTTCCACTGTGTCATGAGAAATAACCACGCATCCTGCCCCCATTGCCTCAACCAAAGCCGGATGGGTTCCTCCAACCTCGGTCGCCTGCAGGTAACAGAGCGCTCCAGCCAGAAGCTCATGGTATCCTTTGCCGTAGATCGCACCCGGCATCACAACCTTTCTGCCTTTCGCCTTTTCCCGTAAATCCCTTATGAAGCCACGGTTATAAGGAGCATCTCCGATCATCGCCAGCGGGATCTCGAGATTCGATCGAAGGTAAGCCTCCAGGACACGATCGGCATTATTCTCGGGCTCGAGCCGGCTAACATACAAAATATATCCCTTATACGGAAGGTTCAGCTTCTCCAGTATGGTTCGTGTTTTGACGCACTCTACAGGAGCTCCATAAGGAATGAATGTGGACTCTAAGTGGTAGCGCTTCAGGTAATACTCCTGGACGCTTCGAGCGTCGGTCACGACAGCGTCTGGAAACCAGGTCGAGAGACGCTCACTCAGAAGATAGAAGCCACGCCCAAGTGCATTCCATTTTCTCCGCAGGCGCTCGATTCCATCTACATTGAGGACAACCTTGGCTCCACAAATTCTCGGTATGGGACAGAACAACGCATTAGCGGCGTTACAGATCAGGACGACGTCATATCCTCTCCACGAGGCATCAAGAATGGAAAAAGCAGTATGGGATACGGTCTCGAGATATTTTTGTCGGATCGAAGCTAACCGACGAACCTGAACTCCTCGATACTGCTCGACTCCAGGCGGGAGGTAGTGGGAGCGCCCGTAAACCGTAACGCTGTGTCCTCGCTCAACCAGCCGAACACTCAGTTCTTCAGCGAATGTCTCGAATCCCCCGTAGTTGGCAGGAATGCCCCGGGTACCGAGAATTGCAATCTCAAGTTTCATTACCGGAGCCATTTTCCCCTGTAAAGGGACTGACTGCCAGAAATGAAAAGAGAATGGCCACCTCTGAATCCCCAAAGTTGTATTCAAACATTCCCGCTACCAGAAAAGCAGCCAGCGCGCACAATCCCATTGTCGCCAGACAATGCGAGAAGCTGTCCACGGGATTTTTCCGTCGCATCCTCAAAAGGTCGCTGGTAATTAGGATCCATATCGCGAACCAAAAGAGGAGAGCCGGTATCCCCATTTCTGCCGCTATCTGTACATAGTTGTTGTGCAAGTGTTGGTACGCCCATTGAGGGAAACGGTCATCCGTTCGGTTCGCAAAGGCAGCCTCGGGAATCTGGCGGGGGCCAACGCCGACCACTGGGTTGGCCGCAATCAGTCTCCCTCCCGTTCTTAAAAGCTCGATGCGGACCTGAGTCGTCGTGTCGTTGGTGTCCAGCCCGGAATAGAAACGATCCTGAAACTCCACAGGCAGGAGGAAAAACAGCAACACGACGCTCACCAACCCTGTCAGCATCGAGCGCCAGGAGATCAGGGACAGGAACAGAAGAATCGCAGCCAGGGCCCCCAGCCATGCATTCCTCGTTTCCGAGAGCACG
>Ga0079224_100005048_pt1 | contig 17263 bp, 15 predicted proteins | sample Stecom2015_FD_80414 | JGI IMG/M metagenome (GOLD analysis project Ga0079224, IMG submission 80414) | Agricultural soil microbial communities from Utah to study Nitrogen management - Steer compost 2015 | ecosystem: Environmental > Terrestrial > Soil > Agricultural land | place: USA: Utah... | reverse complement strand
TCCGTCACTGCGAGCCTTTGTGGTGGGAGACGGCAAGATAAGGCGTGGCAGTCTGTTGAATGAGAAAGGGTGATGACGTGAAATAGTGAAAAGGTGATGAGGTTATAAAGTTATGAGGTTAAAGCAACATAACAAGATAGCATCGTAACAGCATAACAAAAAAACAATGAATGTAAAAGAAACTAAATTAAAAGACTGTTTTATAATAGAACCCAAGGTTTTTGAGGATGAACGTGGCTATTTTTATGAAAGTTATAACGAAAAGACCTTCAATGATGCTATTGGTCGTGAAGTGGTTTTTGTTCAGGACAATGAGTCTTTTTCAACCAAAGGTGTTTTGAGAGGGTTGCATTTTCAAAAGGGGGCTCATGCACAGGCCAAGTTGGTGCGTGTAATTAAGGGGTCTGTTCTTGATGTGGCCGTTGACCTTAGAAAAGAATCAGAAACCTATGGGCAATATATTTCAATTGATTTATCCGAGGAAAATAAAAAGCAGTTGTTCATCCCTAGAGGTTTTGCGCATGGCTTTGTAGTTTTGAGTAGCACGGCAATTTTTTCCTATAAATGCGATAATTTCTATCACAAGGCTTCTGAAGGAGGTATCATTTTTAATGATAAAGATTTAAATATCGATTGGAAGTTACTTGAAGAAGAACTCATTATTTCTGAAAAAGATTTGGTTTTACCTCAATTAAAAGATGCTAAGCTATGATTAATGTTTTAGTAACCGGAGGAAATGGACAGTTAGCCTCTTGTATAAAAGATTTAGAAGTAAGATATAAAGATTTAAATGTTATTTATACTGGTTCGAAAGATTTGGATATTTGCGACTCAAATCAAGTACAGACTTTTTTTAGTAAAAATACCATTAATTATTGTGTTAATTGCGCAGCTTATACGGCTGTAGATAAGGCAGAAGAAGAGCAAGAAAAAGCCTTTGATGTTAATACCAATGGTGCTAAAAACTTAGCGCTAGCTTGTAAAAAAAACGGTGTTGTTTTAATTCATATTTCAACTGATTTTGTTTTTGATGGAAATAAAGCAAAACCTTACACTGAAGAAGATAAACCAAACCCCGTTAATGTATATGGAGCTTCAAAATTGCAAGGGGAACTTGAAATACAAAACACATTAAAAGAACACTTTATTATTAGAACTTCTTGGTTGTATTCAGAACATGGCCATAATTTTATGAAAACCATGTTAAGACTGGCTGAAACGCGTGATGAAATTTCTGTGGTTTCCGACCAAATAGGAACACCCACTTATGCGGGCGATTTGGCGGAAGTTATTTTAAAAATAACTATGAGCAATAATAGTTTTTACGGATTTTATCATTATAGTAATAGAGGTGAAATTAGTTGGTATGATTTTGCTAAAGAGATTTTTGAGCTGTCGCACAAACAGGTTAAGTTACACCCAATTGCTACAGAAGTGTATCCAGCAGCTGCCAAACGGCCAAGGTATAGTGTTTTAGATAAGACCAAAATTAAAGATTTATTTGCAACAAATATACCTTGGTGGAGAGATAGTTTAGTAAAGGCTTTACTAAAACATAAAGTAATTAATTAATTGATTTTTATCATAATAGAATCAATATTATAACGATATCAAATAAAGTATTTATGAAAAATATTTTTTGTTTAATATTAATATTAATAGCATTTTCATGCAAAAAAAATGAAAACAGCAAAAACAGCAATCAGGATTTAATCGAGACTAAGAATAAAGAAGATGACCAATTTAAGGTTATCATAGAAGCAGTTGTGAAGGAAGATGATAAATTTCAATTATTTTATGTTGACAATTCTCCCGATGGAATCTTTTCTCCAGAAAAAAGAGTAGTTTTTAATTTAAAGGGTGGTGATACTCCACAAAAAATTCAATTTACATTACCAGAAAAGGTTTTACCCTATAAATTCAGGATTGATTTAGGAGAAAACAACATTGAAACAATTGTAGAGATTTATGACATAAAACTGCAATATAACAACAGAAAAATATTAATAGACTCATTAGTTTTGGAACGTTTTTTTCAACCCAATATTTATTTAGAAAAATTAAATAACGGCTATAAAAGAAAGGTTGTTGATGGCAGGTGCGATCCTTTCTTAGTTTCAACACCATTATTAAATAAAAAAATGGAACTTGAGTTATAATCTTTTGTTTCCAAATTATATAAACTTATGATAAATGTTACTAAAACATTTTTGCCTCCTTTTAAGGAATATATGTTACAAGTTAAACGAGCATTTGATGCAGAATGGATTACTAACAGAGGAGCTCTTGTTAATGAGTTAGAGAGTAATCTTTCTAACTACTTACACGTTGATAATATAACCATTACTAATAATGGAACGTCTCCTTTGCAAATAGCTTTGCGCATTTTGGCAAATCAAGGAGAGGTTATAACAACACCATTTAGTTATGTAGCTACTACAGCGGCTATCTTATGGGATAGATGCACTCCTGTTTTTGTTGATATTGACCCAGAACATTTAACTATTGATGAGACAAAAATAGAAGCAGCTATTACTGACAAAACGAAAGTTATATTGGTTACACATGTTTTTGGAAACCCTTGTAATGTTAATGCTATCGAAAAAATAGCCAAAAGGTACAATATTAAAGTTATTTATGATGCTGCACATTGTTTTGGAGTTAAGTATAATGGACAGTCAATATTTAAATATGGAGATGTAAGCACATGTAGTTTTCATGCCACAAAGTTATTTCATACGGGAGAAGGAGGTGCAATGTTTACTCAAAACAAAGAATTACAGCATGAGTTATTTTACAGTCATAATTTTGGTCATGATGGACCAGAGAAGTTTCATGGTCTTGGAATAAATGCTAAAATATCTGAATTACAGGCGGCGATGGGGTTAGCGGTTTTACCATATATGGATTTTATTCTGGCGTCTAGGAAAGAAGTATGCAAATATTATGACGAAAATCTAAATTTCACTAAGATAAAACGTCTAAAAATTAGGACAGGAACAGAATGGAATTATAGTTATTATCCTGTAATTTTTGAAAATAAGAAAACACTTCTTGATGCTCAGAAAAAACTTAATGAGTTGCAAATATTTCCAAGGAGATATTTTTATCCTTCATTAAATAAAATAAACTATGTTAATGGTTGTAAAATGCCAGTATCAGAAAGTATTGCATCAAGAGTTTTGTGCTTGCCTTTGTTTGTTAATATTAATAAAGTGGATTTAGAGGTTATCTGTAAAACAATTAATAGTAAGGTATGTTAATTATTGGAGCTAAAGGGTTTGCTAAAGAGATTCTTGAAATAATACATCAAAAAGGTGATATTAACAATGTTTCTTTTTTTGATGGTATAAATAAAGATATGGATAATTTATTATTTAAAAAATTTCCTGTTTTAAACACTATTGATCAAGCAATTATATTTTTTAATAAAAATGGGAAAGAATTTACATTAGGAATAGGCAATCCAAAATTAAGATATAGACTTTATGAAAAATTTACAAAAATAGGAGGTGTATTAACCTCTTTGGTTCATCCATTAGCTAATATAGGTAGTTATGAAGTAATGATTGGTGATGGGTGTAACATTTTTTCTGGTGTAAACATATCAAATAGTGTAACATTAGGCAAAGGGTGTATTGTTTATTATAATTCGGTAATCACACATGATTGTGTTATTTCCGATTTTGTTGAAATATCACCTTCAGTTAATGTTTTAGGAAGAGTAAAAATTGGGGCGTTTTCGCATATAGGAGCTAATTCAACTATACTACCCGATATAACTATTGGTGATAATGTTCTTGTTGGGGCAGGTTCTGTAGTAACTAAGGATGTTCCAAATAACACATTGGTTATGGGGGTTCCAGCAAAAATTATTAGGGCATTGCCCTAAAAAATAATAATAAAGATGTCTTTTAAAAAAAATACTCTTTCGGGTTTAGTGTGGGCGTCTTTAGATTTACTATTAATTCGTGGTTTAGCATTTGGCACATCTATTTTACTAGCAAGATTATTACAGCCAGAAGAGTTCGGTTTAATAGGGATGATCTCGATTTTTATTTCAATAGGCATTACTTTTATTGATAGTGGGTTATCTGAATCATTAATTAGAGAAAAAAATGTAGATAATAATGATTTTTCATCTGTATTTTTTATGAATGTTGGAATTAGCTTGGTTATATATGGGGTTTTATTTTTTATCGCCCCCGTAATTGGCGATTTTTATAACCAACAGATTCTTAAAAAATTAATTAGAGTATATGCCTTAAGTTTCATTTTTTCGGCATTCTCTTCAATTCAAATCTGCATTTTAGTAAAAAACATGCAGTTTAAAAGGCTTACTCTTTTGAATATGCCTGGAGCAATTATTGGGTCAGTTGTTGGGATTTTGATGGGTTATTACGGATATGGAGTTTGGAGCATCATAGCTATGTATCTAACAACTCAAATTCTTCAAACTACACTACTATGGATTTTTTCATTATGGAAACCAAATTTTTACTTTTCATTTTCAAAAATTAAAGACCATTTAAATTTTGGTTATAAGCTATTGCTTTCAGGGTTACTTAATTCTGTTTTTAATAATATTTACAATGTATTAATAGGAAAATTTTTCCCAATAAAATCTTTAGGTTATTATGAGAGATCATTTTCTTTTAGCCAACAACCAGTTTCAATATTATCAAACATTATTAATAAAGTAACTTATCCAATGTTATCAAAAATCCAAGATAGTCCCATGAAAATGGCTTCGATTTATAAAGAAATATTTCTATTAACCTATTTTGTTTCAACTCCTGCAATGATTGGATTGGCTTCAATTTCTGAGCCTTTATTCTTGGTGTTATTAGGAAAGAAATGGATAAATGCAGTTCCGTATTTTCAAATACTTTGCTTTGCATCTATATTTTACCCTATAAATGCACTAAATTTAAATATATTAAAAGTATTTGGTAAAACAGACTTATTCTTAAAACTTGAGTTATTTAAAAAACTTCTTATACTTTTTGTGGTTGCTATTGGTTTTAGCTTTGGTATATATGGTTTGTTATGGAGTTCCGTGATTTCTGCTTTGGGATCATTAATAATAAACGGTAATTATAGCTCTACTTTGATTAATTATTCAACAAAGCAACAACTATTGGATATGTTCCCCATTACTTTAATTAGTTTTGTAATGTTCTTTATGGTGAAAATTGTATTAAATAAGATTCAAATTGAGTCAGATTTTTATGAAATCATAATTGGTTTATTATCTGGAGGTTTTTTCTATATATCTGCTTCTTATTTATTTAATTTAAAAGGGATGGGAATTTTAATAAACAGATTTATCCCATAAAACAGATTTTAAAATAAAATAAATTAATTGAATGAAAAAATTATTGGTGTCAGTCGCCATGATAACATACAATCATGAAGAATTTATAATTGAGGCAATTGAGAGTATTTTAATGCAAGTAGTAAATTTTGATATTGAGCTTATTGTAGTGAATGATAATTCTCCAGATAACACTGATTCAATCATCAAAAATTTATTAAAAAGTCATCCAAAATCATCATATATAAGATATATTAAACATAAAGAAAACATAGGTATGATTCCTAATTTTGTTTTTGCATTAAATCAATGCCAGGGAAAATATACAGCTATTTGTGAAGGGGATGATTATTGGATTGATTCTTATAAATTGCAAAAGCAAGTCGACTTATTGGAAAAAAGCACCAAATATGCTGGATGTGGAAGTAATGCTATTATAAAGTATGAAAATAGTAATAAACTTCAAGAAAATTTTAGAGATTTTAAAAGTGATAAAGTTTTTTATGTTAACAAATTTTTAAGTCACCGGCCTTTTCATACGGCTTCATTTATTTTTAGAACTAAAGTTTTAAAACAACTATCATTTCCAACGGATATTACGTCAGGAGATAGACTTTTGTTCATAGTAATCGCACTAACGGGTCCTGTATATTATATTAATGAGGTTATGTGCTGCTATAGAAAAAACGATACTGGTGTTTCTTCTAGGGTAACTGCAGAAATGTTAATGAGGGATATTAAGACAGCTGATTGGTTAAAAGAAAATTATCCAGAATTTCAAAAATCAAGATATTTGTCTTTTTTACATAGAACTATTTTGTCATATTCAACAGAGCTTCGGTTGGGTCAAATGTTTAAACATATTTTATTTTATTTTATCTTATCTTTTTCGTTTTTCCCACTTAACTTAAAAAGCCTTTTAGGCTTTGCTGTAAGAGAACTTCCTGCTATACTAGTCAAAACAGCAAAGACCGAATTAAATAGGCTTTAAAAAGTAATTAAGCATTATATAAAATTAACCAATAAAGAAAATGAAAGTAACAGTTGTTACAGTAACATACGGAAACAGGTTTAAATACCTAGAAGAGGTTGTTAGTTCATTATTAGAACAAAGTATTGACAAAATATTTATAGTATCAAATGGAAGTGAAATAAATTCTTTAAATCAAATTAAAGAATTAGCAAATGACAACAATAAAATTGCGCTTATTGATTTAGAAGAAAATACTGGTTCAGCTAATGGGTTTTGTGAAGGAATAGAGTATGCATGTGATAGTGGTGCTGAATACCTTTGGTTACTGGATGATGATAATAAGCCCCAGAGAGAATCATTAAAAGCCTTAAAAGATGAATGGGCTCGGTTAATTAATGAAAATACTAATGATAGTTTAGCTTTACTTTCATACAGAAATGATCGGAAAATTTATAGTGAAGCAATTAATGAGGATAATCCAAGACTCATGTTAGGAACAAACAACTCTTTTCTTGGTTTCAATTTATTTGACAAAGTAAAATCCTTGTTTATTAAGACAAAACCTAATAAAATAATTAATAGAGATAAAGGTATTGTTGCGGTGGCTCCATATGGCGGACTATTTTTCCATAGAAGTTTAATTGCCAAAATAGGCCTTCCTGATGTAAATTACTATTTATATGGAGATGACTATGACTTTACATATAGAATTACCAAAAACAAAGGCAAGATATTTCTTGTAAAAAACAGCGAAATTGTTGATCTTGAAAAGTCATTTCACCTTGTAAAAGGTAATAGGTTTAACACAAGATATTTTAATACAGATTCAAAAAACAGAATATTTTATTCTGTAAGAAATGGGATTAAGTTTGAGCAAAATTTTGTCACAAATAAACTGATTTATTTAATAAATGCTAGTTTTTACCTTATTGTAGTATTAATGCTGTTTCTTCTTAACCCAAAGCATTTGTGGAAATTTAGGTATATTATAAAGGCGGTATTTTCTGCTGCAACAAAGAAATAATGATTTCATTAAAAAAAATATACCAACTTTCTTTTTATGTAGTTATACTGCTTACTTTTTTAATAGGTGGGTTTCTTCAGTTTTTTATAGGCGTTTCAAACACAGGCCTGACACTATTAATAGTGTCGATACTTTTAGTTACTTATTTTATTTATGCAGTAATAAAAAGGAAGGTTGTTTTTAATAAAATTTTGTTATGGAGTTTAGTTTATGTTTTAGTAATAATTTTTAGTGCTATTGTAAACAAAACAAATTTTATTTCTACCATCATCTATTTGTTGTTTCCTTTATTGCCATTAGCTACTTTTTTGTTTTGTTATATAAACTATAAAGAAAACTACTTAAATCCCAGACGTATTTTTAAAATCTTTTATTTGATTGCATTAATTCAATTACCAATTATCTTGATTCAGAATAATTTCTATGAATATTTAATTGACTTTAACAACAGTAATCAACACGTTGCTTCTTTTGATTTTTTATTCGGAAGTTTTTTTATGAAGTCTGATCATTCCCTTGGTGTCTTTATTCTTTGTATTATTACATCTATTTTATTGAATTTAAGGAGTAAAAGAAAACCAGTCAAATATCCAGTGATTTCTGTTATTTATTTAGGAGTTACTATTTTTTTCACAGAATCAAATATTTCTAAACTATTTTTATGTTTACTTCTTGCATCAACAATTATAATCCCTATTTACCAAAAACATAAAAAGAGTTTGGTCTTGAAGCTAATGGCTGTTTTGTTCGGATTATTTATTGTTCTTTTTGCCTATAACTTAAGAGGTCAAGAATTTGTTAAAAAAAAATTAGGAGGGGTGTTTGAAACACAGTACAGTATAAAAACATCCTCTAAGCAATATGAATTAGGAACAGCAAAAAGAGGCCAAATTTTAATTGTGGTTTTTAATAAGTTAGACATTAAATGGATTGGGGAAGGACCATATTCATATTTCAATATTCTAACAGGGCAGTTTAAAAAAACAATACATTTTTCTCAACTAATATGGACTTATTTTGATTTGGGGCTGATGGGGATAATGGTCGTGGTAGGTTTTCTAATAAGTATTTTAAAATATTTAGAAATTGATTCCGGACCTCCTTTTTATATCACTTTACTCGTAATGCTTGTATATGCATTTTACACAACCATTTTCTCAGATGTATCTATAATGTTTGCCATTATAATGATTTTTAATAGAAAATTGATAAAATAAATTTATAAAAATTCAAGATACCTTTCTACTCTACAATTAATCACAATGTCGGGTTTTACTTTACTAACAATTGATGAATCATAAGAACCATGCACATAGACAATCTCGTAATAATGTAAAGACAAAAATTGTATAAGATTGGTAATGAACGAATCTTTAAAAATCAATACTTTTTTTCTATTATCAGAATTTTCATTCCGAGTTAGTATTGATCTTGTGGGGAATCCCTCTGGGTTATCAATTTTAGTGAAAGACATCGACTTGTTTTTTGGAGTATATTCATAATCAATATCTTTATAGCCAATTATTTCGTTAACTCCTAGTAGTATTGTTAAATCACCATTATTTAGCGATTTTTCTTCAACTTTGAATTGGTTTTTGCTATATGGAGTTAACTTTAGTGTAGAATATGTTTTTGAGCAAAAGGCTTGGTAAGCATAAAATGCACCACGATTGTTCCAATGGGTGTCTAGTTTATGGTATAAAAGCCCCTCTTTTTTTGATGCTATTAGATCCTTGCGAACATCAAAAAAAGGTGTTGAATTTTGTTTAAAAAAACCAACCAATTGATCTGCTAAGGAAGTGTTTCCTATTATTTGTGATGACATAGAATAGGGTAAAAGCTCTGAATAAATTGTGTGCTTGTTTGGCCAAAATCCAAAGACATACTGAATACCCATTGAATCTAATTCTCTTTTACGATCTAATAGCTTATTGCCATAAGTATTTAAATTATCGGCAGTCATTAGATCTCTGTGGGTATAATTGTCAAAAATATCATTAGTTTTATTGTAAAATAAAAACTGAGATTTCCCAAATTTAACCTCGTTTGGACGTGGCGAAGAACGAAATAGATTGATTTTGAGTTTACTTGACCATTCGATTAGATTATTTCGAAGCCCGAAATTATCATTATAATAAGTTTCAAAATTTTCAGCAAAATCTTCAGAAAGACTAAAGTCTGGCATAGAGGCAAGTTCTCGGTTTTCTATATTATTAACTCTTTCATCAGTCATAAATGCTTTGAAAGCGGTTGGAGAAAGAAGCAAACCAATGAAAACTACGATGTAAATTTCTGCACAATTAATGGGTTGGTATAGTTTTAAATTTTTTTGATATAAGAATAAAAAAATAGAAAGAGAAAAAATAAAACCCAAAATATATGGAAGCCAAACAGGGCGAGGATAATATTCTTTTATTAATTCTTTTAAAACCATTGAAATAGATTGTTCAGGAGATAAGAAGGGGTCATATCTGCCAGCAACCTCTTTTGTTAGTATAGTTTCTCCCTTTAAATCTATAAAGTAATTTGGTTTGAAAGCTTCAAATATATTTTTGTCGTAAGTATATTTTGCAGAAGGCGATTTTAGGGAGATGTACTTTATTTCCATAGGCTTTTGGTTTATATTTCTACCTATATCAATTCGTATAGTTTCTAATGGTAAATCTGTTGGGATAGTTAGGTGCAATTTTTGGAACTCATCGCTTCCCTTAATCCTTATATAGGAACTTTTTTGGTCATTAAGAGCCTTCATTCCTTCTTGAAGGTAATAAACCATAAATAAATCATCTTCTGGGACTTTTACTTCCATTTCTATTTCTATTTCAGCAGGTTTTACTTTTTCAATTTTAAAAAAGGAAATAATAGAAATAAATATTATCAAACTGAATAATGTAGGTGTTAGATATTTTTTCATAAGTTAAAACCTAAAATAAATAAAAGGGTTATATGTTGATTGAGCCAGTTCCATAGCAGTAAAAATGAAAATAGCTAAGTGAAAACTATACTTTAAACCATCATAAAAGATTGGAACTTTGAGTAATTCATGCATTTTGTTTTCTAATGTCTTTCTGTAGGGTGTAGTAAAAAAGATAGCCAATGCAATTATTAAATAATTATAATAGTTAAGATATGCCAATGGAGAATAATCAATTCCAGAAGAAAAAGAAAACATTTTCTCAATATATACTAAGGCATAATTTAGGTCTTCGGCTCTAAAAAAAACCCAACCAATCATAACAACTAAAAGGACATAGATTCTTCTCAGAAAATCAAATTTTGATGGTAAGATAAATGGACTTATTCTTTCAAAGAGAAGAAATACACCATGGAATAACCCCCAAATTATAAAATTCCAACTTGCGCCATGCCATAAACCGGTGACAAAAAACACAAATATTAAATTGAAATAAGTTCTCAGTTTTCCCTTTCTATTGCCGCCTAAAGGAAAATATAGATAGTCTCTAAACCATGTTGATAATGAAATATGCCACCGCCTCCAAAATTCTCTAATTGATTTTGAAATATAAGGATAGTTGAAATTTTCTTTAAAATTAAATCCCAACATTCTTCCTAAGCCAATCGCCATATCGGAATATCCAGAGAAGTCAAAGTATATTTGTAAAGAGTAGCAAATAATTCCAAACCATGCAATAGAGGAAGGTAAATCTTCTACTGTTATACTAAATATTTTATCAGCAAAAAACCCAGCAGTATTAGCAAAAACCACTTTCTTGGCCAACCCTCTAATAAATCTAGTTATACCAGACTGAAACATGCTTTTTGTGACGAGACGATTCTTGATTTCTTTGAAAATATCCGAATATCGAACAATAGGTCCAGCTATAAGTTGCGGGAATAATGAAATATACAGACCAAGATGGATTAAATTTTTTTGACTTTCAACTTCTTTTCTATATAAATCTATTAAATATGAGATGCTTTGAAAAGTATAAAAGGAAATTCCTACAGGTAGCACAACACTATTTAAATTTGTGTTGAGTTTCAACCCCAAATAGCTAAGGTTTTCAATTAAAAAGTTAGAATATTTATAAAAAATAAGAATCGAAAGATTTGTGGTAATACCAAAAAAAAGAAAAATTTTCGGAAAAGCTGCATTTAGATTCTTTTGGCTATATCCTATCAAAAGCCCAAAAATATAATTTAGAGATATAGAACACATCATTAATAAGACTAAGAAGTGTTCTCCCCAAGCGTAAAAAAGTAAACTTACTAAAAGTAGAAAAGTATTTCTATACCGTTTATTTAATAAGAAATAAACTACAAAAAGGGCGGGTAAAAAAATAAACAAAAATGTAGTTGAACTAAAAAGCATAATTTGATTAAATAAAAGAAAAGCTAAATCTTGGTAAATGTAATTTATTTCTGAAAATAATAGTAAGTAATAATTGTTCTTTTCCAGAACTATTAAATAAAAAAATAAATAGTTTACTTTTGCATCGAACATTTTAAGAAAAAATAACTTTAAAAACTCTTTAATGAATTTAATAATAGTGCCTTTTCATGATTGGAGGAAAAGTGAAAAAGAAGGTTTTAGAACTCGAGATGTTCATATTATAAATGCTTTATCTGTCAGTGATAAAGTTAAAAACATTCTAGTTGTTAATAGACCTACTACTAAATTCGAACTATTATATAAAAAAAATCAAAAAACTATTTCAGGAAGTATACTGCTTCAAAAAGGAGGGTTTACTTTAACAAAGGTTAGGGAAAATATTTTTATTGTAGACTATATTTCAAGCGATATTTTAGGACAATTTAATAAAAAACACTTATGGTTTATTGAAAAATATAGCGATCAAAATTATATTGATTTTATTCATGATTGTATAGACTTTTTAGGTTTTCAGAACTTTAAATTAATTAATCAAAATATTTTTTCATACAAATTGGCCATTAGGTTAAATGCAAACAATAAAATTTTTGACGCATGGGATAATTTTTTGAAATTCCCAAAATATCAAAAAATTAAAAAAGAATTAGAATATGGATATAGGGCACTTTCACAAGAAATACCGAACTGGACAACAAACTCAAATGAAAATATATATTTTTTCTCTAAAAGTTTTAGTCCCAAAAAAATATCATTAGTGAAAAATGGAGTGAAATCAGATTTTTTGTTAGGTACAGAGAATCTTCCTGAAGATTTAATGGGAATAAAAAAGCCTATTATTGGTTTTGGAGGGAAAATATCCTACTTATTAGACAGTGAGTTAATCAACTTTATTACCTCAGAAAACACTGATGTATCGTTTGTTTTTGTAGGACAAATTTTAGACAAAAAGAGGTTTGAAGAAATTGATAAAAATCCTAATGTTTTCTTTCTTGGTGATAAAAAATATTCTGAATATCCAAATTATGTTAAGAACTTTGATATTTGTATAATTCCTTATAATATAGGTAAAGGACAACATGGAGGAGATTCAATGAAGGCATATGAATATTTACTAACAGGTAAAAAGGTGGTAGGGACAAATGGTAATGGTTTACAGGATTTAGAAAAGTATATTTATATTGCAAAATCAAAAGAGGAATTTTCTCGAGAACTTAAGGATTTGAAAAATGAAAAACCTCTAATAAATATTGATGACTATTCTTGGCAAACAAAAGCGAAAACAATAATCAACATATTTAATAATTGAGCCCTACTTTAAAGCAAAATATTTACTCAAGAAATAATATAGGGAATTTTCTTTTATGCTTTATTTCGACTATGATTCCTTTTAAGACAAGTTTAGGAAACATAGCTCTAATATTAGCTGTAACTTACATGCTGTTTTCAAAATATAAATATAGAACTGAATATAAGTTTCCAAAAAAATACGTTTTTTATTTTCCTATTTTATTTTTTATAATAGAAATTATCAGTACCGTATTGAGTAAAAATTTTCATGATGGTTTAATAAGTATAAATAAAAATTTATTAGTGTTAATAATAATTTTATCACTTGTCTTTATACCAAAAGGGAAGGATTATCTTAAATATTGTCTTGTAGGTTTTGCTATTTCTTGTGTAGTGGCAACTTCAATCTTAATACTATTTGGCTTGTATAATATTTTCAATGGAGAATCGGTAAATATTTTGTTGTTTCATAATTTTCCTTTACTCTTTGACCAGCACCCTGTATACTTTGCACTATATCTTACATTGAGTATTTTTTCATTAACCTATTATTTTCATAAAATTGATGAACTAGTAATAGGAAAAAAAATAGTGTTGATTAGCTCGCTTTCAATATTAATTTCAGGCTTGATTTTAACAGTTTCGAAGTCGGTTATTTTTATTTTTTTTATACTTTATCCATTATTTTTCTTATTTCTAAAAAAAAGAGTAAAAACAAAAATTTTAATTTGTTTTTCATTTTTAGTTGTTGGTCTAATAGTATTTAATTTTCCTGCTGTTAAAGAAAGGTTTAAAGATGGTCTAGAATTTAATATAAAAAACTTTCAGCCTACCAATAATTTAGTAGAAGCTAAAGTTTTTGAACATCAAGACAAGGTAGAAATAAGTGATTTGGAATTGCGTTATATTTTTTGGAAAATTGGATTCTTTCATTTCATTAATGAGGGAAAGTTTTTGTTTGGTTATAGAAATGGAGATGTTCAAGATTATTTAGATTATTATTATTTAATGTATGGTCTGGCCCCAAATTGGTACGAAGGATATAATATTCATAATCAATATTTACATACCTTAATTACCTATGGTGTTTTTGTGTTTTTACTTTTTTGTTTGTACTTGGGACTAAGTTTTTATTACGCTTTCAAATATAAGAATTTATTACATCAATTATTTCTAATAACGGTTTGTTTTATATTTGTTTTTGAAGTAATACTGGTGCGAAATAAGGGAATAGTTTTTTTTTACTTTTTTAATACACTGTTCCTTTTAAACTATATAAAATTTGAAAATAGCAATATTAGGAACTAGGGGTGTTCCAAATTACCATGGTGGCTTTGAGCAATTTGCTGAATATTTTTCTGTATATCTGGCAAAAAAAGGGTATGATGTTTATGTTTATAATTCACATAATCATCCATATCAGGAAAGTACTTTTAAAGAAGTAAAAGTTGTTCATTGTTATGATGCTGAACATAAAATTGGTACAGTAGGACAATTTTTTTATGACCTGAATTGTATTTTAGATGCTAGAAAAAAAAAATTTGATTTAATACTCCAGCTTGGATATACTTCGAGTTCTGTATGGCATTGGTTAATGCCTAAAGATAGCATAATTATAACCAACATGGACGGTTTAGAGTGGAAGCGAACCAAATACAAACCCTTGGTTAGAAAATTCCTTAAATATGCTGAAAAACTTGCCGCAAAAAATTCTGACTACCTTGTTGCAGATTCTGTTGGTATTCAGGAGCATTTGTTGAAAACCTACAATAAAAAATCTGAATATATAGCTTATGGGGCAACCAATTTTATAAACCCAAATCCCAGCGTACTTTCTAAATATAGAATAGAAAAATATAGTTATTCTATGATTTTGGCTAGGCTGGAACCAGAAAATAATATTGAAACCATAATAAGAGGCTATATAAAGTCACACACAAATAATCCACTTATCGTTTTTGGCAAATTAAACTATTATGGAAAAATACTGAAAGAGAAATACAAAGGTGATTTAAGAATACAATTTGTTGGATCTAATTACAATCAGGATGAACTTAATAGTTTAAGACATTATTCCCGTTATTATTTTCATGGACATTCTGTAGGGGGGACAAATCCATCATTGTTGGAAGCGATGGCATCTAATGCTCTTATTATTGCTCATAACAATATTTTCAATAAAAGTATATTATGTAAAGAAGCCCTTTATTTTGACTCATATTTGGATATTATTAATGCTTTAAATGAGGATGAATATTTTTATTTAAAGAAAAAAAATGCTTTTCTAAACAGAGAAAAGATCGATAAAGAATTTAACTGGGAGATTATTAATAAAAAGTATGAATCTTTTTTAATAAACCTGATTAATAAATAATACATCTAGAGTGTTTTTATAGTCTTACCCGATAGCCTAAACGTATGAGGAAACATTATCTGCTAGGTAATGGCAAGTTTTTTATTAAGTTGTTAAAGAGAAATTTTTCCAGTAGCGTCAAATTTCCATTTCTCTGATTATAGCACTTAAGCACAGCCAAAAAAGGCAGATTTAGTGTAATAGTTTAGTCTAAAGTCATCTTATTGTAATATTATCTTCTATAGCCCCATAACTTTTTAACCTCATCACTTATTCACATATATCCAAAAATTCCACCTCGTATTAAACTTATTCTTTTAAATTTGTTGACTGTAATAAAAGACAAATAAAAACAGGCTTGAAAAAAGTGCTAATAACAGGTGCCGCAGGTTTTTTGGGCTCCCATTTATGCGATAAGTTCATAAATGAGGGTTTCTATGTTATTGGCATGGACAATTTTATTACAGGCGATAAAAAGAACCTAAAACATTTAGAAAGTCACCCTCATTTTGAGTTTATCGAGCACGATGTTACCGAGTTTGTTGAAATAGACGGGCATCTCGATTACATTCTCCATTTCGCCTCGCCGGCAAGCCCGATAGATTATTTAAAAATTCCTATCCAAACGTTAAAAGTAGGGTCGCTGGGCACCCATAATCTTTTGGGCTTGGCAAAAGCCAAAAACGCACGGATATTGATTGCCTCCACTTCTGAAGTGTATGGCGACCCTTTGGTGCACCCGCAATCAGAAGATTATTATGGTAATGTAAATACTATTGGCCCACGGGGTGTATATGATGAAGCCAAGCGGTTTCAGGAGTCGCTTACCATGGCCTACCATCGGTTCCACGGTTTGGATACCCGCATTGTGCGCATCTTTAATACTTATGGACCAAGAATGCGATTGAACGACGGCCGCGTGATTCCCGCGTTTATGGGGCAAGCGCTTCGGGGAGAAGATTTAACCGTGTTTGGTGATGGCCTACAAACACGTTCCTTTTGCTATGTAGACGACCAAGTAGAGGGCATTTACCGTTTGTTGATGAGCGATTATGTGTATCCGGTTAATATTGGAAATCCGCACGAAACTACCATTAAAGCCTTTGCCGAGGAAATTATAAAGTTAACGGGCACAACAACCAAAATAGTTTACAAAGAACTGCCGGTTAACGACCCCCTACAGCGGCAACCAGACATCACTTTAGCTAAGAAAATATTAAATTGGGAGCCCAAAGTAGGCAGGGCCGAAGGGATGAAAAAAACTTTTGAATATTTTAAGTCCTTATCTAAGGAAGAACTCTATAAAAGCGAACACAAAGATTTTAAAAACCATATAAAAGCATAGTGAGTTACAAACAAGGAAGATATTCGGGTCTTTTAAAACCATTATTTGGTTTTTTGGATTTAGTCATTTTAAACATGGCTATTTTTTTGTTTGATATCAACCTGAACAGCGTATATGTATTTGGGGCTTACATTTCCGTAATGTGGGTTATCATATCGGTTAGAAACCATTTTTACGAGGTACAAAGGCATACTAGAGTTATTCAGTTGTTTCCGCTACTATTTAAGCAATTTGTGTTCTTTGGCGTCACGCTTTATGCTTTCATTGGTTTCTTTAAGCAACCCAATATCAGTCGGTTGGCTTTGGGCGATTATGTGCTTTTTTCGTTTTTCTTGATATTGGTGGTTAAGCTTTTAACCTTCTTCTTATTAAAACGATACAGGGCTGTATTAAGAGGGAATACTAGAAATATAATTGTGATTGGCAAAAATGAAAAAGCAAGGCAACTTATTAAAACCTTTAAAACCCGATTGGATTTTGGGTATGTGTTCAAAGCCCAATTTGACACCAAGGACGAGGATTTTTTATTGGAAGATTGTTTCAAGTATGTGATTAAAAACGATATAGACGAAATTTATTTTTCCGTAGCAGAACTATCAAATAAACAGAT
>Ga0079224_100005046_pt1 | contig 17264 bp, 14 predicted proteins | sample Stecom2015_FD_80414 | JGI IMG/M metagenome (GOLD analysis project Ga0079224, IMG submission 80414) | Agricultural soil microbial communities from Utah to study Nitrogen management - Steer compost 2015 | ecosystem: Environmental > Terrestrial > Soil > Agricultural land | place: USA: Utah... | reverse complement strand
TTGTTGTTGATGAGCGCGAGCAGGTGATCGCAATTGCGGCCGATGATTTCGCTGTTCTTGATGCGCGCTTCGCGTCCCAGGTCTTCGGTGTACTGGTTGATCTTGTTGAAACCCATGATGGCGGTCAGCGGCGTGCGCAGTTCGTGCGTCACCTGATTGAGGAACTGGCTCTTCAGGCGATTCGCTTCGCGCGCGGCGATGGCTTCGTATCGCAGACGACGCCGATCGTTGGCGATGTCGAACAGCCAGATCGCAAAGATTGTCGCCCATGCGGCCAGCGCCGCCGCGACCGCGTACAGCCAGTTCGACAACTGCCCGCCCATCAACAGTGCGATGGCGATGCCCACACACAACAATGGCAGGCCGATGAACACCATGAAGAAGGCGCGCCCGCTCGACTCGACGCCCCGCCATAGCAGCAGCAGCGGCAGCGACAGTGCGAACGCGGCGATCGCGCCGTCCACCGCCAGCTTCGGCGGCGACAGCACGCTGCCGTTCGCCAGCATGGCGTAAGTCAGCGCGGAGAGTTGCACGCCGGGCATGCGGTCCATGGGCGTATAGGCATGCGTGCCGCCGGCGAAACTGGAACTGCCGATGAACACCACTCTGTCCTTCAACTGTCGCGTCGAACGCATGGCGTCGTCCGGCTCCGTCGCGGCGAACATCAGCTCGTAGAAAGGCACGACACGCAGCTCGTTCGTATTCGACGGATAGCGCAGCAGCACTTCGCCGTGCTCGGTAAGCGGCAGATCGGTGCGCCGGACGCGCAACCTCCGATTGGGCCAGTCGGCGGCGACCTGTTCGGGATGCGCTGCCATCAAAGCGGCCAGACTGAGACTCGGCAGGACGTAGCCCTGCGCGCCATGGAAAAGCGCGACGCGGCGCACGACGCCGTCTTCGTCGGGCTGGATGTTCATCACGCCCACCGCGTGACGCGTCTGCTCGTCGACGAGCGGCAGCTTCAGATAGGACCAGCTGCGATAGCCGTTGCCCGTGTTTACGCCGCTTTCATCCACCAGACGGTCGTCGCGGCCGATCGCGAGCGTCTCCAGTTGCGTGCGATAGGCCGGCGTGACGGGCAGCGGCACGGCGAAACCGGCACCCGCATAGACGATGTTCTGGGGCACATCGAGGGGATTCGGCGCGGCATCGCGCGCATCGGTTAGCAGGAGGTCGTACACGACCAGCCGCGCACCCTGTTGCATCAGGTACGACTGGATGTAGGCGAAGGTGTCGCGGTTATAAGGCCACGGACCGAGCGCGCGCAGCAACGTGCTGAGCGAGGCATCGTCGATATCGACGACCAGCACTTCGCTGAGGTCGATGGGAGCGGACACGGTGCGCTGCAGCGAGTCCTGCAGCCAGCCGTCGAGTCGTTCGTAGAGTGTGGTGTGCGCGAAGACCGAGGCGAATAGCAGCCCGGTGGTGGCGGACACCACGGCTTTGACGGCGAAATTCCACCGGATGCGAAACGCAGGCATCACTGGTCTGCTCGAGCAGGGTCGAAAATAGTAAAGGAAGCGCTTCGCGAGCTCTCCGATTTTCGGGAGGCTGTTGCGGACGCGCAACGCGTTGCAGCGGCTCAGTAAAGCAAGACCGGGACCCGTTTGTTACAGACAAATACAGCGGCCGGTTCAGGCATGCCGACTGCTTGCGACCAAAAGTTTGCGGATCGTTCGGATGGAACGGGAAGCGCAGGGCCGGGGATCGATGCAGGAGGTCAGTGCTTCAGCGCGTCGAGGGTGACGGCGTAGCGTTGCAACACTTCATCGGTGGGGCGTCCTGCGGCACGGGCTTCCCGCAGAGCTTCCACCAACTCGGCGAGCGGGCGCGGCGCGGGTACGGATTCGACGACCGGCGGCGCGAGCGCGGCAACCTGGACCGCGCGTTCGACCCGTTCGGCGGAACTGAGCGTCCGGGCGATCTGCGTATGGCCATAGCGCAGCGCCCAGTCCACCGCGTCCTCGCGGTAATCGTTGCGCGCCGCGGGGTTCGCACCGTGTGCGAGCAGCAATTGCGCGAGCGCACCATGGCCTTCGCGCGCCGCCATCATCAGCACGGTGGAACCGTTCGGCGCCAGCGCGTTGACGTCGGCACCGCGCTCGATCAGCAGACGTACGATGTCCTCGTGGCCGGCGAAGGCGGCGTAATGCAGCGCCGACCAGTGGCGCCCCGGGCGATCCAGTTGCGCGCCGTGAGCGAGCAGCCATTCGACCGCGCTTTTGCGTCCTTTCCATGCCGCGTGCAGCAGCGCCTGCTCGCCGTTGCGGTTGATGCGGTTCACATCCGCACCATAACGGTGAAACAGCGCCATCATCGGCACATTGCCTTCCCATGCCGCGATCATCAGGCCGCTGCCGATGCGATCGCCCTCGTAGTCCGGATCGAGACCGGCTGCGAGCCATTGTTCGGCCGCGGGCAGGTCGCCCGCTTCCACCCGCACCGCGAACAGCACGGGATCCGGCGTTTCGGCGACGGCGGGAAGCGCGATGCCGAGCAGCAGGGCGCAGACGAGCGGGCGCATGAAGGCTTGCATGAGGCGGCTGGTGACGATGCGGATGACGGCCCGATCATCCGGACGCGAGCGGCAAAAGTCAAAGGCGCCGATGTCCGGGGCAGCGGCACGCCGCTGGCTATAATTCGCGCTTCGTGTCCATCGCCCCTTCCGTGAGCGCTTCCGAACTTTCCCGTCTCAGCATCGACCGTCGCGCTGCGCGTCCCGGCGGCCCCCGGCGTGTGCGCTGGGGTCTGTGGCTCGGCATCGCCGTCGCCGTGCTGGTCGCGGCCGCGATCCTCTGGCAGCGCTACGCCGGTGCGGTCGAAGTGCAGACCGTCAGCGTGACGACGGCCTATCCCGCACAGGCCATCACCCTGCTCAACGCGACCGGCTATGTGGTGGCGCAGCGCAAGGCCTCCATCGCGTCGAAGGCGACCGGACGGCTGGAATGGCTGGGCGTCTCCGAGGGCAGCACAGTCAAGGAAGGCGAAATCATCGCGCGGCTGGAGAATCGCGATGTCGCTGCCACGCGCGAGCAGGCCGAGGCGAACGTGAAGGTGGCGCAGGCGAATCTCGAACAGGCGCGCGCGGAACTGCGTGAGGCGAAGCGCGCCTTTGCGCGCTCGGAAGACCTCATCGGCAAGCGCTACATCAGCGAAGCGGCGCACGATCAGGCGCGTGCGCGTCTGGAAGTGGCGCAGGCGGCGCTGGCCAGTCACGAGGCGGCGCTCGCGGTGGCGCGCGCGAATCTCGAAGCGGCGCAGGTCGGCTTCGACCAGACGCTGATCCGCGCGCCTTTCGACGGCGTGGTGCTGACCAAGAACGCCAATGTGGGCGACAACATCACGCCCTTCTCCAGCGCGCTCGACACCAAGGGCGCGGTCGTGACCATGGCCGACATGAGCACGCTGGAAGTGGAGGCCGATGTGGCGGAATCTTCGCTCGGCCAGATCGAGGTCGCCCAGCCGGTCATCATTCAACTCGACGCCATCCCGGACGAACGCTTCGGCGGCACGATCAATCGCATCGTGCCGACGGTGGATCGCACTAAAGCCACGGTGCTGGTGAAAATCCGTTTCGACGAACGCGATCAGCGCGTGCTGCCGGACATGAGCGCCAAGGTGGCGTTTCTGGAGCGGCCCTTGCGCGCGGACGAGCGCGCGCCTGTGATCGCCGTGCCGGCCGGCGCCGTCCTGCAGGATGAACAGGGCACGGCCGTGCTGCGCATACGCGACGGGCGCGCCGAACGCGTCGCCGTGCAGACGGGCGGCAAGCTCGGCGATCTGGTGCAGGTGAGCGGCGTCGAGCCGGGGCAACGCCTGGTCGCGCAGCCGCTCGATCCGGCCATTGCCGGCCGCAAAGTGACGGTGGCGCAGCAGCCGTGAACGCCGCCGACCCGGACACGCTCGTCCGCATCCGCCATCTCGTCAAAAGCTACAGTCGGGGCGGTCAGCGCGTGCCGGTGCTCACCGATATCAATATCGATATCCGTCGCGGCGAGTTTCTCGGTCTGATGGGCCCTTCGGGCTCGGGCAAGAGCACACTGCTGAACATGATCGCCGGCATCGACAAGCCGGACTCGGGCGAAGTGCTGATCGAGGGCGTGGACATCGCCCGGTTGAGCGAAGCGGAACTGGCGCACTGGCGCGCGGCACATGTGGGTTTCATCTTCCAGTTCTACAACCTGATGCCGGTGCTCAACGCGTTCGAGAACGTGGAGTTGCCGCTGACGCTCACCCGCCTGTCGCGACGCGAACGGCGCGAGCGCGCGGAAATGGCGCTGGAACTGGTGGGGCTGGCCGATCGCATGGCGCACCTGCCTTCCGAACTCTCCGGCGGCCAGCAGCAGCGCGTGGCCATTGCGCGCGCCATCATCACCGATCCGACGCTGCTCGTCGCCGACGAACCCACGGGCGATCTGGACCGCGCTTCGGCCGAGGACATCCTCGCATTGCTCGACCGGCTCAACACCGAACTGGGCAAGACCATCATCATGGTGACGCACGACAGGCGCGCCGCCGATCAGGCGCACTTGATCATGTATCTGGAAAAGGGCGAGCTCTCCACTTCGGCGGACATCGCCGAACGCTCGGTGCGCGCATCGCGCCACCACTGAGGCGCCGATGCATTTCCTCAAGCTCATCCTGCGCAACGGTCTGCGTCACAAGCTGCGCAGCGGGCTCACTGTGCTCGGGCTGGTGGTGGCGATCCTTTCCTTCGGCCTGCTGCAGACCATTGTCGATGCGTGGTACGCGGGCGCCGACGCGGCGGCGGCGAACCGCCTGGTGACGCGCAACGCCGTCTCGCTGGTCTTTCCCATGCCCATCCATTACGGCCAGCGGATACGCGCCGTCGACGGCGTGACCGGCGTGGCGCCGGCGAACTGGTTCGGCGGCGTCTATCGCGACACCAGCATGGCGAATTTCTTTCCGCGCTTCGCCGTCGATCCCGTTCCCTATTTCGCCATGTATCCGGAATACCGGCTGGACGAGGACGAGTTCCGCACCTTCCTGCGCGATCGCAAGGGCGCGATCATCGGCCGCAAGATCGCCGAGAACCACGGCTTCAAGATCGGCGACGTGATTCCCATCCAGGGCGACATTTTCCCGGGCAACTGGGAGTTCACCGTGCGCGCCATTTACGACGGCGCGCAGCCGAGCACCGACACCTCGCTGATGTTCTTCCACTACGAGTACCTCAACGAGTCGTTGAAGAAGCGTGCGCCGGCACGCGCCGACAAGGTCGGCGTGTTCGTCGTGTCCATCGACGACGTCGATCGCGCGGCGGACATCGGCCGCGAAATCGACGAGTTGTTCCGCAATTCCGCCGCCGAGACGCTGACCGAAACGGAGAAGGCGTTTCAGATCGGCTTCGCCAAGCAGACGGAGGCGATCGTGATCGCCGTGCGCTTCGTGTCCTATGTGGTGATCGCCATCATCCTGGCCGTCATGGCGAACACTATGTCGATGACCGCGCGCGAGCGCATGGCGGAGTATGCGACGCTGAAGGCGCTGGGCTTTCAGCCGGCTTTCGTCGGCGGTCTGATTCTCGGCGAATCGCTGGCCATCGCCGTGGCCGGCGCGGCACTGGGTATCGGGCTGACCTTTCCCATCGGGCACTGGTTCGCTTCGCAAATGGGGACGCTGTTTCCCGTATTCGGGGTGAGTCGCGAGACGATTTTGCTGCAGGCTTCGTGCGCGCTCATCGTCGGTGTGGTTGCGGCGCTCTTGCCCATGCGCCGTGCCGCGGGCGTGAAGATCGTGGAGGGCTTACGCTTTGTCGGCTGAGCGCGCGAGTTGAAGATGCGCATTCCCGTTTCCTATTCGCTGCGAAACCTGTGGGCGCGCAAGCTCACGACGCTGCTGACCGCGGGCGGTATGGCGCTGGTGGTGTTCGTCTTTGCCGCGGTGCTGATGCTCGATGCCGGATTGCGCGCGGCACTGGTTGCGACCGGGCAGCCGGACAACGTGCTGGTCACGCGCCGTGCCGCCGCCACCGAAGTGCAGAGTTCGATCGAACGCAATCAGGCGGCGATTATCGAGAGCAATGCGGCGGTGGCGATCGGTGCGGACGGCCGGCCGCTGGCTTCGAAGGAGACGGTGGTGCTGATCACCCTGCCCAAACGCGACACGGGCGTGCAGACCAACATCACCACGCGCGGCATCGGGCCGGCCGGGCTCGCGGTGCGTCCGCAGGTGGAAATCGTGTCCGGCCGCATGCTGCGTTTCGGCACGGCCGAGATCATGGTGGGGCGCGGCGTGGCCGAGCGTTTCGAAGGCGCGGGGCTGGGACAGCGGCTGCGCTTCGGCGGGCGCGAGTGGCCGGTGGTCGGCGTGTTCGAAGCGGGCGGGGCGGCCTTCGATTCGGAAGTGTGGGGCGACAGCGAGCAACTGATGCAGGCGTTCCGGCGCCAGGCCTATTCGTCGGTGGTAGCACGGTTGCGCAGCATGGAGGCCTTCGACGACTTCAAGGCGGCGATCGAAAACGATCCGCGCCTGCCGGTGGACGTGAAGCGCGAGCGCGTGTTCTACGAGGAGCAGTCGAAGACCATGTCCACGTTCATCAGCTATCTGGGCATCACGCTGTCGATCATCTTCTCCATCGGCGCGATGATCGGCGCCATGATCACCATGTATGCCGCGGTTGCCAATCGCACGGCGGAGATCGGCACACTGCGCGCGCTGGGCTTCAGCCGCAGCGGCATCCTGGGTGCCTTCCTGCTCGAGTCGTTGATGTTGAGTGCGGTGGGCTGGGTCGTCGGTGTGGCACTCGCATCGCTCATGCAACTGGTGCACATCTCGACCATGAACTGGCAGTCTTTCGCCGAACTCGCGTTCAGCTTCACGCTGACACCGGACATCGTATGGCGCTCGCTGGTGTTCGCGTTGTTGATGGGCTTCGCCGGCGGCGTGTTGCCGGCGCTGCGCGCCGCGCGGCTGCGCATCGTGGATGCGCTGCGGGCGGCGTAGCGAGAGTCGGGGCCTTGAACTGCAGAGGGCACACAGAGCGGACCTTGCTTGAATTCTCTCCGTGTTTGAGGCTTTAGGTTTCACCCGCTGCGCCGGATTCCGGGTCTCGTGGCTGCGCCACTCGCCCGGAATGACGATGGATGGGCCGTCATTCCGGCCAAGCCCGCAGGGCGTGAGCCGGAATCCGGCTTTTTGGCCTTCCGCTCAAGGTGAGCCGGTCCGCAGAGCCGAGTCGAACCATCGACTCTCGGCTCTCGGCTAATTCAATTCAACCCCATCCGTTTCAGCAGCCGATGGAAGTTGCCGCGGTCCAGGCCCAGGGAGCGCGCCGCCGCTGCACGGTTGCCGTGATGGGCACGCAGACGCGCCTGAATGATTTCCCGCCGCGTCTGATCCAGCACTTCGCTCAACGGCCGTTGATCGTTCACCGCTTCGGCGATGTGCGCGCCGTCCGAATGCGGCATGCGTGCGCCGTCGGCGCCGATGTGCTGGGTCGTGAGTTCGATGACGCGATCGCGGCGCGAGGCGACGCTCAAGGCGCGGATCATGGCGCGCGACAGGGTGTGGTCGAGTTCGCGCACATTGCCGGGCCAGTTGTACTGCGTCAGCCATTGGCGCGCACCGCGGCCGAGCCGCACGGCGCGCAGGCCCAGGCGGCGCTGGTTGCGTTCGATGAAATAGCCGGCGAGCAGCAGCACGTCTTCGCCCCGTTCGCGCAGCGGCGGCACCAGTAGCGGATAAACGCTCAAGCGGTGATAGAGATCGGCGCGAAAGCGTCCGTCCGTCACTTCCTTCTTCAGATCGCGGTTGGTCGCGGCGATGACGCGCACGTCGACGCGATGGTGCGCGTCGGAGCCGACGCGCTGGATCTCGCCGTTCTGCAATGCGCGCAGCAGCTTCGCCTGCACGGGCAGCGGCAGTTCGCCGACTTCGTCGAGAAACAGGGTGCCCTCGTGCGCGAGTTCGAACTTGCCCATGCGGTCGTCGGAGGCGCCGGAGAACGCGCCTTTCACGTGACCGAACAACTCGCTTTCGGCGATCGACTCCGGCAGGGCGGCGCAGTTGATGTAGACCATCGGTTCTCGCGCGCGCGACGAGTGGCGGTGGATGAGGCGCGCGACCAATTCCTTGCCCACGCCCGTTTCGCCGAGGATCAGCACCGGCAGGTCGGATGGCGCGACCGTCTCCGCTTCGTGCTGCAACTGCTGCATGACCAGGCTCTGACCGATCAACTCTTCGCCGCTGCCGTCCTGCACGTTCAGGCGCTGGATGAGGTGATGGCGTTCGAGCTGCGCCTCCAGGCGTTGAATCCAGCCCGCTGCGCGCACGGTGGCGGCCGCCACCGCAACGAAGGCCTGGAAGACGCCGTAATCGATTTCGTCGAAGTGTCCCGGCCGCAGCGCATCGAGCGTAACCACGCCCAGCGGCTGACCGTCCACATAGAGCGATGCGCCCATGCAGTCGTGCACGTAGAGTGAGTCGCCGGTCTCGTGTTCCACCAGGCCGTCGTAGGGATCGGGCAGCGCAGAGTCGGCGGGGAAGCGGATCGGATCGGCGCTGTGCAGGATTTGCGCGAGGCGTGGCTGATCGTGAATGACGAAGCGCCGCCCCAGCGTATCGCGGCTCAGACCTGCGACGGCGCGCGGGATCAGCACTTCGCCGTCGCGTTCGAGCAGCGCGATCGCATCGCAGGGGAAGCTGTTGCGGAACGCATCCAGCAGACGCGTGTAGCGCACCTCCGGTGTCATGGCCTTGGAGAGATCCGCTACGGCGGCGGCGAGGTTATGAAAGGCGTTCGTGGTCATGGCTACATCGCAGTTGTCAAAACAACATCGGTGTCGCTGTTGTTTAACTTACATTAAAGAAATGGCAAGCAAATGAATTGAAAGCAAAAAATTTTCTGGTCCAGTTTTTGATATAGGCAAAAGCGAGCCTACACCAAAAACCATGAGGAACACAAAAGCATGAACCAGAAACCGCTCCTGTCCGCGCTGCTGCTCAGCGCGGCGCTGCTCGGCACCGAAGCCATTGCCGCTACCGTGAAAGTGGAGATTCCGGTCCGCGAAGTGGACTTGGTCATCGATAACGCCGGCAACAAGCAACCCATGTGGACCTACAACGGCACCATTCCCGGTCCGCTGGTGCGCGTGAAGGAAGGCGACACCATCGACTTCACGCTGATCAACGATCCGAAGAACAAGAACAGTCACTCCATGGACTTCCACGCCGGACGCTTCGACGTGCTCGGCGAGTTCGAAACCATCAACCCCGGCGAGAAAAAGCAGTTCACCTGGAAGGCCGAGCACCCCGGCGTATGGATTTATCACTGCGGCGCCGATTCCATGTCCGAGCATATTTCGCGCGGCATGTACGGCGTGGTGATCGTCGATCCGAAGGATGGCTACAGCGACGCCTATCCCAAGCCCGATCGCGAATACGTGCTGGTGCACGGCGATCTGTTCGAAGCGGGCGCCTCCGCCGAGGAGCGCACCGACAACCTCAAGTGGAAGGGCGTGCTGGTGAACGGCAAGGTCTTCCATTACGACCCGGTGCACGACTCCAACGCCAGCATCACGCTGGAATCCAAGCCCGGCGAGCGCGTACGGATCTACTTCGTCAACGCGATGATCAACGAGTGGGCGGCGTTCCATCCCATCGCCGGCATCTGGGATCGCGTATGGGACAACGGTAATCCGAAGAACGTGCTCTACGGCATGCAGACCATGCAGGTGCCGCCCGCACACGCCGTGACCCTGGACCTCGTCAGCCCTGCCGACCGGCCGACCAACAACGCACTGGTCGACCATGCGATGAAGAAAGCGCATCACGGCGGGATCAGCATTCTGATGAATCACAAGGATGCGGATCCGAACAAAGGGCGGGGTGATCAGCTGATCCTGCGCTGATCGAATCTGAGAGAAAAGGAGTGGACGTGAAACGCTTATACAGTTGGGGCGTCGCCGCGCTGCTCGCCGCCGGCGCACCGGTCGCCGCGCAGGCCGACGTGGCGGCAGACGTACAGCAGCAATGCGGCAGTTGCCACGCGCTGACGCATAACTATGCGGCCGAAAGCATTGCGGAGCGCGCCGCGCGCAAGGCGCCGCCGCTCGATTACGCGGGCAACAAGTTCAACCGCGAGTGGCTGGTGAGTTGGTTGCAAAAACCCGAGCCCATCCGCCCGGCGGGCACGTTCCCGCCGGCGCATGTGCAGGCGGGCGCGGACGGCGACACCATCGCCGCCGACGGCCTCACCAAGCATCCGGCGCTGCCGGCCGCGCAGGCGGAAGCCGTGGCCGACTATCTGATGACGCTGACGCCCTTCACCAAGCTCATCCAGGCGCAGAACTACACGCCGGGCAACATCGCGTTGCGCATGGGCAAGATGAACTTCGGCAAGTTCAAGGGCTGCGATGCCTGTCACCAGGATGCACCGGGCAAGGGTGGCGTCTCCGGGCCCGAGCTGTACACCGCCTGGCAGCGTCTGCAGCCGGGGTTCATCAGTGCGTACATCGCCGATCCGGTCGTCTGGGATCCGCACACCATGATGCCCAAGGGCGATCTGAACGACGACGCGGTGCACAAGCTGGCGAACTATCTCAAAGCGATCGGGGAGAAATAGTCATGAGGAACATCATTCTCGCCGCCGCGTTCCTGGCCACCAGCGGTCTGGCATACGCCGAGGCCGACCACGGCGAGCAGCTTTATCAGACCTACTGCACGCAGTGTCACGGCGTGAACGCCAACGGCAAAGGCATCAACGCATCGCACATGTCGGTGCAGCCGCGCGATCACACCGACACCAAGGAAATGTCGGCGCGCACCGATGACGAGCTGTTCAAGGTCATCAAGCACGGCGGCAAATCGATCAACAAATCGATCCTGATGCCGGTCTGGGGCGGCAACCTGAACGACGACGACATCCACGCACTCGTAGCGCATCTGCGAAAGCTGTGCTGCCAGAAAAACTAAAGGCGAACCGACACCATGGCGAAACGCATTGCAATTACCCTCCTCCTGTTCCTGGGCTTCACCTTCGCGGCGCATGCCGAGCTGCGCAAATTCGAAATGACCATCGAGGAACTCGATCTGGAAGTGGCGCCCGGCTTCACCGTCAGCGTGTGGGCCTACGACGGACAGGTGCCCGGCCCGCTGATCCACGTGAAGGAAGGCGATACGGTGGAAGTGACGTTGACCAACAACACCACCATGAGCCACACCATCCACTGGCACGGCATCTACCAGACGAAGACCTGGCAGATGGACGGCGTGCCGGACGTCTCGCAGAAGGCCGTCGAGCCCGGCGACAGCTTCACCTACAAGTTCGTCGCCGATAAGCCCGGTACGCTGTTCTACCACTGTCACGTCAACACCGCCGAGCACATCGACCTGCGCGGCATGTGGGGTCCGCTGATCGTCGATCCGAAGAATCCGACGCCGCTGGAGAAGAAGGTCACCAAGGACGTCATCCTGATGCTGTCCGGCTGGGCCTCCGCCGTGGCGAAGGACTACGGCGAGAACGGCCTGCCCGGGCGCGAGTTCGATTTCTTCTCCATCAACGGCAAGGCGCATCCGCATAACCAGCCGGTGCGCGTGAAGAAGGGCGACATCATGCGTCTGCGCCTGATCGCGCCGAACATCCCGGTGGCCTTCCACCTGCACGGTCACGACTCCCTGGTCACGCACAAGGACGGCCTGCCGTTGCCGAAGCCGTACTACGTCGACGTACTGCCGATGCAGCCCGGCGAGCGCTACGACATGATCGTGGAAATGAACAACCCGGGCATCTGGATGGCGCACGATCACAACGAAGAGCACACCACCGGCGCCGGCAAGGAAGGCGGCGGCGCGATGCTGGTCTTCGAGTACGAAGGCATCGAGCACCCCGACTTCTATATGTGGAAGGATCATCCCTACGATCCGGATTTCTACATGACCGAATCGCTGAAGAAGGGTTACGGCAAGCACAACAACCCGTCGTTCAAGGCATTCGATCCGACCGAACCGCGTCCGGCGGCGAAGCAGGCTGCCGGCGGGCACGGACATTAACGGGCACTCGAGCGTGCACGAAGTGGGAAGGCGCGGCGTTGTTGGGAAACGCGCGAACCGGCATGAGCCGGTTCGCGCTTCGCCGCAGGCAGGATAGAATGCGTGCGCTTCCATTGCCCGAGTCGCCGTGAGCGTCCTCTCCATCCGCCGCCGTCCGCCTGTCTGGATCGCCTTGCTGGCGATGCTGTGGCAACTGCTGTTGCCGTGGTCCCCGGCGCTGGCGAACGATGGGCTCGCGGGCGAGCTGATCCCGGTCTGTACCTCGACCGGCCTCAAGTGGATCGCGCCAGGCGACAGCACGCCGACCGAAACCGGCGTCCATCAGGACCGGACGCATTGCGCGCTGTGCGTCTTCGGCGATTTCCATCCGGCGCTGCACGATGCGCGCGAACCGTTGGCCGTTCTTGCGGCTGCCTCATCCGCGCCGCGCGCAACGGATGTGCCGGCGCCGCACACCGCACCGCCTCACGCCATACCGCCTTCCCGGGCGCCGCCTCTGCACGCCTGACATCGATCGACGCATGCATGACCGCCGGCTGCGCGCTGTCGCCGCCCGGCCGTGCTCGCTGATGTTCAAGCCTGCGCGCAAGGTGCGCGCACACAGGGAAGAAAACAAATGTATGCGGTTTGCAGGAATCACATCGCCATCGGCACGCGGGTGCTGGGCGGTACGCTGCTGCTCGGCGCGATATTCGCCGATGCGGCGTTGAACGAAATCCATGCGCAGGAAGCGACCGAGCTGTTGCCCGAGGTCGTGGTCTCCGGTACGCGGGAAAAGGAAGCCCTGGCGAAAACGCCGGCTTCGGTGGGCATCATCAAGAACGAGGCGGTGGAGGCGGTGAAGCCCACGCATCCGGCGCAGATCATCAGTCAGGTGCCCGGGGCCGCCGTGTCGGTCACCAACGGCGAAGGGCACACCACCGCCATTCGCCAGCCTTTCACCACCGATCCCGTCTATCTGTTTCTCGAAGACGGCATTCCGACGCGTTCCACCGGTTTCTTCAATCACAACGCCTTGTACGAAACGAACCTGCCCATGGCGGGCGGTGTGGAAGTGATCCGCGGGCCGGGCACGGCGCTGTACGGTTCGGATGCGATCGGCGGCATCGTCAACGTACTGACCCGCGAACCGCCGATGACGCCCGAACTGTCGCTCACCGCCGAGGGCGGCAGCCACGGCTGGTGGCGCCTGCTCGGTAGCGGCGGAACGGGCTATGCCGACGGCGGATGGCGGACGGACCTCAACCTCACGCATACCGACGGCTGGCGCGATCACACCGCCTACGATCGTCAAAGCGCCACCATCCGCTGGGATCATTTCGCCGGCGCGTCACTGGTCAAAACCCTGCTCAGCTATTCGAGAATCGATCAGGACACGGGGGCGAACGCGCCGCTGCCGCGTGCGGACTACAAACACCACCCGAAGAAGAACAATCACTCCATCGCGTTTCGCGACGTGGAGGCTTTCCGCCTCTCGACGACCGTCGAATACGAACGCGGCAACGATCTCGTGTCGCTGATTCCCTATTTCCGTCACAACAGCATGGATCTGCTGGCGTCGTTCCGGCTCGCGGCGCCCGATCCGACGGTCTACACGACGGAGAACCAGTCCTTCGGCCTGATGGCCAAATGGCGGCGCGACTTCCCGGGGGCGATGAACGCGCGGCTCATCGTCGGCGTGGATATCGATCACAGCCCGGGCAGCCGCGATGAAGATCGTATTTTCGTGACAACGACCGGTCCGGGCACAGGCGCATCGCGCAACTTCACCGGCTACACCGTAGGGCCGAAGCTGTACGACTACGACGTCTCGTTCACCGGCATCTCGCCTTATGTGCACGCGGAGATCTCGCCCATCGAACGTCTGCGTCTGACGGGCGGGCTGCGCTATGACCGGCTGCGCTACGACTTCGACAATAGGCTCGCGGATGGCGGCGTGCTCAATGTCGCCGGTCGCTTCTACGGCCAGGCGGACGACACCGACGTGGCGTTCAATCAGCTCACGCCCAAGCTGGGTGCGACCTGGGAATTCAATCCGCAGACCCACGGCTTCGTCTCCTATAACCGTGGTTTCCGCGCGCCCTCGGAGAACCAGTTGTTCCGGCCCGGTAGTGCGGCAACGGCGGCGCAGGCCGAAGCCTTTCGCGATTCCGCGCTCGATCTCAAAGCCATCAAGACGGAGCAGATCGAGATCGGTCTGCGCGGGACGCTGAGCGGCGTGTCGTACAACCTGGCGCTCTACAACCTGGAGAAGAAGAACGACATCCTTTCTTTCAGGGATACCACGACCAACGAATCGCGCACCGTCAACGCCGGCAAGACGCGGCACCGCGGCGTCGAACTGGGCCTGGGATCGCCGCTGGGCAGACACTGGCGCGCCGACGTCGCCTTCTCCTATGCCAAGCACAAATACATGGACTGGGAAGTGGGCACCGACGATTTCAGCGGCAATGAAATGGAAGCCGCGCCGCGCATCACGGCCAATACGCGTCTCACCTGGACGCCTGCGGAAGCCGTCCGGCTGCAATTGGAGTGGATTCGCTTGGGCAGCTACTACATGGACGCGGCCAATACGAAAAAGTATTCCGGCCACAACCTGTACAACCTGCGCGCGCACTGGCAGGTCGCGAAGCAGGTCGCGCTGTATGCCCACGTCTACAACCTGGGCGATACGCGCTATGCCGACAGCGCGTCGATTTCTTCCGACACGCCGGTTTACTCGCCGGGTCTGCCGCGGACCTATTACGCCGGCGTGGAAATGAAATGGTGAGGCATGTATGAAAGCCAAACGATTGCTGCGCAATGCTTTGCTTGCGGCCGCGCTCGTCCTGTACGCCTGCACCGCAGTGCGGGCGCAGGATCAACTGCGTCCCTTCAACACGAACAGTCTGGATGCCATCGTGCAGCAGCACGCGGGCAAGCCCTTCGTGCTGGCGCTGTGGTCGATCCATTGCCTGCCGTGCCGCGAGGAAATGGCGTACTGGAACGATCTCCGGCGACGGTATCCGCAGGTGCCGATCGTTCTGGTCTCCACAGATTTGCCGGAGGAATGGAGCGATGTGCGGCGTTTCCTCTCCCGCTACGATCCCGGCCCGGTCGAACGCTGGGCTTTTGCCGACGAATATGTGGAGCGTCTGCGCTACGCCATCGATCGGAAGTGGCACGGGGAATTGCCGCGCACGTATTTCTACGATGCGAATCATGTCGTGCAGGGGCGCAGCGGCAAGCTCGATATCGCCTGGTTGACCGACTGGTTCAACCGCCACGCGAAATGAGCGGGCGCATTGAGAAGGAGAGGGAAATGCTGAAGAAATTCCTGCGCTGCATCGCTGCGGGTCTGCTCGGATTGACGCTGTCGCTTTCCGTCCAGGCGCACGGCGATCATCGACACGCGCCCGCCGCCAAGGTGCGCATCGACCTGGGCGCCTCTGCTGCCTTCGATGCCCGCAGCGGTGACTTGTGGGCGGTCTACAAACAGGGCGACCACGTCATGCTGACCCGCAGCGCCGACGCCGGGCGCACCTGGTCCGAGGCGCAGCCGGTCAACCCTAAACCGGAAAAGGTCGCCGCCGACGGCGATGCAAGACCGAAAATCGCGCTCGGCAGCGAGGGCGAAATCTATGTCACCTGGACGACCCCGTTGAGCAAACCCTATACGGGCAACGTGCGCTTCGCGCGTTCGGTGGATGCCGGCGAAACTTTCAGCGAGCCCGTCACCGTCAACGCCGACCGGCAGGAGATCACGCATCGTTTCGACGCGCTCGCCGTCGACCGCGAAGGACGGATCTTCGTCGCGTGGATCGACAAGCGCGATCTGGTCGCGGCGAAGGCCGCAGGCAACGGCGCTTATCGCGGCGCGGCGGTGTACTACGCCGTGTCAGACGATCGCGGCGCGAGCTTTCGCGGCGACTACAAGCTTGCCGATCACAGTTGCGAATGCTGCCGCATCGGCTTGTATGCTGCGGCGGACGGCGGCGTGCTGGCAATGTGGCGCCATGTGTTCGAACCGAACGTGCGCGATCACGCGCTGGCGCGCATGGATGCGAGCGGCGCGGCCGGTCCTGTGCGCCGCGTGACCTTCGACGACTGGCGAATCGACGCCTGCCCGCATCACGGCCCCTCCGTCGTCGGCGACGCCAAGGGCACGTTGCACGCGGTGTGGTTTACCGCAGGCGATCGGCACAGCGGCGTGTACTACGGCCGGCTCGGGGAGGGGGCGGTCGACGGCTTGCGTCGCCTCGGCGGCGACGCCGCCGCGCACGCCGACATCGCCGCGGCCGGCGACCGGGTTGCCGTGGCATGGAAGGAATTCGACGGGCAACGTACGCAGCTCCGGGCGACGGTCTCGGACGATGGCGGTCGCACTTGGCGCGAGCATCGCCTGGCGGCGACCGACGGCGCATCCGGCCAGCCGATGGTCCTGGAGCATGAGGGGCGCTTTCACGTGTTCTGGCACACGCGGCAGGCGCCTTTGTCGGTGACGGCGATTCCCTGAACGAATCGCGCCTTGCGTCTTTATGGGTCTCGCTTATAAAGAAATTGCAAACCGTTCGTTCACGGAATAAGCGTGGATGATCACAATGCAGTCTTCGTACCGACAACCCCTTACACGAGGAAAAACCATGGCGACGCTACGTCTGGGCGACATCGCCCCCGATTTTGAACAGGATTCCACCGTCGGCAAGATCCGTTTTCATGAATGGCTCGGCGACAGTTGGGGCGTGCTGTTCTCGCACCCGGCCGACTTCACGCCGGTGTGCACGACGGAGCTGGGCTATACCGCCAAGCTGGCGGAGGAGTTCGCCAAGCGCAATGTCAAAGTGCTGGCCCTCTCCGTCGATCCGGTTGATTCCCACCACGGCTGGGTCAAGGACATCAACGAAACGCAAAGCTGCGTGGTGAATTTCCCCATCCTGGCCGATGCCGATCGCAAGGTCTCGGAGCTGTACGACATGATTCACCCGAACGCCAGCGCGACGGTGACGGTGCGTTCCGTGTTCATCATCGATCCGCAGAAGAAGGTCCGCCTGACGCTGACCTATCCGGCCAGCACCGGCCGCAACTTCGACGAGATTCTCCGCGTCATCGATTCGCTGCAACTGACCGACAGCCACAGCGTGGCGACGCCGGTGAACTGGAAGCAGGGCGAGGAGGTGATCATCGTCCCCTCGATCACCGATCCCGAAGTGCTGAAGCAGAAGTTTCCGCAGGGCTTTCGCGCGGTCAAACCCTATCTGCGCTACACCTCGCTG
>Ga0079224_100005045_pt1 | contig 17268 bp, 14 predicted proteins | sample Stecom2015_FD_80414 | JGI IMG/M metagenome (GOLD analysis project Ga0079224, IMG submission 80414) | Agricultural soil microbial communities from Utah to study Nitrogen management - Steer compost 2015 | ecosystem: Environmental > Terrestrial > Soil > Agricultural land | place: USA: Utah... | reverse complement strand
CAGTTAGTTATCAATCAATAAAAGCGGCTACAGCTAATCCTGTTAAAAGTTTAAGATATGAATAAAAAGCCTGACTCTAACCTTTTCAAAAAAGAATGGTGCCATAAAGTTCTTCTTTTTAGAGGAGGATTCAGGAGAGGCTAAGGAAAACTAAATTCAGAAGGGGAAACTTAGAAATGTTCAAAAGCAGCTTTAAAATAGCATTACGTAATCTGATGAGGTTCAAAGCTTATTCGTTGATAAATATATCCGGATTGGCTATTGGAATTGCATCCTGTATTATCATCTTACTTTTTGTAACCGATGAACTGGGATATGATTCATTTTATAAAAATGCCGGTAACATCTATCGTGTTCATACAAGAGGAAAATTACTCGGTAACGAATTGAATATGGCTGTTTCACCTGCACCTTTAGGTGAAACAATGGTTGCAGATTTTCCTGAAGTAATAAAAGCAGCTCGTCTCAGACCCACTCCTAACATGCTTATCCGTTATAAAGATAATGTATTTAATGAAACAAGATTTTTCTGGGCTGACTCAACAATATTTGAAGTGTTTAGTATTCCTTTTTTAAAAGGAAATCCTGAAACAGCGCTTGATGAACCTCATACAATTGTTCTTACCGAAACTTTAGCAAAAAAATATTTCGGTGATGAAGACCCGATAGACAAAATAATGACTATGGAGGATGGTACTCCTTATACTGTTAGGGGAGTTATAAAAGATTCGCCGCCCAATACACATTTTCATTATGATATGTTTGCTTCTTTATCAAGCTGGGGTGGTTATGAAAGAAATAAATTCTGGATAGCCAATAATTTTTATACATATATCCTTTTAAATGAAGGTGCTTCGGGTTCAGAATTTCAGAAGAAACTTCCTGAATTTGCTTTAAAATATGCCGGGCCGCAATTAAGAGAAATGCTTGGAATTTCTTTCGAAGAAGCAAAAGGCAAAGGTTATGTTTATGAATTTATAATGCAGCCGCTTAAAGATATTCATCTTTATTCTCATTTAGATTATGAAATAGAACCTAACAGCGATATAAAATATGTTTACATCTTTTCAATCATAGCTGTATTTATACTGATAATAGCGTGCATCAATTTTATGAACCTTACAACTGCACGCTCTTCAACACGCTCAAAGGAAGTTGGCATAAGAAAAGTTTTAGGCTCCAGCAGGGTAAAGCTTATAAAGCAATTCTTAACCGAATCTACACTGCTAACTTTTTTTGCAGTGCTTATTGCAATTGTTCTTGTTGAAGTTTCACTGCCTTCGTTCAGTACTCTTGCAGGGAAAGATTTACAAACAAATTATCTCGATAACTGGATGATTGTACCTGCATTAATTCTAACTGTAATTGTAATAGGTTTTGCTGCAGGTATTTATCCCGCTTTCTTTCTTTCATCTTTTCAACCTGTAAAAGTTCTAAAAGGAAAACCTAATGAGGGAAGAAATAACTGGTTAAGAAGCGGGCTTGTTGTATTTCAATTTGCAATTACAATTATACTTTTTGTATGCACTCTTGTTGTCGCAAATCAAATGATGTTCATCCAGGAAAAGAAATTAGGTTTTAATAAGGAACAAGTCCTGGTAATTCAAAGAGCCTGGGCTTTGGAAGAACAGGCAAAAACTTTTAAAGAAGTACTTATGCAAAATCCAAATATTATTCATGCTTCTAACACTGATAATCTTCCGGGAAAAATGTTCGGGCAAACTGTCTTTAAACCTGAAGATGCACCTTTAAGCCAGCAGTATCCTCTGGCAATTATGTCAACAGATTGTGAATTCACAAAAACACTCGGACTTGAAATACTTGAAGGCAGATATTTTTTAAATGAAAATATTAGTGATTCATCAGCAGTTGTATTAAATGAAAGTGCCGTTAGCTTTTTGGGCATTGAAAATCCGGTGGGGAAAAGAATTTCAATGCAGCTTGATGCTGAAAGAACCACGTTTTATACAATCGTCGGAGTATTAAAAGATTTTCATTATGAATCTCTTCACCAGCAGATAAGACCATTGGCAGTTTTTCTTAATAACGGGCAAACTGCATATCTGCCTGTACGGCTGCATCCGCAGAATCTTTCTTCAACTATATCTTTTATAGAAGAGCAGTGGAAAAAGTTTGTTCCCGATAAACCATTTGAATATTTCTTCCTCGATGATGACTTTAATAAACTTTATCAATCGGAAAGAAAAACAGGACAGATATTCACATCATTTTCCATCCTTGCAATTTTTATTGCCTGCCTCGGTTTGTTCGGATTAACAGCATTCACAGTTGAAAGAAGAATTAAGGAAATAGGAATAAGAAAAGTACTTGGTGCATCAATCTCAACAATTGTTTTTTTAATCTCAAAAGAATTTTTGAAATGGGTGCTTCTTGCAAATTTAATTGCCTGGCCGGTTGCTTATTATTTTATGAATGAATGGCTGCAGAATTTTGCTTACAGGGAAGACATTTCTTTCTGGGTATTTATCATTTCCGGAATTCTTGCACTATTAATTGCATTATTAACTGTAAGCTCACAGACATTTAAAGCAGCAACAGCAAATCCTGTTAAATCATTAAGGTATGAGTAATTTTTGAAGATAATTATTGAAAAAAATAATCAATAAAAATTAAGTATATGCTGAAAAATTATATAAAAATTGCTTTAAGAAATCTTCTTAAGAATAAAACATATTCACTTATTAATATTTCAGGATTAGCAATTGGTATTGCCTGCTTTATGCTTATTTATCTTTTTGTTAAAGATGAATTAAGTTATGATAAATTTCATTCCAAAGGTGAAAGGATATACAGACTGACTGGAAAGATTGAACTGGAAGGGCAAGGCGGGGAGTTTTCTTCAAGCAACCCTTTCCCCATTATGAAAGCAATGTTGAATGACTATCCCGAATATATTGAAGAAGGTGTGCGTCTTTTTAATTTTCAGCAGCCAACATTAACGCTTGAGTATGGTGATAACAAGTTTAATGAAAGACATGTTTATTTTGCCGACTCGACAATCTTTAAGATTTTTGATTTTCCTTTAAAATCGGGGGATAAAAATAAAGTTCTGGCAAATCCTAATTCAATTGTGCTTACACAAAAATTAGCACGTAAATATTTTGGCGATGAAGACCCCGTAGGTAAAACATTAATTTATGAAAGTAATTTTAATCTTCTTGTTACAGGTGTGTTTGATGAAATTCCTTCTCAAACTCATTTTAATTTTGACTGCCTTATTTCATTTTCAACTATAACACAAATTATCGGGCAGGGTATTCAGCAGAACTGGGTATGGAATCCTAACTGGACATACTTTTTATTAAGAGAAGGTGCTGATGCGAAAGAACTTGAATCAAAATTTCCTGACTTTGTTCAAAAATATTACCCGGCTCATTTAAAACCGCAGATTACACATTATCTTCAGCCGCTTCACGATATTCATTTAAAATCAAATCTTGATTATGAAATGCAGCCGAACAGCGATGAAGCAAATATTTATATTTTTTCTGTTGTTGGTGTTCTTATAATACTTATTGCTATTATAAATTTTATGAATCTTGCAACTGCTCGTTCTGCCAAACGTGCACGTGAAGTTGGAATGAGAAAAGTTTTAGGTGCCGACAGAAAAATGCTGGTTAGGCAGTTTCTTGGCGAATCATTAATTATTTCATTCTTTGCGGTAATTCTTGCTCTGTTTCTAATTGAACTGCTTATGCCGGTTTTTAATAATCTTTCGGGTAAAGAATTGACCTTTAAATATTTTACTGACCCCCTAAACTTAATTATACTTTTGATTGTGGGATTACTTGTAGGAATTCTTTCAGGAATTTATCCTGCATTTTTTCTATCTGCTGCAGAGCCAATCAGAATTGTAAAAGGAAATATAAACCTTCTGCCAAAAGGTGTAGTGTTAAGAAAAGTTCTCGTTATTCTTCAGTTCACAATTTCTCTTGAATTAATTATAGGGACGCTTATTATATACCAGCAGCTTAATTTTATGCAGAATGCTAATCTTGGTTTTAATAAAGAGAATGTTCTTCTTGTTTCCTTTAAACCTCCTGTAGCAAACAGGTATAATACATTTAAAGATGAACTGGTGATGAATGAAAATATATCATCTGTTACAATGATGAATGAAATAATAGGCGAGCATCACAATACGCATGAAATTAATTATGAAGGAATGGACGCAGGTAAGTTTGTTTACTTCCCCGGTCTTCTGGTTGATGAAGATTTTGTTGAAACATTTGATTTACAGATAATAGCAGGAAGAGGTTTTTCGGAAGAATATTTAAGAGAGGATTCTCTCGGAATAATTGTAAATGAAGCAATGATTAAAGAACTAAACTGGGGTGATCCGCAGAGTGTAATTAATAAAAGATTTAATACAATCTTCGGTAATGAAAGAATAATAGGAGTAGTAAAAGATTTTAATTTTGTCTGGTTAAAAGAACCAATAGGTCCGTTCTTTCTGGATATACCGCCGGCATTTGTTCGTCCTTTCTTCCTGAAATTTGCTGCTGTGAAAATTAAATCGGAAGATATAAAAGGTGCTATTCATTTCATCGAACAAAAATGGAATGAGATAATTCCTGAATTTCCTTTTGAATTTTCTTTTCTTGATGAAAATCTTAACAACATGTATAAGGAGCAGGATAATCTTGGTAAACTTGTAGGATACTTTTCAATACTTGCAATATTTATTGCCTGCCTTGGTATGTTTGCACTTGCATCGTTCAATGCAGAACAGAGAACAAAAGAAATTGGTGTAAGAAAAGTTTTAGGAGCATCTGTCCCGGCAATTGTTTTTCTCTTTACCCAGGAATTTTTAAAGTTAGTTTTGGTTGCGGTTGCAATTGCTACCCCTTTAGCGTATTTAATTCTTAACAACTGGCTTAATGATTTTGCTTACAGGGTAAGTATTAATCCTGCCATTTTTGTTATTTCATCAATGGTAACATTAATAATTGCTTTAGGTACAATATCATTTCAGGCAGTGAAAGCAGCGAGGGCTAACCCGGTTAAGTCACTTAAATATGAATAATCTGTAAGTATGAAAATTAAGAGTTATTAATTGCAGTTTTAATAATGTTTAAGAGATCATCTTTTTTAAAAGGCTTGGAGATATAATGTGTACAGCCTTCTTTTAAAAACTTCTCTTTATCTCCACGCATAGCCAGAGCAGTAACTGCAATAACAGGTGTGTTTTCATAACCAGGAAGGTTTCGGATTTTTCTTGCAGCTTCAAGTCCGCTCATTCCTGTCCCCAGGTCAATGTCCATTAAAACTGCATCATATTTTTTAGATGAGGCTTTTACAATTGCCTCTTCACCGTTTGAAACAGAATCGATTGAATAAATATTTTCGAGGAAAAATTTTATTACACCGGCATTTGATTGATCATCTTCAACTAAAAGAAGGTAAGCCTGTTTTGTTTTATCTTCTGACAGATTATTCATATTTGATGAACCCAATGTTTGTGGTTGCATTTCGGACCTTCTTAATATAGGAAATCTGACTGTAAAAACTGAACCTTTTCCAAATTCACTTTCAACTTCAATTGTTCCGTTCATCATATCTACAAATTTTTTAGCTACAGCCAACCCTAAGCCCGCACCTTCATATGATTTATTCAAACCTTCACTCAACTGCCGGAATGCATCGAAAATTACATTCTGATTGTTTTTTGGAATTCCTATTCCGGTATCACTTATTTTAATTATAAGATTTTGTCCTGAAACTGCAGCTTCAAGATCAATCTCTAATGTTATGTTTCCTTTAATGGTGAATTTAACTGCATTACTTGTTAAACTATTAATCACCTGGCGCAGCATCCGCTCATCGAGAAGGGTAATGATTGGTTCGTCAGGTATTTTTAATTTTAATTCGAGTTTTTTTCTGGAAGCACTCGGATGAAAGAAGAGAAATTCCTCTTTGGCAATGGATACTGCATCCAGTTCAATTAAATTTATTACCTCCCGGTTAGATTCAATTCTTGAAAGATCAAGAATCAGGTTTAACGTTTTCATAAAACGGTAGCTGCTGTCATATATTTCTCTTGCAAGATATCTTAAATCGGGATTAACAATTTCACTCTTTAAAATTTCTGAATATCCAAGTATCGAAACCATTGGTGTTCTTAGTTCATGACTTATATTAGCGAGGAAAACAGATTTTAATCTGCTTAATTCCTCAGCTTTTTCTTTGGATAATTTTAATTCTTCCTCAAGATTTTTTCTTTCGGTTATATCTTCTTTAATTGCAAGAAAATTAATTATCTCTCCATTGCTGTTTTTTATAGGAGATATTGAAGTGAATTCCCAGAACAATTCTCCATTCTTTTTCTTGTTTAAAAATTCTCCATACCATTCATCTCCCGCAAGAATAGTTTTCCAGAGATTTTCATAATATACTCTTGGTGTGTCACCATATTTCAGAATACGTGGATTTTTTCCTTTAACTTCTTCAAAAGTGTACCCTGTTACCTCGGTAAATTTTGGATTAACATATTCAATGTTCCCGTTTATATCTGTTATAATAATTGAAACAGGACTTTGTTCAACTGCGCTTGATAATTTTCTTATCTCCCTTTCTGCTTTCTTTTTTTCCGTAATATCTATTGCTGTTCCTATTATTGCAGGCATTCCATTAAACTGTGTGAACGACCCCATTACTTCAACATCAATTACAGTTTTATCTTTTTTCAAACCCTTGAAAAAATAATGAATTGTCTGAACTTCTCCCGATAATCTTTTCCTTATATTCTCTTCAACTTCTGGTATATCTGATTCATGCACAAGATCAGAAACTTTTACACCAAGAAGAATTTCTCCCGGGGTATAGCCGAATATTTCTGCAAGTCTGGGATTCACATAAGAAAATTTTCCATCCTGAATTATATAAACACCTACTAAAGATTCTTCAACGAGAGAACGGAATTTTGCCTCGCTGTATTCAAGTGCTTGTTGAGTTAATTTTTGTTCGGTTACATCAATAATAATTCCTTCAATATAAAGTAGCTTATTATCATCAGAAAAAATTCCGTTACCCTGTTCCCAAACCCATTTTACCTGGTTATCGGCTGTTAATATTCTGTAAACAATTCTGAAAACTTTCTTTTCGGCTAAAGCGGAATTAATTTCTTTCCATACAAGTTCCTTATCTTCTTCAGCGATAAGACTTCCGTATGCAATTTCTTTGTTATTAATTAATTGTTCTGCAGTATAACCCGTTAAAGCGAAGCAGCCTTCGCTTATATATTCCATTGTCCAGTTTCTATCATTCTTGCAATGGTAGAAAAGCACAGGGAGATTTTTTATAAAAGATAAGAAAGAAGTTTCCGGAGTATTTAAAGTATCATTTTTTAATGAGATGAAGTCAACGAGAATTTTCCTGTCATCTTCTTCAACTAATTCTGAATTAATTTCAACATTAATTTTATTTCCTTCTTTATCTATAATAAAAGTTTTTACCGGGGGAGTATTGTTGTTTCCCCTGATCTTTTTATTTAATTCCCTGATAGCTTTTTGAGGATAAATGTCCGTGCGTTTCAGGTTAAGAAAATCTTCATTAGATTTATTCAAAAGATTTAATAATTGCTGATTAACTTCAATTATTTTGCCTGTGTCTGAGTCAGATATAATTACAGGCTGATGATAATTCCGGAAAAAATATTTATAGTACTTCATTTGTCCTGTTATATGACAAGAATTAAGCCGAATAAATGTTTTGATTTTGAATTAAATTTAAATTGAAATTTTAAGTGAGATTTTAATAACAGTAATAGAGGAAAAATCTTCTTAAAATATAAGGAAAAAAAGTAATAATATTTTATATGGTTTACCATTAAATGAATGAAACTGCTTCAGATTCTGTAAAATTTTTACCCGATTACCTTGTAACAGTAGATCCTGTACTCGAATCTGAAGATTTATTTATAATACTTCAGAAACTTGGTATTGCCATACTTATAGGGTTACTTGTTGGTCTTGAAAGGGAACATACTAAGCCAAAAGATGAAAAAGTTTTTGCGGGCATAAGAACTTTCCCACTAATTTCAACATTAGGATTTATTTGCAGTTTTATCTCATCATTTACTTCTCATTGGGTTTTTGTTTCTTTTTTTCTGGGATATTCAGCTTTAATTACCACCGCATATATTTTTTCTGCAAAAGATGGAAAAAGAGGGGGCACATCTGAAGTTACAGCACTTCTTGTTTTTCTTTTAGGTGGTCTTGTTTATTGGAACTTTATAATTCTTGCTGCAATAATCGGGATTATATTGGTAATGTTTCTATCATTAAAATTTCAACTGCATACTTTTGCAGGAAGCATTACCATGGAAGATATTTACGCAACAATTAAACTCGGTATTATTACAGTAATTATCCTTCCGCTCCTTCCTGATGAAACAATAGGACCGCTTGATGTATTAAATCCGAGATTAATCTGGTACATGGTAATATTTATATGCGGAATTAGTTTTATAGGTTATATTTTAATTAAAGTTTTTGGTAAAGATAAAGGAATACCTGTTACAGCTTTAATGGGCGGACTTGTCTCAAGCACTGCTGTTGCAGTTTCATTATCAAGAAAAAGTAAATTGAATAAAACATTGAGTAACGAATTGGCAACAGGAATTATTATTGCATCAACTGTAATGTATTTAAGAGTTCTGGTTGTTGTTGCTGTAATTAATATTTCATTAATTATTTATCTGTGGCTTCCTGTTTTAATTTTCACATTAGTGGGTTTTATAATAAGCCTCATCTTTTATAAAAAAGATGGCAGGGATAAACCTGATGGATTTGAAATGAAAAACCCTTTTGAATTAAAATCAGCTTTGCTGTTCGGTTTAATATTTGCCATTGTAATTTTTGTTTCAAAAGCTGCAGAAATTTATTTAGGAACAGGAGGAATTTATGCAGCAAGTGCACTTGCAGGTTTAACAAGTGTGGATGCAATTGTACTTTCACTGGGAGAATTGGCAGGAGGAAGTTTATCTGAAAAAATTGCAATTGCCGCAATACTGATTGCTATGATTTCTAATACTATAGTTAAAGCTTTAATTACATTTTTCTGGGGAACAAAAGAAATTCAAAAAAGAACTTTTATTGGATTGGGAATTCTCATACTTGTATCAATTATTTATCTGATAATTTTTCTTATAATATAATAAAAACGGGAACCGATTTGATTCCCGTTTATCTTATTTATTAATAATTAACTATTAATAAACACCATCCTGCTGCATTCTGTCATCCTGTGCCATCTGATCCCAGGAATCTTCAATATCATCCCAGGCAGAAACTATATCTGACCTGAAACTATCCCAATCTTCTTCATTAACTGAATCAAATTCCTGAAGTTTCTGTTCTATTTCAGATCTTTGTTCTCTAAGTTCTTCAATCCTGTCATTATACCATTGCTTGGTATCACCGGTTACGTTTGCAGCATGAGATTCTAATTCACTGATCTTGTTATCGAGGCGTTCTATAGATGCGTTTACTTCACTGCGGAATTCATCTCGTTCTTCATAAGAATAATTTCTTTCGGCAGTCCAGAACTCATTTTCATCAGTCTGCATTGTTTGGTCCTGCTGTTCAGGAATTTCTCTGTTATCATAACCTAATTCATCTTCCTGCATCGGGTCATCTGCCTGTCTGCCGCAGGATGTTATAAAAAATAACATTGCAGTGAATAACAGACCAATGAATATTTTGTGTTTTTTCATTTTAAGTTTCCTTTCTTTTGTTTTACAATCTATAAATAAATTAAACTAAAGCACTTTGCGTCCCTGGAAAAGCCGGACTATAACCACAATCAAGGCAATTACTAAAAGTATGTGAATAAATCCACCCAGCGTGTATGAACTTACCATCCCGAGTAACCATAGTACTAAAAGGATGATAAAAATTGTCCACAGCATAATGTTTCCTTTTTGATATTAATATTTTCAATCAGTAACGTGGTCAAGATAAATTTATATTGATATAGTCATAGTGTAATCAGTCACAAAATTTTGCCCCATGTTGTTTACCTCACTATAATAGCAGATGAAAAAAAGGGAAGAGTAGTTTTTTAAGATGTAAATGAATATTAAATTTATTGTCAGCAATGCACAACATTAAACTTACAATTCAATATAACGGAACTGATTACTCAGGGTGGCAAATACAAGCAGGCTGCAGAACTGTTCAGCAGACAATAACTGAAAGCATAGAAACTATAACCGGTAAAAAAGTTAATTTAATTGGTTCAGGAAGAACAGATGCAGGTGTTCATGCTTTAGGACAAACTGCAAACTTCAGGATTGATGAATTCCCGGATATAAATAAATTCAAATATTCTCTCAATTCTATTCTTCCAAAAGATATTTCTGTAATTGATGCTGCAGAAGTAAATGAAAATTTTCATGCAAGATTTGATGCAAAGAGCAGGAAATATCTTTACCTGTTTATCAAATATAAATCTCCTTTTTACGAACCTTTTGCCTACAGGTATTTTTATAATATTGATTGTACTTATTTAAATAATCTTTCAAAATCTTTTTTAGGAGAGAAGGATTTTACTTCCTTTGCAAGAAAATCATCTGAACCTGAAGAAAAAATTTGTACTGTTTATGATATTGGGTGGAAGGAGACAAAAGGTTTTATTCTTTTTTTTATAGAAGCCAACAGGTTTCTGCATGGAATGGTAAGAACAATTATAGGGACAATGCTTAAAGCTCAAAAGAATAATTACGATAAAGATTTTATTGAAGATATTTTTCAGCAGAAAAACAGGGAGGCAGCAGGAGAAGCCGTCCCTGCAAAAGGATTATTTCTTTATAAAGTAAAGTACTGAATTTTTACTCTGCAATATTTTACTTTTATAAATTTATGTATGTCCTCTAATTTATAAGCAAATCACTAATACTTTATTCTCTTGTAGAAAAAAATGAAAGGATAATTAAATGGAATTTCTTGCCGAATTTCATCCAAAGGTTGTTCACTTTCCAATTGCGATACTTCTTACTTATGTTTTATTTGAAACTTTAGCAGCAATAACAAAAAAAGATTTTCTTCAGAAGGGTGCACATCTGCTTCTTTTTCTTGGGGTAATTGCTGCATTTGTTGCTGTGCAGACAGGGGAGAGGGCAGAAATGGCTTTTGATTACTGGAATAAGGAAGCCAGTGATTTAATGAAAGGGCATGAACAATATGCAAATTTAACAATCTGGTATTTTGCTGCTCTTCTTGTTGCAAGAACAGTTCTTGTTTTTAAGAAAAAGTTTAATAATGTTTTCAATTATGTTTTTGTTGTACTTGCTTTTGTAGGTGCATATTTTGTTTACCAGACAGGAGACCATGGCGGTCGAATGGTTTATGAACATGGTATAGGCACCCAGTATAAAATAAAAGTGATGGAAGATTTTTAATTAGTGCTTAAAAAAAATAATCTATTTTTATTAATAGCCGGCTTGTTAATTATAAATACTGCCGGCTTTTTTTTAAAATATTTTGAGTATGACACTTTTTTTATTCTGCTAGGATTCCGCTTTCACTTCAGTATTGTAATTTTGTTTTTATTTCTTTTACCTGTAATTAGTTATAATTCTGTTAAGAAATTTTTCACGCATCCGGTTAAATACAGATTTTCACTTTTTCTTTTTACTGCTCTTTTGCCATTGCTTTTAATTCCTATAGATTATTTTATTTTAGATTATTTCAAATTTTCAGATAAGAATTATTTTTTTGAACTTGGGCTTTCATCCATAATTGATTATCCAATTTACCTTGCCTGGAATGCTCCACAACTATTTATGTTTTTTATTCTTTTAAATGAATCTGTAAAAATTAATTTTCCAAAAGCATTTTTAATTACTCTTACACTTTTTCTTTTTGAAATAATTCCAATAGAGATTTTAGAGGGGATTGAATCAGTCGAGATTAATTATTTAATGATCATCGAATATTCATTAGCTGTTCTTTTAGTAAGTCTGTTAGTTTCAAAAATAAAGAACATATATATATTCACTTTGCTTTCATTTACAATATTGTGGGCAGCAGTTCTTTTCTTGGGCGGGGATTCAATGGCTGTAAAAATTTTACTGGCAGGGAGATATGAAACCTGGCATGGATTAATAAATCCCGGTAAACTTTTTGAGTATCCGGAATATCTTAAACCTTTCTATTTATTTGTTATGATTGTTCTGGCAACTTTGTTTATCAGGAAAAAAGAGAATGAGTAGCTGCAGCATTTTACAGGGATTTTAAATTTTGTATTTTGTTATCGAATGAAAAAAATTCTTTACATAATCATCTTTACTTCAATATCCGTTTTTGCAGAAACTCCTCCTGCGGAAAAAGCGAGAGGATTTTTCTTTTCCATCGGAGTTGGACCACGTCTTCCTTTAAGTTCTTTTTCTGAAGAAAGTGATTTAGGTTATGGTTTAAATCTTGAATTTACTTATACAGATAATGAATACCTCCCGATTTTTATTTTTGCAAAAGCAGGATTTGAACAGTATCCCGGTGCATCGGAATTTTATCAGACAAGTGAATACAATAATCTTTCAACAACTTCTTTTCCGGTAAGTCTTGGAGCAAGATATTACTTCCCTCCAATTATGGAAAATGTTCTGCTCTTTATGCCGATAGTTGAAGTATCTGCTGCAGTAAATTTCATCAGCAGAAATCATCAATTTAAACCATCATCATCAAGGACAAATTTTACAGAGGATGTAACAAAGTTTGGTTTCAGTGCGGGGGTAGGAATTTCTATGTTTCTTGTTGAAATTCTTTTAAACTATAATTATTTCTCTTCACTGCAGTTTGCAGGAGTTGATTTAAAAATCCGTTTACCATTATTTATAAGTTATTGAGGTTAATAATGAATTATCAAAATTTACTAATTGATATTAAAGATAAAATTGCACTTGTAACTGTTAACCGTCCTGAAAAAATGAATGCACTTAATTCTCAAACAATGAACGAATTAAAAAGTGTATTCGGCGAATTAAAAAATAATGAGGATGTTTATGCTGTTATTTTAACGGGAAGCGGGGAAATAGCTTTTATAGCTGGTGCAGATATAAAAGAATTAAATGCATTGAACATGGTTTCAGGAAAAGAATTTGCTGAAAAAGGTCAGGATGTTTTTAACAGCATAGAAAATTTTGATAAGCCTGTTATTGCGGCAGTAAATGGTTTTGCATTGGGAGGAGGATGTGAAATTGCTCTTGCATGCCATATAAGGCTTGCATCTGAAAATGCAAAATTTGGTCAGCCTGAAGTTAACCTTGGTATTATTCCAGGTTACGGAGGAACGCAGCGGTTGACCCGATTAATAAATTCCGGCAGAGCAATGGAATATATTTTAACAGGCGATATGATTAGTGCCGAAGAAGCTTACAGGTTAGGATTAGTAAATCATGTTTATCCTCAAAATGAATTGCTGGATAAAGCATTTGAGATGGCAAAGAAAATTATTGCAAAAGGTCAGTATGCAGTGCGGCTTGCTGTTAAAGCAGTAAATGCTGTTGATGAAGTTTCGGGCAGGGAGGGACAGAATTATGAAGCAAGTCTTTTTGCACTTTGCTGCGGCACAGAAGATTTTAAAGAAGGCACATCAGCATTTCTTGAAAAACGTAAACCTGAATTCAAAAACAGGTAAATTATTTTTCTCTTTAAGCTCAATAAAATGAAAATCAAACAGAGAAAGATAATTTCATTTTTATTTATAGTTACAATTCTTCTTCTTCTTCTGAACCTTATTCTTGCTAAAGTTTTTTCTGAAGAGATAAATCAGCATCAGGTTGAAATTGCTGATACAGAAATTGATTCTCTCTTTAAATCTGCACTTTATAATGTGGGAATTAAAGATGAATGGATAAATAATAAAAATGAAAAATATTTTGTTAAAGTACCTGTTGATCTGCCTGTGGTACTAATCCTGCAGGAGTTTAATAATGTTTTTGATACAAATGAAGTAAAGATAAAATCATATGAGAAAAAAATTGGTGGCTCAACACAAGTAAATTTAATTTCTGGTGAAGAGGAAAAATTAACCGCAGAATTAATTTATAATAAAGAAGTAAAACGGAAATCAGTTAGAGCAGGATTTATTGTTGAAAGATTAAGCAATGATTATGAAACAGATTCTCTCCTTTTAAATTATCCTGAACAATTTGCATTCCTGATTACACCTTCGGAAAACTCTGCTGCATTTGTAAAAAAAATACTTTTTAGTGAAAAAGAATACATAGTTTATTTAAATGATAATATTAAAGAATTAAAATTTAAATTAAGCGATGATTATTCGGAAAGAAGATTAAACAATTCAATCAGGGAAATTGTTGGTACTTTTTCAAATGCTGTTTTTTTTATGATTGATGATAAATCGCGGCTTTATAATTCTTCAGTATATAATCACCTTAAAGAAGCTTTGGATAAAAGAAGGATAAATTTGTTTGAAGAAAATTCATTTTATAATCTTAAAGAAAAAGAGGAAAATATTTTTATTAATGAATTCTTAAGAATTCTTAATAATGCACAAGGAGGCGAGGATATACTTTTTGTCGTAAACGCAGAAATGTTTTTTAATCTTGACAGAGAAATTAAAAGATACCGGAAATTGGGTTACAGGTTTGTAAATCCATCATCAATACTTCCTGTAAAGTAAATCAGTCTCTTTTTACATCTTAATTGTTTTAATTAAATCAATAAATCAACTATTTTCTAATAATATTAAGGTTTTATTGCTTTAAAAATTATTTTTAATAATATTACAACAATATTAAAATTATAAAAAATACTTTTCAAAGAATATATTCAGGGAGTTGCTAAAATTGGTGTCCATCTGCTGAAACCTGAATTTGGGAGGGCAATTGTGAAAGTATATAATACTACCACACTTATTACAGAAAACCGGGATTTTAAAAGAATCCTTTCATATTTAGATCCTGTTATTAATACTGACAGCGCAATTCTGATTACCGGTGAAACAGGGACCGGAAAAGAAATTCTTGCTGATTATATTCACAGAAACAGCAACCGCAATAATAAACCTTTTATAAAAGTAGGATTATCTTCTATTCCTGCTGAGCTTTTGGAGAGTGAATTATTCGGATACGAAAAAGGAGCTTTTACCGGTGCTACTAATGAGAAGAAAGGATTATTTGAATTGGCAAATGAAGGTTCAATTTTTCTTGATGATATAGATGATTTTCCGGTATGCCTGCAGTCCAAACTTTTACGTGTACTTGAATCCGGAGAACTGATGCGCATAGGTAGTGAAAAGCCTGTTTTTATAGATGTAAGATTAATAACGGCATCAAAAGTTAATTTAAAAAACCTTGTTGATGCAGGTAAATTCAGAGCTGATCTTTATTATAGAATTAATGTAGTACCTGTTAATATTCCGCCGCTTCGTGAACGTGCTGATGATATACCTCTGCTTATAGATTATTTTATTCAGCGTTATGCAGGAGATAGATATATTACAGTAAGTCCTGAAGCAATGGAAACATTAAAATCATATGTTTGGCCCGGAAATGTTCGTGAATTGAAAAATGTTGTAAAAAGATTGGTGCTTTTCTGCCGGTCTCAAATAACCAATGAAGATCTTCCCAAAGAAATTTTTGAGTTTAATTATAAGAATGAGATTATAAATTCTTGTGTTAAAAGCCTGATAAGCAGAAAAATTTCCTTCAGAGAAGTTGTTAACTGTCTCGAAGCAAATCTTATTAAACAAACACTTGAAAAATTTAACGGCAATAAATTAGCAGCAGCAAAATTTTTATCTCTTCCTGCTTCAACTTTAAATGATAAAATAAAAAAATATAAGCTTGATATTGGAAAATATATTTGTGTAAATAATCATAATAATCATGAAGATTTGCATGAGTATGTACACGAATATTTTGATAAATAATTATACACCCTTTATCATTTTAAAACAATTAAACGAATTTCCGTGTCTCTTAAAACGGAATCCCGTTAACAAAAACTTTGTTCTCCTTACTTAAAGCCATTATATCAATTTATCAAATCATGGCATTTTAATTGCGTTTCCTTAGTGTCCTTTATTAAGAAATTTCTTGGGTAGGGGGCAGTTCAGAAAATAAAATAAAGTGAAGAAAATGAAAAGTATAACTACTCAGAAACAGTTTATCCTCAGTGGTAAAGTTGTACAAACATTTGAAATTTCAGGAGAAAGGAGAGCAAGAATTTATATTGAACCTTCATCAATAGAACTTTTTATAGATTCTGATGAAGAAATAAATCTTGGGGACATTATATCTTTTGAAGTTTCGTTAGACGACAGCACAATCAAATCATCAGGTAACCCGTTAGATCCTCTACCGTTTTAATTATGAAAGTTATGATAAGATTATTAATAATCATTATTGTTTTTCAAAATTTGATTTTTGCTCAAACAGCATCATCAACATCTTTAAAAGAAACTTTTATAAAAATTTATAAAGATGTTATTGACAATAAAATAACTGATGAGGGAATGGATTTAGTTGTTGACTCATTATTTAATACTCCGCTTGCTCCGGGTGAAAATATTTTAGAGAGAATTGAAAATTACCTCAGGCAGAAAGCTTATGTCGAAGAGAAATTTTATACTGTTGTTGAAGGTGATTGCTTATGGAGTATAGCTCAAAAAGAAACCGGTGATCCTTATAACTGGAATAAAATATTTGAAGTTAACGATACTCTTATTCAAAACCCGGATTTAATCTATCCGGGCATGCAGATAAGAATTCTTACAGTAAGCAAATCGGTTAATCCGGACAGCATTGCATCACGTGTGCTTGCTGCTCTTGTAATGCCAAAAGAAGAAAATTCTCCTGCTAAACAGGAAGAGCCTAATTATGATAATCTTGAAGTTGAAAATTTTATTGTAGATGAAACTATATCAAAAATTGGTAAAGACTTTTATGATCTTTTTTATATCAGATGGAATGAACAGGTAAAAGGTGGTTCTTATTCAATAGTTATCTCTGAAAAAGCGCTTCCACAGAGAGGAACTCAAATAAATATTAAAGTAAATGATACTGATGTTTATCAGTCTTTTGTTCAACCGAGATATGATGTAATTGAACAAAGTGTTGACCAGGGGATATACATGGTATTTAATTACCTGCAGAATTACCAGGCAACACAGGAAGAACTTAAAGGTGATATGCAGGGAACAGGCATATATTAAAATTTGGGAATAATTTCCCGCTGTAATTAATGTAAAATTAAAGAGGGCACAATGATTAAGAAAAGT
>Ga0079224_100005044_pt1 | contig 17272 bp, 19 predicted proteins | sample Stecom2015_FD_80414 | JGI IMG/M metagenome (GOLD analysis project Ga0079224, IMG submission 80414) | Agricultural soil microbial communities from Utah to study Nitrogen management - Steer compost 2015 | ecosystem: Environmental > Terrestrial > Soil > Agricultural land | place: USA: Utah... | reverse complement strand
ACGGCACATTGGACATTGCGGACACACTAGACCGATCGCAATAACGCGGTGAAAGAACCACAGCGTGAACAATCTCGCCGCACCCGAACGGCCTCTTCAGCCTACTTCCGCATCGAGCACCACAACTGCGAAGGGAAGCTTGCCCGGCCGATTTCGGCTGCGTATGCGCGCCGTTGCACTGACTCAGAACAGAGCGCCGTCCTGAGAGAACCCCGCCCCTGATTCAGCTCGGATCGAGACTCGCCGTCAATTCGATCTCGACACAGGCCTGCCCGGGTAACGAGGCCACACCGATAGCCGATCGAGCGCAGGCACCACGGTCACCCAACACCTGGATCAGTACATCGGAAGCCGCGTCAGCGACAACGGAGTGATCCCGGAAGCCATCGACAGCCGCTACGTAGGTCGTCATCCTGAGCATGCGCACGCGCTGGAGTGTTTGGTCCTCGAGCGTGAGTGCCATCAGCGCGTTACGAACCGAGATACGTGCTGCCTCTCGTGCCTCCTCCACGGTAACCTCGGCTCCGACGCGGCCTGGGTATTGCATTTCTCCCCGTAGGCGCGGCGTCATACCCGCGGTCACGACGATTCCAGCGCAGCACCTCACCGGCCGGTAATGGCCTTGCGGTTGCGGGACGGGCAGTCCGGCCAGTTCAGGATGAAGCATTCTCACCTCACATCGCGGTCGCTCAACGATGTCTTCTCAGGGCCCGGTGACGGGGACCGAGTCGATGATCTTGGTCATCCTCTCGCGAGTCGATCGGATGATCTCGGCTTCCCAGAAACGCAACCTCCGTGCGGTTTCGAGTGTGATCGGCACGAAACGCACTCTCTCACCTGGGCGGACCTGGGACAACACGTTCATCGATGAAGTACAGACGACCCCGATCACCGGATATCCGGCCGACAATCCTCGCCCTCGGTTCAATATCAACAACTCGTGCCCACCCGGCACCTCGATGGCTCCGATCGGGAGAGCACGCGACAGGATCTCCCTCTTGTCGAAACGTCGGGGGATACGGCCTTGCAAGCGTGACCCCACGGCATCGGTCTTGTCCGTCATGACGTACTCGTCCTCGAACAGCTCGCGAGCCTGGTTCTCGAAGAGATCGCGGTTCTCACCGGGTAGAACACCCAGCTCCGCATGACCCAGCAACGGTCTCGGCGGAGGGTCGAGGACAGGGAACGGGTATTCATGACCGGAGACGTCAAGCCGTCCGGAAGGGCCGCAACCAAGAGTCATCCCCGGCACCAGGTCGAGCCCGAAGCGCAGGGTTCGGTCCGGCGCCACACTACCCAGGAACGTGTTCCCACCGTGGAAACCGCCGAAGACACTGACGTAACACCGAAGACCTCCTCGGATGTCACGAACCGCCAGGTCCGCGCCGGCAGGCACGATGACCGCCTGGTTCATACGAGCTGGTAGCCCGCCGATGGTCACCTTGGCGGACGCCCCGGTGACGGCTGCGACCACCGCGCGGTCGAACCGGACCACAAGATCCGTCATCACGGTTTCCAGCGACGGCAAACTGCGGTCGTTTCCCACGAGGGCGTTGCCGTAGTGGTAGGAGAACTGATCGAGGGCACCGTTCGCAGCGATACCCCACGATGCGCCCGCAGGCCGTCCCGCATCCTGAAGCGCTGCGAAAATCGCCTCGACGACAGTGGCCGTACTAGCCTCGCTCGACACGGAAGTCCTCCATGGTCAAGCCCTCGTAGTCATCCCACTCTTCATCGGTGATCGGGAAATAGCCCACGAAGTCCCCGGGACGATAGGCACACACCTCGTCACGGTGGGCGGAGACGAGCTCGACGGGTGTGCGCCCGATCAGTTGCCAACCGCCCGGTGCGTTCACCGAATAGATCAGCGACTGGACACCCGCCAACGCGACCGACCCTCCGGGAACGCGGACACGCGGGTCCGCTCGGCGGGGAACAGAGACGTCGTCACCGAGTCCGTCCATCATCGGCGACGCCGCTGGCGCACCGAAACAGCGCACCAGGTACCACCCTGCACTGTGCCTCGCGATCAGGTCTTCCTCGGTCTCTCCAAAAAGGTCCGCCACGAGTCCGAGGTCCGGTCCCCACTGCCCTCCGTACCGAACCGGGACTCGGAAGTACTGTGGCTCGTGCCCGGGCATGGAGGGCGTGCATGAGTCCTGTGTGCTCACATAGCGGAGCAACGCCTTCAGGTCCTCTGGCCGGATACTCAGACTGTCGAACTCGACCAACGCCGAGTCGTACGTGGCCGCCACACCGCTGATCGCCGGAAGGCGTAGGTCGTCCAGACGCGAGACCAAACGTCGCACGCCTCGCCAACGCTCTTCCGCATCACCTGCTGTGAACCGAACCCGCACAGCCGAATCCCCTTGTGAGGTGATGTGGACCCCGCCCTCCATGCCACCTCCCCTCACGGTGTGATCAGATCCGCTTCACGGATGTCGGTGATGGCCATCCGGCCCGGCGCGTGAGCGATCGCGAAGTCGGGACGCGATTCCATGACCATGGCTTGGGGCGTCACCCCGCAGGCCCAGAAGACGGGTATGTCGCCGCTGTGCAGGACCGGTGGATCACCCCAGTCCGGGGTACCCAGATCGGTGATGCCAATCAGACTCGGGTCCCCGACATGCACCGGCGCACCGTGCACGGCCGGATACCGTGCGCAGATCCGCACGGCATCCGACACACGACTCGCCGGAATCCCTCGCATGGAGACCACCATCGAGGAGGAGAAGACACCCGCACGCTCGCAGGCGATCGTCGTCCGGTACATCGGCACCGTTTTCCCGGCCGATGTGTGCCGCATTTCGATTCCGGCCTCCGTCAACGCCCGCTCGAAACTGAACGAGCAGCCGAACAGGAAGGCGACCAGATCATCCCGCCAGAGGTCGGAGACCTCATTCCTCTCGGCGACCAGCTCTCCTCGTTCGTACACCCGGTAGGCAGGCAGGTCCGTAGTGATGTCGCCCTGGAACCGGGGACTGCTCCTGGCACCGGGTTCAAAGACGTCGAGCAACGGGCACGCCTTCGGGTTTCGCTGCGCGAAAAGCATCAGGTCGAATGCGTACTCGCGGGGAACCGCCAGGAGGTTGGCCTGAGCCCACCCGTCGCACCAGCCCGACGTCGTGTCGGTGTAGCCGTCCCGGATCCTGCGGCGAGCTTGCTCGGGAGTGAGCGAGCGCCACGATTCCGCCGGATTCATCGGCCCCTCCTTCCTTCCCTCAACAGCTCACTGCAGGAGTGCGAAGACAGGCTCGAAGGCCAGCACCGCGAGTACCCACGACACGATCAAGCCCACGACTCCCACAGCGATGAGCCACTTCGGGTAGCGGTACCCCCGCAGCAGGTCACGCCGACGCCATGCAATCCACATGGTCACCGAGAAGCCGAGCGGCAGTACCAAACCGTTGAAACCTCCCGAGAAGACCAGGACGGTGACAGGCGTCTGTCCCGCGAGCAGGAACACCGTGCAGCAGGCCACGACGAACGCACCCACCGCGAGTCCCTCACGTTCCCGCAGCCGCTGGGAATATGTCGAGATGAACGAGATGGAGGTGAAGGACGCACCGATCACCGACGTCATCGCAGCGGCCCAGAGCACGACGCCGAAGATCTTGAAGCCGATGTCGCCCGCCGCGGCCTGGAATGCGTCGGCGGCGGGGTTGTCCGTGATGTCGAGGATCGCGCCGGCCGACACGACACCCAGCACCGCGAGGAACAGCAGCCAGCGCATGACACCGGTCGCGATCACACCCAGCGCCGAGGTGCGGGAGATCTCCCGCACCTTGCCGGGCCCGGAGATACCGCTGGCCAGCAGTTTGTGCGCACCGGCATACGTGATGTAACCACCGACGGTACCGCCCACGATCGTCGTGATCGCGAGGACGTCGATCTGGTCCGGGACCACAGTCTGTAGAGCCGCCTGATCCACCGGAGGGGAACTGACGATCGCCACGAACAGGGTCAGCCCCAGCATGACAAGACCGAGCGGAACGGTCGTCCGGTCCATGATCTTGATGAAGTACCGGTTGATGAAGATGACCAAGGCGAGCGCGGTGGTGATGACGGCCCCCCACCTGGGGTCGAGCCCGAACAGAACGTTGAGCCCCAGCCCGGCCCCGGCCACGTTGCCCATGTTCGCGATGAAGCCGCACACGAACACGATGAGGCTGAGGACGACACCCAGCCCTGGCAGGACCCGTTGCGCCAACTCCTGCGCACGCAGGCCCGAGACACCGATGACGCGCCAAACGTTCATCTGGATCGCGAGATCCAGTAGGACCGAGATGAGAATCCCGAAGGAGAACGCCGCGCCGAGTTGTTGGGTGAAGGTGGCGGTCTGAGTCAAAAACCCCGGCCCGATGGCACTCGTGGCCATCAGCGTGATGGCACCGAAGAGCGGAAGAAGACGGCCGGAGAACCTGCCGCGAGGCGACTCGGCCGAGACAGCCGCCTCGGCACGCTCGACATCAGTCATGGTGATCCCTTCTACGGGGAAGACTAAAGAAGGAGTGGGTTAACGGCCGGGCCACGCGGCGACTGTGACACCGGCTGCTTCGAGGCGTCGCCGAACGGTGGCGGCCATGGCCACGGCGGCCGGGCTGTCACCGTGGACGAGGATGCTGTCGCAAGGCAACGGCAGGGTCGTGCCCGACACGCTGGTGACGACGCCCTCGACCGCCATGCGCACAGCACGCGTCGCGACCTCCTCGGCGTCCGTCACGAGAGCACCGGGCGAAGTCCTGGCGACGAGTGTGCCGTCGTCGTTGTAACCACGATCCGCGAAACCGATCCGAGCGACCGGAAGTCCTTCGTCTTCGGCGGCGCGCGTCATCCAGCTCTCCTGGAACGCCACCGTGAGATTCGGGTCGAAGGTGCGCACCGCCCGGGCGACAGCACGTGCGTAGTCCTCGCGAACCGCTGTCATGTTGCCGAGGCTGCCGTGCGGCGTCACGTGGTGGAGACGCTGACCATAGGGCCGGAGAAAGGCCTCCAGGGCACCGAGCTGATAGAGCACGTCAGCCTCGAGATCTGAAGGCGGTAGTTCAAGCGGACGCCTGCCGAAACCCCGAAGGTCAGGGAAGCTCGGATGCGCACCGACGGCGACACCACGATCGACACACAGGGCAACGGTCTCTCGAATGGTCGAAGGGTCTCCCGCGTGGAATCCGCACGCGACGTTAGCCGAGGTGACAATGCGTGTCAGTGCGTCATCCTCAGTCATCGTCCATGCGCCGAATCCCTCGCCGAGGTCGGCAATGAGATCGATGGACCTCGACATGATCCTCCTTTGGACGTCAGCGCCTCTTGAGCCGCTCCCGCGATCGGGAAGGGACCCGGGAGTCGGTGAGGAGCCCGTGGAGTAGGACAGCGAGATGCTCATGCCCCACGGGACTGAGCTGAGGTGAGCACCACTTTCACACTGTCAACGTCGAATGTCAACATTGACTTTCCTGAGGCGGCTTGAGCACGGGAGCCCAGCCCCTCAGTCGTTCAATCGCGCCAACAGGCCTTCAAGCGCCGACTCGACATGTCGTTCCGCGTAGCGACCGGCGGCGTCGACGTCGCCCGTGGCCAGGATCTCGGCATACCGCGCGTGTTCATCGACCAACGTCGAGTCATAGCCGACCTCCGGCTCGGCACTGCGCAACAGCTGGTAAAGGCGGATTTGCGAGCGGATGGCCTGCCAGGCGTTGGTCAAAGGCTCGTTGTCCGCCAACTCATACACCGCATCATGGAACTCGAGGTCGGCGCGCACCACTTCACTGCGGGCGACTCCACCCTCGACCGCCGCGCGTAAGCGCTCCAGGACCTCGGAGAAACCATCGCGGCGCGCCCTTTCCGCCGCACCCTGTGCCGCGATGCGGTCGAGCCCCGCACGCAGCCGGTAGAGATTCCTGGCGTGCTCCTTGGAAGCGGGAATCACCGTGGCGGGCCGATGCCAGCCTGTGCGGATGATGCCCTCCTTCTCCAGGATGGACAGCCCTGCCCGCACAGACCCCCGACTGACGGCGAGAGACTCGGCCAAGGCTCCTTCCCTGAGCTCCTCCCCTGGCCGGAAGGTTCCGTTCATGATCGCTTCGCGGATCATGTGAGCGGCCTCGGCAGCGATACCACGGGCGTTGACGGGTCCGAGTGGAGCTCGTGTACGCATGCGGCCAGTATGCCACCACGTGGTCAATGTTGAATGTTGACATTAGCGGTTCCGGACTAGCACACTAGTCGAGTCGTGGTGGGCGTTTCTCCGGATTCTCATCTGACCCCACCTGTTCCCAGGCGCATCAGGCGACCGTTTCGAGAGGATGGATGACATGGTTGTGGCCCCATGGCCCGCCCCACGCCGCTTCCAGCGCATGAACGCCGATCACGCACCCGGTCAGGAGCGAAGCAAGGTTCCACAAGGGTTGCGCCACGTGGACTTCTCTCACGGTGACGTCAACGCGTTTCCGCCTCCACCTGAAGTCATCGACGCCGTCACAGCAGCGCTTCGCGACGGCGGACGCTACGCGTATTCGCCTTACCGGGGTCACCACTTCATCCGGGAGCTCGTCGCCCAACGACTGAGCACGTTCACGGGCGCACCGATCGACCCCGCAAGCGAAGTCATCATCACGCCCGGAACACAGGGCGGCCTGTTCCTCGCGCTTTCGGCCCTGGTCGAACACGGCGACAAGGTGGCGGTCGTCGCGCCGGACTACTTCGCCAACCGCAAGATCGTCGAATACCTCGAGGCCACACCGGTTCCCGTCGAGCTCGCTTATCGCACGGCCGCAGGGGAACCCGCCCGCCTCGACATGGACGGGCTTCGAGCAGCCTTCGCGGACGGCGCCCGCCTTCTGGTGTTCTCGAACCCGAATAACCCCACCGGCGCTGTCTACACCGCCGAGGACATCGAGGCCATCGCGGCCCTCGCCGCCGAATTCAACGCCTTCGTGATCGTCGACCAGCTCTACTCACGACAGATCTTCGACGAACGCCCCTTCACACACTTGCGGGCACACGCGCGTGAGCGGTGTCTGACCCTCATCGGCCCCTCCAAAACGGAATCCGTCTCCGGGTGCCGCGTCGGCGTGGCGGTCGCTCCCGCCGCGATCGTCGACCGCATGGAGCAGCTTCAGGGCATCGTGTCCCTGCGCGCCGCGGGCTATATGCAGGCTGCCCTGGAACCGTGGTTCGCCGAATCCGAAGGTTGGCTCGACCAGCGCATCGCCGCCCACGCTCGGATTCGCGACGATCTACACGCGGTGTTCAGCGCCAGTAGCGCCGTCAGTACACGCCTTACCGAAGGCGGTAGTTACCTGTTCCTCGACGTCCCCGCCGCGAAAGGCCGTATCGACGAGTTCGTCGCCAAACTCCGCACCGAAGCGGCTGTCACCGTCACCCGCGGTCCGGAATTTGGGGACTTCCCCGAGTCAGTACGCCTGAATTTCTCACAGGATCACCAAGCCGCGGTCGACGCCGCGCGTCGGATCGTGCAGGTGGCCGAACGCCTGTAACCAACTCGCGGCGGATGGCGTCGCGGACAGCGACTTCGGCGGTGGGTGTGTCGAGCAGCCGCACCCGCACCCACCGCCGAGCTCCATCATCTCGACGCGCTCGGACAACTCACCGGCCCACTGCCACATCTGGTTCCCCCGAGGTCGGTTGTATAGGAGGCGACTTCGGGATTCTTGGCCGGCAACACTGGGAAAGCATCCACCTTCCTGGAACGAAGACGGTTCTCAAAGCGCGCCCTTCGGTTTTCGTGAAGTTCCGCGTGCCGGTTGAGACTTGAGACCGTGCAACATGCTCTCAAGCCCACTCAGCGGCAGCCCTGCCAACGGCAGACGAGCTCAGCTTGGAGATTGGGTCGCCTGACAGGCACATCCCCACCCGCGAGGCCCACCCGGCCAACGGTCGATTCACCGACTCCATTCGGAGCAAATCAAGTACGGACACCGGTCGGCGGTGGACATCCCCGAATGATTCGAACTAACTTCAGTTCCAAAAATGGCGGCCCGGCGGTTCCGGCCTACTCGCCGCCGTGACAGCGACCGGACGACCCGGCCATGCCTCGTCGGACGGCCGCCGACCCGACACTCGCGTTATCCGGAGGTGCCCGGTGACCTCTCCTACCCCGACACTCGAGCGTTGGTTCGAGATCATGGACTCCACGGACCCGGAGCGGGTACTCGACATGATCACCGACGACTTCGCCATGTCGGTGCAGTTCTCCCGAGGCGGAGGGAAATCCACCGAGTTCGTCGGCGCCCGGGCAGGTCTGATCGCCTACCTGGAACAGCGCGAGAAAAGCACGCTCGTCCACCACATCATGGCGGGAGCCACCGTGGACGACACGGAACTCGTGCTCGGGAAGACCACCCGCGACGGTGTCTTCGAAGCGTCCTTCAACGCCACCGCACAGTTGACCGACAACGGACTGGTGCGTCGCCTGCTCATCTGCCGCACCCCCGAGATCGACTTCGCATGACGGAGACGGGCCACGTCACACGCGATGTCGACGTAGTTCTGCTCAAACGACCCGAGCCCGCCCGGCAACACAACCACGCCGCACGAAGCCGCCGCCCTCCCGTCGTGCCGGGCGACGGCTACCCGAATCGGCCATCACCCCCCACCGGCCCTCATCGACGTGAGTCTTCCCCACCGGCGGCACCGCGACTTCCCACGCAGTCTCGGCAAGGGACCTTCTCACGACGCATGCCCGGCTGCACCATGCTCGTGGTCGGTGGTGCGCCGCCGTTGGCTCGAGCACATCACCGATGCGACAGCGACCCTCGTCGGAAAGGACACGCATGGCCGACACAGAACACACCGCGCTCATCGTCGACGGCAAACAGCCCTCGGTGGCCCCCACCGCCTGGATCGCTCCCACCGCGGTGCTCGCCGGCGCGGTGACCGTCGAGGAGGAGGCCAGCATCTGGTACACCGCCGTGCTGCGCGCCGACCGGGACACGATCACGATCGGACGCGGCAGCAACATCCAGGACGGCACGATCATCCACGCCGATCCCGGATTCCCGGTGACCGTCGGCGCGGGTGTCAGCGTGGGGCACCGCGCCGTGCTGCACGGATGTCACGTCGGCGACGACTGCCTCATCGGGATGAGCGCCACCGTCCTCAACGGGGCCAGGATCGGAGCGGGCACGCTGGTCGCCGCGGGGGCCGTGGTGCTCGAGGGGACGGAGATCCCGCCGGGTTCCCTCGTCGCGGGTGTCCCGGCCAAGGTCCGACGCCCCCTGACCCCGCAGGAACAGGACGCGATCCGCGCCAACGCCACGAACTATCGGCCGATGGCCCGGCTCCACGCCCAAGCACGGCACGCCTGAACCGTCCGCAGAGACCACGTCCGGCTGGGCCGCCCGCCACCGCACAGCGACGGGCGGCCCACCGGCCGGACGTCCCACACCGGCGACAGGGACGTCCCACCCCGAAAGGAACCTCCGACGGAAGTCCAGTCGCCTCGCGATCAACCCACGGACGAGTAATGTGACGCGTCCCCGACCCGGGCGGTGCTGCGTACGCCGTCGACACTCTCCGGAACAGTGCCCGCGACGGTGATCCGGTGCAGTCGGCGCGCGTGGTCGTCGTAGTCGGCCACTCCGTAGTGCTGGGTGGCGCGGTTGTCCCAGATCGCCACGTCACCGGGTCGCCACTGCCAACGGACGGTGTTCTCCAGCCGGGTGATCCGCGCCTGTAACAGGTTGAAGATCACATTGGACTCGGCGGAGGACAGTCCGACGAGGTGCTTGACGAAGTGGCCGAGCAACAGTACGCGTTCACCGGTCTCGGGATGGACCCGGACGACGGGATGCTCGGTCTCGTACACTTCGGAACGGAACTCATCACGGTAGTCCCGCTCCTTCACGTCGATACCGCCGATGCGACGCTCGTCGACATGACGTGAATAGTCGTAGAGATTGGTGTGAACGGCCCACAGCTTCTCGGCCAAAGCCTTGAGCGAGTCGGGCAGATTGGCGTAGGCGGTGGCGGTGTTGGCCCACACCGTCGAACCGCCGTAAGGCGGGATCGTGACCGCACGCAACACACTGAAAGCCGGGATGCGGTCGACGAAGGTGACATCGGAGTGCCAGCTGTTCGCCCGGCCGTATTCGGCGTCGATCGGCAGGATGTTCCCCAGTCCGACGCTGCGCACGGTCGGATGTGGCTGGGTGAGTTCACCGAGCAGTCGCCCGAACGCCTGCTGTCCGGCGTCATCGAGGTGATGCTGCTGCCGGAAGAAGACGACTTTGTGTTCCAAAAGCGCCGCTCGGATCCGGGCCACCGTCGCCTCGTCGAGGTCGCCGCCGAGCCACACACCGTCGATGCGGGCTCCGATGTTGCCCCCGATCTTGGTCACCGAGATGTCGGTTCTGTGTTCCGCTGCTGTGTCCACGCTCATTCTGCGCTCCCTACATTCGCGTGCCGACGTTTTCAGTCTGTTGTCGACACTCCGAATCGGGCAATATATTTACGACGTGAAAACAATTTCTCCCATGGGGTGGGAAAATCTCTCCGTCATTGCGACAACCCCGGGAAACCGTTGATCACCCCAGCGCGGACGTGCCACTCTGGCCGCATGAACCGCTTCGGACCACTCATCCCCGTCAGCCACCGGGATGAGGAAGAAGGACGACCGGGAACCGTATCAACACGTTCAAATCCCATTTCCGAAGAATAGTTTCTTCCTGCACGAAACCTGTTCTCATCGATTCGGGTTCTCGTTCCCCCGTCGCAAAGGACGACATCAGTGACGACCATCGACCGACGACGATTCCTCGGACTTGCCACGTTCGGGCTCACGGCCGTAGCGGGAACGCTCACCGGTTGCGGTTCCGCAAGCGGGAACACCGGGACGATCCGTTATCAGGGCTGGGCAGGCCAAGTCACTCCGCCCGAACTGGCGGCGGACCTCGGCTACCTCGGCGATGTCACGCTCGAATGGGTAGGCAACACCATCAGCGGACCACAGGACATCCAATCCGCCGCGACCGGCCAGGTGGACTTCGGCGGCGCGTTCAACGGCGCGGTGGTCAAACTGGCCGCACGCAGGGCACCGATCACCGCGGTCATCGGCTACTACGGCGTCGACGAGGACGAGGCCAGCGGCTACTACGTGCTCGAGGACAGTCCGATCACGGGACCTCGGGACCTGATGGGCGCGAAGGTGGGCATGAACACCCTCGGCGCGCACAGCGAGGCCATGCTGGACATCTACCTGGAACGCCACGGCCTGTCACAGGCCGAGCGTGCGCGGGTGGAGCCGACCGTGATACCGCCGGTCAGCACCGAACAGGCGCTTCGACGGGGGCAGATCGAGGTCGCCGTCCTCAGCGGCGTCCTCCGGGAGAAGGCGTTGGAACGTGGTGGGATCCGCAAACTGTTCAGCGACCACGAACTGCTCGGCGACTTCACGGCGGGCACGTACGTGTTCCGTGACGACTTCCTCGCCCGTAACCCGGAGACCGTGCGCACCTTCGTCACCGGGGTGGCCAAGGCCATCGAATGGAGCAGGAAGACACCACACGAGGAAGTCGTCGAACGATTCACGAGGATCATCACGGACCGCAAGCGCAACGAGGACATCGAGCCACTGCGGTACTGGCGATCCTACGGTGTGGCGGGGACCGGGGGCGTGATCAAGGACGAGGAGCTGCGGCTCTGGGCCGACTGGCTGAGTGAACGTGGCGACATCGACAAGAGCACGGTCGACATCCGCGGCATCTACACCAACGAGTTCAATCCCTACGCGAAGGATTCCCGGTCGTGACCACGAAGATCAGCTTTCAAGGTGTCGGACGCACGTTTCCCGTCCGCGACGGTCGTGAGCGTCTCACGGCGCTCGCGTCGATCGACCTGGATGTCGCCGACGGTGAACTTTTGACCGTGGTGGGGCCCAGCGGCTGCGGCAAATCCACACTGTTGGACCTTCTCGCCGGCCTGCTCACCCCCACCTCGGGACGCATCCTGCTCGACGGCGAAGAGGTGACCGGGCCGGGGTCGGACCGCGGCGTCGTCTTCCAGCAGTACGCCCTGCTGCCGTGGCGCACCGCGCAAGGCAACGTCGAATTCGGCTTGGAGGCCACCGGTGTCCCGCGCAAGGAGCGAGCGGAGCTGGCTCGCGAATATCTCGACCTGGTGGGGCTCGCCGCTTTCGCCGACCGGTATCCGCATGAACTCTCCGGCGGGATGAAGCAGCGTGTGGCGATCGCACGCAGCCTCGCCCACGACCCCGAGGTACTCCTGATGGACGAACCGTTCGCCGCGCTCGACGCGCAGACCCGGGAGTCCTTGCAGGACGAGCTGCGACGCATCTGGCGACGTACCGGAAAGACCGTCGTGTTCATCACGCACGGCATCGACGAAGCCGTCTACCTCGGACAACGGGTGGCGGTGCTGACCTCCCGCCCGGGTCGAGTCAAGTCTGTTGTGGACATAGATTTGGACCGGGAGTCGACGGGCGACGTTCGTTCGACCCCGGAATTCGCCCACTATCGACACAAGGTCTGGACACTGCTGCACGACGAGGTCGTGCGCGCACGGACGTTCAAGGAGGGGTCGCCGGCATGAGCGCTCCCACGGTACCCGAGAAGAAGATCGAAATCGGTCGACGAAGCCCCGGCAGCACCGGGGGCGTCCCCGCTCGCGTGAGCGTGGCCCGTCGAGTCGGATGGGCGCTGTCCGGTGTCCTCGTCCGATCGATCGCGATCCTCGTACTGCTCGCCGGGTGGGAGTTCGCTCCGGCGGTGGGTCTGGTCGATTCCACGTTCCTCCCCCCGTTCTCCGAGGTGGTGGTCGAACTCGGTGAGCTGATCGGCAACGGACAACTCCTCCAGCACGTTCAGGCGAGCCTGACCCGCTCGCTGTCCGGATTCGGGATCGCGGTGGCGATCGCCGTTCCGCTCGGCATCGTGATCGGTTGGTACAAGGTGATCTCCGATGTGCTCACGCCACTGGTGCAGTTGTTCCTCAACACCGCCGCGCTGGCTCTGCTTCCGGTGTTCGTGCTGCTCCTCGGCATCGGCGAGACGTCCAAGATCGCCATCGTGGTCTACGCCTGCACCTGGCCGATCCTGCTCAACACGATCACCGCGGTGCGCAACGTCGACCCGATCCTGCTGAAGTTGGGCAGATCGTTGAACCTGCCGCCGTTGACGCTGTTCGGCAAGGTGGTCCTGCCCGCATCGATTCCCACGATCTTCACCGGCCTCCGGTTGGCCGGGGCGGCCGCGATCGTCGTGGTGATCGCCGCGGAGATGGTCGGTGCGAAGGCGGGACTGGGGTTTCTGATCAACGATGCGCAGTACAACTTCGCCGTCCCGTCCATGTACGCGGGCATCGTGACCATCGCGGTTGTCGGTGTCGGATTCAATCAACTACTCGTCGGTGTCGAACGGCGGTTGACGAGATGGCAGTGAGAACAGCCGGATATGCGTGGCAGGCTCTGTATGCTCGGACGCGTGGTCCGACCGGAAGCGCTGCGACAGTTCCAGGCGCAGCGCCCGCGCTTGTTCGCGGTGGCCTACCGGCTTCTGGGTTCGGCCGGCGAAGCCGAGGACGTCATCCAGGACGCCTTCCTTCGTTTCCATGAAGCGGACCACGCCACGATCGACAACCCCGCGGCCTGGCTGACCAAGGTGGTCACCAATCTCTGCCTCAACCGACTGACGTCCGCGCGGGCCCGCCGGGAGGACTACGTGGGGCCGTGGCTACCCGAACCCGTGGCGACCGCCGACCCCGCGTTGGGACCGTTGGACACCGTCGAGCAGCGCGAGTCCGTGTCGATGGCCTTCCTTCTGCTCCTGGAGCGATTGACACCCCCGGAACGTGCCGTGTTCGTGCTGCGTTCCGCCTTCGGCTACCGACACCGAGAGATCGCGCAGATCCTCGGCCTGAGTGAGGCGAACTGCCAACAGCTCTACCACCGCGCGAAACGGCGCATCGGTGACGAGCGCCCACGCTTCTCGGCGTCCCGCGCCGACGGTGAACGCATCACCCGGCGCTTCCTCGTCGCAGCCCGAAACGGTGACCTCACCGCGTTACAGGAACTGCTCGCGGACGACGTCGTCGCATGGGCCGACGGCGGCGGCAACACCACAGCGGCGCGGCGTCCGGTGCGTGGTGCCGAACGCGTGGCCCGGTACTTGGGATGGATGAGCCGTCCCGTGTCGGGACTGAGTGTTCGGGTCATGGAGATCAACGGTCGGCCCGGGATGGTGGCGATCGCGGAGGGACACCCCCTGCTGGCCGTGGTGCTGGAGGTCCACGCGGGCAGGATCTCCGACATCCGGATCGTCGCCAACCCCGACAAACTCACCTTCCTCGCGGCCCAATTGCCGAACCTGTGATTGATGCCATACTCGCTATTGTCAGGAAAAACGGGCCTGCGCGGCTCAACCGGTGCCCCTGAGGAAAGGACGGGAACCGGTGACTCAACACATCGTGGTGATAGGTGCAGGCTATTCAGGACTCGCGGCGGCGCTGCGGGCCGCTCGACGGCTACCCGACGCACGCATCACCCTGATCAATCCCCGCGCGTATTTCGTCGAACGGGTGCGGCTGCACCAGCTTGCGGCCGGCCAGCGACTCCGCCGATACCCCTTGACCGACATACTCGGCACAGCGGGCATCGAGCTGGTGGTGGGAAGCGTACGAACGATCGACACGGAACGCCGGGAGGTGACCGTCGACTCCCTGGACACGCCGGTGCCGTACGACACTCTCGTGTACGCGCTGGGGAGTGTGGCCGACACGAGCACACCGGGCGTGGCGGAGCACGCCGCAACCGTGGCCGGCCCCGCCGAAGCACAAGCATTGCGGGACAAGGTCGCCACCATGGCCCGACAAGAAGGGACCCTGACGGTGGTCGGGGGCGGACTGACCGGGATCGAGACCGCGGCGGAGGTGGCCGAAACGTATCCGGGTCTCGAGGTTCGGCTGGTGACGGACACGGAACCCGGGGCCGGGTTGTCCGAGCGAGGGCGTGCGCATCTGCGTCGCGTGTTCGACAGACTGGGTGTCGAGGTCCGTACCGATGCGAAGGTCGTCGAGGTGCACAGCGACGCCGTCGAACTGGCCGACGGGAACACGATGACGACGGATCTCGTCGTGTGGGCCACCGGGTTCGGTGTTCCGGATCTGGCCGCGCGCAGCGGTATCACCGTGGACAGCGCGGGGCGGATCGTCGTGGACGACACCCTCCGTTCGGTGTCGCATCCGGACGTCTACGCCGTCGGTGACAGCGCGGCCGCCCACCATCCCGACGGTTCTCCGTTGCGGATGGCGTGTGCCACCGCACTACCACTCGGCCGGTATGCCGGTGATGTCATCGCCGCGCGTGCGCACGGGCGCTCACCGCGGCCGTTGCGGTTCCGCTACTTCTTCCAGTGCCTCAGCCTCGGCCGCGACGACGGTGTGATCCAGTTCGTCGACGCCTACGACCGACCACGGGAACGAGTCCTCACCGGACGCCTCGCCGCCCGGGTCAAGGAGGCGGTGGTGCGGGGCGCGACGTTCACAGCACGTCGGTCCGGGCTCTACCCGTCTCGGTAGTCGAGGTGGGAGGAACCGGAGACGGTCTTCGGGCTCGCCCGTGGTGCCGACGCGAGTTCTCGTCGACACCACGGGCGTTCACGTCCCACCTCCTCACCGTGCCCCGAAGCCGGGGGTCGAACCGGTGTGTTTACTCGGCGCGGGAGACGAATTCGGGCTGGTCGAGCACGCGCAGCCAACTTCCGTCCGGCTGACGGCGGACCACCTGCGCCCGAGCCCCCACCCCGTCCTTCGGCTCGGTCGAGGTGAGTGCGATGTCACCGCTGATCAGGGTCGGCAACGGCGTTTCCTGTTCGAAGTGTGGCCGGTCGGCCAGCACCTTCTCCCACAAGGCCTGAATAGCCGCCCGGCCCACCGTCTGCTTGCCGGGTGGATAGGCCAGCACCGCGTCCTCTTCGTACAGCGCCGCGACCCCGGCCGCATCGCCCGCGTTGGACCGTTCGACGAACAAGCGCGTGAGGTCCTCGGGACGCATCGCTTTTTCGCGCTCCACCTTGTCATGCCCCGACATGGTTCCTCCCGGGGGTTTCTTCCTGCTGCTCCGCTTTCGGTACCTCCCAGCGTGGTCCCGACACCCATGAGAAGTCCAACAGATGAATCTGCTGAATGCTAGAAACTACAGTTATGGAACTGCGGCAGCTGGAATACTTCGTCGCGGTCGCGGAGGAGCGGAACTTCACGCGGGCAGCCGAACGAGTGCACGTCAGCCAGTCCGGGATCAGTGCGCAGATCCGGCAACTCGAGCGGGAGCTGGGGGCCACCCTGTTCGACAGGTCCACGCGCACGGTCACGCTGACCCCTGCGGGAAGGGCCGCGCTCGACCACGCCCGCGCCGCCCTCGCCGCGGCCGCGGCCGTCGACCAGGCCGTGAGCGACGTGACCGGGCTGCTTCGCGGCCGCCTCACCGTCGGCATGGTCATCGGCTGCACCCTCACACCGTTGTTCGACGCTTTAGCCGCGTTCCACCGCGCTCATCCCGGTGTCGAGCTCTCGTTGTGGGAGGACAACTCCGACCGACTCGTCGACGGCGTCCGCGCAGGAACCCTCGACCTCGCGCTCGTCGGAGCCGCCGGGGCCCCACCGCACGACCTGAACGCTCTGACGATCATCAGCGAGCCACTGGTCGCCGTCGTCCCTCCCGGACACCCGTTGGCGACGCAGCCGCAAGTCAGCCTGGGCGACCTTGTCGACCATCCTCTCGCCTGCATGCCACCCGGGACCGGGCTGCGCGCGGTGTTCGACGAAGCCTGCACCGTGCGCGGCATCGAACCCACGATCACGTGGGAGGCCAGCGCCGCCGACGCGCTCGCCGAACTGACCTTCCGCGAACTCGCCGTCGCCGTCCTCAGCGAATCGATGGCCACGCACTATCGGGACCGGCTCACCGCACTCCCGCTGGACGACGTCGACATCCCCGCCCTGCTCGCCCTGGTGTGGAAACCCTCCACCAATCCCGCCCTGCACGCGCTGATCGAGCACTGCGAACAGGCGTTCGGCGAGTCGGCACCGACGCCGACCGGCCCGCAGCGGACAGCGGAGAGCGCGACGAGTCGGAAACGCCGTAAGAACCCGCCTCCGCGCTGACCCGACCGGTCGGCTCCTCACGCGGGCGCCGGACGCGATCCGAATCCGACTCGCCGGATGATTCGCGCATGATCCCGACCGGGTGATGTCCGACGAGGTCGACTCCCCGTGGCTCGCGCAGCGCTCACGATCACCGGTT